>Ga0193738_1000066_pt1 | contig 65687 bp, 39 predicted proteins | sample L2a1metaG_FD_144927 | JGI IMG/M metagenome (GOLD analysis project Ga0193738, IMG submission 144927) | Soil microbial communities from a riparian zone of the East river system, Colorado, United States - L2a1 | ecosystem: Environmental > Terrestrial > Soil > Riparian zone | place: USA: East River... | reverse complement strand
GAACACGGCGACTTTAATCAAAATGGCTGCTCAATATCGGTTTATTTGACATTTCACTCCCCTTTAGAGGTGTCCTCCAGAGCGCTTGCTTTGCTATCAACAACTGGGTTAATGGAATGGGTTTGTGAAATGTATAGATACCTATGATCGTTCACGCGAAGGACCTGCCGGAACAAGAGCAGCATCGTTGACATTTCCAAAGATCCATTCCGACAGCTCCTTCGCGCCCATGTACGCCGACATTAATTTCGTTCGCAAAACCCATTCCTTTGGCACAGGTCTTTGATTAGGAAGAAACCGCTCTGGATGACAACGTGAAATGTGATTATTCTTTTTTACTTTAGGGAGAAGTAATTGGATATGGCCTCACAGATCCCCGGATACGAATACGATATCTTTATCAGCTATAGGCACAACGATAACAGGACGTTGCCATCGAACGATATCTCGCATGGGAGTCGAGGTGTACACGATGGAGGATGGGTGTCGGAGTTTGTTGCCAACCTCTCCCTGGAGCTGGAGGCAACCGTCAAAGGCAAGGTTTCAATCTATTTCGATAGAAACACTAAAGACGGACTTCTTGAAACACACAATGTGGACGAATCACTTGGTCCGAAGATCAAATCATTAATTTTTATTCCAATCATCTCCCAAACCTATTGTGACGAAGAATGTTTTGCGTGGCGTTGGGAATTTCTTGCTTTCAACAAAATGGCTGGACAAGATAAGTTCGGGCCCGTCATAAGATTATTGGATGGCAATGCCGCTAACCGTGTGCTACCCGTTCGAATTCATGAGCTGGACGCAACTGATATCAAGATGCTGGAAACAGAGCTCAAGGGCAAACTTCGTCCGATTGACTTTATTTTCAGAACACCAGGGGTAAACCGACCGTTGCGGGCAAACGAGGAAGATCCATTAAAGAACACGAACAAAACCTTTTATCGCGACCAGGTAAACAAAACAGCCAACGCGATCAAGGATATAATCAACGGTCTGAAAAACTTCGAGAAGCAGCCCGCGCCCGCAAAAGAGGAAGAGCGAAAACCCATTTCTTCTATCCTGACCAACCTCGACAAAAAAATAAGTCCTTTCAAGTCCCTCGCTGTCCTTCCGTTTGTATACGATGCGACCGACGGCAATGATTTTTTTGGCGAGGGCCTGGCGGAAGATCTGTTGGTTAAGCTTTCCCTGGTACGTGACCTTAAGGTTACGCCACGGTCGCTTTCATTCCGATATCGTGGTGCACATAGCAAACAACGCGTTGACGCGAAAGCCTTGTCTGTAGGTTATCTGGTTCAGGGGTCCGTTGTAAAAACAACGGAATGGGTATGGGTGACAGTTAAGGTGTCAGCACCTGAAGCGCCGTCATCAATTTGGTCAAAAGAATACAAATGTACTTTCAACGACCTGCCAAGTCTTACCTCAAGTCTCTCTATCGATATCGCCGAAGGCCTCAATGTTACTTTTTCCGAAGCTGACCGTCGGAGACTTGCAAAAAGGGTGACTACTGATAGCCAGGCATACGAATCCTATTTAAAAGGGAGGACATATCGTCATAGCAAAAGTGATGGAATGATCAAAAGCATTAAATGTTTTGACGAAGCCTTGAGTAGAGATCCGCAGTTTGCCAGCGCTCACGGTGGATCAGCAGAAGTTTTCATATTGATGGGGTATAACGGACAAATGCCTATTCAGGAATCCATAGAAAAAGCAAAGGAAGCTGCACTTCGCGCCCTGGCCCTCGACCCAACCATGATGGATGCATATGCAGTGCTTGCATTCATCAGCATGTGTTATGAATGGAGCTGGCCCGAAGTCGAGGCACTATTCCGCAGAGTTTTTTCCATAAATCAGTTCAATCCAAAGTCCGAAGAAAAATACGCGTCATTGCTCAAGCAGATAAGTAGCAATTTGGAGGAGTCTGCCAATGAGGCGCCTACCACAATACCGTATTTTTTGAACGCCTATGCGATGTTACACCTGGGAGAATTTGAACAGGCTCTTGCGTCAGCGGAAGAAGCAGTCCGTCGTGACCCGGGTTCGTTCATGGCTCATCGCGCATTGGGACTCAGTTACCTTGGTCTCGAAAGATTTGAACCTGCGATCAAAGCGCTCGAAGAAGCGGCAACTTTATCGAATAGACATCAATGGCTACTATTTGAACTCATGGGTGCCTACACGCAGGCCGGTCGCCGGGAGGATGCACTCGCTATCATGGATGAAACTATGTCACAGGCAAACATCGTTCCGGCAAGAATCTATAATTTTCTTTTTCCACATGCGATTTAGATCAAGTTGTCCCCTAATTTCATTTCGCTCTCTGTTGAGTGGTCATCGACGTGTGGTTATCCCCGACAAATTTTTTTATTCCTTTCTTTCGCAGTTTTAAGAACTGTGCTTTGTGCGGAGCAAGCTTAAGGAAAGAAACGATTATTCCTCGCGCTTCGAGATCAAGTTTCACCACCAGAATGTACCATGCAATATTGTCCTCTATCATAGATGCAAGCACACGTTCGCCGAGTTCTATAAGGTCAAGCATCGTCATCTCATCGGTGAGTGCAGAAAGAATAAAATCCTTTACGATATCGTAATTCTTCTTCGATATATAGGCACCTGTCCTGCCAAGGGGATGCCACGTTAACATTTTTCGCATATGCTGTTGGAATTTCTCCTGGTTAATGGTTAAGCAAGGTGATGGTTAAAAACTAAATCCTATCCAAACCTTTCACCTCGGTTTGCTGCAGCTGAGAAGTAGCGAGGATCCTGTTCTTTACCAATAGTTCGTAAACACGCTTCCTTATAACTTCGCGAAGTGCTATCGGTGACTGAGCGCGTACTGAGCCGTTCTTCAGGCAATCAGAGTATTCTCTCAGAAATTTTTTCGCATATAAATCAGCTGACCTCCCGCTATCATCAGCCTTATCGTGCCCGATCCAGTTTGGTTCTACAAACCCGGGACGATATGTGTTTGCGTAATATTCGCGGTAGTTCGCCAGGTTCGGTACCTGGTATTTTATGTGACCAAATTCATGAGCTAATACCAAAAGAGCCTTGGTCACTATCCAAATTTTTACCGAAACCGTTCCGTCTCCATACTCGGACTTGTACATGTCACGGTCTTCAGGTACGAAATTTATGTTTGTGATGCCCCAGGCTTGAACATTAGCTTCCTCTGGTGGGATAAACTTTACAAAAACATCTGTTGGTCTTCTTTGGCGGTCTTTGATAGAATCTATTTCATTATAAAGATCCGGAGCCACCAATCTGAATTGTTGAAGCAAATTTTCCGTCAATTCAAAATAGGAGATATAATTGACCAGCGTCTTTATCCTGGCCTCAGCTAATTTGCGCTGGGCGTTTGTCACCAAGGCTGTTTCGTCAAGTAATGTTTGAAGCGCTTTGAGCGACTCCCTCGCATGTTCAACGTGGAGGGCATACCCATTTTTTATTTTGCCAAACGAGAAATTGGAGCACACCATTAAGAGTGCAAAACCGACACAAAACGTTTTCATAGCGCAGAGTTTTAGAAGTGGAGTTGATTTTAGACTATAGTCCATAGTTATTTGGTCCATAGTCCATGGTTTGTTTTCGTTTCCCCTTTTTTGGGAAGTCAATCGAAGTGGGCCCACCCCAAAACGCTGATCATGCGTCTAACTTAATTTCAACAAAGAACTCTTCTGGTGCATGAGTTGAAATTATTAATGTAATTGTACGATGTTTTTCAGCCGATAGTCTTCAACTCTTGGTGCATTGATTGATACTCTTGTTGCTTTTTTCGAAGGAGTTAAAAAAAAGCACGACTCTTTCTAGATAGGATGTGCTATATGAAATGGTTTGCTATAAGCGAATATTCATGACGCAGCAGCAGCTTTACTTAGCCAACTGTTTCTCTAGGCACTTGGTAAAAAATGACAGCCCTTACTGTTATCGGGACTTACACTTCCTTTCGGGCGAACAAACTCATCAATGTACAATCCCCTTTGCCGTGACGTATTTGCAGCCCAGGGTTTTAACCAGCTGAAGTCTGGGGTTAATAAATTGAGCGTGTTTTCGCGAAGGTGGCGCTGCCGTTTCTTCCAAAGGCATTAATAACTCCAGCCTTCAGGCTGGGGGTTAGGTGAGACGAAAGAGACCGGGCTTTAGCCCTGACCGCGCACGCACTCGGCTATTGCATTGCAATTCTCCGTGCACCACAGATAATTATTATCTACCTGGGGGTGTGTGCAATCAAACCTTCGATAATAAGGATCTGCGCGCTGATGTAGGCGCTCAGGTGCTCATGTTGAGCACCCCAGCATAAGGTAGGTGCAGACTAGAAGTCAGTCCTTCGTAGCCAAGTGCGCAATTCAGGGCTAAGGCCTTGGATTGTTTGCTGCATTAACCCCAGCCTAAAGTCTGGGGTTAACAAATCGAACGTGCTTTCGGGAAGATGGCGCTGCCGTTTCTTCCACTGCCTAGTGTCGGCAGGCAAAGTCTAGGCTGTTGAGTATTATTGTGTTTTTACGGGATACTCAGATGGTGGTACACCATATTTTTCTTTAAAGGCTTTGCTGAAATAAGAAAGATTAGAGTACCCAACTTCGTACGCTACCTGGGTGACAGGTGCCCAGTTCTGCTCCAGCAGTTGTGCTGCTTTCTGCAGGCGGAACGTGCGGATCAATTCGTTGACTGATGTGCCAGTCAATGCGGAGATCTTCCGGAACAATTGGGAACGACTTAATCCGATTTCGTCCGCCAATGATTCTACGCTGAGCTGTTCATCGCTCAATCTGGCAAGAATAGCCTCCCGGACTTTTAACAAAAACTGCTCATCGGCGGACTGCACTTCAACGTTCGGCGATTCCTTTAGCAGCTCAAGCTTTATTTTTTCGCGAAGCTTCACACGAAGGGCAATGCTGTTTTTTACCTTGAGCAACAGCTCATTCTTATTGAACGGTTTTGTGAGGTAGTCATCAGCACCGGTTCCCAGACCCATTAGCTTACTTTCATCTGAAGTCTTAGCGGTGAGAAGTATTAGAGGTATGTGACTCGTACGCGTGTCTGCTTTTATTTTTGCCGTCATCGTGATGCCATCCATCTCGGGCATCATTACATCGCTGATGATCAGATCGGGTGTTTCGTCCAACGCGATTTGAAGGCCTTGTTTACCATCGGCACCTTGGAGGAAATGAAATTCGTTTCCCAATGAATCAATAATGAATTTTCTCAAGTCGGAGTTGTCTTCAACTACAAGTATCCGGGGCTTGTTATCAAGCGATTCATGGTCATTCTCTTTTAAAACTAACCCTCCTGATACAAGCTGCTCTTCAAATTTATCAACTTCTTCCGTTTCAGTTAGTATCCGGATCAGTTCGACGGGCAGCGTGACGGTGAACTCACTTCCTTTTCCCGGTTCACTCTTTAATAATAGAGTACCTTTCATTAGGGCGACAAGCTCTTTGACAAGGGATAAACCAATACCAGTTCCCACTTCTTTGTGAGCTTCGCTTACTTGGTGGAAGCGTTCGAATATCTTTTCGTGTTGATCCTTTTCTATTCCGATACCGGTATCAGACACGGTGATGATCACCTCACCCTCCGCCTTCGCAAAGCCTCCGGCGGACAAGCCGGCCCCTCTCCTTCTGAGAGGGGTGCCATCTGATTGAAGTTCGGTAGAAATCTGATTGTGGTAGATTTCTGTTTTGATCGATACCTTACCACCAGACGCTGTGAACTTGATTGCGTTGTTGATGAGATTGATAAGGATTGTTTCCACTTTACTCTTATCAAAGCTCACCAGGTTTCGCTGCTGAGGCAGTTCTGTTTCCATCGTAATATTTTTTTGAAATGCAAGCGATGAAAAAGAGTTCGTCACTACAGTCAGAAATGCGTTAAGATCGTTCTCCGATTTTTCGATTGTCAGAGTACCCGATTCAAGTTTCGCCAGATCTAATAGTTGATTGATCAATTTTAAGACGAGATCAGCATTTCGTTGAACGAGTTTCATACGTTCTTTCACTTTGGGATGATCAGCAAAATCCTCGAGCATCTCCTGAACAGGACCTTTGATCAATGTTAAAGGTGTACGAAACTCATGCGATATATTGGCAAAGAAGGTTGACTTTACTTTGTCAACTTCTTTCGCTTTCTCTAATTCGAAGTGTTCTTTTTCTTGTTCTACTTTAGCAAGTTTCAGATTTGACTTGAGCCGCTCGCGTTGAACAATATTTTTCCTGCCGGCGTAAAGTAAACCAATGAAGATTATACCGTATCCGATATACGCCCAGGTTGACTTCCAGGGAGGAGGAAGAACTTTAAGTTTTAATATCCGCTCGTTATCGCTCCATATCCCGTGATGGTTGCTGGCCTTGACTCGAAATGTGTATTCGCCTGCATCAAGGTTCGTATACGTTGCCGTTCGGCTCCTAAAATCTGTTTCGATCCAATCGTTGTCGTAGCCTTCAAGCTTGTGTCGATACACATTTTTTTGAGGAGCCGTCATTTCCATTGCCGAAAATTCAATTGCAAAATTGTTATGCTTATAATCTATTGTAAGTTCGTCCATAACACTTATATCCACAGGAAGAACAAAATCACTCTCGCCTGATTCTACTCGTGATTGTATGCTTGCTGGTTTGTTATTAATGTGTAGTTTTATAAATACAGGACTTGTCTTGTTTCGGTTAATCTTCATTGTTGCGGGATCAAACAACGTTAAACCATCATGTACCGTGAACATTCGTGCATCGGATGTTTTATAAAAGTTACCCGCCTTGAACATGTTATAATAAAACAGACCATCATCCTCATTAAATTCGAGCGCCGTGTTGTCTTCCCTGTTGTAGCAGACTAATCCAATAGAACTGCGTAACCATAAGCGTCCGAGACGATCTTCTTGAAGGCCTTTGACCTCACTCTTGTCCCATAAGGGTTCATCAAATTGATATTGACCCTGATTTTTTTTTGCTTGATAGACACCTTTTGATGTTGCAAGAAATAGCGTTCCATCGGAGCCTTTAAAAATATTGTTCGTACTCTCACGGTCTTTAAATACATGTTCGAATCTCTCCGACTTGCGATGGAACAAGTCAAGGCCACGTTGTGTCACTACCCAAAAAGTTGAATCATCCTCAGGGTAAATCTGCCAGATGCCGTTGCCACTTATGGAGTTTGTGTCGGCGTCGTTATGCACATATGTTTTCACAGCACCCTCTTCGCCATAAGGAAAGTGTCGATCAATTTTTGATAATCCTTTTCCCCAACCGACCCACAAATATTCATCTGGATCCTCCCAAAAAGTATGAGACTCAAAATGGGGAATTATCAAGGGATTGCCTGGCCGTATCGTGCCCGATCCAGGTTCTATTTGAAACCCATAGATTCCATATCGAGGTATGCTCACCCAAAAGTATTTTTTACCCTTCAAGTACTGAACTATTTCGTACATGTGAGGCCCTTCAAGTTTTGTTAATACTTCGAATGGCCCAGGGGTCAATCGACCCGGGATAAGCTTGCCCATTAGTATTTCCCGTGGGCTTGGCGGCAATCCCTTGCTGACGATAACAAACTCTTCGTTTTTTGATTTTATGTAAGTACCCGCGTTCCAAGCCAGGTCGAGGTTCAGGTTAATGGTTTCCAAGGTTTTTCTAGGAAGTTTACTTAGGCCCTTCGCCGTGGCGACCCAAACATTCTGATCGCGATCGACTGTTATGTCATTGACTTGATTACTCCTTAATGAATTAGGATCGCCAGGTACATGTCGAATATTGATAGAGGTGCCATCCTTTGGATCAATAAGGTAAATACCTTCTGTAAAAGTCCCAGACCAGCATAAATCTTCCGTGTCGAAATCCCAACCGACATAGAAACGTGGCGGTCGTTCAAATCGAAAAGCAATTGAAAAATCGGGGCCAAGTTTCGCAAACGAATTTCCTGATTTCAACCACAATTTGTTTGTTATAAGATGGAAAGGCGTATTGTAGAGAAAAGCTGAATCCTTGGGATTACAGTGCGGACGGCTGAACACCTTAGTCGCTTTGTCAAAGACCCAAAGGCCTCTTTCAGTCGCGACTAATAGTGAAGAACCCATGTTGTAGCTGTCGAACACCGTATTTTGTGCTTTGAATACATCTTCATTCGTGGAGGGATTTATGTACTTTGTTATCTCCTTAGTATGCAAATCAAGTGATTGCAATCCGTTGCCATTCATCATATGCAACCAAATTGTTCGGTTGTCCCCACCAATCCGAACTTGTGCTTCACTTAAATCCAAATCGGCCGTAAATTTTATAAACCCATCTACCCTTGGGTCATATCGGAGAATCTTGAAAGGAGGGCCGGGTGGAATGCGCTTCTGAAACCAAAGATTCTTGTTTTCGTCGACAACGTATCCCCCTGAAACAAAATCAAGAGATGACCTGAGCGAATCCTTTCTATCATATTTATACACCTTAAAGTTGTAACCATCAAAACGCGTCAATCCGTTATAGTGTTGGAACCACATAAATCCCAGGCTGTCTTGCGCAATTCCGAATATAAAATCATCCATTAGGCCATCGCGGGTATCAAAATGTTGAAAGCGATATGGCGATTGGGCAATGCTGAATTGAACAGTGAATAACATCGCTACAACAAGTGCTACAAGCTTATGATTATTTGTGAGCATATCTAAACTGTTTTAAACTGGGTATTCCGAAGGCGATACACCATATTTTTCCTTAAAGGCCTTGCTGAAATAAGATCCGCCTACACTGAGACAGCTTCGGCGGACAAGGCTTCTAAGTTCACTGTATTTTTGCTCCATACTCCGAAGGGGTTACACCATACTTTTCCTTAAAAGCTTTGCTGAAATAAGAAAGATTAGAGTACCCAACTTCATACGCTACCTGGGTTACAGGTGCCCAGTTCTGTTCCAACAGCTGTGCTGCTTTCTGAAGTCGGAACGTGCGGATCAATTCGTTCACGGATGCGCCAGTCAACGCCGAGATCTTCCGGAACAATTGAGATCGGCTCAACCCAATCTCGTCAGCCAATGATTCAACGCTAAGTTGTTCATCATTCAACCGCGACAGTATTGCTTCCCGAACTTTTAACAAAAACTTCTCGTCAGCGGATTGGACTTCAACATTCGGTGATTCTTTGAGCAGCTCAAGTTTTATCTTCTCGCGAAGTTTCACGCGAAGGGCAATGCTGTTTCTCACTTTCAGCAAAAGCTCATTCTTGTTGAACGGTTTTGTGAGGTAGTCATCAGCACCGGTTCCAAGACCCATAAGTTTGCTTTCATCTGAAGTCTTGGCGGTGAGAAGTATCAGGGGTATATGACTCGTGCGCGTGTCTGCCTTTATTTTTGCCGTCATCGTGATCCCATCCATCTCGGGCATCATCACGTCACTTACGATGAGGTCGGGTGTTTCGTCGAACGCTATTTCAAGTCCTTGTTTACCATCGGTACCCTGGAGGAAATGGAATTCATTTCCCAGTGAATCGATAATGAATTTTCGAAGGTCGGAGTTGTCTTCAACTACTAATATGCGTGGCCTGCCTTCTTGCAGGTCGTGACCATTCTCTTTCAAAATGAATTCTTCTGAAACATGAGGCTCTTCAACATTTCCTATTTGTTCGGCTTCATTTATCTCGCGAATAACGTCAACCGGAAGTGTAATTATGAACTCACTGCCCTTCCCGGGTTCACTCTTTAATAATAGAGTACCTTTCATTAGAGTCACGAGCTCTTTGACAAGGGATAGACCGATGCCCGTTCCCACTTCTTTGTGAGCTTCGCTTACCTGGTGGAAGCGTTCGAAAACTTTTGTGTGTTGATCGATGGGTATTCCGATACCGGTGTCTGATACTGTGATGATCACCTCACCCCCTTCCCCTCTCCTCCAGAGAGGGGTGCCATCCGGTCCGAGTTCTTTGAAACCCTGATGGTTTTTGATTGCTGTTGTGACCGTAACCGAGCCTCCCGCGGGTGTGAACTTGATGGCGTTATTGATCAGGTTGATAAGAATTGTCTCTAGTTTATCCTTATCAAAACTTACCTGGTACCTCACTGACCCTAGCTTCATTTCCAGCGCGATATCCTTCTGAAATGCCAGGGACGAAAAAGAGTTGATCACTGCAGTAAGAAAAGAATTCAGATCGTTGTCGGACTTTTCAACGGTCAGGTTACCAGATTCGAGCTTGGCGAGGTCCAGCAGTTGATTGATCAACTTTAGCAATAAATCAGAATTCCGCTGTACAAGTTTGAGTTGCTCCTTGACATTAGGATGATCAGCGAATTGTTCAAGCAAATTCTGAACAGGACCCTTGATCAATGTGAGTGGAGTTCGGAATTCATGCGAGATGTTAGCGAAGAAAGTAGACTTGACTTTGTCGACCTCTATTGCCTTCTCCAGCTCAAAGTGTTCTTTCTCTTGTTCGACTTTCGCGAGCTTCAGATTTGATTTAAGGCGCTCGCGTTGAACGATACTTTTGCGGCCGGCATAAAGCAATCCAATAAAAACGATACCGTATCCGGTATACGCCCACCATGTGCGCCAGGGTGGAGGAAGGACAATCACCTTCAAGGCTCTCTCCTCTTCACTCCATACGCCGTGGTGGTTTGAAGCTTTAACGCGAAGGATGTACGTTCCTGCATCCAGATTAGTATAAGAAGCTGTTCTGTTTTTATAATTCGTTTCTATCCAGTCCTTATCAAATCCACCGAGTTGGTGTCGATAGATATTTTTTTCAGGGGCGGTCAATTCCATGGCAGAGAACTCAATGGAAAAATTATTATGCCTGTAGTCAAGGATTAATTCATCTAAAACACTGACGCTTTTCGTAATCGAAAATTCACCAGCTATATTGACGCCATGACCGACTATCGCAGCACGATTGTTTACTTTCAGGCTTGTGATAACCGGAGCTGTGCTCGTCTCGTTTATTTTAAGAGACAGTGGATCAAAGATTGAGATTCCGTCCTCGTCCGACATCATTATGAATCCCTTTGATGTTTGGTTAACTCTTCCGTAAGCATTTTCAATAACTCGATAGTGATTGAATCCATTTATCTGATTGAATTCAATCTCAGTCTTTTGATCACGATCATAGTACACGATACCTTTTGGTGTTGAAAGCCAAAGTCTTCCCAGTTTATCTTCCTGGATCCTGAGGATGTCGTTCAAAAGAAATGAAGTATTTTGTACAAACTTGTACTGGCCATTGATCATCGTACCCTCAAACAAACCATCAAGTGTTCCAATAAATAATGTGCTATCGGCGGCTATAAGCGCAGAGGAAGGGAGATGCCCACTAAATACGTGCTCAAACCTTTCGTTGTGAAATAGGTCGACACAGCAGTTCTGAACAACAAAAAATGATTCACGATTGTTAGGAGCAAAGCTTATTATTCCACTGCCGGAGATAGAATTGGGATCGTTGTCATCATGCGTGTAAAGCGTATCAGGACCATGTGTCCCCTGAGGAGAAGCCATTTTAATTTTATGCAGTCCGTCATATTTGGCGAACCAAAAGTTCTCATTTTTATCTTCCCACATAACGCCACTCTGTGATTTTATGGTTTTTCGATCCTTAGGTTCACTGCTAAGGATCATCCCGGATTCAGGGTCAATTGGCAGGCCCAGCATTGGGGAGCCGATGGCGCTTACCCAAAAGTTTTCTTTCCCTTTGAAAAAGCTGAGAACTTTCGATCCGCTAAATGTTGCGATACTCTTAAAGGTCAGGGAATCCAGCCGGTCATGTATAATCGGTGCCATCAAAATCTCCAATTCAGCCCAGATCCCTTCGCCATAGCCGAACTTTTTTACGTGACCAACTACAGCGAAATCCGTATCACGGTTACGGTACACGGTGGTCGCGCCTATGATACTCGGAAATTTATAATTGTAAAAAGCAAGCACCTTCCTTTGCAAGCGACTGACACCGTGAGCTGATCCCCCTGTCCAAACATTTTGATCTTTATCGACCCACACCCAAACCAGGTTATTGCTTCTCAACGAAGTCTCATCTCCTGGAATATTTTTGATGACAACAAAAGAGTTATCTCTTGGGTTGTAGCGGTACAATCCACCACGATATTGTGGATACCACGAAGTAAACCAACAGACACCTTCCTTATCACGGGCAAAGCTTGCAGGTCTGAACCCTTCCGGAAAATCAAAACGTTTGACAATCCTGAACTTATGATCCAACTTCAGCATCCTTTGGTTGTCCCAAATCCACAGCTGGCCGTCAATAACATTCGGCCGCGGGCCCTCGATGTATTGGAAAACAGTGTGGTTGAGGAGAGCAGTGTCTGCCGGATTTCCCGATGGCCGTTGAAAAGTTTTATCCTTCTTATCAAAAATCCAAAGTCCTTCCTGGCTTGCGATCCACAGTATGGAATCAAGATCAATGACATCAACAATTGTGTTGCTCCTTACTTCAAGCAATGAATCCGGCAAATCAATAACGTACTTTTTTGTTTCCCCGGTTTTCATGTTAAAACGGAACAATCCCGTCTCTGTAGGTTGAAGGCACCACCGTATTGCCGGATCTGTTCGATCGTCAATGCACCCACCAAAATGTGGTTTGGGGTATTTCATGAAGCCATCCGTTTTGATATCGTATTTTGCTACCGTACTACGTTGACCCATGTCTCCATCGTCAATGAATACCCAAACGGCTCCTGAAGGATCATTCCACACTTGCTTAATAACGCCAAAAGGCAGTGAATTCAATGTGTCATCGGGATCATGTCGATATGTTTTGAATGTATAACCATCAAAGCGGCTCAAACTCCCATAGTAGCCCAACCAGATAAAGCCGAGACTGTCCTGGGCTATTGAATGAATACTTTCCGCCGGAAGTCCATCTTTGGTATCAAAATGTTGAAAACGGAATTGAGGTTCAGCAACAAGTGTTTGAGCAATACCAGATTCCGCTGCAAAACACACGAGTAAGAGTATAAGGGCAACTTTATAACCCTGATATCTTTTATTCAGGAATATTCGATCGGAATGAACTTGTTCGATAATCATGGTTTTCAATTAGGATTTTGTATATCTATTTCATCGTGCCCTCGACTCATAACTAAATTGTTTTTATTGGATATTCTGAAGGCGACACTCCATATTTTTCTTTGAAAGCCTTGCTGAAATAAGAAAGATTCGAGTACCCAACCTCATACGCAACCTGCGTTACCGGCGCCCAGTTCTGTTCCAACAGTTGCGCTGCTTTCTGAAGACGGAACGTACGGATCAATTCGTTAACCGATGCGCCAGTCAACGCGGAGATCTTCCGGAACAATTGAGATCGACTCAACCCAATCTCGTCCGCTAATGATTCAACGCTAAGTTGTTCATCACTCAGCCGCGACAGTATGGCTTCCCGAACTCTTAATAAAAACTTCTCGTCAGCGGATTGTACTTCAACATTGGGTGATTCTTTCAGCAACTCCAGTTTTATCTTGTCGCGTAGCTTCACGCGCAGAGCAATACTGTTCCTTACCTTCAGCAAGAGCTCATTCTTGTTGAATGGTTTGGTTAGGTAGTCATCAGCACCGGTACCCAGTCCCATGAGTTTACTTTCGTCTGAAGTCTTCGCCGTAAGAAGTATTAGCGGAATATGACTGGTGCGCGTGTCGGCTCTTAATTTTCCAGTCATCGTTATGCCATCCATCTCAGGCATCATCACGTCGCTGATGATCAGGTCGGGAGTTTCTTCGAACGCGATTTCAAGTCCTTGTTTACCATCGGCGCCCTCAAGGAAATGAAACTCCTTTCCCAGCGAATCGATAATGAATCTTCTCAAGTCGGAGTTGTCTTCAACTACTAGTATCCGTGGTTTGTTATCGTGCGATTCATGGCCATTCTCTTTTAAAGTAAACTCTTCTGATATTTGTTGCTCTTCAAATTTCCCACCTTCTTCTGTCTCTGGTAATACTCGGATTACGTCGACTGGCAGCGTGACCGAGAACTCACTTCCTTTTCCGGGCTCACTCTTTAATAATAGAGTACCCTTCATTAGGGCGACAAGCTCTTTGACAAGGGAAAGGCCGATGCCTGTCCCAACTTCCTTATGCGCCTCGCTTACCTGGTGGAAACGTTCGAATATTTTTTCGTGTTGATCGTTGTCTATTCCGATACCGGTGTCTGATACGGTGATGATCACCTCACCCCCAACCCCTCTCCTTCTGAGAGGGGTGCCCGCCGATTGAGATTCCTTGTTAACTTGCAGGATTCTTAATTCTGTTCGAACAGCAACTGACCCTCCAACTGGTGTGAACTTTATGGCATTGTTGATCAGGTTAATAAGAATCGTTTCTGCTTTATCCTTATCAAAACTGACCAGGCTCCTTTCATACGGTAGTTCGGTTTCCAGTGTGATATTTTTTTGAAATGCCATAGATGAAAACGAGCTGGTCACGACGTTCAGGAATGAGTTGAGATCATTTTCCGATTTTTCGATGGACCACGTACCAGATTCAAGCTTTGCGAGATCCAGGAGTTGATTGATCAGCTTTAAGACCAGGTCTGCATTTCGTTGAACGAGTTTCATACGTTCTCTCACCTTGGGATGATCGGCGAAATCTTCAAGCATCTCCTGTACCGGACCCTTGATCAATGTTAAGGGTGTACGGAACTCGTGAGAGATATTAGCAAAGAAGGTTGACTTTACCTTGTCTATTTCTTTTGCCTTCTCGAGTTCAAAGTGTTCCTTCTCTTGTTCGACTTTGGCTATTTTTAGCTTTGATTTGAGGCGTTCACGTTGCACGATAGTTTTTCTTGCGGCAATCAACAGGCCGACTATCAGCAAACCATAGCCAGTGTAGGCCCAAGTTGTTTTCCAGGGCGGAGGTAGGATGACAATATCCAGCGTAGTTTCTTGTTCACTCCATATTCCGTGGTGGTTGCTGGCTCTTACTTTAAATGTATAATGACCGGCATCCAGATTCGTGTAGGTGGCCTTGCGGTTTTTGTGATCTGTTAGAATCCATTCATTGTCGTAGCCTTCAAGTTTGTGTTGATATAAATTTTTTTCCGGAGCGGTCATTTCAAGAGCAGAAAATTCAATACCAAAATTGTTAGTGCGATGATCGACAACGAGCTTATCAAGCACACTAATATCCTTTTTCACAGCAAACACCGCGCGATCACCCTGCGGCCCTATCACTGGAGCCTGGTTATTTACTTCTAGACTTGTCATTACAACGTTGGTCTTGTCGTGATCCACGGACAATGTCATAGGGTCGAAAAGAAAAATTCCATTATCGATTGTGAACAACTCTCCATCTGAAGTCTTATGGAAATCTCCAGCGTTAACAGCCATTGTATAAAAAATACCGTCGGACTCTGTCAATGGAATCGCTAAATTCTTTTTAAGGTCGTAACAAACCAGGCCATGTTCGCTTCGCAACCACAACCTGCCTGTTTTATCTTCCTGAATAGCTGAAACTTCTCCTCCACTCCAGATTGGAGTGATCGAGAGGCGATAATGACCTTTATCCTTAGTCAAATCATAAACACCCTGTATCGTACTGGCATACAGCTTCCCCTCTGTACTCCTGTACAAGGCAGTCACAAATTCACGGGCCTTTACAACGTGTTCAAATACGCCTGTATCTTTATGAAAAAGGTCGAGGCCACCATTACTGAGAATCCAGAGCAATTTGTCGTCCTCCGGATAAATTTGATATATCGATTGACCTGAAATTGAATTCGTATCCGGCGCGATATGGCTGTAAGTTGTTACTGACCCTTCAGTTCCATATTCAGCGGACGAGCTAATCTTATGTAGCCCTTGCCCACCAATCCAAAGGTTCTCCTCAGCATCCTCGAACATATGCGAGATCCCATTTATTCCGATCGAGTTTGGATTACCCGATTCAGCTTTGAGCAAGGTTGGCTTTTCTTGCATGATCATGCCAGTCTCGGGATCGAGCCGATAGTAGTAGACGCCAGTGGGATAAGTGGATATCCAGAAACGTCGTTTCCCTTGAAGGAATGAGTTGAGCGCGACTGCATCGATTACGCCTGCCAATTTTTGAAACTGCATGGAACCTCGTTTCATTGACGACAGCTCAGTTTGTATCAATTCAAAAGAATTAACGGCCGTTTCCATGAACCTTGCGCCTATGATGAATTCTCTATTCTTTGATTTAAGCAATACACCTTGTTGAATTGTCGTCTTCATTTCGAATGTTTCAATTGTCTTTTGATAAAGCTTACTTACTCCGTTTGCCGTTGCAACCCAAACATTTTGGTCCCTGTCGACGCAAACATCGTTTATCTTGTTCGTAGTCAATGAATGGGGGTTACCAGGGACGCTGGTAATGTTAATGAATGACCCATCCCTGTAGTCATAACGATAGAGACCATTGGTCCAAGTCCCGATCCACGCGACACCATTGTGATCGAAGTCGATGCTGCTCACGTTAAAACCCGGCTCAAGCTCCTTTCTATCAATAATCGAAAGGTCGGGTCCAAGTTTTACAATAGCGCTTGGCGCGGCATCAATGCCCTCAATTGCCCATTGCTGATTAGCTTTAAAAATCATATGAACAATCCACTTATTATAGAGCAGAGCTGAATCCTCTGGATTACATTGTGGGCGGCTGAATACTTTTTTTGTCTTGCCAAAACACCACAGGCCCTTTACTGTTGCCAGCAATAAAGTCGAATCCATATCTCTAATGTAGAAGATTGAATTCTTCATCAGAGTGTCCGTATGTGACTCGGCCTTATTGATATAGTTCTTGAACTCGTTATTATCAGCAATACTATATAGTCCCTTTCCGAAGAATCCTCCTAGCCAAAGCACATTCCTCTTGATTCATTGAGCCGACAACTACATTCCCAAGATCAATTGTACGTTTGATAAATCCGTCGATGTTGTAGTCATACTTGGCAACAATAAAAGGCGGTCTTGGTGGAAACTGGTGGTTGCTTATCCAAAGGGTACTACGGTGATCTTTCCCTAGCCGACCCAGACCAAAATCAAGAGTAGCCGTTCGCGGATTATCCTTGTCGCGTTTATAAATTTTGAAATTATAGCCATCATAACGCGTGAGTCCTCTGTAGTATTGAAACCACATATATCCTAGGCTGTCTTGTTCAATGGAGAAAACAAAATTGCTCGCTAGTCCATCTTTGTCCGTGAAGTGTTGAAACCGATATGGGGATTGAGCAAAGCACAAGTGACAAATCAGATTGACTGACGCTAATAGGATAAAGTGCCGCATATTCATCGGTGGTTATGTTTTTTTATTAGACCATTGTTCCATCAGCTGCTTGTGCTACCGGTCCCCACTGCTTTTCCAAGAACTGAGCCCCAAGCAAACCGTTCTGATCACCTCACTTTCAATCATGCCTAAGCTGTTTTAACCGGATACTCCGAAGGTGATACGCCATATTTTTCCTTAAATGCCTTACTGAAATAAGAAAGGTTCGAGAACCCAACCTCATAAGCGATTTGCGTCACGGGTGCCCAGTTCTGCTCCAACAGCTGCGCTGCTTTCTGCAAACGGAAAGCGCGGATCAATTCGTTAACAGAAACTCCCGTTAATGCCGAGATCTTGCGGAACAACTGCGAACGACTCAGTCCTATCTCTTCGGCCAACGCTTCCACACTGAGTTGTTCATCGCCCAATCTTCCGAGGATTACTTCTCTTACTTTTAACAAGAACTTTTCATCGGCCGATTGCACTTCAATATTTGGAGATTCTTTCAGGACCTCAAGTTTGATCTTCTCGCGAAGCTTCACACGAAGTGCAATGCTGTTTCTTACTTTCAGCAAAAGCTCATTCTTGTTGAACGGTTTTGTCAGGTAATCGTCTGCACCGGTGCCCAAACCTGAAAGTTTACTTTCATCGGATGTTTTTGCTGTTAACAGTATTAACGGAATATGGCTTGTGCGCGTATCGCTCTTTATCTTTGCCGTCATGGTGATTCCATCCATCTCTGGCATCATCACGTCGCTGATAATGAGGTCGGGAGTTTCTTCGAACGCAATTTCGAGTCCTTGCTTACCATCGGCGCCTTCCAGGAAATGAAACTCATCACCCAGCGAACCAATAATGAATTTTCTCAGGTCGGAATTGTCTTCGACCACAAGTATTCGCGGTCTGATCTCTTGGGATACATGACCATTCTCTTTCAAAGGGAATTCTTCCGATAAATGAGGGTCTGTTACATTATCTTTTCCTTCGGCTTCTGTAATCACTCGAATCACTTCGACCGGCAGTTTAATCGTGAACTCACTGCCCTTCCCAGGTTCGCTCTTCAATGAAAGTGTACCCTTCATAAGTCCGACAAGCTCTTTGACAAGCGAAAGACCGATGCCTGTCCCAACTTCCTTGTGGGCCTCGCTGACTTGGTGGAACCGTTCGAATACTTTTTCGTGTTGATCGTTGTCTATTCCGATACCGGTGTCTGATACGGTGATGATCACCTCACCCCCAACCCCTCTCCTTCTGAGAGGGGTGCCCGCCGATTGAGATTCGTTGTTAACTTGCAGGATTCTTAATTCTGTTCGAACAGCAACTGACCCTCCAACTGGTGTGAACTTTATGGCATTGTTGATGAGATTGATAAGAATTGTTTCCACTTTACCCTTATCAAGGTTGACCACAGTCCTCTGCTGAGGTGATTCCGTTTCCATCGTAATATTTTTTTGAAATGCAAGCGAAGAAAATGAGTTCGTCACCACGCTCAGGAATGTGTTCAGATCCGTCTCCGACGTTTCGACTGTAAGCGTGCCCGATTCAAGTTTTGCAAGATCCAGAAGCTGATTGATTAGCTTTAGCACAAGGTCTGCATTACGTTCTACTAACTTCAGCCGCTCTTTCGTTTTCGGGTGATTCGTATGTTCTTCCAACAACTCCTGCACCGGACCTTTAATCAATGTCAATGGTGTTCTGAACTCATGAGAGATGTTTGCAAAGAAGGTTGACTTTACTTTGTCTACTTCTTTTGCTTTCTCCAATTCAAAGTGTTCCTTTTCACGCTCGACTTTCTCAAGCTTAAGATTTGATTTAAGCCGTTCACGTTGAACGATACTCTTTCGAGCGGCGTAAAGCAATCCGAGAAAAATGATACCGTACCCGATATATGCCCAAGTTGACTTCCATGGAGGCGGAAGAACTTTAATTTTCAATGTCTTTTCCACATCACTCCATATTCCGTGATGATTGCTGGCTTTTACTTTGAACGTATATTCTCCGGCGTCAAGATTTGTGTATGTGGCGGTACGGCCGTTGAAATCTGTTTCGATCCAATCCTTATCGTAGCCTTCAAGCTCGTGACGATACAGATTCTTTTCTGGCGCTGTCATCTCCATGGCGGAGAACTCGATCGTGAAATTGTTATGCTGATAATCTATGATCAGTTCCTCAAGAACACTGATATCCTCTTTTATATAGAATCCATCGCTGTCATTTTGTGAACCTTCGATTAGGGGAGTCTCGTTGTTTACTGTGAGGCGCGTGATGACCGGCAATACAGAGGTCTCGTCAATTTTGAATGAAGTCGGATCAAACAGTGTCACACCTTGCGCATCGGCAGTCATAAGAACTCCATCCGAAGTTTGCTCTACCCAATCCCGTGCAAAATCGATGCCTTCGGTCTTAGCAAACTGGACGACAACATTTCGTTGACGGTCATAGCACTGGATAGCCCGATGCGTCGAGATCCACAGGCGACCCAGTTTATCTTCTTGAAATGCAGCGACCCCCGTGTTCGAAAGGATCTTTGATGGATTCTTCCTGAATGTAAATCGTTGTCCATCGATACCTTCGTATAGGCCATTTGTTGTGCCCACCAACAATGCGCCTTTGGAATCTCGTTTTACTGTCAATACATAGTCGTTCTTAAAATAATGTTCAAATTTTCCATTCCGAAACAGGTCCAACCCTGACGCTGTGATTACCCAAAAAGAGTTTTTGTCTTCGGGATACATTTCCCACCAGATAACGCCGTTACTAAGTGAATTTGAATCAGCTGTGATATGATTATAACGGACAACTGAACCCTCTTTGCCATACTCTTTGTTCAAGCTCACTTTATTCAATCCACCTTCCATGGTACCGCTGCCGATCCATAAGTTTTGCTCCGAGTCTTCCCACAGGCCAGAAATACTTACATTTGAAACATTAAAAATACTACCCCCGATTGTATTTTTATTTTTAGGGTCATGCCCGAATACCAGCGCTGGCCCCGATTCAATTAACCCTGAAGTGTGATTTATAGGTAAACCCACGACTCCTTCGCCATATAGACCACCAGTCCCTATCCACAAGCGCTTCGTACCGCTCGCTAACTGAGTCACTCTTCCTTTGAGAGGATAATTCATGTGAACTTTCTTAAACTCCAGCTTGCCAACATTGGATGTGTTGACAGTGGAGAGCATGATATCATTGTCTCCTTCCTGTGAGAGTTTACTTTGACTTACAATGAGGAGATTTCTTGCATTCGCTTTATATAATGTATTCCCAGTTACGTCTGCTTTGAAATCGTAGTTATAAAACCGCAGGCTTTGTTTAGCTAGTTTGCTTATTCCACGATCTTGCGTCGCTACCCATAGATTTTGATCACGATCAATGGTGAAACCGGTCAGTCTATTGCTACGGAGCGAGTAGGGATCCGAAGGGTCTAACTTAAGATTGACTAGCGACCCATCCTTAGGATCATACCTGAATAGTCCTTTATTGATATCGGTCAGCCAGAAAACCCCGTACTTATCCCGCAGAAAACTTCTATCACGCGTCCCGCTCAGGCCCACAAATAGTGTTGTGGCTTTTTCTGAAAGGTCGCGGTTGGATTTTATCAATCCCCTATTGTAAATCACAAAACACAGGTCAGTGTTATACTCAGGCCATTCAAGAATGGAATGGATTGGTTCGTTGTAGAGCATTGATGAGTCTGCCGGGTGACACTTAGGATGGCTGAACTTTTTGGTGGCTTTATCAAATTGCCAAAGACCTTTCCACGTGGCCAGCAATAAGATTGAATCGCGATCGCTCATTGCAAAAATTGCGTTTCGCTGTTCCATGGGAGTATCCCGTGTAAGGTCTATAACAGAATCGCCAGCCATATTCAAGTAAACTTTCGTTTCTCCTGTCTGCATGTCGAAACGATACAAACCTCTGCCTCGGGAGCCTATCCAGACTGTGGTGTTATCTTTATCAAAATAGGGACGCTGACCTATTGCGCCTTTCATATCTGGATAATATTTGATGAACGAATCCTTTTTCCGATCATACTTTGTAATGATAACTTGGCGATCAGGGTTCAATGCCTGGAAGCTTATTAGCCACAGGTTGCCAGACCGATCCAGTTCCAGGTGGCCATCTAAAGGAGGGCCAGGGCCAAGTTCGTCCGATGGGTCGTGCTTGTAAAATTTAAACGTGTACCCGTCATAACGACTCAATCCATTGGCGTGGAGTATCCATAAGTATCCCAAACTATCCTGCACAATTTCTTGCGCATTTTCTGACGCAAGTCCATCGGACATGTCGTAGTGTTGGAAGCGGTAGTCGGAGGGGGAATAGACCGGTTGAGCAATTGAATTTAGCACGGATACCATTACACAAGTTATAGCTGAAGCTAAAAGTTGTTCAAACCGCTTTATCGCCTTGGTCATGATTGGAAAATAGTTTATTGATATCCCTTATGCTGTTCCAGGGTGCCAATGCCATCCTTAAAGCTGAGATCGATAGCAGTCTGTGGTATGGGCAGATATTCATTCTTCCCCTCTTTAAAATAGGCTTCCGCCATATAGGTTCTTTTTATCTTTTCCGTTTGAAAATATTTGTTCTTTTCCTCCGCGGCCATTCCCCACCGGACCAAATCAAAGAACCGATGACCTTCCATTGCCAGCTCAAGTCTTCGTTCAAAACGAACGGCCTTCCGCGCGTAATCCTTCCCCATCGACGTAAAATGGCCAGAAGTGTAGAGCTTAATAAGGTAATTTGCTGCTGGAATATTTGTGAATCCGATCGATGGGTTTTCAGGGTCGATATATTTATGAACCCATGTGGCTGGATCTGTTGCCCGTAATCGAACGCGGTTCACCAACTCTTGGGCTACTTCGAGGTTGCCTAATTCGACTTCAGCTTCGGCTGCATACAACAGAAGATCGGCATAACGAAGCAGCTTCAGGTTGTTGGCGTTGAAGCTTGCCCACCCGGCTGTTCGATCATAGTATTCCTGCTCGTGGGCTTTGTCCATAACATTTTTTTTCGGCAAATAGGGACCCCCATAAGCCTGGTCTCGTATCCATGCGTCTCCCGGATGATTACCCCAATCGTGATAGGGTAGTCCGCGGCGCCCAACAGTCCAGTCTAAGCGCGGGTCAAGCGTTCCGGTGTATGGAGTAAACGTATCTGATGAGTGCAGGCCCTCGTCACTCGTAACCTCAAGGCCTTCGTCATTGTAGGTATCGAGTAACGGTAAGCCTGCAGCGTCTGTCTTAAAAGCATTGACGAGGTTTTGTGATGGCTGATGAAAGCCGCAACATTGACCTTCTGCATAAGGATAGTTCGTCCAATCGCCTATGCTACCATTTGTTCCTTCGGCCCCGTCATTCACAGAGTACTGAACTTCCAGAATGGACTCGCGGCTATTGCGAATTTCAGCATTGAAATTGTCATGAAAGGCAGGATTGAGCTCATATCGTCCAGAACTGATTACCAGATCAAAATAGATCTTCGCGCTAGCAAAGTCCGGCTGCGGTTGATGCATTTTAGTGATACCTAGGTATGCTTGCGCGGCTCCTTTGGTAGCGCGGCCAACTTGATCCTGGCTGCCAGGCAAATTTTCGGCCGCGAATAAGAAGTCGTCTTGTATTAATGGAAAAATTTCGGTTGTATTTCCAATTCGCACATCGGTTGTTGTCTCATCGATATAAGGTACTTTACCGAAGATTTTCCTTAGCTCAAAGTGAAAGAATCCCCTTAAGAATCTCGCTTCAGCAATGCGTGCTACACGGAAGTCATCGGAAATTTCCTGGCCATCTAGGGCTTGAAAAGCCTCTATCGCGTCGTTGGCCCTTGCTATTCCATTGTAGTAGGTCATCCATTTAGCTTCCAAATATAAATTTGTAGGAGTGAGCGTCGTGTGAATTTCGAAAGGCGTTATAACACCTTGATCGGTTGCATTGGAACCTTTGTATGCATCACCACCAGCAATGCTTCCGTAAACCCAGTTGGATGCTGCAGATGCAAGACTGATGTATTCGAGTGAAAATCCATCTAGATTGGAATAAGCTGCGACAAGTAAAGACTCGGCTCCGCTGAGTTGATCTGAAAGTGTCTTAATGGTCGTAGTCCCATACGGCTGCGTATCGAGGAAATCATCACATCTTATTACCAGTAAAATGAAAATAGCCAATGTGCAAATTGACGTTTTCTTGGAAGTGAGTATTTTTTTCATAGCCATTCAACTAATGTTTTGTCAAAATTCAATGTTTAGCCCTACGATAAATTGCCTGGACAAAGGATAGCGTCCTACATCCAGCCCCGTCGATAAGTCGCGTCTTGACTGATTGGTCTGATAATTCAGAATAGTAATATCAGGGTCCAATCCGGAATAGTTCGTGATCGTAAAGAGGTTCTGCGCCTGAACGTACAACCTGACTTTGGAAAGCCCGGCTTTTGAAGCCATTGTTAAGGGAAATGTATAACCCAACACAGCGTTTCGAAATCTTAGAAATGAGGCATCTTCAACAAAATAACTGCTGGCATTGCCACTATACGTATCGTTAAGATCGAGCACAGGCAAGCTCTTGCCTGCCTCATATAACATTCGTTTGCTGTGGTTGTTCGAGAAAGACAGCAACACATTGGTGTCGTTAAAGTCGGTGTAGCTTCTCACAGCGTTAAACACCTCCGCGCCAAATGCACCGGAGAAAAAAGCCGTGAAGTCGAAGTTTCTATAGTTCATGGTAAGATTCAATCCCAAAGTAAAATCTGGAATCGGGCTTCCAATAAAGGTCCGGTCATTGCTTGTAATTCTTCCATCACCATTTACATCCCTGAATTTCATTCGGCCGACCTTTGCTCCAGAGACATTGTTGGGATCGTCAAATAATATAGTTTCGATTTCTTCCTGTGAGCTCCACAACCCCTCCGCTACCAGTCCGAAATATTGTGAAACCGGATATCCTGGCTGGGTACGCAAAACAGAAGGATATCCACCGTGCAGTGCAGCGCCGGCGATAAACGTGGTTCCTGGTGCAAGTCCCAAAACCTTATTTGTATAATGGGAGCCCGTTATTCCAATTGAATAATTAAGATTTCCCGAAAGCGCTTCTCCTTTATACGAAAATTGCAAGTCTATACCTTTATTGACCATTGAGCCTATGTTGGTGTTCATTGGAAATGGGTTTCCTGTTTCCATAGGCAGCCGCATTCCAAGGATCATATTGTCTGTTCTGCGATCGTACCACTCAACCGTGAAATCAATACCATTATTCAACATGGCATCAAGCGCAATGTTGGTTACTTTGCTGGTTTCCCATTTAAGATTTGGATTGCCTGAGGAAACCTGTGCGAAACCTTGAACAAACTGATTATGAGACCCATTAATTGAATAGGTTGAAAAGTACGGTTCGGTCCCATACGACGAATATCCCGGATAATCTCCTCCTACCACTTCATTATTTCCAGTAATACCGTAAGATGCACGCAGCTTCAGGTCTGATATAAAATTGACCGGTAATAAAAATGACTCTTCCGAAATGCGCCACGCAGCACTAAATCCTGGGAACAGCCCATAGGTGTTGTTAATAAATTTGGATGAGCCGTCAGTTCTCAATGTAGCTGAGACAATGTATCTATCGCGGAACGTGTAGTTAACATTTGCAAATGCTGAAAGCATTTTACTTTCAGTAGTGTAACTATCTATGGAGTACGTGCCACTGGCTGCATTGCTAAGTTCGCGGTAGTAAGGATCATCGCCGTATTTCAGATTACTGCCCGCAGCTCTGAGACCTTCACCGTAAGCACTTCTCGCCTCGGCCCCTATCACAGAATATATATCGTGATCTCCAATATTCCTGGTAAAATTCAATGTTGAAGTCACGACCCAGTTCCTATTGTTCGCCCAAACCTTTTCGAGGGCGTTAGTTCCCGGATTGGCACATTCAGGGCAAGGATAGAAGTATCGTTCCGTGGGCTCCTGAAAATAATCCAAGCCCGCGTTAACTTTAAAAGTTAACGATTCGAAGAGGTCCAATTCCGCAAATACGTTTCCCGTCAATCGCAGGTTATTGTAATTAATTCCCGCTGCGTTTCGGGTCTGGTTGGCAACCGGATTTGGAAATGGCTGACCGGATTGTGCAGCAGCGGCCCAATATCCATCTATGTCATAAACAGGAACAATAGGAAGATACCTGTAGGCATTTTCAACATTGAAGCGCGGGCCATCTATTCCTTTACCAGTCTGAAAGGATACGTTTATGTTTTCTCCAAGTCGGAAATTTTTTCCCGCAGTAAATGTGCTGTTGAGCCGTGTTTGGACACGCTTCCATTCATTTTCAATAAGGATGCCCTTGTAATCAAAATAGTTAATGGAGAAATAATGGCTGCCTTTTTCATTACCGCCTGAGGCAGAAAGCTGGACACTCGTGAGAGGAGCTGGTTTGAACAATTCGTTGAACCAGTCAGTGCCATCAACATTAGCGGATGCAATTGGATAATTGCGCCCAAATTGATCTGGCTCAGAAGTATTAAGTACGTAGTCCGAAAGGTCGATTTCATCCGCGGTATAGCCCGTCGTTTTGACCAAATAATCGGGGAGAATCCATTGTCCAGATCCTTTGGGACTTTCAATATAAAACGTAGAACTAAATGGAGCTCCAGAACCAGCAGAAAGACCCCGTTGGATTTCCAGTAACTCCGAAGGATTTGCCATTTCTGGAAATTTTTGAGGGTCTTGGAAGCCAGTAAAAAAATCTACATTTATTTTCGATCGTCCTTTGCCTCTTTTGGTAGTAATAACAACGACACCGTTAGCCGCGCGCGCACCATAAATAGAAGCTGCGGCTGCATCTTTGAGAACCTGCATGCTCTCTATGTCATTTGGATTTAGAAAATTCATGTCAGTTTCATTTTGCACCGGCACTCCGTCGATTACATACAATGGTTCATTGTTGTTAATGGTCCCAATGCCCCTTATGCGCACATATTGAAGTGAGCCCGGATCACCAGACGTCGAGACCTGCACACCGGCAACTTTGCCCTGCAGTTGATCGGCAAAGTTCGAGGCAGCTATTTTCTTCATATCCTCAACATCAACCACCGAGATCGATGAAGCAACATCCTTCTTCATTAGTGTAGAATATCCCGTGACAACAATCTCTCCGAGTTGTGTAAAATCGCCGGCGAGTTGAACGTCGATTACCGATCTCCGGCCTACTTGTTCTTCCACAGTCTTATTACCAATCGAGGAAATCACCAGTGTCGATTCCGGATCGGAGCCAAACCGAATTGTATATCGGCCTTCCAAATCGGTTGCCGTGCCATTAGTAGTTCCCTTCACAACGACATTGACACCAGGAATTCCTTCTCCGACCTCGTCGGTGACTCGTCCTGTTACTTTCAACTCCTGACTAAATAGAGAACCGGGAATGACAAGCATTGCTGCCACAACGGCGTTTCTTAACAGAGCCCTGGCCACATCAGTGAACCCAGTGCTGCAAACCTTCGTGTAATGGAGAAGGTCAAATCGATCCACTAAGGTCTTCATAAAATTGATTGGGATTTTGGCGGTCATTGAGATCTATGACTTTGTGTCTTATAGCCTTGGTCACCATTTCGATGGAGTTCTTTACTCCGAACTTTCCTAGCAGACTTCTGCGATGACTAAGAACGGTGTACTTGCTGATGGCTAGCGCTGAGGCTACATCATGTGTCGAGTAGCCATTGGCGATCAGCTCAAGGACTCTTTTTTCGGTAGGCGTTATTGCTTTCATTTTTTGTACTAAAAAAATTGTTGTACACAAATCTGCCTACTTCGCGGTTTTTGAGCTATCGCCGTTTAAGCCTCCTATAACAGAATTGATGCATGCATCGACGCCAACGACTTTATGTTGCGCCAAATCGTTCGCGATTCTTTTTTCTTCTAGATTCTTTTGATGAGGATGGTTGGGCTGTTTCCGGCAAAACATGACCGGCTTATCGCCCAGGGCTGGGGTTTTCGCTTCCATGATGGTAGATTTGGTTAGAGTCAAATGTGTAGTCAAAAATGACTACTAAGGCCCCCAACGCACTAGTCCGGATGAAGCATACTTTAACACAGATGCTGCACAACGAAAGAATTTAAGGTTTTTGGAGATTCGGAAATGAAGAAATCGTCTCCTTTTTTTAGATGTTGCGACAATTACCTGGGGGAGGTATAAGGTATAGGTATAGGGTAAAGGGGTGAATAAGGAAATGAGGAATGAGGAATGGGTTTGAAGGAAATCGCAATGTGGAATTGAATCAATGCAATGGGTAACATAATGGTTGCAGTGTCGTCGCAGAGTCTCGCGTTTCAGGGACTCTGCGGAATCGTATTGTTAACAGAACCAAACGCTAATAAGACGCTAAACCACGCAGCGTCCCCGAGATGCTCATGAGACACTACTACTTTGACGGCACAAACATATCATTTCTTAGAAGTTAGATGCATCAATTGTTAGTACCCCTCATTCTGCAGCAGTGTTGTTTCACCATCCTTTGCACTTAGATCAATAGCTCTTTGAGGAATAGGGAATACTTCGTTCTTTCCTTTTTTGAAAGATCCTGCCTTCAGATAATTTCTTTTGACTTTTTCCTTCTCGAAATAGGCGTTCTTTTCCTCGGCTGCAATTCCCCATCTGACCAGGTCAAAGAATCGATGGCCTTCCATTGCCAACTCGAGCCTGCGTTCAAAGCGCACGGCATCGCGGGCGTAATCTTTCCCTCGCGCAGTAAATTGTCCGGGTGGATAGAGCTTGACCACATAATTTGCAGCAGGAGTATTTGTGAAACCTAATGAGGGATTGTCTGGATCGATGTAAGTATGAACGAAACCATTCGGGTTGGCTGCACGATACCGTATCTTATTTACCAGGTCCATCGCCCGGTCCAAACTTCCCGACTCGACTTCGGCTTCGGCGGCATACAACAACACATCAGCGTAGCGCAACAACTTGAAGTTATTAGCTGAGTATGCAGTCGTCCAACTTGAGTTTTCAGCAAACTCTCCTTCCTGCGACGCATACAAGACATACTTTTTGGGCGCGTAGGGTCCCGCATAAACAGGATCGCCACGAACCCAATCTTCACCCGCGTGCGCGCCGCGGTCAAGGTACGGCAGACCCCGGCGGCCAACGGTCCAGTCAATTCGAGGATCTAACGGACCGGTGTGCGGAACAAATGGATCACTCGAATGAAGGTTGTCGTCGTTGGTTACGTCATTGTCATTGTAGGTGTATAGCAATGGCAAGCCGTCGGCATCGGTTTGAAACGCATTCACTAGATTTTGTGAGGGCAAATGAAAGCCACAACAAGTATTCGGATTATACCCGGGGAGATTAAGGACATCACCAGGGTTGCCGTTGAGTCCAGATGCACCATCTTTCACGGACTGCTGGACCTGGAGTACAGCTTCCTTGTTGTCGTTTTTGAGTTCCACATTAAAATTGTCGTGAAAAGTTGCACACAATTGGTATATCCCTGAAGTGATCACGGCGTCAAAGTATGGTATTGCATCTGCGTACTTATGTTGCCACATTTTCGTAATGCCGGCATACGCATTTGCTGCTCCCTTCGTAACGCGGCCTATTTGTTCCTGCTCGTACGGTAAATGTTCTGCGGCAAATGCAAAGTCATCCAGAATTCTTGTAAGGATTTCCTCTGTCTTGCCGATCCTTACATCAGTTATCGAGTCATTGATGTAAGGAATTTTGCCAAAGGTTCTATATAACTCTAAGTGAAAGAACCCTCTTAAAAAGCGAGCTTCAGCAATTCGAACCTGTTGAAATTCTGGTTTGATGTCTGGCACGGACCAGAACGCCTTGATTGCATCATTTGCACGCGCAATGCCGTTGTAGTAGGTGATCCATTTCGCTTCCAGGTATGTATTAAGAGAAGTTAAAGAACTGTGCAATTCAATCTCAGATATATCCGCCTGGTCTGCTTCGTCACTTCCCTTGTAGGCGTCGCCTCCTGCGATACTGCCAAAAGTCCAGTTCGAACCGCTTCCCGTAAAGTCAGCGTACTTGCCGCCAGCATTCGTTGAAAATCCGTCAAGATTTGAATAAGCGGCAATCAATAACCCTTCGGCGCCCTGAGATTGTCCGGAAAGCACATTCAGTGTAGTCGTTCCCTGAGGTTGCTTGTCAAGAAAATCTTCACAGCTCATCCCCAAACAAAGGACGGTGAGGAAAGCATACCACTTAAGATTTTCGATTGCTTTCATTCTTTGGTTTTAGAATTCAAGATTCAGACCTATTATATACTGCCTTGTCGGCGGATACCTGCCTATATCAACCCCAGTCGTAAGATCTCGCTGGGCCACGTTCCCCTGATATATATTCACTATCGAGACATCCGGATCCATCCCGCTGTATTTTGTCCACATAAAAGGGTTCTGCACTTGGAGATATACTCGGGCCCTGGACATTCCCAATTTCGATATGGTACTATTCGGGATGGTATACCCAAGAACAACATTTCTTACTTTAAGGAAAGATCCGTCTTCTACATAATAGCTGCTAAGTTGATCATAGCTACGGTTGTCGGTGATATCATAGGCAGGCATTGTTTTCCCGGCTTCCTCAAGTCTTTTCTTTCTATCGATAACGTCCTTATGCCAGTTGAAAGTTTTTTTTTCGAACACACCATTGACGTATGCGGTCAGGTCAAATTGTTTATAGTTCAGATCAAGATTTAAGCCCAAGATAAATTTGGGAAGCGGGTTACCTATAAAGGTCCTGTCCTTGTCATTGATGACACCGTCGCGATTGACATCCTCGAACCTCATCCGGCCAACTTTTGCACCTGACTGTACTCCTCCAGGGTCAGCCCACAAAACGTAGTCGATGAGTTGTTGTGAAGTCCAGAGTCCTTTTGCCATATAGCCATATAGTTGTGAGACAGGAAACCCTTGTTGTGTTCTCGTTGGACCTCCCCCCGAAACAAATGTGTTGTCGTTGGCGTCAAGGGATAAAACTTTGTTTGTATAATGCGTGCCAGTCAAGCCAATATTGTAAGTAAAATTTCCTGAATTTGACCTTGCGCGATACGAAAGCTGCATATCAACACCACGGTTGACCATAGATCCGATGTTCTCATTGACTTGAAACACATTGCCCGTCTCCATCGGTTGATCCACCCCATAGATCATATCGTCAGTCTTGCGATTGTACCATTCGAGGGTCGCAGAAAATTTTCCTCCAATTGTGACATCAATTGCAAGATTGGTCAAGTAACTAGTTTCCCATTTGAGATCCGGATTACCCGATGAAACCTGACCGAATCCGGGAACAAGCGTACCATCAATAGGGTATGACGAGTAGCCTTTGCTCGTTCCATACGCCGTAAAGCCAGGGTAGTCACCGCCGACAACTTCATTATTTCCAGAAGATCCATAGGACGCACGGAGCTTTAGATCTGAAATAAAATCTACTGGAAACATGAATGGTTCAAGGGAAATCCGCCATGCACCACTTACGCCAGCAAATGTCCCATACCTGTTTTCTAAGAACCGGCTTGAGCCATCCCTTCGAACAGTGACTGCAAGAATGTATTTCTCGTTATATGTGTAGTTCACGTTGAAAAATGCAGATAGCATGCTGTTGCTGCCACTGCTACTTCCTACTATGTAGTTTTGCGCGTTGCTTATCTCGCGGTAGTTGGGGTCGTCTCCGAATTGCAGGCCAGTTCCTGACAGATCGACACCTTCAAAAGATGCATCCCTCATCTCACCTCCCAGGAACGTATACACGTTGTGTTTACCGAACATGCGGTTATAGTTTAACGTGCCAGTCACTACCCAGCTTTTCCTGTTAATGGTGTTCTTAAGTAATCTGTTCGTCTGTCCTGCTGTCGCGCACTCGGGGCAAGTATATGCGTAGTATTCAGTCGGGCCCTGGTAGTAGTCAACACCGGCGTTGGTTTTGAAGGTGAAACCTTTCAGAAAATCAACCTCAACAAAAGCATTACCAGTGAGCCTGAAGTCTGTATGGTCATAACCATCCGCATGGCGTGCTTGCGTGGCTACCGGATTTTGACCGATGAATATTGGCGAAAAGGTCGTTGCCGCCCAGTATCCGTTAATATTCTTGACTGGGCCAATAGCTGGATAATTATATGCCTGTCCGACGTACTGCAATCCAAAGTTGTCCACACCTTCTTCTTTCTGAAAAGACACGTTGAGGTTTTCGCCAACTCTCACGTTCTTTCCAATAGCAAACGTGTTATTCAGGCGTGTTTGAATCCGCTTCCATTTATTCTCGATCAAAATGCCATTGTAATCAAAGTAATTCATCGAAAAGAAATGAGTACCATTCTCTGATCCACCAGACACCGACACTTGCGCATTTGTTAGAGTCGCCGGTTTATACAATTCCTTAAACCAATTCGTACCGGCCTTGTTAGCCTCAACGATAGGATAGTTATTCGGGTACTCAGCCGGATCTGTAGTATTCAGGACATACCTTTCAGGATCAACTTCATCAGCTCCTGCCGGATAACCCTTGGAAAGAACCGAAAAGTCTGGAAGTGTCCAATTTCCATCCGGTTCCTGGATATAATAGATCGAGCTGAAAGTTAATCCTGCACCCTCTTGGTTGGCCATATCAATCTGCAACTTCTCCTGCGGAGTGACCAATTCAGGAAAGGCGTAGGGATCCTGAATGCCAGTAAAAAAATCAAAATTTACCCTGGTCTTTCCGCTACCTTTTTTCGTGGTAATAACGATCACGCCATTGGCTGCGCGTGCTCCATAAATCGACGCAGACGCATCCTTCAACACTTGCATCGATTCGATGTCGTTCGGGTTGATGAAATTCATGTTCGTTTCATTTTGTACCGGAACTCCATCAACAACATAGAGTGGTTCATTGTTATTTATGGAACCTATACCCCGTACCCGAACATACTGGAAGGCGCCTGGCTCTCCACTCGTAGCAATCTGTACTCCAGCAACCTTCCCCTGCAGCTGATCCGCAAAATTCGACGCAGCAATTTTATTCATGTCTTTGACGTCCACTACAGCAATCGATGAAGCAATGTCCTTCTTCATCAGAGACGAATAACCTGTCACTACGATCTCCTGCAGTTCGGTTATGTTCGGGTTTAATTGCACATCGATTTTGGTTTGCTGTCTAACAGCGATCTCTTGCGGTTCATATCCTATAAAAGAAAACAAAAGCACTGCTCCTGTTCCAGAGTCCACCGCGATTGCATATCGTCCTTCCAGATCGGTCGCTGTTCCATTGGTAGTTCCTTTGATAACCACATTAACGCCGGGAATTCCCTCACCTCCGAGTTCGGTGACCGTCCCTGTCACGGTAACTTTCTGGCCATTCGCAAACGGTATATGAGCTACCAGGATCGCGAGTACAATAATGATCCTGAAAATGAACATAGGAGGGTGCCTCGAAGTCCAATTTTCTTGTAGTCCCCCAGAAACCAAGTACGGGTGCTCCATCGACGTAAATATTAAACAGGAATTAATAGGCTACTGAGGGCGTCCAGGAAAAGGATAAAGCAGGAGATCTCAAACACAATACACTAAACGATTCGCCTGCCAGCGGGCTAAGAGACATTCAAAATAACTAATAACACATGCAGCGACATAACGGCCCGCGATTCGCGATTTCCTAATTCAGTTTCCGCCCCAATTTCCTATGGATAGTTTAATGTAAGGCATTTAATGCATTGATGCTAACGTTGAATACGGTATTTATCCAGATCCGGCATTTCAGCCGGCTTGGTTTACGTTTGGAGTTTTGGTTTCAAAAACGTTTGTTTCGCTGAACACTACGGACGAGCAGGCAGTGTAGTATTAGTCGCAAGCCCGGAACTTCATTTGTCTGCACGACTATATTCACTCGGCACCATACCAAACTCTTCCTTAAAGACTTTACTGAAGTAGGATAGATTAGAAAATCCTACTTCATACGCTACCTGTGAGACAGGTCCCCATTTTTGTGCGATCAGCTGGGCCGCCCGTTGTAAACGAAGCTTGCGGATCAACTGATTTACCGAAAGGCCAGTAAGGCCGGATACCTTTCGATAAAGTTGTGTCTGGCTAATTCCAATATCTTCCGCCAGTGATTCAACGCTCAGGTCTTCGTCGCTTAACCGTTCCAGTATCTTATCTTTTACACTGATGAGAAAACGTTCAACATCTGATTGCACCTCAACTTTGGGCGCCGTTCCCAATAGATCGGCACGCAGCTTCTCACGGAGTTTTATTTGTCTTGAAATGCTGTTGCGTATTTTGAAAAGCAACTCATCCCTGTTAAAAGGTTTGGTGAGGTAATCATCAGCACCACTCTTTAGTCCTTGTAGTTTGCTATCCTCGGTTGATTTAGCCGTAAGCAGGATTATCGGTATATGACTGCTTCGATGATCAGCTTTGATTTGCACTGCCATTGTGATACCGTCCATTTCAGGCATCATAACGTCGCTAATGATCAGGTCCGGTATCTCGTCAAAGGCAACAGACATTCCTTCAACGCCAGTCGAAGCTTCCAGAAATTTAAATTCTTGTCCCAGGGATTCAATGATAAACTTTCTCAAATCCTCGTTATCCTCAACTACAAGAACGCGAGGTCGAATGTTTTCTTCAGAAACTATATCCATCTCTACAAAGGCAGTCGATGCGTCTTCAATTTTTACATCATTGTCATCTGCATCCAAGTCATCATCTAACGTTTTAGTGACTACCACGGGCAATGTAATTGTAAAGTTGCTACCTTTTCCTGGTTCACTGGTCAACACGATCGTTCCACCCATCAACTCAACCAGTTCTTTTGCAAGCGATAAACCAATACCTGTTCCTATTTCTTTATGAGCTTCGCTCACCTGATGGAAACGTTCAAAGACCTTTTGTTGGTGTTCAATAGGAATACCGACTCCAGTGTCACGAACCTCAATTGTTACAGCATCATTCGAGCTATTGGCCTGCACGTAAACATTACCTCCCGATGGGGTGAACTTGATAGCATTGTTGATAAGATTGATAAGGATAGTTTCAAGCTTATCTCGGTCGAATAGAGAGACACACCGATCACGGGGAACATCCAAATGTAGTATCAAATTTTTTTGATGCGCAAGGGATTCGAATGAACTGGCGATCGCCCGAACAAATGAATGGAAATCGCTCTCGGATTTTTCAATCTTCATTGTGCCAGATTCCAGTTTGGCCAGATCGAGAAGCTGATTGATGAGCTTTAACAATAAGTCTGAATTGCGTTGGACGAGTTTAAGCTGCTCCTGTAGCTTCGGATCGTCCTTGTAGCGGTCTAGAATGTTTTGTACAGGGCCTTTGATGAGGGTCAGCGGTGTACGGAATTCATGAGAGATGTTGGTGAAGAAGCGCGACTTCAGCGCATCGAGTTCATGATACTTCTCTGCTTCAAGCTTCTTTAGCTTAACCTCATTGTTCAAACGCTCTCTTTTTATAACCTGCCTTCTAGTCATCCATATCATTATGGCAAAAGTAACAACGTATAGAGTATATGCCCACCATGATCTCCACCACGGTGGTAACACCGCGAAGTTGTAAACTACGGGGTCGCTCCATACTCCCTCGGGACTTCTCGACTTAAGCTTAAACTCGTAAGATCCCTCATGAATATTTCCATAGGTTACCGATGTCTTTTCGGTGGCCGGGCTCCATCCCTTATCATATCCTTCCAGGATGTACTGATACTGGACCAAAAAGTTCCTGCCCGTTTCAATTACCCCGAAATCAAAGCTAACCTGGTTATCGCGATACGGCAGAACCAGGTTTTGAGGAAGGTGATGGATCTGCGATAGCGTGTCAAACTGTAAACCCTCAAACTTCTCGTGTATCTCTTCGCGTTCAGTTGGGCGAAGTAATCTTCCAAAAATCATTGACTCCTGCTGCGCCAATATCGTGCTGTCTTTTTGCCATTGGCCCAACCCATACCAGTTCATCCTTGTGTCGGCAATTTTTACAGCTTGCACAAAGACCTGAGGTTTGTCTGTGTTGATCGTAGTTACAGCCGGGTCAAATCGTATGACCTTATTATCACCGCAGCCACTCCATATTATGCCAACACCTTTATGTTCTCCAAGAGGAAGCCCCTTTTTCGAAATGCACATAGCATTCAGGTTAATGCTTTTAACGGGATACCCGGTTTTTACATTATAGATGTCCCAAACCGGATTCATGGTTGACAATACCTCATTGCTGACATTCAGTAAACCGGCTCCCTTTACTTCGGATCCAAGCCCTTCCACCAATGAATTAAATTTCAAGCCGCTAATACCAGCATTGGTGCCAAACCAAAGCACACCTTGTTCATTTTCAACTATATCGTATACAACATCATCCGAAAGGCCCTGTACAGTTGTATATGTGGTGAAACTCTTTCCATCGAATCGACAGGCTCCGCTACCTGTGCCAAACCATAAACTCCCGCTCATATCTTCCTCGATACTCCAGACCACGTTACTGGGCAGTCCCTGCTCTTTTGTGTAGGTGGTGAAACTCTTCCCGTCAAATTGACTAATACCCCCACCGTTGGTACTGAACCAGAGATTTCCCTTCCTGTCCTCGGCTATACTCCTCACGTCATTATGAGCCAGTCCATCTTTGGTGGAAAATGTCGTGAAATTTTTTCCGTCGTAGCGACTCACCCCGCCGCCTTCGGTACCAAACCAAAGATTTCCATTTCTATCTTCAATAATTGCCCTGACGGAATTACTCGCAAGTCCGTGCTCAGTGGTATAGGAAGTAAAAGCTCTGCCATCATAGTGGCTTAACCCACTATTCGCCGTTCCGAACCACAGATTCCCACCCTTGTCCTTCGCGATGCTCCAAACCTCATCGCTGGCCAGACCTTGCTCGATCGTGAACGTCGTAAAATTCTTTCCATCATATCGGTTAATACCTCCGCCTTGCGTTGCAAACCACATATTGCCTTGACCATCTTCCACAATACACCTTATGATGTCAAACGCCAATCCCTGAGCGGTTGTATACGTAGTAATATTTGTTCCGTCGTACCGGCTTACGCCTCCACCTTCCGTACCAAACCACAAATTCCCCTTTTTGTCTTCCGTGATCGTACGGATTGCATTGTGCCTCAGCCCTTGTCGGGTAGTAAGGTTTATAAAGGTCTTCCCATCGTAGCGGCTCAGTCCGCCGTCTGTTCCGAACCAAAGGTTCCCGCCCTTATCCTCCACTATGCTCCTTACCAGGTTATGTACTAGGCCTTGCGTGGTAGATATAGTCGTAAAACGTTTTCCATCATAGACACTGACCCCCCCGTTGGTGCCGATCCATAGCTGGCCGCGCTTGTCCTCTACAACACAACGAACTATTTCATCGGCGAGGCCGTCCTTCTCAGTAAACGTGGTGAAACTATTTCCGTCGAAACGACTTAATCCAGCACCGGTTCCGAACCAAAGATTTCCGCGCTTATCTTCAACAATACTCCAAACGGCAGAATGCGGAAGACCTTGATCAATCGAAAATGTTGTAAAACTTCGACCATCATAACGGCTAGCTCCGCCACCTTCTGTACCAATCCAAAGATTACCTCGGCTATCGACAGTCAGCGCCCTGACCATGTTGTGTGTGAGCCCATCCTCGGCGGTAAACGTTACAAAGCTGGTCCCATCATACCGGCTTAAGCCACCGCCATTCGTACCGAACCAAATGTTTCCGGTCTTATCTTCCACAATACTTCTGACCGTATTGTGGGCAAGGCCATGAAGCGTAGTAAACGTTGTAAAATTTGTTCCATCAAAGCGGCTCACTCCACCACCCGCCGTACCAAACCAAAGATTTCCGAGTCTGTCTACCAAACCGGCGGCTATAATGCTGAGGGCAAGCCCCTGCTCCGTTCCAAAGTGCGTAAAACTCGATATCGGCTGTGAAGCAAAAGTCGTCTTTGGTGGAAATCTTAACCTGCTTCCCTCGATTCTCGACGATTGAGTAGCATGAATTTCTTCTTTTAGAATCCGGGTAGTTGACTGCAGCACGGAAGTCTTGGCCATAGGGCGGCCATCCAGGAGGATTGTAACAGGCGGAGAGTAAGAATACTGGGTCTGCCCAATGATAGCCTCGTGTGGATCGGTACCGCTACACCCTGTAAGAACCAGGACTGCGATGATGTGGATCCTCCAACTTTTACGCAATATGCTGCTCGTAATTTGTTCCACCGTGATCATCATAACGTTGCTAGGTTTTATCCACGGCATTGCCCACGTGAATTACATTGTTTTGAATCGGTCCGCAACATTGACTCCTTCTATTTTACCATTATTTCGTTCGCGAAGATTTTTTAATTTCAAATGTCCTCTTGTCTTTGTTGGCCAATGAAACTTGAATTCTTCAGTCCTCGGGTCGAACAAATCAACTCCTTCTGCATGACCTACCTTATATTTTTCCTCAAGGATACTCAATACGAGGTTGCTCTTCAAACTATTTAAAGAGGCGGGATTGTTTCTGAAAATTGTAAAACGATAACCATCAAACTTGGAGTAAATGCCGAGCCAGAGAAATCCTCGACGATACTGAATAACGAAAATGGTCATGGAAGCACAACAGACATAAAAGACCACAAAGCGGTATCCTACGTTGAAAGCCATGTACAGAATATTGACTGGGCGACAAGTAAATGTATTCAGATAAATAGAGGCAATCCTATAATTACACGACATTATTTATCTAATGGATAACATGGGATCGAAAATTTGCCGAAAACAGCCTTGGGCTCGTTACTTATAGAGATATTCATTCACGGCCGTCAGCAAATATTCCTTCGGGTCGCTCGCGTATTGCCAGAACATAACGCCTGCCATATGCCGGTCCTTAACGTATTCGCATTTGTATTTTATAGATTCCTCGTCATCAAAGGACACGAGCTGTCGGGTTTCTGCATTCCATAAATAAGGAGCTTTTGCTTTTTCGTCCCAGTGCCTAACAAATCCAGGGCGTGTTATAATACTGTCTTTAATGAATGTATAGCCGCCTCCACGGACAGTAGAATCGACCTGTCGGTTAATTCCCCGATTGTCTTCAGTCTTCATAAGCCAGCTGCGTCCGTAAAACGGAACCCCCAGCACCAGCTTTTCTGCCGGGACGCCTTCTTTCCTGTAAAGGGTATAAGCTTTATCTCCCGAATCCTCGCGTTCGTAGTTTTCTGATGCAAAGAGGTTGGCGTGATGCCCGGCTGTATCGCCAGACACATAAAAATCGTAAGCCATTATGTTCACGTAGTCGATATACTCAGCAACTTTAGCCATCTCCGTAACTTCAAATAACTTCGGAAAAGAGGGTAGAGCAGTAGTAAGCTGATAGGTCTTGCCAGTCTTAGCCGATAGCTTATTAAGCTCCTCACGGATAGTCTTGAACATCAGGGTAAAATTTTGTTTGTCCTCTGGTCGAAATACGTTGTCTTCCCCTTTCATACCGGGATACTCCCAGTCGATATCGACGCCGTCGAGGTTGTACTGGTCAACGATAGCTGCACTGCTCGAAGCAAATTTCCTCCTCGAGTTCTCGGTAAGGACAGCATCGGAAAAGTTTTCACTCCACGCCCACCCGCCGATAGAGATAAGGATCTTAAGATCGGGGTTGTCTTTCTTCAAATAGTTGAGCTTGCGGAAGTTTATTGTATCTGTTTCAATGTTAGTAAGCCAGGCCATGCTATCCTTTACATCAACAAACGCGTAGTTGATGTGTGTGAGCTTTTTGGCGGTGATCGTTTTTTCGTCAAGCTCACCTCTGAATCCTGGTACATACCCAATAATTACAAGTTTGTTAGAGGGTGCTTGAAGTTGCTCCTGGGCACTTCGGCAGCCAGTAAGAAAAAGAACGAATGAAAAAATGCAGATTGATACGTTGATATTCATATGGATAGTGATTTAAACTCCTAAATCCCTGAAGGGACTTGAAATGCAAGAACTAAAACCTAACACACTATTTAGTTCTCATTTTGCGGAGTAACAAACCGCCTGTCCAAATTTTACTTCCTGCCCATCGGTGATTCGTTTCTTCAACTATCCCTTTGGCAGCTTGAGCAAGCGAAGTAAAAAACCGACGATAAGACAAACAATTCCTACAATCAGCAGGAACGGGATTTGTACGCTAAAAAAAAGGTTGCCCAAGTAGATAAAGGTGCAAACAACGCCCCACATCAACAATGCCCAGGAAAGGATGTTCTTAATTATTCTTACCTGATTGTACTTCTTAAAAAAGAACAAAACAACTGCGACAACAAGGGCACCGATCAAAATATATCGTAGGATAAGTCCCACAAGGACTGTCAGTGGGTTATTTGCTTTCGATATTGTAAGCTGGTCTTCAAAACCATTGCTTTCAATGCCGATATTGCCAAAAAAAGAATTCCTTTCCACCCGCGTCTTAAATTTATGACGCATAGGAGTTCTATAGGAAAATGAATACATGTATCGATCCACGAATACAATCAAGTGCCAATGGAGTTCCGTCGTGTCGAGCCGATAGTTTTGGAATTCAAACGAACGAACGTAGAGCTCACCTCGCTTAAAAGTTGAATCAGTGGTAAAGACGCCGTAATTATTGGTAATTGTGGATTCCTGAAAAAGCTGGTAACATTTATTCAGATCTTCTTCATTATAAATCTCCGCTTGTGGCCGAGGTAACTTGTCAACCTGAAGATAACCCAACTCGGAAAATGCCGAGAAGCTATTTCGGCCCAGGTCGTGTCTTTTCTCGTAATCAATGGGGATAAGAAAAGAGACACGATCATCAAATTGAACTCTTTCCCACTTTGGTTGTCCAAAGGTAGTTGTGGAATAAAAAAGTATTGCCTTCAGAAAAAACATCAGGAAGGTCAGGCGAGCTTTCGTATTGCTTGTCCGTTTCAACTTTCTACTTAATCCGAAGTGTAATATTCCTTGCCTCCACGTTGAACATTCCCTTGATAGTGAAACACGTACTGTAGTAGAAGTCCTTTTCAATTTTAGCCGTCGATGCAAAATATAACGCATACCCGTCTAACTCCTTGTCTTTCGTTAACGGATACTTCATCACTTTTCCAGCTGCATCAATCTCTTGCACTACTGCCATGGCGTCCTTACCCATGTATGCGGCAACTTTGGTATCCTCTGGTTTCTTTGTAATATTTTTTTCGTCATCATTATACAATACCAAAACGCTATTTTCCGCAGGGATAAGTATGTGACCTGCTAACCCTGGCGACGCCTGTTGTTTTTTTTGTATGGTCCTGGACCAGTTGTGGGATCCGTCCTCCTTAAATGAAACTACATATGTGTTGTATGAAGCATGAAGACCATACTTTGGATCGACCAGCAGGGCCTCAATGGACGCAACGATCGTGTTATTGCTCAACGTTATCATATCAGCCACGGCCCAGTCTTCCGTATCGAACATACGAACTTTAGAGGCTTCATAAAAACCGTCCGGCATCGGACTTGCACCCAGGTTTTCCAGGGTCATCGATTTCGCGTCGACGCGATTCATAAAATACGAAACAGCTTTTTCGTTCTTGTTCAGGCCGACCACGTATGGCTTTTCACCATTTAAAAGTTCCATCTTGGTGCCAAAGTTCTCACCAGTATTCGGCCCAAGGTCAAATGTCTTAAGGGATTTGGTGTTCCAAAAATATGAATAGAGTTTTGGCTTGTTTACTTTTCCAACCTGATGTTCAACCAACATGAACAGGTTTCCGGCATTATCGACGTCAATCGTTTTAAGAGCGAGCTCTTTGTCCAAGCTCTCCATTTCAATAAACTTATACCAAACCTCAGAAAAAGCCTGGTCAATCGCTTTGCATTCTATCTTTTGATTTTCCTTCGCCTTTGTATCCTGAAGGCGAGTGATAAGCATAAACTTCTTGTCCTCGGACGATGAAACAAAAACATTCATTCCATATTGCTTCAACCCTTTGAAGTTATGTACAAGAATGGGTGATCCGAGAACCACCAGGTCCTCGCTAACTTCATTTACGTAAACAGAAAATACGTCCTGCTCTGGAAATTTTTGGCAGTATACGACATACAACTTATCACTGATAAAAATAAATGCACCAAGCATCACTCTATCGTTGATCGATTCGGATGTGAGTTGTTTTATACCGGTGTATTTCAAATAGTCTTCCAACACAGCAAACTGAAAAGCTTTGTCCTGAAAGCCGAAGCCTGAATATGTCCTCTTTTTCTTTGGATTAAAAAAAAGAGCAGTGGAATACGAAAAACTCTTAAACGGTGATATTACGGGACCTTTCGGGATACTGGCCGCACTTCGAAGTTGCTTAGGATCAACAACAGGACCTTTCGTGACTTCAATTCGTTGCGCAGTGCATACAAGGGTGGAGCAAAATAGAAATAACAGGATAAGTTTAGATCTCATAGAGTTTTGGTTAATGGTGCCAGGCCAAAGTAATTGCAGGCTTCTTTTGGAAGTTCTTATAGTGATACGTTATGAGTGGAATTTGCCTTCAGGAGTGAGAGGGTATCCAAGGGTTAATTACCAACATCGTTGTTTGCCAAATGTAGCTGAAAATTGGGAATGATTTTCTTTCGGCCAACTGAAATAGTTGGAAGGAAATAGGGAAATATGGGAATTTGGGAATAGGGTATACAGGTGTATGTTACCAAATCATCATGTTATCATATGGCAGCCGCGCTAACACAACAGTCAAAACGTCGAAATATGGACTTTTCTTTTGCCATCCTTAAGTAACACTCCATTCTCTTTTACCTTTTCTTCCTGTTTTGTTTCATCTCCAATTATAGATTGCAGATAGTCAGTAACAGTTTGATAAGGAATGTTGACCGATTTTCCGAACGTGATCGCTTCCGTTGCATAGGATTGGATCAAGTTGTTATAATGTTTCTGGAAGATGTCGTGGGTAGCGAACATATCACATCCTAAAATGGCATCGCCGGAAACGGCAATGACTCCGACAATATCTCCTTCGTTAACAATTCGTTCACCAAAAAAGTCAGCGTATTGTTTCAGCTGCACCTTTAAAGATTCAGAATCGTGAAGGGCAGCGAGTGTCCCTGTGGTAGTATTCGCATTATTCTTTTGCGTGTTCTCCGCAACCTTGTCCCAAACTTCCTGTTGGCTCTTCTTCACGGAGCCAGCCTTGCGCACTTCGTTAGAAGAGATCGAAAAGTAATTATTAAAAGCCCCTCCACTTTGTTTTGCCTGCCAACGGCCATGCTCCACACAAAAAACGGACAGGTCCTTTTTCCCACTTTTAGGATATAGTATAAAATCTTCCGCAACCATCCTGTCCTGCTTCCCGCCCTGTACAACTTCACCCGCAAGGATCATGATGGTGTCAGAAGAAATGTTCTCGACAAACAGCGTATTAACGTCACCTCTCGCGTGCTCAGTGACGGCAATCTTTTTCTCTTGCATAGCTTCCTTTAGTGTACTGTATCGACCAACATCCTTATGTGCAGTCTCAAAGGTCTTATTAGCGCGGATCGGATAAAGCTGAAGGTTCTTGAACCTGTAACTGTTTGCTACTGCAGAACTCTCAAGCATAAGATTATCCTTGTTGTATTGTGCATATAGTTGTGACGCACATCCAAGAAGGAGTATGCAAAGTATTTTTGTTGTTTTCATGAACTTAGAGTTTACAAATGATGACAATATCCGCAACCGGCACAGTTATGAATTATGGGTTATGGGTTGGAGTGTGAGAGTGGGTGTGACGACTGATCATTTGCTTATTGCTTGTCTGTCGTCGCTCCCTTATACCTCTATACCCTATACCCTATATACCTCTACTCTCACTGCCACGTAAGATCTTTCGTCTTCGCCTGCTGCTTAATTGCATTGATCATGGCGGCGTCAAGCATAGCTTCTTTGTTTCCCTGAGGAGCGTGAGAAGCAATGTATTCCAGGCGTTTCTTATTAAGAGATTGGATTTCAACCTGGATAGTTTTACGTTCTTCTGATTTTTGTTTGATGTACGTTTTTCGCTGTTCCATCGTCATGCCTTTCATTTCTTTTGGAAGGTCGTCGTCTTTGGTTTCTAGAAGAACCTTTTCGTTGTCCTTGGTCGCATCTACCAGATCCCATGTGGAATTCTTATAAGCGTGTGAGCTTTTTGAGACCGCCCGTTCAACCTTGTTCTCTTTACTATAGCTCTCGGCATTCATATCCTGCGATACCTGATTCTCTTTCTTGTAGGCACCAGTCGTTCCGTAATAAACATAAGTACTGTTCAGTCTGTCATTACAAGCGTCGATCCTTTCATCGTAAGGAGTTGGGATATAAACCGTTTTCTTGTCCTGTTCAATACTCATATAAGTTCCTCCTGTGACGTCGGCACCGCTCTTCCAATCTGTGCTCAGCCCTTCGTTATAAGACCCGCAGAAGATGGTATTAACGACAACCCCTTTTTCCTTTGCTAACGCACATGCCTCACGAAAAGGAACTCCCCCTTGTGTAAAGGGTTCATTACCTGCAATAAATATCATTTTTAAATCAGCTTTTGACGCCGACCATGCAAGCTGACTCAATGATGTTTTGATAACGTAGCCGCAAAACTCGGCGCCACCATTTGTTGAGAGTGCAAATAACTTTTCAGAAATAAGATCGAGGTCGTCTGTCAAACCATTAACCTGACGGATATATCCTTCGGACGCGGGCAGGTTGTCGTTTCCGTACTCGTACAGGGCGATCTTTATGTTAGGCCTGGAGCCGTCATTGCATTTTGCTGCAGCCAGCTCGTTGACGATCTTCCAAAGCTGTGACTTTGCCTGGTCGATGAGTCCATCCATACTGTTGCTGGTGTCCAGAAGCAACGCCAGCATTATTGTTTGATCTTTTGATGGGGGCGGCAATGTTTCAGCCGACCGAGCATGGGACGAAACAGAGAGGGTTGAAAACATGAGGAAGGGAATAACGATCATTAAGAATCGTTTTGCCAGGGCGCGAATTGTCTTCATAGTAGTAGATAATATTTCTGAATTTTACGCCAAAAGAATTAGTTTGGGTATCAAGACTCCGCAAGCACCCACCTCCAATGAGTGAACAGGCCCAGCGACTTAGTGAAGGCCAGATTTCGGTCGGGAGACGAAAAAATCCGTATTTATTTATGTATTAACTTTCCGTTTATCTGAGAGATTGAAATGACAAGGACCTTTGGAATAATATGTTTACTGCTCTATGTACACGCCTTTTATGGCTATGGCCAGGAAGAGAAAAAGCAGAAATCTGCAAGTAAAGATTCCTACGAGTCATTTCGATCCAAGGGTCTTTCCAGTAATGCGGAAGATCTATTGAAAGATGCGGATGAACTAAAGAACAAAAATCCGGATCAGGCGCTTGCAAAAGTAAAGGAGGCGTTAGGTCTCAGCCTGGCGCAAGGAGATGCCATAAATGAAGCAAGATGTTATCAGCTTATTGGGGAGATAAACGAAGGCATTGTTGAATGGAACCTGGCACTTGAGAATTATAACCGGGCCCATGAAATCCTCAAAAAATCATATCCATCGTCACAGGACTACAAGACCGCATTGCGTGGCCTGGGTGCGTCACATCTGAAATTGGGGAACTATCAACAGGCGCTGCAATATTTTCAGGAGTTGCTGTCCATGCGACTACATTCTCAGGAAAGAAAAGAATACGTCCTCGATCTTTCAGAAGTGTACTATCAAATGACAAACTACAGTGATGCTCTTAAACAACTCGACAACCTACCTCCTACGAAGATTGCCGATCCGACATTCGAAACAAGAGTACAAAATCAGCGCGCCAAGATCTATGCCCGAACCAATGACATCGAAAAGACCAGGTCCAATTATGACAACTCCTTGAACACCCTGAGGACGAACAAAGCTGTTGACAAAGCGGGCGAACAATCTTTTCAAACCACCAAGGAGGAGATTGCTGACGCGCTACTAGATCAAAAACGTTATGACGATGAGATCGACCTGCGCAACCAGTCTGTACAATTCAATCTCGAAGCAAAGAACCTGGAAGAAGTCACAAAAGATAAAGTGGCGATCAGTAAGACCTTAGCTGCTAAAGGAGAAAATACGGCTGCACTACGCGAAATCGAAGAGGCCGTCCGGATCGCGGACACATTGAATAATCCACGTGAGCAAGCTAACGCATTCCTTGTTCTCGCCGACCTTTACGAAAAGAACGGAAAGAATTCGCAGGCGCTGACAGCTTACAAAAAATATAGTACGGCTGTAGCGGAAGTTGAAAAGTTAAATGAGAGCGAGCTTCAGCAACGTTCGGGTCTAATTATACAGCAGCGTGACATCGAGGAGCTCACGAAGAATGTCTCTATCGGTCGACAGGAATACACCATTGAACGAGCAATTGTCTTTCGTCAACAACTCATCATTTACGGCTTGACACTTATTCTACTCATCACAGCTACTACATCATATTTCATCTACAAAAACGCCAAAGCAAGCAAGGTGGCAAATCAGTTGCTGGCGCTAAAGTCACTGCGAAGTCAGATGAATCCGCATTTCATCTTTAATGCACTTAATTCCGTGAATCATTTTATTGCGCAACAGGATGAACGAACGGCAAATAAGTTCTTGTCGGAGTTCTCGCAGCTTATGAGGCTTGTCATGGAAAATTCGCAGGAGGATTTTATTCCATTAAACAAAGAGCAGGAGATCCTTTCACTTTATCTCAAGCTGGAACATTACAGGTTCAGGGACAAATTTGAATACGAAATAAAAATTGACGAATCCATTAACCCAGAGTCAATTGAAGTGCCTCCAATGTTGATCCAGCCATACATTGAGAATGCAGTATGGCATGGGTTGCGTTACAAGGAAACAATGGGAAAACTCTCACTACATTTCCTTAAAGAAGATTCCCACCTGGTTGTCCATATAATAGATGACGGCATCGGCCGGAAACGCTCGGCTGAACTAAAGACTGCAAACCAAAAGAAACACAATTCCACGGGAATCCGGAATATTCAGGAGCGTCTCGCGATAATTAACAAGGTTTATACCTCGAACTATCGCGTACACATTGAAGACGCCGAATTGGGATCAGGTACTCATGTTAGCATCCATTTCCCTGTTAGCCGTTAAACGATATCCGTTATCCGTGGGGCGTGGGTGTGAGGATACAGCGAGTTCGGCCGCAACCACGCTGAGGAATCGCAAAAGAATATGTTAGAGACAAATGAATGGAGTATGATGAAAGCAGTAATTATTGATGATGAAAAAGACAGCAGGGAAATCCTGGCAAACTATGTCGCCAAGTATTGTCCCGACGTAACGGTATGCGGTTTTGGCGAATCAGTGTCAACAGGCGTTGACGCTATCAAAAAGCATCAACCGGACATTGTATTCCTCGATATCGAAATGCCTTACGGAAATGGATTCGACCTTCTTGAAAAGTGTTCCGATTTTACTTTTGAGACTGTGTTCGTGACTGCATTTGACAATTATGCTATCCAGGCGTTGAACCAGAGCGCTGCTTATTACCTGCTGAAACCGATCGATATCGAAGAACTTCTTAGAGCGGTTGAAAAGATACGGACTGAACGCCAGAATGAGAACTACACACAACACGCAAAAGTGCTGTTGCATAACATCAACGCAGAGACACAACAAAAGATAATGCTTCCAACGATGGAAGGATTTGAAATCGTCTCAATCCCTTCAATCATTTATTGCGAAGCGGTAGATAATTTCACACGTTTCTTTTTTGAGAACGGTCCTTCGCTTCTTATCTGTCGTACCTTAAAATATTTTGAAGACATATTGAAAACTCACCGTTTTTTCAGGATTCACCGGTCCTACGTCATAAACCCCCACTACGTGATCCGATACTCCAAAGGAAAAGGCGGATATGTAACGATGAAGAACAACCAGGAGCTCGAGATATCGGCAAACAAGAAAAAGGAGTTCCTTGAGTTATTCGACCGGTAACCTAATCACCGTATGAAACATTGGGTTTTATTACACCAGCGCCAATTTACATCGCACCAAACAAAAACCCCGAAGGGGTGACATTATTATAGAGTGATCATACGTCCGTTACATGAAATCCCGAAGGGGTGGCATTATTATAGATTGATCATACATCCGTGACATGAAACCCCGAAGGGGTGGCATTATTATAGATTGATCATACGTCCGTTACATCCAACCCCGAAGGGGTGACATTATTTCACAAAAATATTTCCTCACGAATAATTCTGTTGTGTCCAAAAACCAACCGTGTGACACGTTCGTTTGCAATCCCATGCTGGCCCATCCAACCATAAAGCAGAAATCCCTCCTTGTATTCAATTTGATATTAATAGATTTAGCCAGAGAACAATAGTTTTCCGATAGCGGAAAACGTGATGAAATAATGCCACCCCCTCGGGGTTGGTTTTACATTGTGGCAATACTTTGAAGTCCATCATGAGGATTTGGATATATCAGCAAACAAGAAAAAATATTTCATTGAATGGTTCGACCGTAACCGGGCCCCTGTTACTCCGACATCGATTGCATAACCAAACAATACGTTAATACCATATAATTCAACGGAATCGCTAGTTCAAATTTGATTTTTTGCATATTATCGCAAGCGGTTGACTATTTTTTAATAAACGTTATGAGAAATTTTTTTATCAACAACTGGATCGTTATCGCTTTGGGCGTGGCCCTCGTTGCAAGCATGTTAATGGCGATTCGTAACAAACAAATCATAGAAGAGAACAGTGCATTGCAAAAGCAATCCGAGCTTGTTAAAGAACATACGAAAGAAATTCTAAGCGGCACAATGCACGGTCTTGATATCGGGCTGAGAGGATTTGCGCTTACAGGGGAGGAAAAAATGCTTGAACCTTACAGGAAGGCGATCGAAACGAACGCTGGTACCTTCCGGGACCTCGAACAAATTCTTAAACACCAGGGCTACAACGGACTTGCAGATCTTCAGAAGGTAAAAGTCGAGGTGGATGCATACGTTGCCTTTTGTAATAAAATGATAGAGGCGGCAAAGATGGACAGCCTCAACCTGGTTGTTGAAATGCTTCGGGAAGATCGCGGTTATGCAGTGTGGAAGAGGTACGATGATTTTTCGAAGCCGCTGTTCGTATTCGAAGACAACGTCAACCAAAAAGCACTGGCGACGTACAACGCTGCTATTCGTGGTAACCTGATCCTGCAGGTATGCATGGTTTTGCTGGCACTTCCCACATTGATATTATTTATGAGAAGGATCACAAGGGAACGTGAGGCGAGACAGGAGCTTCTGCTTGAAGTCGAACAAAATGACAGGAAATTCGTGTTTGATCCTGGAACGGAAAGAAATACAGATGCGAACGTCGTCATAAATACTTCCATTAAGAACATCCGCACGGCTTCCGATTTTATCAAAGCAATGGCCCGTGAGGAATATGATGTCACATGGAACGGACTCACCGATGACAACCACAAACTAAATAAAGAAACGCTAGCTGGTAACTTATTGGATATGCGCGAGAAGCTAAAACTCGTGAAGCAAGAAGACGATCAAAGGAATTGGCTGAATGAGGGTCTTGCAAGATTCTCCGAAATTGTCCGCAACAACCAGTCGAATTCTTTGGAACTGGCAGACCGTTGCGTCTCCTATCTTACCAAATACCTGAATGCCCAGCAATGCAGTCTTTTTGTCCTTGAAGGCGATGAGCCCGATCAATTCCTCAAGCTGACGGCGTGTTATGCATTTGACAAGAAAAAATTTGTTGAGAAAAGGATTGATATCGGATCCGGTCTTGTTGGTCAAGCCTTCCTTGAGAGAGAAACACTTCAATTAAAAGACATTCCGCAGGGTTATACAAAGATAACCTCGGGGTTAGGCGATTCGACACCTGCGCATCTGATAATTGTTCCACTGAAATACGATGTCCATACAGTAGCCGTTATTGAAATAGCCTCCTTTTCACTTTTCGAAGGGTTTCAGATTTCTTTCCTCCAAAAAGGGGGAGAATTCCTCGCTTCTGCTATCCTGAATTCCCAAACTACGTACAAGATGAAACATCTTTTGGAGCAGGCGAACATTAATGAGGAAAGCAATCGGCAACGCGAAGAGGAAATGCGACAAAATATGGAAGAGCTGCAAGCTACGCAGGAAGAGCTTGTACGTAAGGACCGTGAAATGCAGCAAAGACTAGAGAACGCGGGCCGCATACATGCCTAGCCGATAACGCAAAATGTTACCATGTATTTACAATTACAGCTCAAACAAAAGCAAGTCTAAGCTTTCACCCAGACAATAGTATTTTCACTTAACTTGCAGTAATCTACTATTAGGTGAAAAACCTCCTAAACAAATTCCGTTATTATGGGACTTCACTAGGTCATCCACGGTGGCTCAATAGAAATATAATCGTAGCAAATAGTATTTCGCTTGCAACGGTAGCTCTTGTATTGATTCTCCTGCTAGTTCATGTTATCAGTCATCCCGAGGAGAGCATCAATGTGGCGAGTATTGTTACTAGCGCTGTCATTCTTTCCGTTCTTTTCATCAATCGTGCCGGATATCATCGCGTAGGAAGAACAGTGCTCACAGTCGGCCTCGTCTTCGGAGCTTTGGCTATCACAATCGCCCGGAAGACGACAATGGACCCTGTCCCAATGAACACATTCTTTCAGTCGCGGGCAGCACTCACCGTGTTCTGCGTAATTCCGTTTGCTATCATCCACTTCAGAGAACGAAGACTCCTGATATTAAACCTTTTAATCTGTCTGACTAGCCTCGTCCTTTATGATCCGATTCACAACGCACTTGGGATTGGTTTTTATCAACTGGGATTTTCGGATCCTGATTACTACTACGGAACTGTCATTTATGTTATTATTTTTCTCATTCTAACTGCGGCCGCCGGATTTTTCAAGTATGAGATTGACGTGTATGAAAGAGAAAATGAAGAACTAATAAACACACTTCATACCAGGAACGTCACCATAGAGGACCAAAAGGAAGAACTCACCAGCCAGGGAGAAATCTTAAAGGAGCTTCTGAAAGAACGCGATAAGGATCTTTCGCAGGTAACACAGGAGCTGATCAACTTTAATCATGAATTGCTCCAGTATTCGTATACCGTATCACACAACCTGCGCGGACCAGTGGCGCGTATCCTTGGACTTCTTGACTTGTATTTTAACTACAGTGATGAAAAAGAAAAAAGGAATATAGCCGGTTTGATCCTTGAGTCAACCCGGGAGCTGGACAAAATCACACTTGACCTCAACAAGATCGTCGAGGGACGTAACGATTCCTTCAACGTAAGAGAGAAAGTAAATTTTGCCGATGAACTTAAACAAATCAGGAAATTGCTTGAGTCCCCCATAAAAAATCACGGCATAAAACTTATTGAACAATTTAACGTCCCGGAAATCTTTTCCGCACGACAACGGATCAATCACCTCTTATACATTCTCATAACAAACGCGATTCAGTACCGGCGACCAGGCCAAACACCACAAATCAAAATCAGTACGTATAAGAAGGATAAATGGGTGGTCCTCGAAATACAGGACAACGGGCGTGGAATAGACTTAGACCTTTACAGAGGAGACCTTTTCAAGCCCTTCAAATATTTTCATCCGGAAGCATCGGGCAAAGGCATCAATTTGTATCTCGCGAAGCTGCAGGCCGAAAGGCTGCATGGGCATATTGACGTTCGAAGTATACCGGGAGAAGGAACTGTGTTCTCGGTGTATTTAAAAGACTGGCAGGAGATGAGAGGTTGACTCCCCTTTAGCGGTGTCCTCCAGAGCGCTTGCTTTGCTATCAAACAACTGGGCTAATGGAATGGATTTTGTGAATTGTATAGGTACCTATGATCGTTCACGCGAAGGATCTTACACAGCCTTGTGAAATGATTCCAGGAACAACGACTCCTTCCTTACGTTACGCAGATCCTTCGCGGGAGCATGCAGTTATATTAAGAAATTGTGTGCCTCCATTCCTGATGCGCAAGATTTAATATCAAGAGAAGCCGCTCTGGAAGACAGTGCTGAAAAGAAGTCGCACGCCAGACTAGGGCTGGTCGCAAAAAAAAACGTTCCGGAATTTAACCATCCCGGAACGTTGTGTTGTATATCACCCTAAGTCTACACGGCCTTCTTAACCGATTCAATCCATCTGTTGATCTTGTCTTCCAGGAGTTTTAAAGGAATACTTCCCGAATCGAGCACCTGATTATGAAATTGTGCAACGTTAAATTTATCGCCTAGCTCTTTTTCTGCTTTAGCTCGGAGTTCAATTATTTTAAGCTGACCGATCTTATAAGACAATGCCTGGCCTGGAATTGCCATGTACCGTTCGATCTCCGAAACGATGGCTTGCTCGGATCTGGGTTCATGATCGAGCGAGTATTGAATTGCCTGCTCACGCGTCCATCCCTGCGTGTGCATTCCAGCATCTACAACAAGTCTGATAGCGCGGTGAATCTCTCCACTTAACATTCCGAAGTATTGATATGGATCCGTGTATAATCCTAACTCCTTACCAAGAGACTCTGCATACAATCCCCAACCCTCTGAGTAGGCGCTATATCCCAGAATATTTCTTATTTCAGGCAATGTGTTATTTTCAATTTGAAGAGCGATCTGGTAATGATGGCCTGGAATCGCTTCATGCAGGAACAAATCTTCATCCGCAAGAACGCTGTATTTTTTCACATCTCGTATTGGCACGTAGAACACACCAGGACGTGAACCATCTTTTGAACCTACCTGATATTCCGCCGCTGCCGAAGCTTCGCGAAAAGCTTCAGTTCTACGCACTTCGAAAGCCATTCTTGGTGTCTTGTCAAATAGCTTGGCCAGGTTTGGTTTCATGCGCTCATGTATCGCGTTGAAATTCGCAATAACCTGGTTTGGGTCCGTAAATGGCGTTAGCTCCTTTTTGGTTGCCAGGCTTGCGAAGAATTCTTTTAGGTCTCCCTTAAACCCGACCTGATCCTTTACAGCTTCCATTTCTTTTGTGATACGCTCAACTTCGGTCTTTCCAAGTTCGAAGACGCGGTCAGGGGACATCGTTGTAGTGGTGTACAACTTTATCAAATAACTGTAGTATTCCTTTCCTGCGGGAATAGCATCAATGCCAGAGCTTTGTCTTGCCGCTTTCAGATATTCTTTTTTGAGATAGTCACTGATCCTCTTATGTGCCGGAATAATATGATCCTTCACCATTGTTTCATAAGCTTTGGTGAGACGTGCCTTATCTTCGGCGGAAAAATCCGCGGGCATCATTTTAACCGGCGAATAAAACAAGTGATCCGCAACCGGGCCGTGATCCATTGACACGAACTGAGGAATGGCTTTTTTGACCAATGCTTTTGGTATAACGTAACCTTGGGCTACGCCTTTTTTCATGTTGGCAATGGCCGAATCGCACCACGCCTCATACTGCGTCGCACGAGATAACCAGTTGTCGTAGTCTTTTACCGTCTTGAATGGATGGATACTTTGTCCACTGGCCATCTGACCAACGAAAAGGTGCGTAGCGGAAAATTGATTTATAGGCGTTAAATAATCTTTGAATTTCAGGCTCTCCAGTGCAATGTCACATTCCCATAATACAATGTCGTAATTTAGTTGATCGGCTTCAGTGAGGCTGTTACGATCGTATACCATGAGCTCATCACGATAACGGGTATACAAATTTTTTAACTCATCGCGATATGCCGCGGTGATTGTATTAGGTAGTTTATCGTCGTATCGGTTGTCTCCAATAACCGTTGCATTTAATGGAGCAAATTTCAGATAATCCTGATAAAAGACAGCAAGCAGGCTGTCGAGTCCCGGTTGTTCGAAGAAGGTTTCCTCCTTTTGGGGCGAGGAGCACGAGAATAGTAGCAGCGCCAGAGCAATGCTTAATATAGAACGTTGTAGCATAGGTATATCGATTTGGTTTGAAATCGTTATTTAAGGCGGAAAGTTGATAATTTTTTTGATTTTGTAACAGTGGTACTATGAGACATTGATAGTCTTCTATCCCACAGAAACGTGGTATTCAACTCCACGTTCTCTAAGGTAATTCACAATGAACTTGAAATCCTCTTCTGCTTCACCAAGATACTCCGGCGGGCAAATTCCCTTCCTTGAAAATTTTCCGTCCGCCACCAGGTTGACGGCTGCGGTACAAGTGTATCCTGTTGTACGCGCCATTGAGAGAGTGTCGGAGGCTTTGTCGGTACGGTCAAGAAGATTGTACTCGTATTGCCTTGATTCATCGCCTTCTTCTCCGAACATCCGTATCCGCATAACAGTGAACTCTTCCTCTCCCGGCTTAAGCTTCCATTTGGGAAAAAGCAATTTAGCAGTGATATCGATAGGCCGAACCTTCACGCCTTTTATTTCCATTTCTTCATACGAAAAGAATCCAGACTCACGTAATACTCTTAGATATTCGATACATCCGGGATATCGCAGTGTCTTTTCGATCATGTTTGGAATTGCGGGCATCGTCTTTATGAGTGAACGAAGGCCATCCGAATTCCATGATTCCAGAGTACCAACACCATCGAAGTGCACCAGCTCCGGATCTGACAATGCTTCCTTAATAACGATCGCGCCGCTTTGTACGTAACGGGCCGGACGAATGTATTCTTCGATCACGTCAATGGGAGAAAAAACGGCTTTGTATTCATAGGGCCATTCACGAACGAGGGGAAGTCCTCCCACAAGACATTCATAGCGCTCAATTTTCATTCTCTTATTGTGATATCCAAGAATGATATTTCCCATACCGGGTGCTACGCCACAATCGGTCACGATGGTTACGTTGTTCTTCTTTGCAAGGTCATCGAGCTGAAACGGATCTTCAGGAAAGAAAGAGATGTCAACCATATTCTTACCTGCTTCAATCACCGTCCTTGCAGTCTGCAATCCCAAAAAGCCCGGCACAGCCCCTACGACAATGTCAAAAGGTTGTATAGCCGCAGTCAGCGCGGCACCGTTCGAAAAGTCAATTTGCTTGACAGTGACGTTGTGTTTTTTGAGTGCCGACAGCGCGTCAGCGTTCAAGTCAACTGCCGTTACTTCAAATTTTTTTGACAGGTCAATTGCCATAGCCTTTCCCACAAGGCCAGCGCCGAGTACGATTGCTTTTTTCATTCTTCAGGTGGTTGAAACGAAGCCGTAAATTAGCGCGATTACGGCAGGAAGCATCAACAGGAGATCTATGAAGTTAAATTTCTTTTTCATAAATGAGGTTAAAAATTGTAGTGATTTCAGTGAGAAAACTGCGGATTTTGCAGCTTATGAACATCAGGCTGCCACCGCACCAGCTTGACCTTTGATCATGGCATCGGAAAGTACGCCATAAACCGCCGTCCAGGCTTCACGGGTTTCGTCATTCCATTTATCTCCGAGTCCTTGTTCCAGGGTCCAGAGGAGGCATTGTCCCACGACCTGGTAATGAGCTGGCTCCGCACCATACCGGTTGTGGCGAACGGCCAAAGATTTTACTTCATCCATTATCTCATCCAGTTTGTGGAGCCTTGTAACAATTAAGGTGACCATGTTCATCAGTTTCCTGGCCTGAAACTTAATGTCCCCGTGGAAGAGATTTCTTACTGAGGGAGCCACTTCAAATAAACGTTGGTAAAAGAGTTTGCCGGCTTCTTCTGCATCGGTTACCACATAGCTCCATGAGTTCTTGACGAGTAGGATTTGTTTTTCGGTGATCATAGTCTGAGGGGTTTTGTTTTGAATAACCCTTACAAAAACTAAAAACAAAAAAAAAGGTTGTGCTTTTTGGGGCCTGGAGGGTCAAAAAGAGAGTATACAAAAGGTTTACATCCCTGCTGGGGAGAGGTGTAAGGGTATAGGTATAGGGTATAGGGTATAAGGTATAACGCAGGTGTGAGAGTGGGTGTGTGTGGTTAACCGCAGAGACGCGAGGAACGCAAAGTTTCGCAAGGAGTTCTTGGTTAGAATCATCGCGTAAATGTAAGTGTCTCCTGCGCCTGTGGGGGTGGGCAACCAAGTTATGGAATCCCAGCCTGACGGAACGCCGAATGTCCAATGTCGAACTCCGAATGTCGAAGGCGTTTGCCGCCAATAATTAACGATTAATTCACGCGCTCTTAAAGGTGGCGACGAACTCGGCAAGATTCTCCTCCGTGGGCAGATTCAATTTCTTGCGCAGGCGGTGCCTTGCCATCTTGACACTCTCCGGTGATATGCCCATAAGCTCTGCCATCTCCTTCATGCTTAAGTTCAGGCTGATCAACGAGCACAACTTCAGGTCACCCTGCGTTAAGTCAGGATGTTGCACTTTTATATTCTCAAAAAAGGATGAATGGACTTTCTCAAAGTACATCCTGAATTCATCCCAATCCTTTTCGGACTCAAGACTGTAGTCTATTACCTTCAACAACTTAGAGATCTTTAGCTTGTTATCCTTGTCCGTCGAGGGGAGCAATTCGGTTATTCCCTCCCTTACACTCTGCATAACGGTATTTTTTTGAACAAGATTAAGCGTGTATGTAAGGAGCTCTTTGTGACGAAATTCAAGATCATACTGAAGTTGTCGTTCTGCGAGTTGTTTGTTCTCCAGCTCGACCTTCAATAATGCTTGTTGCGCTTCGCTTATCTGATTGTTTTTTTCCAGCAGTTTCCTTTTGTCGCGGATGTTCTTTCGCTGGTAGTAGATGATAATACCTCCGACAAACAATACGAAAATCAGACCTGCATAAGTCACCTTCTGTCGGAAGAGAGCCCACTCCTGTTCTGTTTTTAGCAACTCTATTTCCTGCTGCTTAGTTTCTGTTGCGATCAAAGACCTGAGCTGTGCATATTGAACGCTGTTGGATTTGTTAACGATAGAATCCTCAATGGATTTTGCTTTTTTTAAATAGGTATATGCTTGCTGATAGTCCTTTCTTGCTTGATATATATCAGCAAACAATTGCATAGATAACATCATCCCCATTTTGTTTCCAGTCTCTCTTGCGATAGGCAATCCGAGTTCAGCATATTTCTGAGCCTGGTCGACCTTTCCCTGGGCAAGGTAAACTCTTGCAAAATTGTGATAGGCCGCTGGCAATCGGTTAAGGTTATTTGTTGCCTTGAACAACGGCATTGACTGCTCATAATATTCCAGAGCCTTATCGTATTCGCCCATTTCGTAAAAGTTCACGCCGATATTATTCAGAAGATTTGCGATACCCTCTACGTTATTGATTTCCTTTTCTATTTCTAAAGCCTGGCTAAAAGTATTAAATGCATGGGTGTAGTCTTTTCTTTCAGCTTCCGTGATCCCGATCCTTCGCAAAGTTGTCGCAACACCTAAACGATTCCCGATAGCCTTGTGAAGCTCAAGAGCCTTCACATAATGATCTCTGGCCGCATTGTAATCACCCTGTTGATGATCTGAAATGCCCATCTCAGTAAACGTCCGTGCTATTCCCAAAGAATCATTGATGGATTCGAACAGATGCATCGCCTTGATAAGCGACTCAAGGTCTTTATTTGTCTGTCCTTCCAGCCTGAAAATCATCGCCTCGGTGAGATATGCGTCGGCCAGTCCCAGGCTATAGTGAAGGGAATCAGCAAGGGCCAATGCTTTATTCATGTAGACATGAGCCTTCTCGGGTGCGGAATTGAAGTGAAGTGTCGCTAATTTGTTCAGGACGTTGACGCGCGCGGTATCTCGGTCCAAAGTGGCCAATTTTTTTTCCAGCGATTCAATTTGTGCCACGAGGGGTAATGAAAGCACAATTAAGCCAAGAAAAAGAAGAAGGGTTTTCATATAGGGACAGACCAATAAAGGAAATTATTTTTCTGTTAACTTCCGAGTGCAATGGATAATAGACTTTGAATTAGATGCCCGTTTCAACCTTTGATCAGTAAATAAGCTATGAATTTGAACACTCTACTCTTACGGGCCAGAGACTCGGCCTTTTATCGATGGATTTTGAACATTGGGCTCCGGAGAATGGTACCCTTCAACAAACCACATGGCTTCGAAGTAGTCGAACTTGGAGCGGAACATGTAAAGATACTAATCCCTTACAAGCGCAACAATCTGAATCACATACGAGGACTACATGCCTGTGCGCTCGCAACCATCTCCGAATATGCAACGGGTCTCCTGCTTCTTTCGAAACTTGGTTTTGAAACATATAGAATTATCATGCAAAGGCTGGAGATGGACTATCATTATCAGGGAAAGACCGATGCTTTTGCTGAATTTAGATTACCAGACGACTGGATTGAAAAGGAGATCACGCAGCCATTAAAAATACAGGAGTCTGTCGTCATCAAATGTGAAGTTAAAATACACGATGCAGAAGGAAAACAACTTACAACGGGTAACGTCCACTGGCAAATAAAAAAATGGGCGAACGTAAAAACGAAACTGTCCACCTGAGCGCCCAGGTACCTAGGCAGCCAGGTACCTGGGTAGCTGGTTTCCATTTGAACATTGGCATTTATAGCTTAATTTAGGTGTGTATTAATATAGAGTGTTATGCGCAAAATAGATCAACTGCTTACCGAATATGGTGAAAGCCACCAGGACTCTACGAATAAGACCATACACTGGATTTGTGTTCCATTGATTTTTCTCAGCGTCGTCGGTCTGATCGCATCCATACCTTCAAGCATGGTCCAGTCTGTATTGGGAGAAAATAATCCCTACGCTAACTGGGCAGCAATCGTGTTGATATTGGTACTCATTTATTATGTATCGCTTTCGATTCCGTTAAGTATCGGAATGATGCTCTTCGGAGCATTATGTCTCTTTATCGTCAACTTTATTGTGCGGGTCAACATTGCTCCTCTCTGGGTTGTAAGTTTGATCATTTTTGCTGTCGCGTGGATTGGACAATTTTACGGTCACAAGGTGGAAGGCAAAAAGCCCTCCTTTTTTAAAGACGTTCAATTCTTACTCATTGGCCCGGCATGGCTAATGCACTTCATCTATAAGCGAGTCGGAATTCCCTACTGATATTGATTGGAAGATTTCATTTTTATTAAGGGGACATTATCGGACGGTTTCAAGCTTGAATACGAGGTCTCTCTCTTTAATTTAAATGAGCATCGACTACTGCAATCAAACGGCGAGTGGATTTCTTACCACATAATTAAGGAGAAGAAAAAGGTCGCTCTTGCGGGAATACATTTTCATTTGTCCAACGGCATTGCATCGAGCCCATATCGCAGTCCGTTCGGTTCTATAGATGCCTCTCCGGATTTGGAGCCGTCAGCATTGTTTCGATTCCTTCAATTTATAGAATCAGACTTGCTTAAGAGCGGTGTTAAGAGCATAATTATCAAAAACCCCCCTACTCTTTTTTCTCCGGAACTTCAGACATTGCTGCAGGTCTTCTTATCGAACCTCAATTATCAAATCATTACTGCAGAGCCAGGCGCGATCTTTATCGTGGACAAGTCCGGCGAAGACCTTTCGGCAAATTGGGAGAAACGAAAGATTAAACAGGCACACGATATAGACCTTGAACTGCGTCACGAAGAAATGAATAAGCTCAAGGCAGTTTATGATTTCATACATAATTGCCGTTTTCAAAAAGGTTATCCATCATCCATCACCTTTGATGATCTGCAGCGAACTGTCAGTGCTTTTCCCGGCCGGTTCTTGCTTTCCGGTGTCTATCAGCAAGGCGCGATGGTTGCCGCGTCCATCTGCGTCCGTTGCAATCAACAGGTGCTGTATCATTTCTATTCAGACCATAATACGTCCGACAAATCAACCAATCCAACTGTTTTCCTGATACGGTCACTCTACCAGTATTGCTTTGAGAACGGAATTGCTTTGTTCGATCTTGGCACATCATCTCTTGATGGAATTCCTAATTTTGGGTTGTTGAACTTTAAGATAAGGCTGGGCGCGACTCCAACCACAAAGTTCACGTTTCAAAAAGATCTCACGGAATAAGCTTTCAATGGAGAAACCGCTGGTGTCTGTTATCTGTCTTTGTTACAATCACCGACGCTTTGTCCGGGAGGCAGTGGTGTCGGTATTAAATCAGTCTTATAAAAATATTCAGGTAATAGTCGCAGACGACGCCAGCACGGACGACAGCATTGACGAGATACACAGACTGAAAGCACAGTATTCGTCAATCGAACTATTGCTTCTACCTAAAAATCTTGGGAATTGCAGAGCGTTTAACGAAGCACTGAAATTAGCAAGAGGAGAATTTATCATAGACTTTGCGACGGATGACCTGATGATGCAGAATCGGATCGAAAATCAAGTGGCCTTTCTCGACTCCATGGATCCAACGGTAGGGCTGGTTTACACAGATGCAATATATATTTCAGAGGATGGGAAGTTTATCCGAAACCACTTTGATTATCTTTTCCGTAAAGGCCTGATATCGCGCATTCCGCAAGGTGACGTGTATCGCGATATATTGACCACCTACTTCATTCCGGGTCCTACGATGATGATACGCAGGGAAGTCTTTGCTGCTTTGAATGGTTACGATGAATCGTTATCCTATGAGGACTTTGATTTCTGGGTTCGTTCCTCGCGCATCTACCGTTATGCGTTTTTGAACGAACGGCTAACGAGCATCCGCAAACTCAAAACTTCAATGTCTACCGGCTGGTACGTTCCAGGCGATCGGCAACTTCACTCTACCTATCTCATTTGCAAAAAAGCACAGCAGCTGAACCGTAACAAGGATGACGAGCGGGCGTTAATTACCAGAGTGCGTTATGAGTTTCGTCAGTCGGTGTTATCGGGAAATCATACGGAAGCATTGTTGTTTTTTGATTTGTTGAAAGAACTGAATGGAGTGCGACTAGCCGAAAGCACACTGAAGCTATTGGGCGCCACCAAAATTCCTCTCAATACACTGAGAAAGTTGTATCACTGGATCAGGTATAGTTAGTGCTAATTTCATAGGGCGTGCATAGAATATTTACCGCAGAGACACAAGGAACGCAAGGTTTCGCAGGGTAATCCAACTCATGGGTTTTGCGCTTTTTATAACACTCTTCGCGTTGTCATCAAGAGAAATAAAACCTTCACCTCAAAAAGTTGAGATGACACTGTCATGGTTGGGAATGCTTCCTTTCGCTCCCCTTTAGTGGTGTCCTCCTGAGCGCATGCTTGCTGTCAAACAACTGGGCTAATGGAATGGGTTTTGTGAATTGTATAGATACCTATGATCGTTCACACGAAGGATCTGTCGGAACAAGAGCTGCATAGTTGACATTTGCAGAGATCCTTTCGGGCAGATCCTTCGGAATGATTAATTAGCAACCGGCCCTTCCTTACGTTCTGACAGATCCTTCGCGATAGAATGCACCAGATTTAACAAAGGTGTGCCTCCATTTCGAGTGCGTATGCATTAATCTAGTGTGAATGCGCTCAGGAAGACAGCGTTGAGGGGGCGCTAGTCACTTATCGCCTTCCTTAAATTATCTTCTTCATCCATATAACCAAATCGCGTGACATCACCGGCATAAAGTTCCTTTACAAGTTCAAAGGTCTCTCTATCGTAGTACGTGCGATAGTCATAGTCTGATCCATGCTTGTTCCGGTGCCCCATGACAATATCATGGCGAGCTAACAAATCAGTCAGCTCCGTCTTATCTCGCTCGATCCTGAACACTTTAATATCAGGCAACTCCTTTAAAATATAGTATTGAGGAGAAAAGTGAGGGCCCAACAACGAGATGGGGACCTTCGAAATAACTCTTACAAACTCCTTAAAGCTCATTGCTCGATCAAGGATGCCAAACCAATAAGCTGAGTAGGAAAATACCGAAGACGAAGGATCAAATAGATCAAGATAAACAGACACGATACGTTGGTAAGGATCTCTAACGATAGCAAATCGTTCAAAGCTACGGGCAGAATCTGGAATTTCATTTTTGACAAAGTAATAGCCCAGCGCGTCGACTTGTTCGTCAGTCAGTGAGACAGTTTTCAGGTTATTGTCCATCAGCCTCAGGAATCCCGTAAGGACAGAAGTTCCCGCAGCTTTCAAAATGCGCACATACACCACCCGATGGCTACCTGAAACATAATACATTCTATTCATTTTGTGACGATCCCTGAAGTAAGATATACTGGCCATTATGGTATATAATCCCGGTATTTTCCAGAGGCGTGAACGAGTTGTTCCTTCTATCACCGGTGTGACGACGACCTTACTAATAGGTAATGAGGCAACCAGTGTTTTTCTTTTTGCCTCAAAGTCAATTGGCTCTTGAAACAATGATCCTCGACGGATGAGCAGAAAAACGAACCGAAGCAATTTCATTTCTTCCAGAGGCGAATTTCGATTGAGATCCTTGATTCGTGCTTATCCAGGTTGACAGCACCACCGTGTATTAAATAAGGAGAGAAAACCAGGAGTTGATTCTCCGACGGATTTGGCCGCTCAATGGAATACGGTCCATCAATGGCGGTTACAGCTGGCACATTATATTTCACGCCATTGATCTCTGCACCGGAGATGGTACGTTCAACCCTCGACTCCGGCCAAAGGTGACTTCCCGGAACCAGAATAAGAGAAGAGCGTTCGTTGCTTCCCGCCAACGGGATATAAAGATTGATGCAATCGTCATAATCCTGCAGCCAGATATCACGGTGCAGCGGATTGTTGTCCCATTGCTGAGGACGAATAACTCTGAAATGAAAAATCTTCTGACCATCATAAGGGTTTTTCACTTCGACTTGCATTCCACAAATCTGAGAGACACGATCCTCCAGTTGCGTGAGCGGGATGGGAAATTCTTCGACAGGTAACAACTTTGTTTTGTCAAGGGCAGCAAGGTGTTCATTGAAGTTTTTAACCAGCGTATGGTATTGATCCAGTCTGAAATCATCCGACGGAACAAGACCAGCTTTTTTCCAGCAGTCTAATAACAACGCATGTGCTTGTTGTCTGAATAAGCCGTACGATTTTGAATCGAGAAAGGGCTCTATTGTAAACCCTTTGTCATGCCAGCTTGTGGATGCCGTTAGGTCAACAGCGTGTTCCAGCAGGATCCGGTCATCGCCCCAGGTTTTTTCACCTGATGCTTCATATGAAATACTCACATCGTTAACGGTGTATTCCATGATCTACTTCCGGTTATTCTGACCTGAAATCATACTCAAATAACTTTCGTACCGCGTGATCTCGATCTCGCCCTTCTCGACGGCATCAAGGACTGCACACTTAGGCTCGTTAAGATGTATACAACGCGATTGAAACTTGCATTGAAGCCGCACTTCACGCATCTCCGGAAAATAGTCGGAAATTTCCTGTTGGTTCATATCGACAAGGCCCCATTCCTTCACGCCTGGTGTATCAATCACAAATGTGTTTTTTTCCAATTGAAACATTTCAGCAAACGTTGTCGTGTGAGTACCCTTTTCAGAATAGTCTGAAACATCCCCTACCGATTGTTTTATAAGAGGAGATATTTTATTCAGTAAAGTTGATTTGCCAACTCCGGAATGGCCGGCGATCAGTGTGGTATTGTTTTGAAATAACTTCCGTAACTCACTGAGATCGTCCCGTAACGCAGAGGTAGAAATGCAGGTCACCCCAATACGCGAGTATGCGGAACTAATGGATTCGAGCAAAGTCAACGCCTTTTCATCCAGCAGGTCGCGCTTGTTGAAGATAATCACCTGAGGAATACGGAATGCTTCAGCGCTAACGAGAAAACGGTCTATAAACCCCAACGAAGTTCTTGGATAGGAAAATGTAACGACAAGTAGTGCCTGGGTTACGTTTGCCGCCAATACATGCGCGTGCCCCGTCTTCTTTACAGACTGTCTGATGATGTAATTTTTTCTCGGCAGTATTTCTGTGATCGACGCTATTTCGTGTTCAGGATCAAGCGCTACTAAATCCCCCACAGCTACAGGGTTTGACGCTTTAATTTCATCCAACCTGATCTTTCCTCTCACACGGCACGTATATTTCCTGCCGTCTGTTCCCAGCACGTCGTAGAAGGATCCGGTGGAGCGCATTACGGTACCCTCCATTTATTTTAGTAAAGTTCTACAGTAGCGCATTATCTTTTCCGTGGCGCCCAAATTCTCCACCACATATAACTTGGTCACCTCGCAAGCGAGTAAAAAGTTTTCCGGAATATTCATCATTTCATACTTGGACTTGAAATCTGTATAATCTTTTACTTCAAACGCCCCACCCCGGTTGATAAGGTCCGTTGCTTCCTGAAATTTTTCATAGTTCTTGTTTCCAAAAAAGATTGGAACTCCGTAGCACGCAGCTTCCAGAATGTTGTGTAATCCTTTGCCGAATGCGCCGCCGACGAAGGCAAACTCTCCATAACGATAAAGCCGCGATAACATTCCGATATTGTCTATGATCAGAACCTGGTAGTCCTCAAGGTGGTTAGTGTTTTGAGCCTGGCTATAACGCACACATTTTACCATAAGGGAATTCTCCACTCCATGAATAAAATCTTCTGTGATTTCATGAGGCGCGATAATAAACTTAGTGCTATTCTGATTAATCAAAGGTGCGAGGACTTCGAAGTCTTCGGGCCAACAACTTCCTATCACAAAAGTGTTCTGCCCGTTCTTAAACTTATGTGCAATGGGAATCTCTTCACCGCGATTGACAATTTCATATACCCGATCAAAGCGTGTGTCCCCGGCAAGGCTGCTATTCTGAATTCCAATTGACCGCAGTAATCGCAGTGACACATCGTTTTGAACAAAAAAGTGTGAAAAGTTTTTCAGGATATTCCTGTAAAACCCTCCATATGATTTAAAGAATAGCTGGTTCCTTCGGAAAATGGATGATATTGAAAGAATGCGGACGTTCTTCTTTTTCAGAACGTCGGTGTAATGGAACCAATATTCATATTTCACAAATACTGCCAGCGTTGGTTTTGCAATGGCTACAAACTTAGAAGCGTTTGATGCCGTGTCCCACGGAAGATAGACGACGAGATCTGCCTTATCATAATTTTTGCGGACTTCATAACCAGAGGGAGAGAAAAAAGTGAGAAGGATCTTAAGATCAGGATATTCTTTTTTGAGCGCCTCGATCAAAGGCCGGGCTTGTTCGAATTCACCTAATGAAGCACAATGAATCCAGGCTACAGGTAATTGGCTATTGCCAAAGACCTTTTCCATTCTTTTAAAAACACCTTTCCTTCCTTTTACAAATGCTTTTGCCTTGGGGTGAAAGAGTGAGGCAATGCGGAATCCGGCTCTCAGAATCAGGATCAGGAAATTATAGAGTACCACCATCAAGCAGTAAAAATACAACTCTTGGGGAACTATGCTGATTTATCTGTTCATATGTCATGACGTAATGAACCCTTAATTTTTCGTAAATTGCGCCGACATATCAATCCAAAAGCCGAATGATCCGACGTTTTAAGAAAGTCTTATTACTTAGTATTATAAGTGTGCCTTTATTGACCTATGCGCAGGATGAATCCGACCTTACCGAGTTTTTAAATGCTGGCCCTAAGGACGCCTCGAAACTAATGAACGCCTACCTCAATCCGGTGATCGAGGGTCTCTCTTATGGATTTAATGGTGGATGGTATACCACGGCCAAAGCGCATAAACCACTTGGCTTCGATATTGGGGTTTCGCTTAATGCCGTGTACATCCCATCATCCAAGAATTACTTTAAACCTGCTGATTTAGATTTAGACGTTGCTATGTTGATTAGTCCCACATCTGGTCAGGCTCCTACTATAGTTGGTCCTGAAGATGATACAAGATATAGTATTGATATTAATGGCGACCAGCAGCCTGACGACATCGACGGCGATGGCCAGCCAGATACGTTTGATGGCCCAAGGGGTCTTGACTTCAAGGAAAATATAAAAATCAGTGGCGTCCTTGCACCAACGGCTCAGATTGGAATCGGCGTCTATAAAAACACTGACCTAAAGGTCAGATGGATGCCTGAAGTTGAATACGGATCAACAAAGGTTAAGCTTTTTGGCGTTGGTGTTTTGCACGACATAAAGCAGCACATTCCTGGCATCAAGGTTCTACCTTTTGATCTCTCTGTTCTCGTAGCATTCACCAACATACAAGGAACGACAGGTATGTCCGGGACCTTCGCTGCGCCATCCAGCGACACACGGCCTCAGGAAATGGACTACGATATGGATGCATGGTTGTTCCAGGCATTGATTTCCAAGAAGCTGGCAATCTTCACATTCCTTGGAGGCATTGGTTTCAACACTATCAGTACCAATGCGAATGTTACCGGGTCTTATATCGTGGTGCCTGGAACCCCGCAGGGTACGTTTAAAGATCCCGTGTCGCTACGGTTCAAGAACAACAGCATGCGGCTTTCTGGTGGCATCCGTATGAACCTCGGACCTATCTTTTTGAATGGCGAGTACACGTTACAAGAATACAGTACTGTTAGCGTTGGACTTGGTGTTACCGTCCGGTAGGAGTCGTTATCCGTTAATCGTGAGTGTGGGCGAGGGCATGTTTTACCGCAGAGACGCTGAGTAGGCAAGAGGGAGTTTCACCCTCAAGCCTCTCACAGAACCGTACGTGAAACTCTCGCTTCATACGGCTCGTGTTATTCTTTGATAAGTCGTCAGTCCGCGTGCCCAA
>Ga0193738_1000065_pt1 | contig 66526 bp, 98 predicted proteins | sample L2a1metaG_FD_144927 | JGI IMG/M metagenome (GOLD analysis project Ga0193738, IMG submission 144927) | Soil microbial communities from a riparian zone of the East river system, Colorado, United States - L2a1 | ecosystem: Environmental > Terrestrial > Soil > Riparian zone | place: USA: East River... | reverse complement strand
CCATACCATTTATGTGATAAAAAACTCCATAAAAACAGAGGGCACCTTCTTTATTAGTGTAATTGCCCTTACATTGTTTATACTTCCCACTCCTAAGCGCCTCAACTAGTTCACGACGATAGTCGTACTTGTCTTTTACCTTGAGCATGGTCTATACCTCTTTCTCTAGAAGGTCTGCTAACTCTCTAAACGTAAAACCATCGTCGTTGAGGCAAGCGTATTCACAAGAAATATTAATTAATTCTCTTAATCTTTTAATTTCCTCTACTTCCTTTTGTAGGTAAATTCTGCCATAGCGATTTTCTAAAAAATCGTCAGGAATACCATTTATATGATAAAATAGCCCAAAGAAACAATAAGAATCTCCTTTTTTCCATGCTGATTTACACTGTTTATACTTTCTGCTTCGGAGAGCTTCAATTAACTCTCTACGATAGTCATATTTGTCTTTTACCTTGAGCATTTTTCTATTTCCTTTCTTCGTTACCCGAGACAGCTAATAAAACAGCTTCTACTGAAAGTAAATTCCACTTATGCTCTGGATTTAAATGCAAATCATGATCTTCACCACATAAATATAAAATATCTTTCTCTATTAATTCTTTAGCTGTTTTTTCTTCTATCTCAAACGTGGTTTCGCCTACTGAAAGATATCGCATGGCGCTGATACTCCTTTTCCCTGTTGACTATGGCACTTTCTAGCCCACAAGTCAAGCGGGGAACGGGAGGTTCTCACTGCGTTAGCCGCTTCCTCCTGGTGAACTCGCAGCATCCGAGGGGGCCGCCCGTTCCACCTTGTATAGGCAACTATGAAATTACCATACGCTAAGAAAATCCATAGAAATTTAATGCAATATGGGCTCCTCGCTACAGATGTGCTCTATAGAAAGATGCACGTCTACGATAAAGAAGCGAAGCGGATATTAGATTTTCTAATCACAACTATTAAATCTCAGCCTTTGGCAAATTCAGCTCAGCTAAAATCTCTTTATTCTTTGATGGAGAAAGCAGACGATCGCTCTATAGAGTGTGCGTCTAAATTAGCGCCCTATCAAACTCCTAAATTGGAGTCCATAGAGGTCAAGGGTAAGGTAGATCATAGGTATGTGATTCGCTCGCCGCAGCCAATGCAGTCTGTAGATCAATGGATGAAGCATACTGGCGCTGAGCGCTTAAAGATAGAAGAAATGACTAAACGGGAGAAAGAGCTGGAGCCTCCAACCCCCTCTATTCATGATTTTTCTGAAGACGAAGATTATAACGAGCCCGGCTCACCGAAGGATTTAAATTAAGCAGCGTAAAGCGGCTAGGAATTAAACCGAAGGAAAAGTTAAATGCCTGAATTAGCAACTGCGATAATGGGCGAAACAGCATCTAGGTTTTTTGTTGTTTCTGTGTCTGTTTCTACTTCTACGTCTGCTATGGCAGCAGGCGTAGGGCCTTTTAGAGGGTTATTTTTTAAAACTACATCTTCTGTAACTATGGTAGGGTTCAATGGCAACTCTATTGTCTTAGACGCAGTGCAAAAGAACGCCATTATTTGGATTCAAGGTAATCACATCAGCGTAATCGCAACTGCAACAGCAGTCTTCGGACTCATCTAAGTTAGGAGTGTATCTTGGCCTCTATAGGCATTACGTTTGCCGACAATATGAGTGGAATGGTGACTACATCGTTCCAGTTTGATGAGGCCTCTATATCTAGAATATATAACGCATATCAATATCTAAATTTAGATAAAGTAGGGTACAAACAAGACGATCCTAATATGGACAGGCCAAGTCCGCTCTCTTACAAAGAAATAGTAGATGTTATAGCTAATAATTTCATGAGAAATCTATTAGCTCAAGTTTTAGAAGCCGAGCAGCGCGAAGCTATGAGTAAATTAAACCTAGATTATCTCAAGATAACGGGGCGTTCTTAAATAATGAGTACGCCTGCTGTACCATTTTCTCCTCCTACCGGAATAATGACTGCATTTGATGCATTTGCAGTCGCGCCTTCTAATAGTAACGATCTAGCTACAGTCGCAAGAGCATTATATGTAGGAAATACGGGTGATATTACTTTAGACACCCCAGAGTCAACATCTATTTTATTCTCCAACGTGCAAGCTGGCTCTATTTTACCTGTAATGGTGAAAAGAGTTCGCGCTACAGGGACGACAGCCACAGGCATAGTCGCGCTAAAATAAATATCCTTAAATTTAGGTGTAAATATATGGACTGCTGTCAGAGGCGTAGGAGCGTCCCCAGGCGTGTCTAGAGATAAATTAACTGCTAATAGAGAATATTACGTCAGAGACGATGGCAGTAACTCTAATAACGGTCGCACCAATAGCGCAGCAGGTGCGTGGTTAACTCCACAGTTTGCTGCTAATTTTATAGCCTCTAATTTAGATTTTGCTGGATTTAGAATTATAGTAAATATTGTCCCCTCTAGCGGATCTAAATCATTTCCTGGAGTATTTAATAGAAATTATGTAGGCGGGGGGCAACTTTATTGGAAAGGAGACATTAATACTCCTTCTAATACGATTCTACTGAATGCTGTAAACCCATTTTTTGGGTTTAATCAAGGTTCTTTTAATGTATTACAACGTACAGACACAGAAATTTGGGTAAATGGGTTTAGATTTGCGCCTACAGCAGGGCCTTGTATAGACCCGGACCCATCTTCTTGTGGGGATCAACAAGTTATATTTGGAGATTTAGAAAATTTTACAACCGCTAATATAGAATTTGCCGGTAATGGAAACTTTGGCTCCATAATCGCTGGTAATTTCTTTGATGGCGGGAATACTATGATAATAGATGGCTCTGAGTTAACAAACTGCGGAGCATTTTTAAATACTCTCACTAACTCTGCGCCTTTCTTAGGGTCTACTATAACTATTCAAGATACTCCAGCGATTACTTCGTTTTTTGTTGTAAATGAACGCTCTGCGCTTTCTAATTTCGCTACTTTTGCGGGTACTTCTACTACAGGTAAGAAATTTCAAGTCCAAGAAGGGGGTGAATTATTTTCTCCAGACCTTAGTGGCATTCCAGGCAGTTTAGATGGCACAGTAGACAGCACAGGGTTTGCGCTCTATACAGGCTCTGATAGCGTATTTGGCGGAACTGTTAAGCGAGATGATTATATAACTAATATTACTGCTGCGACTACTAATTTAACTAATTTAAATTCTGGAAGAACCTATACTAATACTGGAGCAACTGCAAGAGTAGATTTTAATTTACCTTCTGGGCAAGCTGATCTTGTGTTTAAATTTATGGTTCGCGACACAGATGGGATTAGAGTTATAGCTGCAGGAGGAGATACTATAGAAGTTGGCGGCGTAGCGTCTGCTGCAGGCGGACGAATAGACGCTAACGTTATAGGAGATACCATTGAGATTAAATGTATCAATGGAACTGAATGGGTAGCTATGACTACCATAGGCACATGGACGCCGACTTAGAAAAGATAAAAGATAATTGCCATCAAAAGGCGAAGAAACATGATGGGTGCAATGGGCACCCTAACGTAAAAGGTTTTTCCGAATTTGTCTTCAAAAAAGCTCTTCATAAATGGGTACGACAGGGCCGCATAGGGGATATAAATATAATAGTAGATCAGGAGCTTAATAATTGGGCCAAAGCTTGGAAGCATCAAGGGATACATCAGAAAAATAAGGGAGATAAAAAGTGATTACTCCGTGGCTCTTGCTCCTTCTTATCTTTTGGCAACCAATTTGGTGGACCATGAAGTCGCTCTATCATCTAGTAAAGAGGGATCAGTGGGACGCATCAGGGTATTTTTCATCTGTTAAAGGCTGGTTCCTCCAATTATGGGAGCTTATCAACCCCCTAAACGCACACAGGTGAAAGTTAGAAATCCCTGGTAGTTGGTAGATTCCCCGTGCAAGTCTCCTTGGCAATGCTGCAATGACGAACCAACTATTAGAGGACGCAACCTTCTCTTTAAAGAGCAATGAGAGCGTCTATTTCTAAAACTTCGAGGAACAATGGACCAAATCTTCAGCTTTGACTTTGATTTATTTAGTTTCTTTATTTTCCCCATAATATTTATGGTATTTTTAGCTGCGTATTTGTTTTGGCCAGAAGGGGGAGACCCTTCTAAAAGTAATAGGAATAATTAAAATGGGCGTAAACGGTAGTAAACCCGGTTCTGGTAAGGGTGCTTTCTCTTATGGAGCCGGTAAATCTATGTCTGGCAAGCGTACTGGTATGTCAGGCACGGGAAAGATGAAATCTTCCCACGGTTGCGGTAAGAATACCTCTGATAATAACATGAACCGAACCACTGGTGGCGTTATGGTGGGTAAGGGTACGCGCACCTTTAAGAAATCTTACTCTAAGTTGGGCTAGGCATGCGCACTCCAGTACAACTTACTGTTTACAAAACAGATAATGGATTTGTATTGGAGTGGCGCGATGATAGTAAAAGAGACTTATCTAAAATTTCATCTTCGCCTTGGCAGTATAAATGTGACGGCGTAGAAGTATTAACAGAGATTGACAAACTTTTAGAGCGAATAAAGGTAGTATTAAAATGAAATACCCAAAGAGAAGCGTTCCGAAAGGGATCGATCCAGCGCAGCCCAACAGGAATTTTGTTGAGATGTGCTACGCTAATAAAGGGGACGGAGAAGGCTATTCTAAAGAAATGTATCCGCCCGTAGGTAAGGTAGATACATGGCCTTTTAGACCGACTAGGGAGAAAACGCCCCATGGATTTGGGGGCAGTAAAAAAGCAGGCAAGTTACGTACATCTGGCAGCGGTAAAGCGCATAGAATTGGCAAGAGGTAAAAATGACTGACTTAAACGATCCGCAGATGGGTGAACTCATCCCCCCAAAGGAGCAAATGCACAAGCCTATTCCTGTGCATGGTTATACAGACGTTTCTGAGTCTAAGAAAAATCTAGTAAACGAGAATAAAATTCTCGAAGAGCGAGTTTTACGTCAACTAGAGAAATGCCACAAATTTAGTATGGAAGTAGACGGTAGGTTTGTCAGCATAGCCAAAACTCACTTCCAAGAAGGCTTTATGGACCTCAACAGAGCTATTTTTAACCCCGAAAGAATAAAGCTTCCCGAGGATGATAACAAAGCTTAGAGAGACCATTAAGCAAGCTTTTGGACCTTCCGAGAGCGAGAAAGTCTCTAAAGAAACTGTAAAATACAGCGGAGGCCACAAAAATTCTAAGTGCGGCCTCTGCATTTATTTTAACAAGAACGAAACTTGCGATAAGGTAAAAGGTAAAGTACTAGCTAATATGTGGTGCACTCTCTTCAAGAAGAAATAAAATGATTATTGATGATCGTTGGAAAGACGAATTAATGATCCGAGAGAGAATAACTGATCTAGAATTATTAGCTATGTCAGAAGAGCATAGAAACTGGATAAAGAGTCACCCAAAAGTGTTTGTTCATTTTGAAAATGTAGACTGTACTTACAATCTCCTCCATAGAGACAACAAAGCTATACTTATGAATATAAAGAAAAATGTCAAACAGGGTAAAAACTAAATATACTACAGTATGGGAACCAAATCCAGGGCCTCAATCTTGGTTAATTTCTTGTCCTGTATTCGAGACGTTATTTGGGGGAGCCCGTGGAGGGGGCAAATCCGATGGAGTGCTCGGCGAATGGGTGATGCATGCTAATGAACATGGTCAGAATGCTATTGGTCTCTGCGTTCGTCGCGAAAGAACTCAGCTCCTCGAGCTTGTTGAACGATCAAAAATTCTTTATCTTCCCTTGGGAGCAAAATTTAATGAGCAGGACAAATTATGGCGTTTTCCAAACGGCGCCAGATTACGATTTGCATATCTAGAAAGCGACAATGACGCACAAGCATACCAAGGCCATAGCTATACGAGAGTTTATATTGAAGAGATGGGAACATTTCCTAATCCAGAGCCTATATTTAAGCTTATGGCTACCCTGCGTAGTGGCGCTGGTGTACCTTGTCGGTTTATCGCTACTGCAAATCCTGGTGGTCCTGGGCATTCTTGGATTAAGTCACGCTATATTGATCCTGCACCTCTCGGAATGAAGGTGCTACCTACTAGATTTGAAGATGACCTCACTGGCAATGTGGTCATAAAAGAGCGTATATTTATCCCCTCTAAGATAACAGATAATCCTTATACTAATACGCCTCAATATATAGGAAATCTTTATCTTTCTGGGAATGCTGAGCTCGTTAAAGCTTGGCTTAAAGGCGACTGGAATGTTATGCTTGGAGCATACTTTCCGGAGTTTGATACGAGAAAGCATGTCATTAAAACCTTTAAAATACCGAAGCATTGGACTAGATTCATGTCAATGGATTGGGGTACGGCAACCCCATTTTCAATTGGCTGGTGGGCTATTGTCCCTGATGAATTTGATGCAGGATTGGAGATATATCCCGATCAATGGCAATATTTTGCCGGGCAGTCTGAAGCTACGGGCATTACATCGCTTCCAAAAGGCGCCATCATACGTTATAAAGAATGGTATGGATCAAGAGGCGCCGCTAATAAATCAATATCTACCACGGAAAATATGAATGTAGGTTTAAAGCTTACAGCCGAAGAAGTCGCACAAGGGGTTATGTTACGTGAAGCTACAGAGCCTAAGAACGAGTTTGGCAGACCAAGGATCTCCTATCGTGTGGCAGACCCTCGAATCTTTGCGTGGGACAGTGGGCCATCTATTGCAGAGAGGATGTCTGCGGCTCCTTATTACATTGGATTCCAAAGAGCAGATAACAAGCGTACAGCTAAGTCCGGTGCAATGGGGGGATGGGACGCTGTAAGGGCTAGGCTAAAAGGCGACGGCATAGTACCTATGATGTTCTTTATGGATTGCTGCACAGAGATAATAAGAACTCTACCTGTTTTACAGCACCATGAATTAAACATGGAAGACGTAGATACAGACAGCGAAGACCACGCTCCAGATGAAACCAGATACGCTTGTATGAGTAGGCCCTATTCTGCGCCTGCTCAAATAGATATACTTAGAAGAACTCTTAAAAAGAGAGATAATGTAATCGCTCTTCACGATGTATTAGATGATTTAGTTAAACCCTTGAGTAAGGGTAAAGAGTCTACTAGAAGTAAGAGGATATTCTAAATGTCCGGGCCTGTAGACGGCAATAAGAGAGATATTTCTAAGAAAAGAAATATCCCTTTTACCCCTCGTAAGATAGAGACTACTTTACCTAAAATGAAAATGTACAAGGAGCAGCCAAGATCGGATACTCATTCTTGGTTTCCAGAGATACAACAGCAAGAAGACGAGTTATTAAAATCACAGGGCCTAAGAATGAAAATGGGCCAACAGAACAGAGCCATAATAGAGAGCCTAGCGGGTAGGCCGGGGGATAGTTTGAGTTCTTTACCTATGTCGCCACAGCAGCAACAGCCGCCTAATTCTATGCCTCAAATGCCAATGGCGCAGTCACCTATGGGAGGGGGTATAGACCCTAAATTATTAGAACAGCTAATGCTAATGCGGCATCCGGGGCGCACAGAGGCGCCTGTGCCTTATACTGGTGCAGATTAGATGAATGAACAAATATTAAATGCGCTTAGATTACAACCGCCCCCCAATGACCCTTTTTGGGACAATCTAGGCGCGCCTATGATGCACGGGGATAAAAAGTTAGAATATACACCGGGGGAGCGCGAAAGTAAAAACGTAGAGCAGTATAATCAACAACACTTAGATGAGTCTTTTTTAACAAGAATACTAAATTCCCTTATGGGAAGAGATACTTCTACAATAGGTAGAACGGGAGGGTCTTCTTTCCCTAAAGGAGTGCAGCCTTCTACACAACAGCCGCAAATGAATCAATTCTCTAAGATACCAACTGATGAAACTGTAGTAATGCCAGAGCAACCCAATCCAGATTCTCTACCACAGCCTCATCCTTGGGAATACTATTTTGGCTCTACACAGACTAAAACAGGACAATAATTGATGGTTCCACAGGCAGGTTTAACCGATATAGCTAAATTGGTACTAAAATCTCTCATGGGGAAGTCTAAACCTGCGCCTTCTATGCCTACTCCACAACCTCAAATACCACAAGAGAATTTATTTAAATTAGGCCCGCATGGTAATCATGGGACTATGAGATTTCCTTATGAGGCTAATCAAAATCCTGGTATTAGACATCCTAATGCAGGCCCGCCTAATAGAGGCCCAAATAGATCAGACAATCTAAAATACAGCGATGCTATTTTAGATCAAAAAGTTCGAGCAAAAGGGTTAGACCCTTCTATTATGGACTATTGGACTAAACACAATATGTTTTATCCTCCGTTGAGATAAAAGATGGAAGATGAACCTTTAATCACTACTCAAGGCGCTCTTCAACAGGCTAAAAAGCTAGAAAATGAGCGTATTCTAGCTATCCTTAATAAAGGGATGGCAGGTAATGTGCCTGCGTTAGATACTTTGGGTAAAGGCGCTGCTGAAATAGCTCAGAATATCTATAAAAATATAAAGAATTTCACCCAGCATGGGTACAAACCGGGGAATTTAGATGAAGAAGGTGTAGTTAATTCTGCAAAAGTTACACAAGATTTATTTGGAATGGGGGCGCTATCTAATACAGCTAGCGGAGTATTAAGTGCATTAGGTGGGGGAGCAGCTAAGGCTAAATGGACTCCTGAAATGCAGAATACTCTCAAACAATTATCAGAAAAATATCCTAAAGGAACACCTGGAGGGCCTGACGCAATAGCTAGAGACTTTAAAGCGGCGCATCCTCACTATCAAGGTTCGGATGTAACTATAAAAGGGCAAGTCAACAGAGTGAGACTATATGGGGGCGTAAATGTAGCGGGGGGAGCGCCCTCAGTAGCAAAAGTTGAATTAGTTCCGTCTAAAACAAATCCCGCTGGAGGCGTTAATTGGGATGAAAGAATGTTTAGTACTCTTAAAAATCTAGATGCTCGATTTGGAGGGGTCCAAGGGGGCGGTAAGCGTATTTTACATGAATTTAGAGGCAGACACCCTGAATTTAATGGCTCAGATGCGACTATCAGGTCATACCAATATAGAATGCGAGGTGGCTGGAAACCTTTTAGCGAAGAGGGAGGGGGGTCAACTTTAGGCGTATTTGGGGGTAAATCTATTACCCCGTCTAAGTCTCCAGAAGAGATAGTACAATCCCTAGAAAAACATAAACCTGTAGATAGACGTTGGGTGGAGAATTGGTTAGAAAGAGCAGGCGTCAATTACACTACTAAAGTTAAAGGAAAGCAACAAACAGCCTACATAGAGCCTAATCCTGTAAATCCCCCTATGCAAAGATCGCATCAGCCTATAGTCAGAGTTCCCAGAGACGAGCATATGGGCCATCCGCCTAAAAATCCAGAAATAGGTAATAAAGTCGATACTGGTATAGCTCCTCCGTTACAATCTACTATGGATCATCCAGGGCAAATGAATCCAGCTAGACGATTTTGGTCTAGGCCAGGACAGAAAGGCGGGCATCTAGCTCCTTTATCTGCGCCGAGTGAACATTCTCTTATAAATCAGTCTAATATGAGTTATGCACATCCAGAAGCAATGGATGCTTTTCTTAAGTATAGACTTAGTACAGCACCAGATAAAGGTAATTGGCTTATACCGCCAAATATGGCGCCTAAACAATTACCCCCTAGACCCGAAATGCCGCAGTCTAAAATTCCTACTGATCCTAGACAATCTGAGATGAATTTTGGCCCTGAAGATATACTAAAGGCGTTACAAGGTAGATACTAATGGTTGACTTCGAAGACGTAGATGAATCATCTGCGCACCCAGAAGATGATGGTAAACTTGCTCCCGGCGCAGGTAGGGAGAGTTTTAAATTAGCCGCTTTCTGGAAAGCACAGATAAATTCTTACGACGAAGCGGCTAGACGCTTTAATAAGCGTGGCGCGACTATAGTTAAACGCTATAGAGACGAGCGCTCTAGGATAGATGAAGAAGGTCAAAAGAGGATGAATCTTCTTTGGGCCAACATTAAAGTAATGAAGCCTGCCATATATTCTAGGTGCCCTACTCCTGTAGTGGATAGAAAATTTTTAGACAGAGACCCCACAGGTAAACTTTCTGCTCAAATGTTAGAGCGAACGCTCATAAATGAGTTAGAAGTTAATAATTTTCACAACGCCATGAATATGGCAGTTATGGATAGGCTACTCCCTGGTCGTGGCGTCGTATGGATTAGGTACGTACCTAAGTTCGGTAAAGGCGAATCTATACCTGCATCTTCTATAGGTGGCATAGAGAATCCTCTTTATCAAATAGGCAAAGATACAAAAGACAAGAGACTTCTTGAAGATGATGCTAAAGAAGATGAGCTAGATGAAACTCAGGAACAAATAATCTCTGAAAAGACAGAAGTAGATTACTTAGACTGGAGGGATTTTTATCATTTCCCCGCAAAAGCTAGGGTGTGGGAAGAAGTACAAGCTATTGGCAAGAAAGTACATATCTCTAAAAAAGAAGCCATCGAGAGATTCGGTAAGAAAATAGGTAATGCGCTCAAACCAGATACGTCTTTACACTCAGGAACTAATAATGATTCTCTTTCTTACACGGATACCGCTATATTTAGAGACGTAAACGAGAGGGACATTATTATTTATGAAATATGGAACAAGACTGATGGTAGAGTATATTGGATTTCGACAGGTTATGAGTATCTTTGTGATGTTAAAGATGATCCCCTTGAACTTACAAATTTCTTTCCTGTTCCAAGACCTCTATATTCTAATCTTACTAACGATAGTCTTTTCCCTGTAGCTGATTATTTAGAGTGGCAGGATCAAGCTATTACCATAGACGAGCTTACTAATAGGCTCTCTATGTTAACTATGGCTTGTAAAGTAGCTGGCGTGTACGACGCTTCTAAACCCGCTATAGCTCGTATATTTGATGAAAGCGTCGAGAATCAACTCTTACCCGTGGAGCAATGGACCGCTTTTGCAGAAAGTGGTGGACTAAAGAGTGCTATAGATTTTATTCCTATAGATCAAATACAGGCTTGTATGGAGACTCTACAGAAAGTTCGCCAGCAAGCTAACATAGATATGGATCAAGTCAGCGGCATAAGTGATGTTATAAGGGGCACTTCTGATAGTAGAGAAACATTAGGGGGTCTAAGATTGAAAAATAACAATTCTGGCACACGCCTAAGTGAATCTCAAGAAGACGTAGCTAGATACGCTAGAGATGCTATTAAATTAGTATCAGAAATTATATGTAAACACTTCCAAGATGAAACTTTAATAGAGTCTAGCGGCGTTATGTATCTTGAACAGATGCAGCCAGACGCTATTCTAAGAGAGTTGGAGATAGAGAAAGCGAGTAGCGAGAATGTCAGTTCAGGACAGCCCTCAGGACAGCCCAACCAAGCCCCAGGACAGCCGCAACAATCTCCGGGAGGTCAACCCTCGGGGATGCAGCCAATGCACGCGCAAGCGCCTGGAATGGCTGGAGGTCAAATGGGAATGCAGAAACCCGCTATGCCTCAACCACAGCAAGGCGGAAATGTATTATCGTTCCCCGGAGGTCCGCCAGCAAACTTACCAACAATCAATCCACAGCCGCAGCCAACACAGCCGATGGGACAAGGACCATTACAGTTACCGCAACCGTTTGAGCCGCCTCCTGACCCAGAAGTAATTGCTTTAACTAAAGTAGTGAAAGCTATTGAGCTTCTTAGAAAAGATGTAATTCGCTGGTATCGTATAGACATTGAAACAGACTCTACTATTTTTGGTGATAAATATCAAGATCGCCAAGATGTAAATGAATTTGTTACTTCTATGGCTAACTTTATGAAGAGTTTTGAGACTATTGCCGCTAGTGAGCCTGCCGCAATGCCTTTAATGGCTAAAACTCTTCAATGGAGTACTAGAAAATATCGCGTAGGTAGGGATTTAGAGTCCGAAATAGATAACTTCTGTGAAATGATGACTAAAAAGGCTAAATTGGCTATAGAAAATCCACAGCCTAGCCCAGAAGATAAGAAAAATGATATAGAAGTTAAAAAGATGCAACTAGAGCATCAAGCCGCTGAGAGGGAAGATCAGCGCGAACATGCTCATATGGAGAGAGACGATCAGCGCCAAGCTATGCTAGATCAAGCTAAAGATCAGAGAGAGATGCAGAAGCATCAGTTGGAAGCTCAAAGAGATAAAGAGTCTCATGAGATGGAAATGACGAAAATGCGTCATGAGGCCCATTATAAAGAAAAAGAACACCAAATGAAATTAATGGAGCTTCAAGCTAAATTACATCATCAGCAGCAGACTGCTCAATTAGATATGCAGTCGCAGCACAATGAAATGCAGATGGATGGGCAAAAACAACAAAATGAATTACAAATGCAAGACAGAGAAATGGATATGCGGGAGCAGGAAGGCCAAATGGACATGCAGCAGACTCAAGAAAAGCATCAATTAGAGCGTGAGTCTATGCAGAATAAAGCCTCTTTAGATAAGCAGGCGCATCAACAAAAAATACAACAAGGGGACCAAAAGCATAAACAATCTATGCAAGCGAATAAACAAAAAGCACAGATGCAAGCCAAGCAAAAGCCTAAGAAAGCGAGTTAACATGCCCTCTTATCTCTATAATCCTGATTGCCCTCTTGCGGACAAGGGGGGCATGGTAGAAAAAAATCAAGAGTACTACTATTGGTTATCTCTCACTACGCCAGATAATCGTATGATGAAAGGCAATCAAGTTGTAGAATTTAGATTTATTTCTGATGAAATGCCTGCAACTAGACATATGTGCAATGGCAAGCTCTATACTTCTAAGAAAAAATTTAGAGACGAGACAAGAGCTAGAGGATGCGTTGAAATAGGAAATGAGAAAGAACACGTATTAAAACCAAGAAAACCAAGAAAACTAGATAGAAAACAGCGCAGAGACGATATAAAGAGAGCTTTGTGGCTAGTAAAAAATAATCTTCATCAGCCGATGCGTTGATACTGGAAGTCTCAATTGACCGTAGGCCCTCTCTTATAAGACAACGGAAGCCATGGATAAAGACGAAGAAATTGAAGATAAAGTAGTAGACGACGGCAAGCTCGGCGATAGCGACGAGCCTATAACCGGGCGGGATAAAGACGATGTCGTAGAGGATAAATCACCTCCTAGCGTGGGTGATTCTATCCGTGCTGCGTTTAAAGAGGTTAGTGAGAAAGAAGAGAAAGAAGTAGACGTTATCGATGAAAAAGATACTGAAAAAGAAGAAAAAGACGAAAAAGAGGAAAAAGATCTTCGGAAAGTGGCTAGCAGAGAACGTAAGCAAGAACAACGCGTTTCTGAAAAATCTCCTAAAGAGCCCCAAGATAAAGATTCAGTAGAGCCGCCGCCTTTCTGGAAAGTAAAAGGCCGCGCTGTTTGGGATAAATTAGCTCCTGAAGATAAGAAAATTATAGCAGCCCGTGAGCAAGAAGTCTCTAATGGGTTTGCGCAGTATTCACCGAAGGTCCGCGCCTTCGATGAATTGGACCGAGTAATTGGTCCAAGACGCCAAATGATTCAAGAATTTGGCGTTTCAGAAGCTCAGACAATTGATAGACTATTTCAATGGATGGAAAACCTTGGCAGCTCAAATCCAAGGCAAAAGGCAGCTACATTCAAAAAGCTGGCCGACAACTTTGGAGTAGATTTAAGCCAATTAACTGACGCGCCTTCTGAAGGACAACCTAATGCTTCTAATGATCCGCCAGAATGGTTTAACGACTTTTCTGGGCAAGTTCAGAGTGAAATAGGTGGTATAAAGCAGCATTTTGCTACTCAACAGCAAGCCGCTGCCGATAATCTAGTTCTTGGCTGGGCTTCCGCAACGGATAAAGACGGTAATAAATTGAGGCCATACTTTGATGAAGTCAGAGAATTAATGGCTCAATTGTCGTCTAGTGGAGCAGTACCTTTAAAAGATGGAATGATAGATTTAGACGGGTCTTATGAAGCGGCAATCAGGCTTCGCTCCGATATCTCGTCTCTTATTCAAAAAGAGGCCGCAGATAAGACAGCGAAGGAAGCCAAAGTTAAGTCTGATCGTGAAGCAAAAGAAAAAGCAGAGCGATTGGCTAGAGCCAGAAGGGCAGGTTCAGGGTTCAAACCTTCTGCATCTTCGATGGCGCCCGTAACAAATCAATCTTCTAAGTTAAATGGTAAGGCCACTGGTAAATCTCCGTCTGTTAGAGACAGTATTAGAGCAGCTTTTCAGGAATTAAGCGAGTAAGTTAATTACATCAACCAATTATAGTGAGTATTAAAAATGCCCGCACCTAATCTTTCAGAAGTCGTTACTACTACGTTGCGTAACAGAACTGGAGTTCTGCAAGACAACGTATCTCGTAACAATGCGCTTCTTGCTCGTTTGAACAAGAAGGGCCGCATTAAGTCGTTTAGTGGTGGTCGCACTATCGTTCAGGAATTGAACTATGCGAATAACACTACGTTCACTTGGTATTCGGGCTATCAAACTGTTAATATTAACCCGAGTCAAGTATTTACTGCTGCGGAGTTTCCTATTCGCCAGGCCGCGTTAGCGGTTTCCATCTCTGGCCTAGAGGAACTGCAAAATAGTGGCGAAGAGGCGATTATAGACCTCTTAGAGAGTCGTGTTGAGAACGGCGAACAGACGTTCATGAACGGACTTTCTAATGGTGTATATGGCGACGGTAGCGTGGCTGGTTCTATTGGTGGATTGCAGCTTCTAGTCGCTGCATCTCCTACCACTGGCACCGTTGGCGGTATCGATAGATCGCAATGGGCGTTCTATAGGAATCTTGTTTTCAGTGCGCTTACTAATGGTGGCGCTGCTACCAGCTCTGCAAACATTATTCAGTATATGAACTCTCTTTGGGTACAGCTTGTTAGAGGCCGCGATTTTCCTGATCTACTCGTTGCCGATAACAATATGTATACGTTCTATCTGAACGCTATGCAGTCTATTCAGCGAGTAACTACTGAGGGCGGCGCACCAGATTTAGCTGAAGCTGGTTATACGTCTCTTAAATTCCTGAATAGCGATGTTGTGTTAGATGGTGGATTCCAAGGGTTTAGTAATGATCCTATACCCTTCCAGACTTCTAGCTCAACTACAGCAGTTGGTGGTGTACCTTCGTCGTTCATGTACTTCTTGAACACGAATTATATTCACTGGCGTCCTCACGCTGCTCGTAACATGGTTCCTCTCGATCCTGATCGTTTCTCTGTTAATCAGGATGCGATGGTTCGCCTGTTAGGGTGGGCTGGGAACATGACGCTATCCAACGCGTTCTTACAAGGCCTATTAGGTACATAATAATGGTCACGGTGAGATGTGTTGCTCTAATTAATGAGGTATTAATATGACTCTATATGCAAACTGGTACGCTACCGACCCTAAGATCGGCGACGATCTTATGTTTGTAACCCAATTCTTTGCTACTGCGTCGTTTCCCGAGTATCCTGCGGGCGGTGGCGATAGCAGGCCAAGATTGGGCGAACCTGCACAAGGTATCGGTGGCTCGCAGTGGATGTTTGTTCAAGCATCCGCTACGGTCACGGCTTTAAACGTGGTTGCAATTGACCATTTATTTAAGGCTAATAACATTACTTCTGCGTTAGCAGCCTCTCAATCGTACTCTTATGGTATCGCACACTTTAAGAGCACGGTTGCGGACGGTGGTACGGGTGGTAATGGTGATTATTTCTGGGCACTTATGATAGCTAGGGGGGGATTTAGTGTAATGATTAACCCCTCTGCTACCCGTGGTGCTCAGTTATACATCAACGTAGCCACGGCGGGAGCGCTTACTGCTTCTGCGACAGCTCTACAGGTGCAGAATATCGTTATCGTGACAGCCGCTGGAACAAGCTCGGGGACTACTGCCGAGTTTGTTATGGTTGGTTACATGAAGACAACTGCATCTGTCTAAAGTTAGACGAGGGAAGGGTAGGGTCGATTTATTATGGAAGTATCGCAAGAGACTGCCCAGATATCTCGACCCTATCTTGATTATTCTCCACTAGGAGGGGTAGGCACTACAGCAGCTACGCCTTCTAGTGTATCTTTAGAGAACATATTTGAGAACATTAAGACTAAATACACTAGATTTCATGAGCTACCAGAGTTTAAAAAAGTAAAGAATGAATTACCGATAGCTCTTGTAGGCGGCGGGCCTTCGCTTAAAGGCCAATTAGAAGAGCTAAGAAAATTTAGGACAGTCATAGCTTGTGGATCGGTTCACGATTACCTTATTATCAATGGGATTATTCCTACTTATTCTGCTATTTGCGATCCTGACCCGGTAAGTATAAATTATTTAAAATTAAAGCACTTAGAAGTCAAATATTTGATAGCTTCAGCGTGTGATCCTAAGATATTTAAATATTTAGAGGATTGCCCCATAGTAATGTGGCACTGCCACAGTGATGACTATACTAAACACTTAGCTAAAATAGAGCCTAACGGCGAGTATCAAGGCATAGGCGGCGGCTGTACTATAGGGCTTAGAAGCGTATCTATGGCAATTACGCTTGGCTATAGAAACCTTCATATGTTCGGGTTCGATAGCTGTCTGAGTGAAGAGGAAAGCTATGCTTACGATTTATCTACTCAAGAAGAGAAAGATAATCAAGGCGAAGTATACAAACTAAAAATAGGTATGTCTTGGAATGGGCCTAGTGAGAAGACCTATAGGTGTTTAGGCTATCATCTAGCGCAAGCAGAAAATTTTAGAAAATTCATGATAGAGTATGATAATCTATTCTCTGCTACTTTTTATGGCGAAGGTCTATTACCTGATTTAATAGGAATGATAAAAGAAGAAAGTTTTAAAATGCAATTGAACGAGGAGGCGAAGAAGAAAATAGAAGAACTCGAAAAAGGTACGCTACAATGAACGAACTGTCTCATCTTTCTGGCCCAACCAGAATAAATATGCAAGGTCAAAACTTCGGTATCGCACAGTACGGCAGCGACGACCAGCTTCTGGTTATGTTCTATAATAGGTCAGTAGAAAATCCAGCTCTTTCGTTGGAGCATGGTAGGCCTTACCACGAAGATAAAATCTTTATTATGATCCAGCAGCCTGGAGAGAATCTTAATAAAATCGATAGACCTATTAATGACAACGATAAACTTAGGTTTGCGTCTAAATGGGCTGCTTTTGTTCAAAATAGGACACAAATACCCGAGGGCACTCCTATAGATTTACTATTCCCCAACTATCCCGCTGTAGCAGAGAATTTACGCGCCTCTGGCGTATATACCATCGAGCAGTGTGCTAAACTTTCTGCGCACGCTATTGATTCTATTGGCCGTGGTGCTCAAGAGTATGTAAATAGAGCGAATCAATACATAGATAGCGCCTCTAAAGGCACTGCGTTCCTTAAATTGCGTCAAGAGAACGACAATCTAAGAAACGAGATGCAAGTACAAACGCAACAGATAGGCCAATTGAAGGCGCAGCTAGATCATCTTTTGATGAAATTTAATGATCCTATCAGCGCGTCTAAACAGCCTCCTTTTGTTATAGGATACGATGCGCAATCGGAGCGAATAAATCTCAATCACCCTACGCAAGAGGCGTCTAAGGCAGTCTTAAAGAAAAAGAGAACTACTTCGCCGCCTACAGTAGAAGATTTAATTACTGATCCTTTAGCCGGTAAGGATCAAAATGCACTCACTTAAAGAAATAGAAGGCGTAGAGATAACTACTGCCGTACCTTTAGAGACACTAAAGGCACAGATTTTAGACGCCAGAAAGCATCTCCTAGCACCTATTCATACTTGCGCAGACTGGCGCGAGGAACGGCCCATCGCCCTAGTTGGCGGTGGGCCGTCCTTAAAACACACTATAGGTGATTTACATAAGTATAAAGATACAATGGTGTGTGGATCAGCACATGATTATGTAATAGAACAAGGAGTTATACCTAAATATTGTATAGTATGCGATCCTGATCTATTTATGGTGCGTTATTTACAAAAAGCTAAGTGGCCAATTACGTATTTAATCGCTTCTCAGTGTCATGAAAAAGTATTCGAGCATTTAGATTGTCATTCGCCTTATATATGGCACGCTGCGTCAGGTAAAGAGTTCGATGATGAAGTCTTTCTAAAAGACGAAATTAAAGTAGTAGGTGGCTGTACAGTAGGCACAAGAGCCATCGGCATGGCCATGATGATGGGCTTTAGGAACATACATTTATTTGGGTTTGACACTTGTCTTACAGACGACTATAAACACCATGCTTATGAATTTCTGGACCCAGATTACGAGACGCTAGGAGACATAACAGAAATAAAGCTAGAGCCAGAGGGCAAAACTTTCAAAGTAGCTAGCTATATGTTAGCGCAGTTGTTCGATTTCAAATATATGTTAACTGAGTATTCCGCTAGACTACACATTGAAGTAAAAGGTGGCGGGCTATTAGCAGAGTTTTTAAAAGTAGCCCGCGCCAAAGCAATTGAAAAGGGTGAATTAAATGGCTAAGTCAGAGAATTTAATGGGCTTGGGTATGGCACATCCGCTTGCTGCACGAGTGGGCATGAATATCCAAGCTGTTACTATCGCTGGCACTTCTGCTGGCTCGGCTACTCAGATTCCTGGCAGGCAAGGAATCTACTTTGTTCTTGCCTCTAATTCTGGTAGTGGCATTAAACTACCCCAAGTAGGCGGTGCGAATGGGTGTCTCCCTGGCGATGAGTATACTATCGTTAATAACCAAGGTGCTACGCTCGCAGTATACGCGGCTAATAATGCTGCTGGTAGTGCTGTTACTCTTATTGGTAATGGTGCAGCCACCGCTGGCACTACTGGCGTGTCTCTCCTTACTACTCATGTTGCAATTTACAAAAATATAAATACAAGCACCTGGGCGTTCGTAAAGACCAGCGTATAATTAACTCTCTAAATAGAGGGTTACTATGCCTCAGAAGACATTATTACAAATAATAAATCAAGCTCAGTTAGAATTAGGGCTTGTTCAAGACAGCGTAGTGGTGAGTTCTCAGCAGCTCACTACTATGCAAATGTATGGTTTCGCCAATCAAGCCATAGAAGAACTAAGGCAGCGCCATCCTACGGGATGGACTGCTTTAACTAAAGAATATAATTTAGCAGTTACGCCTCCTGTTGAAACTACAGGCGACGTAGCGCTAGATTCCGCTGTTATTAGTAATATACCTAGTACAGCTTCTCTCCAAGCAAACTATTTTATGGTGTCTGGAAGCGAGATACCAGCAGCAGCTCGAATAGCGTCTGTAGATAGCCCCACACAAATAACTATGACTATGTTGGCTACTGGGGCCGCTGTAGGTACAGATTTAGTCTTTTCTAAAGATACATACCCTGAACCTACGGACTTTAGTCACTTTTTAAATAGAACGTGGTGGGATAGAACTAATAGATGGGAATTATTGGGGCCAGACAGCCCCCAATTAGATCAATGGCATAGATCAGGAATTGTGACTACAGGCCCGAGGCGTCATTTTAGGCAGATAGGGGCTCTTGCAAACAATTATAGAATATGGCCCCCTCCTGCTGAAATTACTCAACCTATACAGATAGTATTTGAATATGTCTCTAAATACTCTGTATATGTCACTGGAGGTACAACAACGGCAGAGTTTTTCACAGCGGACTCAGATATACCTATTTTAAACGATAGAGCCATTATAAATGAGATAAAATGGCGATTCTGGGCGCAGAAAGGTTTTAATTGGATGCCTATTCGCTCAGAGAACGACGAATACATAGAGAGATTAATTTCGAGAGACGGGGGCAGGCAAACTCTAAGTATGGTTAAGCGTCAGAGCCCCATATTTATATCACCTGCAAATGTGCAAGATGGGTTCTTTCCTGGCCCCACAGGTCCAAATGTGGCTTAATGGCATATATTCGTAAAAAATACGCGGATAAATGGCAAGCTAAAGGCGCGTATTTAGACCAAGATGTAGACGTTAAAATAGTCCCTGCCCCGATTGGCGGGATAGACGCGCTTATGCCTTTATCTGCGATGGAGCCTAAATATGCTGCATCGATGATTAATTGGGTGCCTCGTACAGGCTGGCTAGAATTACGTGGGGGATACAACGCTTGGGCGCAAGGGTTTACTACTTCGCCCGTAAATAGCCTCATGCAGTATAGACCCCCCCTAGCATCGCCTCAATTGTTTGCCGCATCGGGCACAGAAATATGGGACGTAAGCATTTATGGCGTACCCACTCTAGCGGCTTCAGGGTTCGGCGGGGATAAATTTCAGTATATAAATTTTACTCCTGCGTTAGGAGCTAATTATCTTTTAGCAGTTAATGGACTGAATTCAAACGTACAGAGTTGGAATGGGACAATTTGGGCAGAGAACGTAATAACAGGGACTAGCGACATATTTTTTAATATACATGCTTTTAAGAGAAGAGTGTGGCTAATACCTAATAATTCTACTAAAGTTTACTTCTTAACTACTGACGCTGTACAAGGAGCCGCTACTGCCCTAGATTTAGGCTCATTTATGACGAGGGGCGGGTCGGTGTTAGCTATGGGGTCTTGGACTCTCGATGGGGGCAATGGCCCTGACGACACAGCTATATTTGTGACTACAGAGGGCCAAGTTATACAATATAAAGGCACTGACCCCACTAATGCTAATATGTGGGCGCTAGTAGGTACTTTTGATTTAGCGGACCCTATTGGATCAAGGTGTCTCTGTAAGTACGGCTCTGATCTTTTTGTGATTACGGTACAAGGTATATTACCTATATCGCAAGTTTTGTCGTTCGATCCAGCAGCGTCTAGATCGGTAGCTGTGACCAATAGAATACAGAACTTATTGATGACAGATGCGCAGAGTTACTCTGGTAACTTTGGCTGGCAGCTTATATCATTCCCTCAACAAGGACTTCTTATTCTCAATGTGCCCCAGGTTGAGAGCAATACTCAAATACAAAGAGTACAAAACGCGCTTACAGGGGCCTGGACTGCTTTTGAGGGGTGGAACGCTAATTGTTTTGAATTATTTAACGAGAGCCTTTATTTTGGGGATAATAATGGTAATGTAAATTTAGCTTACGCAGGCGCTCTAGACTTAGTTGAGCCTATATTATACGACGTTAAGTGTGCGTTTAACTATTTTGAACAACCTGGAAGGCTAAAACACGCAAAAATGATTAGACCATTCTTGGTGGCAGATGGTACTTTAACACCGTCTATACAGATAGATGTAGACTTTGAAGATAGTTCTCCATCAGCGCCAGTTACGATCTTAACTCCAAGCGGTGCGTTATGGGATGTGTCGCTGTGGGATGCATCTGAATGGTCTACAGGGTTAGTTACAGTACTAAATTGGCAAAGCTGTGCTGCTTTAGGCACAGCGCTAGCTGTAAGAATGGTAGTCAATCTGGCAGGCGGTGGAACTGCCAGCGAAGTAGCACAATCTTCGGTATTTGATACCGCTGTATTTGATACCGCTGTATTTGATGGCAATGGTGCAACTCTTAGGAGCGGCGAAGGGCTAGCCACTCTTAGATTGAACATGTTTGAGATAGCTCTTGAGTTTGGTGGGCCTATCTAATGCATCTTATATATGGTACTAATACGGATAGCGTCGGCATAATGATAGCTGGATATTTTAATAGAGAAACAGGCCATCCTGTAGAGGCGCCGTATACTGCAATGGGCTGGTTCAAAAATGGCAAAGTAGTAGCGCAAGCTATATACCACAATTATACAGGCCCTAATGTAGAAATACACTTCAATGGACCTAAATGTTTAAATAGAAAAGCTCTTAGTGATATAGCAGACTATGTATTTAAACAAATAGGCTGCGTAAGGCTCACTGCTAGAGTGTATTGCACCAACGAAAAAATATCTCAGATTGTAGAGAAAATAGGCTTCAAGTATGAAGGTAGGCATAAAGATTACTACCTAGACAATAAAGGTAGCTTAGTAGATGCGCTAAGTTACGCTATTTTTAAAGAAGATGGTTTAAAGTGGATTAGAAATGCCCAGCAAACCTAACGCTCCGCCTCCTATTAATCCGGGCCAAGTAGCTGAGACTCAGCAAGGCTATAACCTTAAAGGTGGCCAGCAGTCGCTTTCGCTTGGGACGATGAATCAATCGGATCCATTTGGGACTAAATCCTATAGTTCTACTATTGACCCCATCACAGGGCTACCCGACTATGAACAGAGTAAAGAATATTCTCCAGTTATGCAGGCGTTATTTGACCAGTTCTATGGTACTAAAGGTGATGTGGGTGGTGGCGGTGCTGACTTATGGAATGATATTTCTTCAAGAATGGGGCAAGACCCTGCTTTTCTAGGCCCTGAAGGCACAGACGCTCTAACTAATCAGTTCATCTCTAATCATATGCCTCTTATAGAGAGGTTTATGACTCCCGAAAGAGAGCAGCTAGATACACATTTGAGGAATCAAGGAATACTTCCCGGAACGCCTGCTTATCAACAGCAAGTAGATGCACAGAGCAATCAACAGAATTTAACTAAGGGTAAGTTATTACAAGATTTTGTTCCACAAGCGCATCAGATGGCTAAAGATCAATGGGCGCTCCCTGCGGAAATGTCTATGAAATTAGCCTCTTACGGAGCGCCTGGGGATTTAAGTTTTGATAGTACGCCTACAGCGAATGTAGGCGCAGCTGACTATCAAGGAGCTGCCTTAGCCGCGCAAGAACAAGCGTTTAAAAATTATCAAGAGAAAGTCAAAGCTCAAAACGCCATGATGAGCGGAATATTCAATACAGTAGGCTCTGTGGCTAAGCTTCCTACTAGTGGTGGGGGCAGTGTGGGGGGCAACGCGATAACATCTATGTTTGGAATAGGATAAAATAAAATGCCTGGACCTAGCAGCAAGATTAAAAAATATGGTGGCCCTGGCGGCTTTAATTTTAGCCCCCCTAGCGGCGGTGGCGTGCCTAGTTCTCCTAATTCGCCAGGAGGGGATAGCGGTATGCTAAATAGCATTCTTTCTAGTCTTATGAACTTTAGACCAGGGGGCAATTTTAGTGGCGCCGCTGGGGCTAACCCAATGCTAGAGGTCTCCTCCCAAGCGGGGGGGCAAGTAGGAACTTCACTCGATCCTACTACTTTGCCAGGGTACGTACAGCCAGAAATCAGTGGGCAATCGGGAGGGCAAGTAGGCTCTGCGTTAGACCCGAATAATATGGGCGCACCGGGGGTGCCTATTACAAATACTCCAGACACTAACATGCAAAATATGCCTACTAATATGGCAGCAGCACAAGCACCTGTAAGCGATTTACCTTTACCTCAAGTAGGAGGGGGGCCGCTTCCGTCGCCGACTAATTCTAATTTTAATCCGCATTCGTTTCGTAATGGCATGGCAGGAATGGTAGGTTAATGGCTACTCCTTACGATGAAGAATTTGGCACTGGTGGCCAAGTAGAATTTTCTAGACGAATGGCTGAAGCCCTTCTAAAAAGAAGGAAGGGCATTCAAGAGCATATGCTAACAGCCCCTTACGGCTGGATGTCTACTATTCCAGATATGGTCGATGATGTTGGAGGGTTACGTTATAGAAATATAGCAGGGGTGCAAGAGAAAGCTCTTTCTGATAGGCGTACCAACCCTTCTCACGATCCAGAAATATCTCCTACTTTAGGGAGTAAGATATTAGGTGGGCTATTCGGGACTAATAAAACCCCTAAAACCCCATCTACGCCTAAGACGCCATTAGCGTCTTACGCTCCGGGCGAATTTGATTCTACTAGCCCAGCAGGGCCTAAGTCTTCTATAGTAGAAGGCGGCGCGCCTAAAGCACGTAAAGTCTCTTCTATGGAGGAGTATTTACCTACGCTCATTAATATAGAGAGCAGCGGGAATCCTGGGCTGGTTAATAAATACGGGTATAAAGGTCTAGGGCAGCTAAACGACGCGGACATTAAAAAATACGGCATGAGCCTAGACCCTAAAGCACCCAACCATTGGGCCAATAGGGATTTACAAATAAAAGCAATAACAGCTAAAGCAGAGGGCAACAGAGCAGAGCTGTCTAAGTATATAGGTCGAGAGCCCACTTGGGGAGAGACTTATTTAGCGCACCAACAAGGGACTGGTGGGGCTAGTGTACATATAAATAATCCTAACGGCTCTGCTGTTGCAAATCTATTAAAAACAAAAGAGGGGCGAGATAGAGGCGTAGATTGGGCCATAAGAGCCATTAGAGATAATATCCCCGATGGGCATCCACTAAAAAATATTCCTATAAGGCAAGTAAAGTCTGGAGATTTCTCTAAAATATACACTCAGAAATTTGACGCTCAAGCAGATGTTACTACACCGTTTACTACAGAAGAAAAACCAGAAGTACAGCTTAGTGAGGCAACACCAGAAGATAAAATTTCTGGAATATCTCCTGTCCCGCGCCCCTCTAGCGGGATACCTGTTAGACCCGTTCAAACTCAATCTATACCTAATGAGCCTCCTCTTACTCCTCCGTCAGGGACGGTCGATCCCTCGTCTAATGCGCCTATTACTCCTAGTAGGCCCATCGACGGGCTTAGAGGCGGAATTAATCCATTTGCGCCTAAAATGGACCCTAAACCACCCCCTAACCCTCTAGAGGAGGGAGCTGCGGGGAAGGCTTTAGAAGAGATCAGAGCTAGGGGCGTAGGAGAAGATAAGGCAGAACAAGAATTTTATGCTCGCGATGGGTTAAGACCTCCTACTGGTGAAGTAGGCCCTAAAGGCGATTTAGGCGGCCCTAATATGCGACTAGGCGCCCCTGGGTTTGAAAAAGGTGAGCCTAGAGGCGATCCTAAAGGTGTAGAGTTAGCTCAGTCATTTAATTCGCCTACGGCCAAGCCAGCAGGCGAAGGCGGAAGAATAATTAATATACCTGGGTATCGGGGTCCTGCGCCAAATGCGCCCTATTTAGAAACAGACGATGAAATCAGAGCGCAGATGAACTCCATGACCTCTCTCGATAAAGGGCAAGAGGTATTCCAAAAATGGAAGGAAAAAGCGGAGCCTTACCATGTAGAAGTACCTAATGGGTTCTTAGAAGTAACTCCCCGTAAAGGCGGCGGCGCTGATTATAAATTTATGCATGGCCCGAGTAAAGATCAAATAGGAGACGTAGGGCTCTCTAGGACTTTTGATAAAGAAGGCAATACTTCGTATCCAATGAAACTGCCTTCTGGCAGCCCCGCAGGTAAGAAATCTGGCGAAGGTGCGCCCCCACAAATAAATAGCTATGAGGATTGGGTTAAATATAAACAAAGATTAGAGCAGGAAGGCTCTGCCAACGCAGAATTAATGAAGGGCAAGACTGATACTGTACAAGAAGCGATTAAAGCTGGTGGCCCTGCTGCACATGAACAAATTCAAACTATTAATGCAATGGATTCTATATCCAAGACAGCAGGCAACGATATATCTAGAGGCCCAACAGCTAAATATATGACGCTTGCTAGGCAGTTTGTAGAGAACTTTTTACCGGGGACAACTAAAGGCGCCTCTGACGAAGAGGTCTTATCCAAACTTAATTCTATACTAGCCTCTGAATCTACTAGAGCTATTTCTCAGAACAGAGGCTCTAATTTTGAGCTTCAAACCTTCATGAGAGCTAATCCAGATTTAATGCAGACTAAGCACGGTATGGAAATGCTCTTAGACATAATGCGGCAGGGCACTAAGCAGAAGATTGAAATTGGCGAAATTGCCAATATGTTAAAAGGCGAAGACGTAGAAAAATTTAATAGAGTAATAAAAGAGTACTATCTAAATAATCCTATTATCATAAAGAGACCGTCTATAGGTAAAGACAATAAAGTAACCTACGAAGAAATATCCACAGTCAGGATAGAAAAGCCTGAAGACGTTAGACGATTAGTACCTTCTGGAAAGAAGTTCTTAACTCCTGATGGCAGAGTAGGAACTGCACCTTAATTCATGGCCAGTCCTTGGGATGAGTTTGTAAAAGACAATACGGCTACCCCTGGCGTTAGTGCGCCTTCAGCGGCTAACCCTTGGGATGAATTTGTAAAGGACGATAAGAAGACAGAGAAAATCAGCTATCCAAAAGATAGTAAAATGAAAGATCGCCCAGAGTGGCGTAAATATATATCTGGAGTAGGAAGAAAAGCCACTGATATACCTATAGCTGGCCCAACTATACATAAGAGCACAGCGCTAGCTCAGTCTATGTTACATAGCTTACTAGGAACAGGCGAATCTGGCGATACTTGGCAAGAAAGATACCAGAAAAATAAACAAAGCATGGGGGCAGACAAAGACTATTTTGAAAAAACTTATCCAAAAAGCGGCACAGCTGCAAAAGTAGCTGGCACAGTAGCAGCATATACGCCTTTAGCTAAGAGTGTACAAGGGCTAACTTATAGTACTAAATTACTCCCGCACATGGTTTCGCAAGGTGGACTAGGGGGTGTTGTTTCTGGGTTGGATGAAAGAATTAGAAACCCCAAAGGTTCTGTAGGGGATACAGCGAAGGCTATAGGCACAGGAACTGTGCTTGGCTCGCTAGGCCCTGCCGTTAGTAAATTAATAAGCCCAACCGCGCCTCAATTGGCAGGCGCTACAGGGGTATCTACAAGAGAACAAGCGCTTAATCTATGGCGGGGAATGAGTAAAGAGGAAAGAGCTACGCACGGTTCTTTTTCTAGTTTCTTTAATGACGCAATGAGAGCGGGAGCTGCAGCGGAACCGTCTACCGCTAAAGCGCTACAGCGTGCGCAATGGATGGCGCCATTAGCGGGGGGTGCGTTGGGTATGCTACATAGTCCATTAGGCGCTCTGACTGGCCTTATAGCTGGCAGATATATAGGTACGCCTGCTATGAAGGCTGCAATAAAAGACGTATACCCTAAATATCATGCAAATCAAGCAGTCACTTCTCCTAATAAACAAGCTATTATAAATTCTCTATTGGCGCAGCAAGGGCTTGAAGGCTCCAGTGGAACTATTCCAGGTAAGTTTGCTGATAGTATAGGTAATATAATAGCCCCTTAGAGTATGTTAAATGCCCCGTAATGCTAGTGGTACTTATACACTACCTGAAGCTGCTTTCGTATCCGGTACTACTATAGTATCAGCAGATATGAATAGCGATTTATCCGATGTAGCTACTGCGTTAACACAATCGTTAGCGACAACTGGCGTCTCTTCTATGACAGGTCCGCTGAAACTAGCGGACGGCAGCGCAGCGGCGCCATCTTTGACTTTAGCGTCCGATACCACTACAGGATGGTATAGAAGTGCGGCGGGGACTTGGACTTACATAGGCTCTGGCGCTACTATTATGAGCCTTTCGCCTACGGGAGGGTTAATAACTAATCTTACTGTTACTAACTTAACTGTTACGGGTAGTTTCTCTGTTGCTGCTAATAGAATCGTTGGCGAAGTAGTGGATTATGGCGGAACGGCGGCACCTGCGTTATGGCTGTTATCTTTTGGCCAAGCCATATCTAGAACAACTTATTCGGCTCTATTTGCTGCCGTTGGCACAGCCTTTGGAGCCGGTGATGGATTAACTACTTTTAACGTGCCTGATTATAGAGGCAGAGTTGGGTTTGGTAAAGATGATATGGGCGGCGTAGCTGCCAATAGAATTACTGTAGCAGGTGCTAACTTCGATGGTACTGTACTAGGTGGCACGGGCGGCGCACAAAATCATACTATGACTTCTGCTGAACTAGTCTCGCATACACACGCCGTTGTTGATCCTGGGCATACACACATAGACGATGTGGGTACGCCGCAAGGGGCGGCTAGCGGCGGAACAGGGCCATTTACACAGTATTCAGCAGGAGCATCGAATACATCTAATGTTACAGGAATAACAATTAGCAATACCGGCTCTACTACACCTTTCAGCGTACTCTCTCCAGCGCTCATAGTTAATAAAATCATCTACACAGGTGTATAATGTCTTTTAGTGGCGCAACTTATGTAAACGTATCTGGAGCCACTACGGCTATTCCAGGGCAGATTATTCAATCTGCTGTCTGGAATAATATACACAACGATATTGGCACAGCGTTAACTATGCTAATGTCGCAGCTTATATCCACGCCCACTAATAGAAATATTGTATGGATGAATGGCGGCTTCGAGGTCTGGCAGCGTGGCGCCGGAGCGAGTGCGTCTATAGCTGTTACAGCGGGCACCACTGTTTATACAGCAGATAGATGGTATCTTATTGCTGGGGCCAACCAAGCCTCTGTCGTGTCTGCTCAGGCGGGCCTAACTGATCGTTCACAAATAGCTGCTCGCGTTAGGAGAAATGCCGCAGAAACAGGCGTAACTGCAATGACTTTCGGGTATCCTTTGGATACCGATGAAATAGTTAGAATGAGAGGGAAGCTTTTAACTTTAAGTTTCTCTGTAAGAGCCGGAGCTAATTGGTCTCCTGCTAGTGGCACACTTAATATAATATTAGCGGTGGGAACAGGCGCAGTCGCCAAGAGAGGCGGTGGATTTTCAAGCGAAACAGTTCTTATATCTACTTCAACTAATTTAACTGCTGGTGGGGCTATTACAGCAGTAGCAGCCAGCTCTTCTGTGGTAGTCCCTCTTACCGCTACACAGGCAGAATTACAATTTACATGGACGCCCGTAGGGACAGCGGGCGTTGCAGACGATTTTACTTTAGATGATATACAGTTAGACGTTCAATATTCTGCATCGACTTGGACGCCTACTTTGTACGATAGATTGCCCTTTCCTGAGATGCTAGCCGGGTGTAAGAGGCATTACCAAAAAACCTTCGATTATTCAGTAGCCCCTGCTCAAGGCGCTAGCTCTCAAAACGCTCTTACTTTTGCAGGCGCCTCAGCTGGATTATTAGCTAACATATGGTGGCAATTCCCCGTAGAATGCAGAGCTACAGCAGGAGTAACTTCATACAACCCGCAAGGCGCTAGCGCCAATTGGCAAGATATTACGGTAGCAGCCAGCGTAAACGCCTCTGTAGAGACTGCGCTCATATCGGGCTCTAAAGGTGTGTCTATATTTGGAGCCACAGTTACGGCTACGTCTACAATAACTCACTTTGTTATCATCCAAGCGGCAGCGTCAGCGAGCATCTAATGAGTAAACTAAGAGAAATAAATATTCCTCAAGTTATGAGCACAGAGCTACCCGAGGGCAAGAAAGTTACGCCTTTTGGGGGCGTAACAAGAGCAATGGTTGATAAAGTAAATGATGCTTCTTATAAAGGAGCGGTCTCCCACGACGGTAAATGGCTAATAAATAGTGGATTCTTACTAGATAAGTTAGACATAGGTAAATATAAGATTACCCACGGTTTAGGGTATAAAAACACTTGTCTGAGTGTTTCTATATTAGAACCCCCTGGAACTATAAATATATTAGAAAATCACACACACTATTTTGTTGTAGAGACCCTAGTAGATAGAGTCTCCACTGATAGAGATTTCTCTTTCTGTCTTACGGTTGTAATTTCCCCGCCTAAGTAGTCTTCTTATCTGCTCCCGGCAGGGGCACAGGAAGATTCTTTTTCTCTAAATAAGCAGCCACGCCAGGGCTCACGGGGGATTTATCCGTAGCCTTTGTAATAAGCTGTGAAATAGTAGAGTGCAGAAACCCTGTATGGTCGGAGCAATTTTTACGAAGAACCTCTAGCTCTACTCTTTGCGCGCCTATTACTTGGTTGGCAAATTCTAGCTTAGCCTCAAGTAATTTAATTTTCTCTTCGAGGATAATCTCCTCATCGTAAACTTCCTCTCGATTACTCTTACGTAAAACTTGTTCTTTTGGAAAAAGATTATCGACCTTATCGGCTTTAGACAGCCTCGTAAAGAGGTTCATTTTAGTCTCTCCTGTGTCTTTATCGGTGTGAAGCCAGATTACGCTTAGCATAGTTTCGTCACCTTGTCAAGTGCGTTATATGTCGTACTCCTTAGTCTTGACGTACCACTTTTCAGTCAAGTCCCAATCCATTTCACGAATAGCGTATTTATCCCATATAGCTCTTATTATCCCTAGCTCAGGGAATAAGTATATTCTACCGTGGGCGTTGTTTCTTACTTGTTCTATTTTTATCTCTTTAAGTAATTTAGTAAGCGCCTTGGCGGTTACTAATTTGTATCTATGATCCAAAGAGTGTATATACTTCAGTAAATTAGTATTAGTTATAGCGTATTCGCCGTTCCCAGATGTAATAATACCAGGGAACATACCTTCTTCTAATATTTGAAGTACAGATTTCTTTATCAATGGGAGGCTCATTTCTATTTGGTTTTTGAGTTCGTCTGTCTCGGGGATATTATTTCTGGGGTGCCAACCTTTAAGGTCGATCTTTAACAGATCGAAGAGCATAGCTTCTTTGCCGCCATTAGTCATTTCCCCCCAAAGTTTAGAGAAATAGGCTTCTCTTATATTATCGGAGGTTTGTCCTTTGGCGTAAGTTTCATCTACTTTATTTATGAAGTATCTTCTCTCGTCTTCGGAGGCAGGGATAACCCAATCTGAGTTAGTACTCATGCCTATGTGTAAACAATTTCTATTAATTTTTAAGTCTTTGAATTTAGGCTCAAGAGCTAACCCCGGCTCTGTTATTATGTTCTTTAATACGCCCTCTACTTCTTTATCTCCAGGGTAGTAAGCCTCGTCTGCGAATAGAAAGCTCGTACCGTACAAGTGAGCGTTATGCTTACCTGTTAGGTGCTCTCTATTTGCGATGGCTACGCCGTGTCTTCCAAATATGTTTACAAGTTGGGTGAAGATAAATCCTTTACCCGCACCCTTTTTACCTTTGAAAATGACCGCGACCTCGGCTCTTGTGCCGGGATTTTGTACAGCCCAGGCGATCCATTTGATAAAGTATTTAAACTTAGTTTTATCTCTATTACAGAGGATTCTCCAAATATGCTTCTTAGTTCTTCTCCATGATCCCTTTTTAGGTTCGCAAGCAAATCCTTCCCAAGTATTGAAATACATCCTTCCACCATACGCAGCATATTCTCCTGGTGGCTTATCTGGCTCATAGGTAACTGTATCGTAGTCTTTCCTATGATAATGTCCAAGCCACCATTTCCCCAGCAGCATACCTTTTGCTTTTCCATTTGGGTCTACCCCTTCAGTTGTTTCGTTTGAGTGCCTGATGCAGAGACTTTCAGGTGTGATAAATTCATTTATATGTTTTTGATAGAACTCATTATATACTTTGGATAATACCATAGGCTTACCAAAGTAAGAGTGTATAAAAGCGTAGTTATTGTTCATTCTTGCGAGCAAAGGGTTACTCGCTTCTTCTCCAAGCCTAGAGGTATGTATAGAGCCAATAGCTTCTATATCTTCTAAGTTACCAGCATCTTCTATTTGTTTTTTGAGCTTATCTGCTTCGTATTTCAGATGTATTATATTACTTAAGTCGTCTTTTTTATTTACCATTAAATTGCCCCCATAGCGATGAGAGCATCATTAATATCTGCAAACTTACCGTTAGGGAGAGGGATTTTCATTAGTTTAAAATCTTCAATTTGAACGCCTACGTATCTCTTGTAGGCTATCAAAGCTTTTTCGTAATAATTCATGCCCGCGTTATCTACGTCGGGGGCTAGAACTATTTTCTTTACGCAGGGGGGTATTTTTATATTAGGGAAGTTAGTCGCATACACAGTAGACACTACAAATTTGGCGCCCATAGCTCTTAAAGAAAGAGCATTCTCTGGCCCCTCAGCTATAAATAAAACCTCATTTTTTTCACCGAACCATATCCCACAATCTTTTATAGACGCAAGAGCCATTTTTGGATTATCTATATCGGCTTTTTTTCCGTCGTGGGAAAGATATACTCTATGTATAGCTCTTAGAGCCCCAAAAGGATTTTCTTGTACTCGGAATATAAGCGCAGGGAACGCTTGCTTAGTGGGAGTGTAATTAATTCGAGGATGAAACCTCATATTGTATTCTTTAATGTTTATTTTTCTAGATGATAAATATCTCTCTCCAGGAGTGTTCTCTAATTTGTGGTGCCTACAGGCTTCCCAGATGGCGGAAGCGTATTTAAGAACAAGTTCTCGCTTTCGTTGCAGCTCAATATTACGTCTCTCTGCTGCATCTTCAGCAGGTCGGACAAAGTTGTTTCTTTTGGATAACTCTTCAATGTCGTCCTTAAGATATTCTGTTGCTTGCTGATATGTATTGCAATTATAGATTCGTTGACACAAGCCAATAATGTCAAATCCGATTTTCGATTGTCCTTCGTCAGAAAAGCCGACGAAATCGTCTTTGTTAAAGCCGATCCCAAGCCTCGCAAAATCCTCTTTAGCGAGGGGACAGCCCGCAAAGTCCGCACCCCTTCCCTTTTCAATATTAAATCTAACACTTCCAAAATCTCTGTCAGATCGCCATGTTGCGATGATGTCGTATTCGACATTTGTAATTTTCCTATATTCGATTTTCCAGAAACTTAGGAGGGATTCAAAGTTAGCTAACGCCTGTTCCCTCAGCGCGTCATGCTTCATACGCCCCTCTTCCCCATATCTTGTGTATGCAGCTATGGCTGTACACAAGCTGTTGTACTTACTTACATTATAGCTGAAGCTGGACAACTTGACAATGACTCTTTGATGCTCTATATAGAGTGCGAAATCTGCGTTTGGTTGACGCCTCGCGCGGCTTTCTCTTCCCCTCTGACTGGCCCGCTCGCACCCCCCTGCTGAGCGGGCCTTTTTTTCAGACCCCCTCCCCCATCCCCTGCCACAGCGGCCCGCCACGTGCAAGCGTAGGCTCAACCGTGCCCTATTGCCAGGGCAGCGCTCCTATGGCATATTTATGACTTGCTGTGCGCCGGTCCCTCCGTTGGGGCTGGCAGCGCGGCCGGGACGCCCTTCGGTATAAGCCTTCCCGCCGATCCGGGGGCGTCCCACCAATCAAAACAAGAATACGTAAGTAAGAGGCGTCAAATGAATCAGTTCTCTACACTGTTGGCCTATGATTATTCCAAATTTCAAAATGAATTTAGTTACTATGACCAATTACATAGAGAAAAATACAGAGATGAACACCAAACAAAAGAAGAACACATAGACGTAATAGCTAATAAATTATCTTCTGACGCTAATCACTTCGATAAATTACACAGTTCCTTAAAACTTAATAGATTTTTACCTGCGGGGCGTATTCAAGCCGCGATAGGAGCCACGGAGCGTGAAGTATCTCCGTTTAACTGTTCAGTATCTCAAAGAATTGAAGACAGTATGGACAGCATCATGGCGGCTGTCTCGAACGCGGCAAAAATTCTTCGTCTCGGTACTGGTATCGGTTATAATTTTAGTAATTTACGTCCTAAAGGCGCTGAAATTAAGAAATTAAAAACTAAGTCTTCTGGGCCTCTTTCTTTTATGAAGATATTTGACGTTATGGCGTCCACTATTGCAAGTAGTGGACACAGACGCGGCGCACAAATGGGGATTATGAATGTCGATCATCCAGACATTGAAGCGTTTATTGACGCAAAAATGGAGTCTGGCACTTATCGTCAGTTTAACCTTAGTGTTGGCGTTACTGACAAATTTATGGGATCAGTCCATAAGGGAGAAGACTGGGTGCTACAATTCATGGGTAGCCCTTATAAAACACTTCCAGCAAGGCAGTTGTGGGAAAAAATAACTAGAAACGCCTACGAAAGTGCAGAGCCGGGTATTATATTCATAGACAGATTAAACGACCAAAATAATCTCTTTTACTGCGAACAAATAGAAGCCACTAATCCTTGCGCAGAACAACCTCTCCCTCCATATGGGTTGTGTACGTTAGGCTCTTTTAATTTAATCGGATACATAAGAAACTGGCCTCAAGGTAAAGTAGACTTCGATGATAAAACCTTTAGAGAAGATATACATAATTGGGTTGAAGCATATGATAATATCTTTGACGAAGCTGTATATGCAATTCCCGAGCACGAAAAAGAAGCCAAAGCTAAGAGGCGTATAGGTCTAGGTCTTACAGGCATAGCCAATGCCATAGAATATCTTCATGGTAAGCCCAATTATGGCGAGCCTGAGTTCTGTGCTACGTTTCAACAAATAGCTGAAATACTTAGAGACGAAGCGTACATAGCTAGTATAAATCTAGCAAAGAAAAGAGGGCCTTTTAAACTTTTTACTAAAGAATATCTAAACTCTAACTTTGTGAAAACTCTTCCTTTGAACATACAAACAGCTATTGGTATTCATGGAATAAGGAACTCCCACTTAATTAGTTATGCGCCTTGTGGGACTATATCACAAACAGCAGGGAACGTTTCTAGCGGGGTAGAGCCTATCTTCTATCATAAAGTATCTAGAGACGTACATATGAAGGAAGGTAAGATTAACGTAGATTTACATGACTTTAATATTAGACAATATGGTTTCAAAGGCAAAACCTTAGAAGAATGCTCAGTTGACGATCATATGAGAGTAGCTGAGACTGCACAGCGTTATTGTGACAGCGCCGTCAGTAAGACAGTTAACGTAGCGTCTGGTTGTACATACGAAGATTATACTAAAATCTATATATTAGCTCATAAATTGGGTTTAAAAGGTATTACAGTATATCGCCCAACTAAACTGAGAGGAGCGGTTATCGTATCCGCTGAAAAAGATGAAACTGAGAGAATTGAGCCTCTTTCTGTGCCTTCTAATTGCGCCAGTGGTGCTTGTTCCTTGTGAGTGTTTTGCTCATGAGAAATATAGTTTTTTCTGCTGCGGCAACAATGACTGCGGTGTAATAAAAGAGATTAAATACTTAAAAGACGGCTCTAAATACATCTCAATTGAGACTCTTGACGGAGAGTTTCGAGGCGCAGTGTTCCCCAAGAATCATACTATTACGCCATCGCCAGACGGAAAGAACCACGCTTGTATATTACAAGATGGAAGCCCAAGGTGCCTATTTCTAAGCGGGGAAGTTTAGTCTAATAAGTCTGTTACTGCGTTAGCTACTTCAAGAGCAGCATCAATTTCATGCGGTTCGCTCTTATACATAGCTATTTTTGCATCGCGTATCTGTACATCATAATTTCTTACGATAGATACTTTAGTCGGTTCACCGCCGGGAATTGTAGAAGGCGCAGTGCCTTCTTTTAAGTTTCTATCGGTCATTAGCGACCAAGTTTTCTGATCCAATACAGCGTATTCTCTGCGGCGCCAAATCCACTCAGCAATTGATTTAGCAACTGCTTTCTCGCCTAAGAGAATAGTAACAGACGTAGCTAAGTTAGTTTTAGATATTCTAACCAGAAGCTTAGCGTTGTCCTGTACTATATCTTCACAGGTTTGCGCAATGGCAGCAAGAATTTCTTTAGTTTTATCCCCATAGAGAGGAGTTTCGTAGCTCAAGTTTGCAGAGTTCTGAGCGATCTTCATTTGAAGATCATTAAGCTTTTCTTTGTTAGCTTTTATTCGCTTCATTGCTTCGATTATTTTCATTTTCCACCTACAAGAGAAGCCTAGGAAGTTCTTGCTTCGACGTGACTAAACTTACCCTAGGTCGTTTTGATCGCATCCTTACACCTAAAGCCTAACCACTTGATTTTATTGATCCTTACGGTCTTAAATCTTGCGACTTGAGCCTTTATAGGTGCTCCATAAGCTTTACCACAAGCTGGAGCCCTCAGCAGGATTCGAACCTGCCACCTACTGCTTACAAGGCAGTTGCTCTACCAGATGAGCTATAAGGGCGGTTTAGATAGTGCCAATTCAGGGCACAAGCTGTTACGTCTCTGCAAGTTTTATATCTTCTTGCATTGGAGGAATGGCTCTTATATGTATATACACAATAAGTCAAGCGTTATCCTTCCAGTATCGATCACGTTTTCGTGATTGACAAAGGCTCCAGCATGTGCTACCGTGCAGCCTCTAACTAACGACAAGCCGAGGGGAAGGTTGCACATGAAAGTCGAGATTGACACGGAGGAGGTTAAACTCTCTCAAGCTGTACAACTTTTATCCAATTCTGTAAATGACACATTAGCGTTCTTTGATAAGTTAGATTACTCTAATTTAACCCGCACTCTAACTGCGTTTGGACAGTTGAGGGATCAAAAAGATAAGTTAGAATCTTTAGTTAAATTGATTTCTGGCCTCTATGAGTCTTTGGACAAGGAGAAATTACCTGATGTCCTTAACTCGCTCAAAATTGAAAGAATTGCAGTTAATGGAAAATTGTTCTCAGTCGCAGAGAGACTTAATGCGTCTATTCCAGAAAACAAGCGCGAATTTGGACATAGATGGCTTACCGATGCTGGCGCACCGGACCTTATCTTACCTAGAGTTAATTCTAAGTCACTCGGTAGTTTTGTTAAAACATACTTCCAAGAGCATGGAAAGATGCCTCCAGAAGAAGCTATGACAATACATCTACAAAGTTACATACAGGTGAGGAAAGCATGAGCACAGTTTGTAACCTAGCAGACCTCAAGAGATTCATAGAAACAGCCAACGTACATGAAACATTTATATATTATATAGGATATAATTTAGGTGAATCTGTTCTAAGCAGGCAAGCTGGGAGAATAGCGTACGACGCCTCTATAGGGTTGAAGGGGTATCTTTTTCAAAAAAGACTAGGCATAGGAGTGTGTGAATATATGATAGTTAAAGCCTCTAAGAGTGGCAATCTACCCTATAGAATGTTAAAATATTTCCCTACGTCTGTTAGACAATTATCAGAGCACGACTACCGAGCAGCAAAGTCTAAACAGGAGAAGAAAGATGGCGACCAAAACAGCGAAAGACCAATCGAAAGAATTAGTGACATCTTCATCGAGCCCATTGATTGTTCCGTTGGATAGCGTACCTGATTATCTACCTAAAGATATAGGTAAGACAGGACTAGAGGCGCTAGGGAAAGACGACTATAAAACCCCTCGAATTATCCTCTTACAGCCGTTGAGCCCACAAGTTACGTCTAACCCAGGTCTGGCTTTGCCAAACAATTATTGGCACACAGGACTGAATATATCTCTAGGCACAACCTTCGATTTTATCCCAACAGTGGCTGCAAAGAGAGTAATTCTCTTCCGCCCAAGGGAAGATCAAAACGGTGGTATCTTGGCTTTCTCCAAGAATGCTGTAGATTGGGATACCGGCGGCAATCAAGAGTTCAGGGTTAAGATCAAAGGCAAGAAAGAGCCTGTTATTTGGAAAACAGGCAGCAACGTTATAAACTCGAAACTTACCGAGTTTGGGACAATGGACCCAGACGATCCGCATTCTGCACCGGCTGCGGTTATCTCTTATGAATATCTGTGTTACCTTCCCGCTAGACCGGAGCTGAGCCCCTGTGTTATGTTGGTGAATAAAACAGGGCTACCCAACGGTAAGCAGCTCAATACTGCACTTGCCATGCAGGCTAAGGGCGGACGGCCTATCTGGTGCCTTGGTGTCAGGGCCTCCGTCGAGGAAAAGCACAAAGACGGTAATAAATGGACGGTGCCCGCTTTTAATCTAATCGGATATGCCTCTAAAGAGGCATACGAGCAAGCCAAGAAAGTTGCCGATATGTATGGCGACTTCAAGGTCGAATACGACCAAGAGGAGATGACACCGAAGGTAGATGACGAAATTCCGTTTTAGCGCCTAATTTGCTCCTAATTAGGCGCTAGGGAGTGCGGACAAATGTGAAGCGTATCCGCACTCCCACCTATTAAGTTAGTCAATTTTCTTGGGGTAAGTAAACGTGAGTGAGTGAGGGCTGACACCATGCTCAAATATACGCTGAGAAACACGCTGAGAAGGATGATCGTTGTCATGTCTAAGAGAGTGAAGTCTAAAGGGCGTTCCATGCGCAATGGCAACGCCCCATCACCGTACACCAAGTACGCAAAGACGCCATACAAATACAGCTCACAGTATCACAATTGGCGCCAAGATAGGCTGGCAGGCAGGAAAACAAAAGACACTACCAGCGACAGCCCTAGCTTTAAATACGCAGAAGCAGCGGAGTGAACCATGTCAGTTATAATGGAAATAACCATCGGCGTCGGTATCATAAAAAGAATAATTTTCGAAAACATGGAGCAGGCTCAAGCGGAGCTAAATAAATTTAAAACCAAAATTGGTAAAGACCAATACGGTAGAAACTACCGAGAGGACGAAGATATACATTCTATAAATGCTCCATGCGGAGAGCAAGTAATACTATTAAGTAAAGTCAGCTCTGCTGGGCTTATAGACTCTAAGATGAGCTACGAGTTAGCAAAAGATATAGATGATTTAAACATAGAAAGAAAAAGTAAATATAAGGAAGCAGGCCAAGAGCCTGTGGAGAGCCGTCCTCCAACAGATCATGAATAGGCCCTAGTATTCCAAATGGCAGAGAAAACGGATTTAAAATCCGTCCAGTGTGAGTTCGAATCTCACCTAGGGCACCAATGGTGTCCCGTAGCTCAATGGTCAGAGCCATCGGCTCATAACCGATTGGTTGTAGGTTCGAGTCCTGCCGGGACAACCAAATGACTGTATATATAGACGATATGTATAAATATCCAATAGGTAGATTTGGCCGCATGAAAATGTCTCATTTAATGGCGGATACTGAGCAAGAATTACATGATATGGCCAATAGAATAGGCATAGCGCGTAAATGGTGCCAGCATGAAGGATTAGGGCAGGGACATGTACACTATGATATAGCAATGAGCAAAAGAAAATTAGCTATATCTTATGGTGCCGTTCCTATAACATTAAGAGAAATGTCAGCCAAAGCGATGGAATGGCGTAAACAAAAATGTCCCTAGAAGAAAAATTCTTCAAAATATTAGACAGCACTAAAGAGCCCGCATATGACGTTGAAACCAACGGCCTAGACTGGAAAACAAAACATGTGGTGGGATATTCTGTGTCTGATGGCGTTGATGCCGTTTATGTTCCTGTTCGTCATGCTGGCGGCGGGAACATTAGCGATCCTGATTTATTCGAGCTTAATCTTAATCGCAGCGTTAATAATCATACCGGCCGTATTGTTGGGCATAATATAAAATTTGATATGCATTTTTCGCAGAACCACGGTATTAATCTTGGTAATAAAGTTGCTGATACAATGGTTGATGAATGCCTTTTAGACGAGAACAGGTTCAGCTACTCTTTAGAGAACGTGTGCAAAAACTACGACGTTCAACCCAAGTTTGGAAAGAGGCTCTATGAGCATATATCTAGACAAACTGGATGCAAGCCAACTCGTAATGCTATGGGTGATTTTCATCGCCTTAGCGGTGACGACCCCATCGCCATTGAATATGCAGCAGGGGATACAATTACGACTAAGCAAGTATTTGAAGCGCAGAAAAAAGCACTTTATAGAGAAGAGCTTGATTTGGTATGTAGCGTTGAAAGAGAGCTTACATACGTTCTTCAAAAGATGGAGCGCAGGGGAATTAAAGTAGACCCTAATAGGTGCGAACAAGTCAAGAAACAAGTCGATGAAATGTATTGGGAAGCTTTCGCTAAAATACCTGTAAATGAAGATGAATTTGGAGCTATTACTCCTATTAATGTACGTTCTAAAAATGACCTCAAAGAGTACTTTGAATTTTGTGAAATAACCGACTGGCCCATGACAGCTCCGTCTATGTCTTATCCTAATGGTCAACCATCTTTTAATAAGAATTTTCTTGCTCTAAGCGAAGAGGGTAGAAATATACTTAATGTTAGAAAGATAGCCACGCTAAAGAGTATGTTCTTAGACGTATTAGATAAATTTCTCCACGAGAATAAACTACACACTACGTTCAATCAGACCCGAGGCGAGACACATGGAACTCGTTCTGGCCGTCTTTCTTCTAATTATCCTAATATGCAACAAGTTCCTAAGAGAGATTACATCCTTGGAAGAATCTATCGTAGCATGTTTGTGCCTGATAATAATTATATATTCATTGAATACGATTATTCTCAAGCTGAGCCAAGGCTATATACACACTATTCTAACGAGCCCGCGCTTTTAAAGGGATATACTTCTGAGCCTATTATAGATATGCACGCCATAGCTGCTGAATATATGGGAGTTAGTAGAGACGTAGCAAAAAACCTAAATCTTGGTATGTTATACACGATGGGAGCAAAGAAACTTGCGCTTCAATTAGGTATATCTCTACAAGCAGCTTACGATATATACAACCTTTGGCATAAGACATTTTCTAGGGTTAGCGATTTTACTAAGAAAGCAGAAACCGTAGCCCAAACTAGAGGGTACGTTAAAACTCTCCTAGGTAGGCGCTCTAGATTTGACCATCCTGATTACTGCTATAGGGCGGCTAATAGAATAGTTCAGGGTGGCTCAGCTGATATACTTAAATACAAACTAGTAGAAATAGACAAATATTTAGTTAATAATAATCTCGAAGAAGTCTGTCAAATGATATTAACCATTCACGATAGCGTAGCTTTTCTCATACACAAAGATTATAAATATCTGGTAGAAACAATAAGAGATATATTAGTGAATGTTCAAGTACCTCCCTTTAATTTGAAGATACCATTCACAGTAGACTATAAAATAGGCGACGATTGGAGCGAGGCCACCTATGGGACTGATTGAATACTTCCAATATATAAACACAATAAGGAAGCCTGACGGCTCTTTAAGAAGCTACGATGAATATGATGCTCTTAGTTATTATGAAAGCAACGTAAGACTTAAGTCAGTACCAGATTTGAATAAATTTTATAGAGGACTGAAAATAAAGGACAAGGAATATGAAAAACGAAGCAGATTTTAAACTAGCCATTAAAAAGTCTGTAACCACTTATAAAGGCTATTCTTTTAGTATTGCTGCGCCTATGATAAGTGGGCTACCCGACTTGTATGTAGTATTACCAGGATATATGCCAATTCTCTTAGAGGCCAAGTGGCTCGGAGAAGTAAAAAGAGATAAATTTCACAGAAAACCACAGTTTACAGAGCCGCAAATCCACTGGATTAGATCGTGCGATAACGTGGTTCCATATAGCGCGATGGGTTTAATAGGGCTAAAATATCAAAATGTATATACAGCTGCTTTAGTCAAGTACGGCACACCTTTATTCTATGAGTTCAGTAACACTTTCTTAACGGATTGCTCTTATGTTAAATATCAAGGCAATGAACGTAAGTTCGACATACAACAGCTGTTTGCAGGTGTGCCTATACCACGCATCCCAAGCAAACGCGGGGAAGAAGACATAAAATATGACCGAGAACCTGATGCACTCTTGGCCCTTTCCAAATAATCCTAGAGAGGTCCAGTTAGAAGCGCTACAAGCGGGCTACGGCAAGCCCGGTTTTGCCTATTTTATGCGTCAACGCTTAGGCAAAACTTGGACAGCCTATGCAGAGTTTCAATTACTTCGCAAAGAGGGCAAATGTAAATGGTTCATGGTAGTTTGCCCTAATTCACTCAAAGAGCAATGGAAGAATGACATCGAGGAAGTGACCCCGATGTTCCCTGTTATTATATATGAAAGCTCCAACAAAGCTAAGATTAAGAAATATTACAAAAAGAACCAAAAATTCGGAGCTATGATTATCAACTATGAGAGCATGAACGCTCTTGTAGAAGACGAAGATTTTCCTCTATTCGACCCTGGCATTACTTTTCTAGTGTTAGACGAAAGCACTAAAATTAAGGAGCCTTCTACAAAAGCAGCTAAAGCTTGTCACTCTGTAGCGCACCTTTGCGCCTATGTTAGAATACTATCAGGAAAGCCTTCTGCTAATAGTAACGCAGATATGTGGTCGCAGCTTAATGCTATAGGGGCTACTAAATTAACTTACTACTCTTTTAGACACTACTATGTGCAGTATGGTGGATACCTCGGCAAGCAAGTATTAAATAACGTAAACACTGAGCATCTTCGCGCTAGCATGGCGCCGTTTTGTTACATAGCTCCAGATAAATATCTTAAGGGCTTTGAGAAAATATATGAGCCTATGCGTAGAGTTAGGCTCACAAGAGAGCTGGAGAAGCAATACAAACAAATGGAAGACGAGCTTATATTTGAACTCGCTAACGATGTTAAAATCTCAGCGCCTATCGCACTCACTAGGTATCTAAGGCTTCAACAAATATCCAGCGGCATCGCGGGGGACATTGAGGGCAACCAACACAATCTTATTGACCCTGCGGACAACCCTCGCATTCGTATCGTTAGAGAGATACTAGACAGCGAAGTAAGCGATAAGGTAATTATCCCCTGTAGGTTTGTTCTTAGCGCGATTAACATTAAGAGAGTACTAGAGCGCGATGGATATAAATGCGCACTCTTGTTGGGCCAAGGGCCTTTATCTAAGCTGCACACTACTCCGGAGCAAGAGAAAGCAAAGTTTAACTCCGATCATAATGTAATGATCGCACAATTACAGACACTCTCATTTGGGCACACACTATGCGGGCCAGACGACAACCCTTGCACTAATATGATATTCTATGAGAATGATTTTAGTTTGCTCAATAGAATGCAATCTGAAAGCAGACCAGAGAAATTTGGGAGAGACTTCCCTATTAGCTACTTTGATATGTATGCCTCAAAGATGGATCGATACATGATCCAAGCTTTGATTAAGAAGGAAGAGGGGGCCATGGCATTAATGGGCTACTCTCGCGAACTAGGTCTAAGACCTAATACACTAGCCAAGGAGATGAAAGATGCTAACGAAGACAGAAAACCCGAAGACCCGCAAGCAGACCTACTTATCTAACAAGCAAAAGTGGGAAGTCGCATCTTATTGCATTGAGCATAGGTGTGTTATTCAAGATATTGACCCAAAGGAAAAAATAAGCCCTGATAAATTCTATCCGCATGATCTTTGGAGAGTAACTGTAACACAAACAGTTAATGAAATAAATAAAGAGAACATAGAAGGTATGCCTGTTCTCAAGCTTCACCACATTAAAAGCTCAGTAGAGTTTTTCAATGAAATCTGTGAGCTGACAGGTAAGTTTCCAGAGCCTTCTGCGGTTATAAGCACAGTTGAGATGGATCAATTAGTCGTGAGAAATACCCAGCTTGAAAATACTATTAAAGGGGTCCAAAAAACAACAGCATCACTAAATGAGCTTGTAGCAAAACAACAGCATGAAATCGAAGCATATAAACAGGCGCTAATCTCTATTGGAAAGTTAATCCCAGCGGCAGCCTTTACTAAGAAGTAAGATACACTAAGTATCGATTGACTAACTGCTGCACTCCCCCTATCTAAACGATAGGGTTTTTGTTTCAAAGTTGTATATAAAACTATGGCTGAAGCAGAAAGATTTGTTGTATATCAAACTGGAGTGCCCATAGCTCTTCAAGACGCCATTAATAGTATTGGCGGAGTAGGCACTCTTGGTCTATATACTAATGAATTAATTTTAAGTCTAACTAAGGCTAGGCTGTCTCTAAGCTCAACTTTATTAATTCCTACGTCTACCATAAACGCAGCTACGATTATTTATTGGCTACCTCTTGGGTTATCGCTTAATCTAGATAGTAATCCCGCCCACACAGGGTATCACCAATCAGGCAAAAACTTTGACATTTGGTATGTTAAAGATGAAACCGTATCCCCTCCTGTAAACCGCATAGGCAGCGGTCCCGCTTGGACTACTGATATATTACCAGCCACAGGGCGATCATTCGCAAATACCGCCCTTGTAAACACATCTTCTATGCTGTTTAGATATGGCAACGGTGCAAGTGATACTCTTACAGTTGCAGCAGGCGATGCACTCTATTTAGGCTCGTTTAGAGCCTCTGCCGACGGTCAAACAGAAATGGATTTTGGTGGAAATGCTGCTGGTGGCGATCCAGCATCTTTGCTCTTATTTAATTATTTTAATAGAGCAGAGCATTCTTGTTTAATAACAGAAGCAACAAACACTTGGACATTGGCTACTGAAAATCCATCTCCTGGTACAGGTCACTCAGTAAATAACAGCACAGGGAATAGAGTCTCATTTATTCAAGGCATACAAGAGAGTCCTCTATTCGCTGATTACGCTACTGACGGCATAGTGGATTCTGCTACACTTAATGGTTTCATAGCTTGCGGAGTGGGCCTTAACTCAATTACTATATTCTCAGGCAGAACTGGATTTACAAACATAAACACTCCTGCGCCCGCGCAAAGAGCAGCACCTATTTTCGGCTCTTATACTTTTACTTATTTGGGATTTGGATTTATACAAGCTTTAGAGTACTATGGGTTTGCTACTGGGGGTGTATCTGTTGCCACTTTCTTTGGGGATAGTGGCGTACCTCCGATTGTTCAAAACGGTTTATACGTGGGCTTGTGGATGTAATGAACCCTTTTAATAACACAGCATTTAAATTACACAAGTATCTACAAAAAGCGCTTGGTCCACACATAAAAAGTGTGTCTATCGTAGACATAAATAATAGAGCAACTTGGAGCGCTGTTGCAGAAACTGTAGACTACGAGCTAGTCAAAATAAAAATAAGAGAATTTAATCCTGCTGAACTAGAAGAGCTACCAACTACAGAGACTAAATTAAATTCACTTGGTCTAACTAAAGAAGAACTCAGAGAGTATTTAGGAGTAAAATAAATGGCTAACTATACATATGAGCGTCTTAGGGGTAATTATTCCACTAAGTGGGATAATATGGTTATTCATTCTTCGAGACGCCCTGGCCTAGAGCAAGTAGCAGATAAAATAATCAAACACAAAGATATATACAAAGATTTAGAATCCAAGACAGGTGTGCCTTGGTATTTCATAGGTATGCTACATCTTAGAGAGTCAAACTGTAACTTCAATAGACACTTACATAATGGCGATCCTCTTAGTGGTAGAACCTATAGAGTTCCCGCTGGTCGCCCATTAGGAAAACCACCTTTCTCTTTTGAAGAGAGCGCTATAGACGCTCTAAAGATGAAGGGCTATGATAAAGTTAAAAATTGGACTATTGAGCAATGCGCCTATAGAAGCGAGCAGTTTAATGGGTTTGGCTACCAAGCGAGAGGAATACCTTCGCCCTATCTTTGGTCTGGAACTAACCAGTATGTTAGAGGCAAATATGTAGCGGATCATGTATTTGATCCTAGCGTTGCAGACGTTCAGCCTGGAGTTATGCCTGTATTTAAGATTATATTAGAGAAGACAGGCGAGGCTGTTCCAGAAGAAGATATGAGCGTAGTCGCAGCCCAAGCGCCAAAAGCTATCCCCGCGCCTCCAACTACAAAGGAACTCACTAAAGTATCTAGGAAATCCTATGCGACTAATTGGATACAGCGCATAGCTACTTGGCTAGGCTTAGGAGGTACTGTCACTTATAAGATCGCGGATAGCATGAGTTTAGAGTCTACTAAGACCGCAGTAGACACTATTAAACAAACAGCGGACACAGTAGGCGCATGGGGTATTATAGCAGTCGCGATTGCTGCGATTGCATTCTGTATCTATATGCAGTATCTTATGAAGAAAGATATAGTCGAAGGTAGAGCAACACCTTCTGAGGGTAATCCTCCTATAGGAGATACTACAAATGCCGTTCCTGACGATACTGCTTAATTTCTTAGGTGGTTCTGTAATAAAAGGGCTTGTAGACGCTTACAAACTAAAGATAGAAGCGTCTAATACACAAGACGCTAAAGCTACTGAGCTAGCTATCGCGGAGATAAACGCTGAAATACTAGCTCGCGCAGAAGCTAATAAATTAATTATAGCCGAGCAGGGTAGATGGTACACAGCTATAATTAGACCCCTATTGGCTTTTCCTGTAATTATTTATTTCTGGAAAGTTATTGTATACGATAAAGTACTAGGCTGGGGAACAACTGATCCTATTCTAGGCATGGTAGGAGAATGGGCCGGATGGGTAGTTGTTGCTTATGTTGGCGGCAGATCGCTAGAGAAAATCTCTAAAGTATTCGCTAATAGATAGTTGTATATAACGCTTGACACCGGAGGCTCTATGCGCTATACTATTTCCGTTCTGCTGAGTGATGATCCCCCACTCGGAAGGCCCAGCATCCCTGGCAGGACGGATAGCGAGCGCCCCCGGCCTTTCCCCCAGGCCATGGCTCCCCAGGTGCTCCGGGCCTTCCTTCCCCCCCGCTGAGGCACGGCAAACGGCATGGCAGCAAAGACGCTTGACACTCTGGACGATGTGCGCAAGGCTGCTAAAGAGCTAATGGCCGAAGGCAAGAAAATAATATCTCACTTCAAGCGTCTAGAGAATGAATATTCAGATTGGGAGGATAGAGTAAACGAATTGGATAAAGTAGTACAAGAGCTAGAAGAAAGTAACGGTCTAACTAAAGAAGATATATTTGAAGATAAAGGCGTATTCAGTGATATAATAGAAGACGATGATAACCTCACTGGAGCGTTTAAATGAACGAACAACCGAGACAACATTTTCAAGTAAGAGACGCTATTCCCGATAATGATTTACCCCCCAGGGTTGTACATACACATACAGTTAATGGTAATCCAACACAAAGATACATAGAACTCCTATGGGTAGTTGGCGCTTGGACAGTTATTTTTATTAATTTATTGGCTTGCGGAATTTCCATGCGGGATATGTTCTTAAGCAACTATTCCCCCAATCAACACTGGATAATGTCCGCTGTTTTTGTAGCGTCGCTTGGTGGCCTGTTGGCCATACATAATTTTATATTAAAAAAGGCGTCAACCAATGTTCGACACGACAATTAATATGGGTACTATCTTACAAATACTCACTATGATTATTGGCGGTGGGTATTTCCTTTGGCAGATGAAAGCAGAGCTAGCAGTTGTTCATTCTCATCAGTCGGCCTTCTCTAAGGCGCTAGAGAAAATGGACCAAGAAATAACTATTCTTTCTAATGCCACAGTAGATATTGCTAGACAAGACGAGAGAATGAACGCACAAGATTCGCGTCTTCAAGAGTTATCTAATAGATTAGACCTTGTTATTAATAGTAGACCAAAGGTAATTAAGACGGTTCGGATGATTCACCAGACGCAGCCGCCTCGTCGTAAGTCGGGTTTAAAATAGAGTATACAAACTGAGTTACATCCTCGTCGGGGCCTATGTCTGTTCTGACGTACCTAAACCCTAAGTTAATAAAGAAACAGAGCGAAGGGCTGTTGTTTGGAGCTATATGCGCTTTGAAGCGCACTACCTCGGGCCTATGCGCCATAAGCGTTCTTATGGCTACTCTACCGTAGCCCATTCTATAAAATTCTTCTTTAATATGTATACCTATATTATTATCTACGCCTAAGTAAATACTACCTATTAACTTCCTAGTATCTATGTCTTGGATCAAGAACCAATCTTTATGGTCTGAAGTTCTCACGTGCGTAACGTGCTCTTCATAAGGCGGTAGGCTTATATGAGAAATGTTCTGCCAGGGCTTACGCTCTTTCAGAAGCTCATATAAAAATGCCTCATAGTAAGTTTTAGTAGGCTCCCCCACGTTTCTGACATCTACAAGAGCGATATTTAGCATTACTTAATTCCTCCTTGGCTGACACAGGTGTATTTTACCCAATGGGGTGCATAGAAGCTCTCTTTTATTTTCTTTCCAGCGTCTTGACACTCAAGATTAGAGACAAAACCGGGCACTTGTAGTATTTGTGGCGATCCATATGAGATATTTAATACAAGCACCCATACTTCTATCACTGCATTGACTCCATTTTCTCGAAGGCCCATACGGTAACATTATCTAAACCTGTTGTTCGCTTCCAACAGAATACACACCCTAAAAGTCGTAATTTAAAACTATCCAACCAACGGCCCCCAAAGTCATCTGCCCACATGGCTTCTTTCTCGCCTCTGTATTCTATGGGCCTTGTGCAGGGAGAAAAATACTCTGCACACATAATAAATCTAGCAGAAGAGTTATATATCTTAGTTTGTAAACTAAGTAAATGTGCAGGATGAGTATGTATTAACACACCGTAAGTAAATACTAAATCCATAGATTTACCAGTCGGTATTTCATTAAGTACAGTTACCTTTGGTATAGTAGTTAGATTAACCTTAGCCTCTTCGTTTATTTCAGTAGCATACAATTCATAAGGACCTAACCCTTCTCCGAATATCTTTCCCAACGCCAACAAGTTGGCTCCATTACCGGCGCCTATCTCTAAGATACTTCTAGGCACAGCACCATCGCACCTTGTATATATAAGCTGTAGAGCGCCTTTCCAGAAAGAGACTCTCTTCTCTATCTCTTCGTCAGTAGCTTTATTGCGCTCATGATATTGGTCACCAAATGGTCCACGCCACAACTCAACTTGTTTGGTCATTTTGACTCTCTTCCTTCAGCATCTCTTGATGATTCTTATAGAATGCTATAGCATCTTCAAGAGCGTTGTGAGGTGTCTTAGATATATGAATATCTGGAGTAGTAATTAGTTTAAAAGTCATTCTCTTAATATATTTTCTACCTTTAGGCCCACAAAAGAAACTCAGTAAATGGGTAAAATCTTCTGGCCAGTCTGCGTATACACAACATTCATCGAATTTACTACTAAAGTAATATGTTAGCTCTTTTCTGAAGAGAATTGAATCAATCGGAGTGTCCTTTAAATTAGGTAAAACATGCTTAGTCACAAACTCGTTTGGCCTATACGGACTATCAATAACTGCATAAAAATCTGCCCCTTTTGGGTCGTGAATGCCCATAGAGATAAATTCACCCTTAAACCCATTAAATTCAGTGTCTAAGTATAACTCTCTCATTTTTTGTCTCCATCTACTAGTATGAGCTTAAACTTACTCGTACCTATAGCTGTTTCGATCCTAGATATATCCCAAGGATAATCTATGCACCAGTTTTCACTAGATTTATCTTCTTTCTGTTCCACGTTTGCTTTTAGCAGCTCTTTTGTATTCTGCATCCAGGGCGTAACGTGCTCTTTGTCGTAGTCTGTTTCTGCTAGCTGATAAGCTGCATCTAAACAATCCATCGTGAAAACTTCGCAGTCCAAACCTCTGGGATATGTACGTCTAGGAAAAATATTAGAACAATAATCAAGCTTACGCCAAAGAAGAAGTTGAAGAACTTCGGAACAAACACGGCTATCAATGAAAGGACAGTCGCCAGTAAGACGCATAATAACATCAAATCCAAAAAATCTTGCACAGTCATAATATCGTTTAAGGACATTTAGCTCATCTCCAACGAAGTTGCTCACGCCTAAGCTTTCTGCCAGCACGAGCATAGGCTCGCTTTCGTCTGTGTCAGGTACAGCTAATATCACAGAAGGGTTAACAAACCGTTTACCTGCTCTAATTTTCTTAGCGCGCTCCATTGTCCACTGTATAACGGGCTTTCCATGAAGGATCGCCATAGATTTTCCAGGAAAGCGCTCACTTGTCATACGAGCTTGAATGACTATACCTATGTTAATAGGTTTTTCTTTCTTTTTGTCTTTGAGATATATTATCTTACTCATAGCGCACATTCACGCCTTTTTCTTTCAAAAGTTTAGCGGAGTCTCTAGGCGTTATATCGGTATATAAATACATACTTCCAGCAGCTACAGCGCTAGCGCCTGCTCTTATCGCCGCCAACATATCAGAAGAATAGCGACAGCCACCGCTAGCAATGACAGGAATACGAACGGCGTTTGAAACAAGTCTAATAGTATCCAGATCATATCCAAGGAACCCTCCATCTCTAAACATAGAAGTTAATAATATTTCTCCTGCCCCTAAATTTTGATTATACACAGCAGTAACCCAAGGATTATCTCCTTCTTGATAGTCTATCACAGATACAATAGCCTGTGCTCCAAATTTTTTTACAGCCCCTGGGATTAATCCGGGTATCGATCGTATGGCAACTTTATCTGCTCCATTAGCGAGCAATTCTTTGATGTCGTCCAAAGATGATACTCCACCACCAACAGTAAGAGGGCAATAAAGATTAGAAGCAAAGCGGTTAATAGCTTCAAATTTCGGTTTTCTTCCTTCATTTGTCGCCTCTATGTCTATAAGAATTAATTCATCTACGTTACGGCGCTCTATGACTTGTATATATTGCTCTATTGGGCCTAATTTACGATAGGGCCTTTCAAAGGCTACAGGCTTCACACACTGTACTCCATCCCATAATAGTGTCGGGATTATTCTAGATTTGAGCATCTGTTCTCTATTTCTTTTTTCATGCTCATAAACATTGTGTTTAATAGACACAAAGTTTTATCTATTAATTGTTTATCAAGTTCGAATGGATCAATTACTGTACTTATTTGTAGTTTAATATTAGTATCTTTTATCAGGTATTTCATCTCTACAGTTATAAATTCCTTATACATCTTTTATATTCCTCCTGAATAGAGGCCACGGGGGTCTGCCAGAGGTACAGTCAAATAACTCCCTATTCGCGAATTTATTACATACTACTAAAAACTCACTAACGCTCATGTTTATTTTAGAGAGTATATCTTCTAGGCTTGTTCCTAGATAAGTCTTGGGGAATACCCCATCATATATCATAACAATTTCTTTACCCTCCTCCCTACTGATGTGGCCTCGTCTAATATGGTTATTAACCAAATCAGTACACCTACCAAAACCAAATTTGAGATATTTAAAATAATCATGAATACCTGTTTGGTAGTTATCAATGTTCTCGTAGTCATAACCGATCCCTTCCACAGGGCCATAGAATGTTTTAAACCCATGCTGCATAGCTATACGCGCGTTTTCGTCGCCGTGCCAAGGGAAATACTGCCCCAAGAAAATGCCCTTGGTCTGGCCGATATTCAAAGGGTACTTATACATGGCTAGTTCTTTGTCGGTAAATAGCTTCTGGTCTATGAGATCGGAGACTCTGAGCCCATTCAACCCGCCGTACTCTTGAAGCCATCTATTATCTAAGTTATGCGTAGTTTGAGATTTATAAGGCCCGCCATACTCATTTTGAGGGTTTTCACCCCATATTATAAGAGGGATACCAAAAGCATTGCTAATATACACAGGCAGAGTAAAGATAGTAATATGCTCAGCCCAACTGATATCTCCAATTTCTTTGAGGGTGTAGGCATTTATTTTTCTCCTTACCACACTATTGAGATTAATTTCGATTGTATCGCATAATGTAGATATATTATTAAGATTTTTTCTACCAATAGAGGATAAATCGTCAGTAACGGCGCACACAGCCAATGGATTAAGCCCATATTCCTTAGCCTTTATAACTTGATAGTGGGAATCTTTGCCTCCAGAAACGGGAACTATGCAGTGGTATCGCCAATCTTCTTGGATTAAACCATCGCACAAAAGCTCAAATTCTTTTTCTCGCTTACCCCAATCTGTTTTCTCACGAGCTTCAAATGCTGTACACGCAGAGCATACACCTTTGTCATTGAAGAAAAGATCAGGCTTAGTATTAGGATAAAGGCACTTAACGCAGTATCGCATTTATTCTTTCCTTTATTCTTTCCTTTATTCTTTCCTTCATTCTTTCCTTCATTTTTTCTTGTTGCTCCTCTGTAAGCATAATTATTACAGGCTTAGGCGGCTTCAAAGATTCTAAGTAAATTAACTCTTTTATAATAGGCTCAGAAGCCTTTTTATAGGAGGCTTGTAAATCTGCTAATTTCTTATATAGATACTGTTCAAACTCATCTAGGTCATTATTCAATCTAACCTCCTATTTTCTCGCGCTTTTTGAAGCACCACCCCCATAAGATTATATAATTGTTGTAAGTTCTCTATAGGCATATTAACAGCTGCCACAGGGAAAGACTCTTGCAGGTCCATAGCGCTCTCTACAAAGGTTAATCTAACTAGAGTAGACTTGGGGAATAATAAATCTGTTATAAAAGCGCCATTTACTGCGTGAGAGGGTATTGTATATAGCCTCCTAAGTTTCTCTTTTTCTGCTACCTTTGCCATTTCAGGATTGATTTTGGCTTTCCGGCCTATTTTAGCTCTTTTCATTCTACTAACCCCGCTATAAATGGTGTTCCCTTCTTTATGTCGTTTTTAGCTTTCTTCCCCAGCACGCCCCTAAGAAAGCCGGGAGACGTGCCGTAGCCGGGCCTTATAGCTGCTACGTTTTTGTTTGTTATCTTTTCACCTTCCTTTATGTCTTTAATTACATAAAGAGAGCGTCTAAACTGCCTAGAGCTTTCTTCTCCCTTGGGCTGCACCTGTAAATACGACTCATAGGCATTTCTACAGTTCCCCACATACTCCTCAAACCTGAGAGGGTCTAAGGAGAATTTATCATCTTCAGATTGTGAATTTATCAGCCTAATATGTTTTTCTATCATACACGCGCCAGCTACAACAGCGTACGCGCCAGTATTAATTGAGTCTGTGTGGTCTGAAAAGCCGACGTCTACACCAAAATACTTCTTTAAATATGGTATTCTTGATAGGCTAAGCTCACTTTGTTTTGCTGGGTATGCACTTATACAATGAAGCAATATTGGATAATGCGCACTTGATGCATAAGTGATGTCTAATACTGCTTTAATGTCTTTTGCGCTAGCCATTCCAGTAGATACTATAATAGGCTTTCTTGTTTTGGCTACTTTTTCTATTAGATAAAGATCAGTTATCTCAAAAGAAGCTATTTTATACGCAAGACAGTTATGCTTTTCTAAGTGTTTTAAACCTTTCTCGGAGAACACACTACTAAATATAGGTATATTTATAGATTTAGCGTAGTCAAACAGAGGCCCCACCCACTTATAGGGCGTTTGAGCTTTTTCGTATAAGTCATAAAGTTTCTTCCCCTTCCATAAACCGTCTTTCACTATAAAATCTTTTGTATCTAGATTTAAAGTCATATCGTCAGGTGTATATACTTGTATCTTAACTGCGTCTGCCCCAGCTCTTTTAGCTTCATGTATAAGCTCTTTAGCGTTCTCTAGCCCGCCACTGTGGCTGCAGCCTAGCTCGGCTACAATAAAAGGAAAGGGCGATCCGTCTTCGCGATGAAAGTTCATCTATACTAACCCATGCTGTTTTAAGAAAAGGGCTAACTGCCTTTTTCCAGACTTAATGTAATTTAATCTTTCATTCCTGAATCGCCGCTCCTCCAGCATCCTTTGCTTGTTTACATTAGATACCGACACTAATGAATTTATATTGATTTGAGCTATTTGATTATTAACATGATATCTTGATTCTTCAATTCTTTCCAAACAAACCCCATCGAATATGCCGTTAGCCTGATCTTCTAATTCCTTTCTTCTAGCACTTAACCAGTCAAGGTCCACTTGAGATGAACTATTTTTACTCGCCTCATAATAATTACTTGCCTCGTTCGGCTCTCCTCCATAATAAGGCTCTCTAAATGTCTCGCCAGCTCCCTTTATAGCTTCTGGCGCAGCGGCTACGCCGCCTACCATTGCGCCTATTGCCTTCCTGCGACTGAGTTTCATTTAAATACCTCCAATTGAGATAGATCGGGGTAGTCATCGTTTGGTAAGTCTTCGTTTACTTTTGGTAAGTGCATTAGTCTAACTAATCCTTCTGCGGCTATCTCTGGAGACATATAACAGTGGTATCCGATTTCTCTTATATTATCGTCTTTAGGCGCAACACCTTCTGTACGACCATCGAAGCGCATACGTCTAAACCAATCATCGTCCACTCTAGAATTGTGTAAAATAGCGCCGCCTTGTTGAATGCCTAATGTCTTAGCCCAATGGAAAGACAAACAGATAAAAAGCGGTCTATCCGGCCCGCCATTATTATACATGGGATGTACATACATCTTAGAGGTAAATCTTCTAGCTGAGTCGTATATAGGAAGTGGCTTTAATTGATACATGCCTGACCATTCTAAATCCTCAAACATAGGTTTACCCCCTACATGCATTACTTGCATAGGTACGCTTAAATAGGTTTTCTTGGGAAGTAATACAGCAGTACCGCCATACCTCCTAGCATAGAATTTTAGGCAAAGAAAGAGAGCATTAGTGCAGCTATTAACAGCCACACAGAAAGGTGCGCCAGTGTACTCACATACAGCTTGCTCAAAATCTTTAACTATTTTGAAAGCGTTCATTCTATTACTCCTAAGTCTTTTAGTTTTTCATAAAGTTCTGGTTGCCCTAGTTTAGGAACCGGCTCTGAGTCGCTGTTTAATCCATCAGTTACTATTCTCAACGCTTGGTCGGATAAATCTCTCTTGTGTGCTTCGCTCTTAGGCGGGTTTATAACAAACATGCCTCTGTCTTGGTCAAAATCACACCCTCTAAATTCTTCTGGAGTAATAATCTCTTCATAAAGTTTTTCACCTTTACGAATACCAATTACCCTAACCCATTGTTTCTCTAATGGGTAATCTTTCATCATAACGAGCGCTAAATCTTTAATCCTAAATGAAGGCATGGCAGGGACAAAAGTTTCTCCACCTTGCATATGTTCTGCACATTTTATAATAAACTCCGCAGCTTCGCTTATAGTGATCCAAAACCTAGTCATTTTATCGTCTGTTATCTTTAGCTGCTCGCCTTTCTCGGCCTGTTGTTTGAATTTTTGTATAACTGAACCATTGGAGTTAGCTACGTTTCCGTATCTAGCGACTGAAAAAGTAGGGCCAGCGGGTCCTAGTATATTATTAGAACTAATAAATAATTTCTCTGCGCACAGCTTAGTAGCGCCATATAGGTTTATAGGTCTTACTGCTTTATCTGTAGAGAGCAATAATACTTTAGGATGGTTCGTTGCCATATACCCAAAATTAATACCTTTATTATTTATGGCAGCTAAGCACACATTCTGGGAGCCGACTATATTAGTTTTTATAGTTTCAAATGGATTGTACTCTGCCGTTGGGACTATCTTGAGCGCGGCAGCGTGTATTATTAAATTTATATTTCTTAGCGCAAGAGACAACCTATCAAAATCTCTAACGTCTCCTATGAAATATCTTAGTTTCTCATTATCATTAAATTGTTCTCTTACTTGTTCTTGCTTGTGCTCATCTCTGCTGTATATACATAATTTCTCTACCCAAGATAGAGGTAATAATCTCTCTATTAACGCTCTGCCTATAGAGCCTGTGCCACCAGTGATTAATATTTTCATTTAATGCTGCCCACGTTCGGCGGTTGAAACTTTGGTGTATTATCTAACATATGTTGTACAACCATTTTTGCTTCTTGTAACTTTAATCCTAACTCTTGTTCTCTTTCTTTTGGGATACCTATATTAAATAGTATTTGCATCGCAAAACCTTCGCCTAGAATCTTATAAATATCTTCATGAATTAATTTAAGAAAATGATCTAACGCTTTTTGAATTTCAGGGTCTACTCTTGTTAGGTTCATAGTTTCAAATCCTCTGTTTCGTCGCTATCGCTATTTTCATCTTCGTCTCGCTCGTCTTCGGGGGGATACCACATAGTTCGGGGAACTACACCGTCGGTCAGGCGTTCTATCCGGCACGCCATGCGGTAGGAGGGCCAGGAGGCCCCTGTGGCGAGCTTGCGAGGGTACGATATAGAGCACGGCACTTGCCGAGAGAACGCGCTGTAGGAGGTCTGTGTGAGGTCTAGCCACTCTTGCAGGGTGAGCCCCGGAGAACGGACGGTTTGGGCTGTCATCTACGCTTGTCCTATACTGTGAGTATCAGTTTGTCAAGTGTAAGTACAACATAAGAGTTAATATATTATATTATATTATATTATATTTTCATCTCAGACTGTATAAAGTCTATAGCATTTTCCTCGCCAACTTTATTAACTTTGCGAATAAGTCTCTCTAGAGCCTTGTGAGGGTTGCCAGATGTATCCACTGCAAGCATTCTTCCAATGCATACTCGTCCTATATACAAGTCTAATTCTCTACCGTCATCATCTTCTAGCTGTATATGAAAAGTTCTTTTTAAATTTTTAACTGAGCAATGATCGCATTGTCGTATATGCGCGTCTAGCTCGATCTTCACGTTATTTTCTTCCTTCTTGTGCCCCTATTAAATAGGAAAACGCCCTAGCAACGGGGACGTTGATGCTAGGGCGCTCCACCAAAGAACTGTTTACTGATGCACTAGTTATCAGAACAGCTCCTCAATCTCCTCGTCTGCGTCAACTTTCTTAGCCTTCGCCTGTAGTTCCATCAGCGCCTTGTCGAAAAACTTGTTTTTCTTGAGGGTCTTGATGTAGAGGCCGCGATCCTTGGGGCTCATCGAAGTGAGCTTAACAGTAAGCTCCTCCGTCTTTGCTTCGTCCATCGGCTCGATGGCCTTACCCGACTTGTATGTCATTTTCTTCTTCGCCATAGCCGCGAATGCAGCCACAGCAGCATGGACATAGATCGTTGCATCGAACTTCTTACCGGGCTTTTCGCCACCTTCGGCCCTAGTGTACAGCTTGCCGGACACGAAATCACTATAAATCTTGTCGGCAAGAGAAATCACGTTGTCGCCATCGGCGTGATTGGCAACAAAAATCTTCTGTTGGCCAGCGAGTGCCTTTGCTGCGAGGCCCATCTTGATAGCCTCGGGCAAATCTGCAAGGTTGTACACCTTGGCAGTATTGTCGCTACGCTGGAGTACCTTAACGCCAGTAACGTCAGCAGGAACGCGCTTGTGATCGTCCTTGCCATCGGCGCTAACGTAAGTGACCACCATCGGCCCTTCGTTGCGCGTCTTTTCTGCGACTGCCATGTTCTTAGTTCCTTCAATGTTGGGTTGACGTTCTCTCTTTCTCAGTAGAGCCACCCTACATTGATTTGCGTCGGCGGTCAATAGACTTCCTAGTGTCTGTGAAATTTATTTGTCCTGAAATGCGACAAATTCGCATACTAGCAGCTATGTAGGTTTCGCGTCCGACAGTTATGTGCATAACAGCTTGACTGTTAGGGCCGTCGCATACTGTTATTTCTATGTCCTTAGCGCCAGTAACATCAAGAAACCCATCTTGATAGCTGGGAGGATAGTCTAACTCTAATTCTATCATTGTCTATACCTCACATAGTTAAGTTCGGGTTGTCTATAAACTTTTTGATTTCTTGGTGAACAGAGATTAACTCTACAACTTTATTCAAATCTAATACTTTGCCGCGCTCGTTATTGAACTTTACTAAATAGTGCATCTGCAAGTAGTATTTAATTAACTTACAAGATAACTCCCTGCGGGAGACTTGTATACGCGAATTACCATGCGATTTAGTCATAAACCAATTGTTCTCTGCCTCTAGAGAGGTATATACAAATAGTTGATGTTTAAACCAATACTGTAAGTTATACAACTTAGGATGCTTATCAGAAGTAAGATAATCCATAAAGTCTTCTTCTGGCGAGTTGGGAGTTAGACCCATCGCGTCAAGCATATCATCTGCAAATTCGTCCATAGTACTTCCCCTAGTGTTTTGTTGGCCCAGGCTCGTCTGTCTTTTTCCCTGCAAGCATGTCTGGAAATTCCATTACTCCGTCTATAGGCAACACTACGGCTTTAACGCCTAATATGTTCTCTAGTTTAGAGATAAAATTTTTCATAGGGTCACTCGAATCTCTCTGCTTGTTGTGATTATACATTACATTTGACACATCAATTAACCAATCTGCGTATTTCTTAAATTCTTGGTCATACTCTTCCTTAGATTTTGTTCTGTTCCTATTGTATATAACAGCCAAGATTAGGTTAGATAAAGCAATCACTCCAAGTTTTGTATCTATCTTTAATAGATAGAAAACTTGCCCTATAGCAGTAATGGCAATCCGTATCTCAGTTACATCCTGCGATGTAATATCGTTGTCAAGCCAGTCGCGCTCCTTAGACGACACTGTCACTTTAATCCCCTCCATTCCTCGATAAGATAGAGACGCACGCTCTATCGGATTCTAGTTGTGTAGCCTTGCGAACCTTGTTCGTATATGCAAGCGAGATGATTGTGCTCGCAAGCATAAAGACAAGGAAAGTTAACAAGACATTAACTTTCTGTATCCTCCTCGGGCACATCTTTGTCACTCCACACTAGCTTCTTACCGTAAGTGTGCTCTAAAAAAGTTAAAAATTCACTAAGAACAACAGCGTCCATATATACAACATGGTCGCCATCTTCTCTTGGCGCTATAAGTTGTACTTGAAATCCATCATAGGAGGCGTAGAGCCCGTCTCCTATATACACTTCTTTAGCCATAGGCTGTAGCTCCTTGGAAATAGGTTAACGCACACTCTCACATAACACAACGGTTGTCAAGTGTTTTCTTGTCGTATAGGTTACATAAATTTAGCAGCTACAAAACACAAGTTAGAAAGTATGCTTATTAGTAGCAGCCAACGCAAAATCCTACACTGTTTACATGGTGAGGCGCGACAGACGTATTTAGATGGTATTATGTGCATAGCGCTATTCCCCTACTAGCTTGCGCTAGTGGTCTCCTTGTTGTGTATGTAGGTGTTCATTGACCATTTTCTGAACCCACGCTACTGGATTGGTGCGCATTAGTTCGTCATAGAGATAGCCACCTTTGAACAGCAAATCATCAGGTTGCATCTCCAATAGTTCTCTGAAATTCTTTTCATAGTTCGCGGATTGCGGATCGCCCCAACACCACGGGCCGACGCCACAACGCACGCCAGCGCCACTAAGCTGATTAATTGCAGTATGAAACAATCGACGCGCAAAACACGGGTCTGTTAGCATCCATACTGCGCGACCTAAATCCATTGGCCTAGACGCTATCTTGATAACAGGGCAATACACGCCAGGGCGTCTAGAGTGCGAATGTGGAAGCGCGATGAACAAGTCTACTGGCCTGATTTGCTCCATCGCCAACACAAACGCAAGAATACAAACACCACGATTAATTAACTCTTGTTGTGATACGCCAGCACTAACAGTTGTCTCTACATATATATTTAACGGAGAATTAACTGTCGGCGACTCCATATATCCACGATTGAACATAGCTTCTGGATGCCCTGCTAACGCGGCAGGGATATTAGGAACAAAACCCACAAGGCTAGATTGAAGTACTTGCATATGTTGTGTAACCAAGCCTTCAGTTAAGACTTTATCCATTATTTCTTGGGCCTGGGCCAGTCTAGATGTATCGCCTTCACGAAGAATACGAACACCAACTGATAGTTGAGTGCCAGAAAAACCTTCCCCGCTATCCGACACAAGATGGCTTGGGATAGTCTCAAGCCAATCCGCATAGGCTTCTGGGCTGTCGAAGTGTTTGATATTAGTCGGCATTGGCTTGAACCTCCGATTGAGCCTCTTCCATAGCACGCTTTGCGTTATCAAGCAATGCCTGCGGAGGTTTAATTTGCCCCCATTGTGCATCTGTGAGGCCAGATTTGATTGTAGCCTCGATTACTTCATCTAAATCGACGCCAGCCTGCAGCAACGCGCAGCCATAAAGCGATGCACGCGGGGTAATCATTACATTCTTGAGTTGGACTTCCTTAACGCGATGGCGACAATTACGCACAATTGCCAGCCAAGGTTTGTTTGGGCAAAGATGCTCTTCTAATGCGTCGTCTATGGGCCAGTGCTGCTTTACAAACCTATTGAGGAAAGCTGCGTCTTGTTTGGCACGGCCAGAGTACTCCATTGTCCCGCCGAGGCCAGTTGTATTAGCGCCAGCGATTACAATACAGTCTTTGTGACGCTTGATTAGCTTACTATCGCCAAAGGCGCACCAGCCACTAGCTAGTGCAGCGTTAAGCGCAAGGCTGGCGCTAGGCGAATAACTATCTTGCTCGTCTAGCATAATAATTCCGCCATTTTCAAAGGCTAGACGGAACTGTGTAGTTTGATACACGCCATGGGCGTCATTGTATCCGAGGATTTGAAATCCGCTCTCTAGTGCGCCAAGCGTATAGAAGTTGAGGCCTAGAGCTTGAGCGATGAAATACGCCGCAGTTGACTTGCCCGTTCCCGCAGGGCCATAGAGCCAAATGTTTAGTCTATTCCCATCTGGTGTGCGAGAATTACACTTGAGCATGAGTTGAACAAAGTTTCTATGCTGCACACCTACGTTAACAATTGCCTCTTGATCGTAACGCTTGATATGGACAACGGTAGGCTTAGATAGTTCTATCTTATTGAGTGCAGAAGTAAGCCGTGCTTCGATGGCGTTGATTGTTTGGTGCGTCTTAATAGATGCGTCTGCAATGAACTGCTTAACAGTTGACACCTGTGCATAGTTGAAGTCTTGTAATTGCCTATGTGTAACGTAGTTCTTTAGATCGATTACGTTATTGGGCTGCGCTTTCGGCTTATCCGGCTCAAAGCCTTCTAACTCTGCTTTCCCTTCATTCTCCATATCAACGCCAAACGGGTCTTCATTGTTGTCTACAACGGCTTGATTATCCCTAGGCGTAACGCGATCTTTATTGAGAGCGCCACGCGGGCGGCCACGCCCACGGTTGCGAAGCTCATTTATAGCGCGATGATGCGATTCGTCCACTTGTGGCGTATTATAATAAGTTATGATGTATAAGGCCAACGCCCTAGGATCGCGCCTAAACTTCTCATCGATGATAAATCGCTCTGCCGGCATTTTGTGAGTAATATCCCACAGATGATTGAGCATATACCGCATATGGGTATAGTTTTTCTCTGTGAGATATGGCTGCCTCACGTATTCTGAGCCGCGCATGGTTCTTCCCCTTGAAGTTTTAGTCTTGCTCTCAAGGGAAATAGTAGACTAAATGTATTAAGAAAGGATTAAAATAGATAAGAAATAATAACGTAGCAAACAAGCCACAGTCAAGGAAATAGGTTGTCAAGTAACATTTTTGTGATCTGTGTCGGAGTTGTCTATATAACCGATAGGAATTGAATGTTGTTCAAAATTCCTATAGAGGACTCTGCGCGTACTCGTCTTGTATATAAGACAAGAATGGCTGCTATTGTTCGCAAGACCTATTAGGTAAGTTAATGAATCACTCTCAATCTTATCTCGCGTCCCGAGCAACAAGAGAGTGTATATAGGATGCACCATGTCGGTCATTGGTTTATTCTCTCTGTAGTTTCGACGCAGAGCATTCCCTGCATACCAAACAAGAAATACTAGGCCCATGATAGAGATGACTTGTATCATCTTATTGCCCGGAGCTTGTGCGCCGCGTCGGCTGCGCTACGTCGCGCCCAATTCTTAGAGCGTGACTCGCCGTGGAGTGAGCGTTTAAACTCTATATCGTTTGCCACCCACGCATATTTCCTATTTACATTTGGATAGAGTGCATATACAGCAATTATAGATGGTAGCAAGTGGTATGTACTAGTATTCTGCTGGCCCATCCACGTTCCCTTGAACCTATAACGCACGGTCATAGTTGTAGCTCCTGTGTTAGATGCTTTTAGCAGCGTCTCACAAATAGATTAAGAAAGTATTATGCAGAGCTGTGCAAAACCTTGTATATGACATCTTGATGGATGTATATGAAATTAGTCTTTAATAGATGTTTAACTACAACTAACTCTTTTACCGTTAGCTGGTCTAGCTTGTAGCCTGCAAAAGTTTGCGCGATTTCGCACAGAGCTGTGTGGTTGATGTGGGATGATAGAGCGCTGGTGAGTGACAAGGGCTGCCTCCAAAGCAAGAGAACGCGACAAGTGGTTAGCTTGCGCGTTCTCAGTATAACGTGGGTGAATGACAAGAGCAAGACAAATGGCTAGGCGTTGCCAGTCAAGTCGTACTCCCTGAGTTGCATATATAACGCAGTGAAATTTACTCGTCTGTGCTCCCGATGCTTGTGGCCAATCCAAGCGAATAGGCTAGACTGTGCGATTTTGCGCGTATATACAAACATGGTGTGTTCCCCTTGGTTTAGAGTTGAGTTGTATAGGTCACTGGTTTAGATGTAGCGTGTCCACTCGCCTGCGCCCTTTGACGACACACTGCGGCGCAAGATTAGTTGATTACCTCGGATAGTCCAAGCGTTGCCAAAATGATCCATAACGCGCCAACGCCCTGGCAGGTCTCGAGTTGATAGGCGAAAACCGTCTAACGCATGGTGTATACGTTCTGCGGTAGTTTGGCTGAACCATCCGCCGGTATTGACGATTAGATAATCAAAACTATCGTCCTCGATTGCGCGTCTGAATTGTACAACCCATGTGCTATGATATTGGACTGCGTAGTTGCCTTCATGGTTGCGCCACGCATAGGTATTGTGGCCGATCTTGACTAAGTTTGTTGGATCGGACCAACGGATAGTCTTGACTGATTTAAGGTGTGCCATTTTCGTTTCCCTAGTTGAGTTGAGAGTTGATAACGCATTACCAAAGTCAAGACTCATGCCGCTTCCTCTATGTCTGCAAACTCGTCTGGTTCGTAATTGGAGATGTTGTGTTCGGCTTTGTAGTTCTCCCAATTGCCAGAGGCGTTCAAAGCTAAATGAGCGGACCAACGGTCTACGTCTTGTTTGCAGTTAACGCGGCCGGCGCTAATCTCATCGATTAGCCAATGCAGGAAGTCAGGGCCATAAGCTTGGATTGCGCCGTTGAGATCGTATTCGACGGTGAAGACGCGGGCGAGATAGCCGGTGGATTTGCTGATGCCTTTTGCGCGTGCCATTGTAGTTGCTCCGGTTAGATTGCGTTAGCTGGCCAGGATATAATTCTGCATTCGGCTGTATAGCCGTCACCGCAGTCTTGTTGTAGATGCTCCATAGCTTCGGTTAGCGTCCATTTGGCTAGTGCAGGATCGCCCCAAATGGAAATGTTAGAGAAATCTGAGACCGTCCAGATATCCCTGATTATTTTATCAGGGCCGATCAGGCGCCATGCGATCAGTTTGTGTAGCTGTTGCATTTTTCGATCTCCTCTTGTTGTATAGATAGAATAGCAAACAGGTATTAAGATTAGGTTAACAAGATAGAGCAATAGCGTTATTGTGTATTAATGTATGTACAAATAGAGAAATGAGGGATTGATGTGGGGGATGGGATGTGTACGGTGCAATTGTGGAACAAAAGGGTACCATGTCAGATTATGACGCTACTTGGCCTATAATACCCAAATGTGATGATATTCTTGATTTGTTCTATATGTTAATATTATTAACATTCCTTTCCCCTATTATATATACTTGAGTGTCATAATCTGACATGCACTCCTTTTGTTCTTCTTTGAAATGCCCAGTCTACGGGCTCTTTTGCCATGACGCAACTTTGGGAGGGGTGCTGACGCGATGCGTCATTCTCCGTACACGCGCACATTCAGCTGAGACGTGCAGGGGGGGTGCTCTGCAACCTACGCTAGATTGAGGCATGTCACTTCGTGTACACACTATGACAGAACTTTTTTGGACATGCGTCATGGTGACTGAACAGTGTTCCGCAGCAATCTCATAACGCAGAAGCTCGTATATACAACCTATGTCAAATCACAATAATGTGATATATATTTCACTTGACACACTCGAATCACTATCAAGCTACCATGGTAGCTTAAACCATAAACGCTCGCCACGGGCCAAATTTGGGCTAGACAAAGTGTGAACTAAACTCTCTACAAAGAGTTTAACTAGTTATTAATTGGTTGAGGTATCAACTCAAAGTGTGATTCAAATGTCACATTTGTATATACAACCAATGTCAAATCAAATTATTGTGATTTGACATGCGCTGGACGCATAGCTGTAGTTACGCAATCGTATATACAACTCGTGTCAAATCAAATCTTTGTGATGTTGCAGCACAACATAATCGCATAATATCTGTTATGGAAAGTATGTTGCGGTGCGAGATTACTTTATGTTAGATGTATATACAACACAATGCAGCATTTAGTTGTATATACAAGAGAACGCAGCATTCTAATGTACATACAAGATAATATTCTCTTGCGCGTGACATATTTGCAACTTCACGTAATTGTGATTTGACATGAGTTGTATATACAACTCGGCGAGAATTTATTTTTATGTCAAGATGTAATTATATCACAGTTGTATATACAACAGAAAGCAGCATTTGGAAAAAAGGTAGACCCCGGCACCCCCCCTTAGACCCCCCCGACTACAAATCTAACTCCCTCACTTCCCCCTCTTGATACTATTTTTCTTCTTCAATTCCTCAATATATCTCTTCAAAGCTTTACTATAGGGTTTATCCTTAATAAATTTTTCCATGAGTTTCTGACCAATAATGTTAATTTCTTTTTCTGGCATGTCATCCCCCTCCTGATACTATTTTTCTAACACAATAATCAGTTACCCACCTACCACCAAAAATATCAAAAAACACATAGCACCAGCTATAACCCAAGCCTCAAAATACATAGCAGCAATAACTATAAATGACAAACTAATTACGACTATAACCCTAGAGTCCATTAAATAAACCCTTTATCCCTAGCCAGCCACTCAGGTATGTCTATCTCTATTACGTTCCCTATTTCTATCTCATTTTCTGTTTGTATTTGAGAAAGTGGCACCCATACATCTTTTTTACCTCCATCGTTCACTAACATTGCTTTCTCTGTCTTTGCTTTGACAGTCACAGTTATCTCTACTCTTTCCATTTTACATGGTTCCTGAAGTACACAGCCCATAACGCAAAATTTAATGGCAAAAATCCCCACGCCGAAGCTGATACAATCCATATCAGCCATAAACCTTGGTTACACAAACCTACAAGCCAAGCATTTGGGTGTTTGTTCCCCGCCATAAGAGACATAAATATAGTTGTAAAAGAGATGATCCAAGGCAGCAGAAGCGCTGCCGAAGTCAGTGGTGATTCATTCATTAAGCATACCTATTATTTTTTTATAGGTAGGAAGATGCTCGATAGGGATAACTGCTACCACTCCCGTACCGTACTTGGTGAGAATAACAGGCTCTTTTGTATAATTTACAGCCTCTACTATCTCTCTAAGTTTGTTTCTGGCCTCGAATACAGGATATCTAGTTCTTTTTTTCATTGATTTCCTCATAAGACACCTTTGGGTTTCTTATTTGTATGTCTCTAAGAGCCAACTCTTTAGTGGGCCTAGCTATAGAATTTACGCTTACCCAAAAAGGCCACCAACTATATTTTTTCTGTGCCTCATAGCAAGAAGAACCATCTCTAAAAGAATAGGTCTTGATTCTATAACGTGTCATGGCATTTGATGTCTACGTTCATGAATTTTCTACCCCACTTGCCGTCTCTGTGCTGATACATAATATCTTCACCATAGAAATTTAAATTATGTTTTCTTAAATACTCGTCCAGCAGAGCGTATCTCTTTGAATCTAGTCGAATAACTTCTACATAATTTCTCTTTCTCCATGTACCGATTATAAATCTATTGAGCTGACTAATCAATTTATTTCTCATTTTCTAACCTATCTGCTAACTGTTTAAATGTTAATCTATCTACATCGTTCAAACATGCATAATCACAGTCAAATAACTCAAGTTTTTTATTTAACTCGATCATTCTATTAGAAAACATATTAATTTCTATGAGTTCTAGTTCTAAATCTGAACTATCTGTATTCGTCATTAATTCATGGTGTCTTTTTAAATCCATACCATTTATGTGATAAAAAACTCCATAAAAACAGAGGGCACCTTCTTTATTAGTGTAATTGCCCTTACATTGTTTATACTTCCCACTCCTAAGCGCCTCAACTAGTTCACGACGATAGTCGTATTTGTCTTTTACCTTGAGCATAGCTTTACTCCAGTCTCTCGATCCAGTCCGCTATTTGATTAAAATTAAGTTTTAATCTATCATTCATATTAATAATATAATTAATTTGATCGAAGTTCATCCCTAATTTTTCGTATAATGATATGTCGTATACAATACTGTTAATCGTGATATTGTTTATTAGTGCGAATACTCCTAATGCGCAATACCTATCACATATACTAGTAAACCCAGATACTTGTTTATACTTCCCACTCCTAAGCGCCTCAACTAGTTCACGACGATAGTCGTATTTGTCTTTTACCTTGAGCATGGTCTATACCTGTTTCTCTAGAAGGTCTGCTAACTCTCTAAACGTAAAACCATCGTCGTTGAGGGAAGCGTATTCACAAGAAATATTAATTAATTCTCTTAATCTTTTAATTTCTTCTACTTCCTTTGGTAGGTAAGTCCTACCATAGCGATTTTCTAAAAAATCGTCAGGAATACCATTTATATGATAAAATAGCCCAAAGAAACAATAGGAATCTCCTTTTTTCCATGCTGATTTACATTGTTTATACTTCCCACTCCTAAGCGCCTCAATTAATTCACGGCGGTAGTCGTACTTGTCTTTTATCTTGAGCATCTTTTTTACTCCGACGAAGTGGCTAAGAGAAGTCTCTCTACTGCTAGAAAGTTCCATTTATAGTCAGGAGTCAAGTGAAGATCGTGTTCTTCACATTCATATAACAAACCATCTTTGATAAATTCTTTTGCTTTTGTTTCTGAAATTTCAAACATAGTTTCATTCACATAGAGGTGGCGCATAGGCATGTGGGCCTCCTGCTTGATACTTCTTTTCCCTGTTGACTATGGCACTTTCTAGCCCCCAAGTCAAGCGGGGAACGGGAGGTTCTCACTGCGTTAGCCGCTTCCTCCTGGTGAACTCGCAGCATCCGAGGGGGCCGCCCGTTCCACCTTGTATAGGCAACTATGAAATTACCATACGCT
>Ga0193738_1000064_pt1 | contig 66903 bp, 42 predicted proteins | sample L2a1metaG_FD_144927 | JGI IMG/M metagenome (GOLD analysis project Ga0193738, IMG submission 144927) | Soil microbial communities from a riparian zone of the East river system, Colorado, United States - L2a1 | ecosystem: Environmental > Terrestrial > Soil > Riparian zone | place: USA: East River... | reverse complement strand
CACAATGTTGAAAAGATGTTTGAACCCAATGACGTGATTTTGCCCGTTTAACAAATCATTAACAGTCTTTCGGAAGAATCCCAAACTTTTACGACTTTCGCACCGCTCCCAGAGCATAAACAGAGTGCGCCGCTATGACGAAATTAACCTTTACGGAAAAGAAAGACACCAGGTCAGGATTTGGAGTGGGAATTCATGAACTCGGTAAGAAGAATTCAAATGTTGTGGCCCTTTGTGCTGACTTGACTGGCTCTCTTAAGTTGGATGCCTTCAAGAAGGAATTTCCAGATCGGTTTTACCAGGTAGGCATCGCCGAAGCAAATATGATGGGCTTGGCGGCAGGCATGACCATCAGCGGAAAGATTCCGTTTACCGGTACTTTTGCTAACTTTTCTACAGGCCGAGTATACGATCAAATCCGGCAATCAATTGCTTACTCAGGTAAAAATGTTAAGATCTGTGCATCTCACGCGGGTTTAACACTTGGGGAGGACGGAGCTACTCACCAGATCCTTGAGGACATAGGCATGATGAAAATGTTACCTGGAATGACGGTCATCGTGCCCTGCGACCACAATCAGACGAAGGCTGCGACCATAGCATTAGGCGATCACGAAGGACCAGCATACCTGCGGTTCGGAAGGCCAAGTTGGCCAATTTTTACAGGCGACCGCCCGTTTAAGATCGGCAAGGCAGACCATATGATCGAGGGTAAGGATGTGACCATATTTGCGTGTGGTCATCTCGTTTGGAACGCGGTCGAAGCTGAAGCAATTCTGTCAGCCAAAGGCGTCAGTGTTGAGGTTATTAACATTCATACAATTAAGCCGCTGGATGTGGAGGCGATACTGAATTCGGTTGAAAAGACACGATGTGTAGTTACTTGCGAAGAGCACCAGATCAATGGTGGACTTGGAGATGCAGTTGCGCAGGTGCTGGCTAGATTCAGGCCAACTCCACAGGAGATGGTCGCTGTGAACGACTCTTTTGGAGAAAGTGGCACTCCCACTCAGCTTCTCAAGAAGTATGGACTCGGTCCAGAAAATATTGTGGCTGCAGTTGAGAAAGTATTGAAACGAAAAAAATAGATTGGACGTATAAGCCTTAACGTTGACTCAACTTTCCGTTGTCCAAATCATTTTACTAGATACCGAAGGACCATCGTTTGTCGTTGTTTGTATTCCCCTGGTATAAAAAATCATAAGTAAGTTCAGTTTTTTTTGCTGGTGGATCCCACGAGGATCCGGTCTGATAATTGCGTATTCAAATATTTGATGATCAAATATTTAAACGTATTTTATGGAATCCATGCCTCGGCTGCATCTCACCCTTGAATTTTAATAAATCCTTAAGGTCTCTAAGTGTTGTTTCTTATGAATTTTCTGAAAAAAGTTTTTAAAAGCCCGCTGTCGGTTGTCACTGTTTTATTCATGACACTGGGGGCGTGCGCCCAAACTAACAAAACGACTATGACGCCTTATGATTATGAAAGGGCCTGGAATGAGGTCAAAGATTTTGAAAGCAAAGGATTGCCGGAGTCGGCATTAAAAAGTGTGAACGCTATCTATGAGCAGGCTAAGAAAGAGAGTAACGCAGGCCAACTTGTTAAGGCTGTGATCCATCAGCTCAAGTTCACGGACTATAAAGAAGAAGACGCCTTTATAAAAAACTTAGATAAACTAAGATCCGAAGCAGCTACCGCTTCCTTTCCTGTTAAGCCGATCCTGCATTCAATGCTTGGAGAGATGTATTGGCAGTATTACCAAAACAACAGGCACCAATTTAACAGCCGCACCGAAGTTCAATCAAACCGCGAAGATGACATTGAAACATGGAGCCTCGAAAAGATCGTAAGTGAGACTCTGCAGCAGTACAAACTTTCACTCTCTGAAACCGAAAAAAGCAAAACAACATCCATCGATCTTTATGAACCCATTTTGAATCGCGGAAATACAATTGGCCGAAAGTTCAGGCCCACATTGTATGATTTTCTTGCTCACCGTGCTTTCGACTTTTCTGCAGACGAAGAAGCCTCTGTAACGCTTCCCTCCTACGCTTTCACCCTCGACAATCCGGAATACTTTTCCAATTCCGAAGATTTTGTCAAGCTGAAATTTGAAACAAAAGATTCAACCTCGCTTAAGTTATTGGCGCTGACGATTCTGCGCGATCTAATTCAGTTTCATCTGGCGGACTCAGATCCTGAAGCACTTATTGATGTAGATATTCAGCGGCTATTATTCGTCAACAGAAACTTTGTTGGTCCCAATAAAGATGCGTTGTACCTGAAGGCCATAGTGGACGTTGAAGACCGTTCGATCAAGCACCCAGCTTCCACGCGAGCCACATTTCTTAAGGCACAGTTTTATGCCGCACAGGCCACCCTTTATAAACCTCTGCAAACGGACGATCATAAATGGGATTATAGACGGGCCAATGAAATATGTGATAGCGCAAGGCAGCGGTTCGCAGACTCATACGGAGCGATTCAATGTGAGAACCTGCAGGACGAGATTAGAATAAAAACGATTACGTCAGGCATCGAAGAAGTCAACGTTCCCAATCAACCATTCAGAAGCCTGGTCCACTATCGGAATTTTACTGAACTCTATTACCGGATAATCAAAATCACTCGACCCGAAGTTCGTGAACAGAGGAGTAAATGGATGAAAGATTACAATGTCGATCGCGAGCAAAAGTTCATAGAATACTTTGCCGCAAAGACACCGTTGAAGAGTGGAAATTTTAAGTTGCCGGATGACAAGGACTACCAGGACCACAGCCTTGAGGTGAAGCTCGATGCATTACCTGAAGGTGAATACATGGTCCTTTTCAGTCACCAACATGACTTCAAAACCATTGGAAATGGATTGGCGTATGCCTTCACTACGGTGTCAAATATTAGCTATGTGCATCGTTCAGTTGGCGATGGCGGCACGGAGTTTTACTTGCTCGACAGGCAGACGGGCTCTCCGCTCGCCAATGTTAAAGCTGACATCTATTCAAATCGGTATAACTATCAGAGAAATAGCTATGAAGCGGACAAAATAGGAACAGCTACTTCTGATGCAAATGGCTATTTTAAAGTTGGTTTCATGTCCAACGAAAGACGCCGAAATTTCTTCGTCGAACTAAGATCGGGCCGGGATTTCATAAGCACTGAACCGATCGACAAGCAGAATGATTATGGAGGTTCAATAGGTCAATGGAAGCAGGAAAAGCCGGAGAAAAGAATTGAGACGTTTTTCTTTTTGGATCGTGCTATTTACCGCCCCGGCCAGACGATATACTTTAAAGGGTTAGTCGTAAACACGGATGGACAAACATCCACCATCAAACCTCAATATCGCACCTCCGTCACCCTTCTGGATGTGAACTATCAATCGAAAGGTGTGATCCAGGTTACGACAAATGAATATGGAACTTTCAGCGGAACGTTTACAGCTCCATCCTCGGGATTAACCGGCGAGATGCAGATCCAAAATGTTGACGGCAGCGGATCGGTGTCGTTCTCTGTGGAGGAATATAAACGACCCAAATTTGAAGTTACTTTCTCCCCTATCAAAGGTTCATTCAAGCTTCAGGAAACTATTACAGCTAACGGCCAGGCCACTGCTTACTCCGGAGCAAACATCGACGGCGCTAAGGTAGCATACCGTGTGGTGCGGGTTGCCAACTTTCCGTTCTGGTGGTGGTGCCGTTGGGGATACTACCCTACTTCGCCGGACATGGAAATCACGTCAGGTGAAACACAAACGAACGCCGAAGGAAAATTCGATGTAAGTTTCATGGCTATACCCGACCCTAGCGTTAGTCCCGAATCCGATCCCACGTTTACGTACACGATCTATGCTGACGTAACGGATATTAACGGCGAAACGCACAGCAACAGCACCACGGTAACGGCAGGCTACACCTATCTAAAGGTCGGCGTACCTATGGATAACATTAACAAGGATCAACTCACGCCTTCAAAAGAATTTGATATTACGACAAACAACCTGGCCGGAGAGTTTGAACCAGCTAAAGGCACCATCAAAATCTATCGCCTAAAAGCGCCAGCAAAAACTTTCCGCCAGCGGTTATGGGAGCAGCCTGACCGCGCATTGTACACCCGAGATCAATATTACACCGACTTCCCTTATGACCTCTATGAGGATGAACTGAACAAATTCAAATGGGAACGGCAGACGCAAGTGTTTGATGTTACCTTCGATACGGGAGTTAAGAAGACATTTAACATACCCAATCTGCAGAGTTGGTCACAGGGGGAATATGTGTTAGAAATCGCAGCAACGGATAAGTCCGCGAAAGAAGTGAAAGAAGTATCATACTTCTCCGTTTTTTCGCCTAAGGCCAAAAACATCCCTGCGCCATCGATAAATTATTTTCAACCACTAAAGCTAACGGCTGAGCCTGGCGAAAAAGCATCTTTTGTTGCCGGCACGTCAGAAAAGAAACTAACCGTGCTCTATGAAGTGGAACGTGATGGTCGCGTGTTAACAAAGGAGTGGATAACACTAAATGACGAGCAACGGATCTTTGAAATACCAATTCGCGAAGAACATCGCGGTAACCTGGGCATCCACTACACATTCATAAAGAATAACAGACTATACGCAGTTAATCAGGTTGTGGTAGTTCCCTTTACGAACAAGATACTGGACATTTCTTTTGAAAGCTTCCGCGATAAATTACTGCCCGGGCAGGAAGAGCAATGGAAGATATTGATGAAGGGAAAGAACGCGGACAAAGTTGCTGCGGAGATGGTCGCAACGCTCTACGATGAATCACTCGATGTTTTCCGTCTTCATAACTGGTATGCAAGCTTCTTTAATTCACAATACGCAAGATTGCAATGGCAGAGTATTAACGGATTTAAGCTGAGAACATTAACCATTTATAATAACACGTGGAATGAGGGCCATGCTCGCTCTCCTGAAAGTATCTATTTTGATTCCTTTAATTGGTTTGGATATAGTTTCCATGACCTTTCCAATCGCTTGTACGGAAGTCGCGCTGGAAATTTCAATATGCGATCGAAACGTATGGAAGTTGACATGGCGGCTGCACCGGCAATGGCTGCCCAAGCTGAAGAATCGAAAGTAGCGGAAGCCGACGGTTATTTAAAAGGAGACGTTGTTTATAACGCGACCGATTCAGTCGCAAATCCTCAAAAGGCCGCCGAGGATCTGGCCGGTGTAAAAGCCCGCACAAACTTTAATGAAACAGCTTTCTTCTATCCTCATTTACAAACCAACGAAAATGGCGAGATCGTCATCAAGTTTACAATACCCGAGGCGTTGACGCGTTGGAAAATGCTTGGCTTCGCCCACACGAAAGACTTAAAGTCAGGACTTGCCACCAACCACCTCGTAACCCAAAAGGATCTGATGGTTGTACCCAACCAGCCACGATTCTTCCGTGAAAACGACAAGATGATATTTGCCGTCAAAGTAAGCAGTCTGGTGGATAACGAGCTTGCAGGCCAGGCACAATTGGAATTCTTCGATGCACTAACAATGAAACCTGTTGATGCCGCCATGAAGAACATCAACAAGGTTCTTCCGTTTTCATTGAAGCCGAAACAAAGTGCGAACCTGGAATGGACCATCGAAATTCCAGAAGGTATTCAAGCGCTTACATACAGAGTTGTAGCCAAAGCCGGCAACTTCTCTGACGGTGAGGAAATGACTATTCCCGTCGTTACCAACCGTATGCTCATCACTGAATCGATGCCTTTGCCGATTCGTGGAAACCAAAGCAAGGATTTCAAGTTCGAGAAGCTGTTGAATAACAAATCAACCACGCTCCGTCATCAACGTTTTACGTTGGAGTTTACTTCCAATCCAGCGTGGTATGCCGTTCAGGCTCTCCCCTACCTGATGGAGTATCCGTATGACTGCGTAGAGCAAACCTTTAGTAAATATTATGCGAATAGCATAGCATCACACATCGCCAATTCAAATCCGCGCATCAAGCAGGTATTTGATACATGGAAAAACGTTCAACCCGACGCATTGCTTGCCAACCTTGAAAAGAACCAGGAGTTGAAAACAGCTATCCTGGAAGAAACACCATGGGTCCTTCAAGCGAAGGATGAATCTCAACGGAAGCGAAACGTCGGCCTTCTCTTTGACCTGAATCGCATGGCCAATGAACAGGAAAAGGCGTTGGATAAAATTGTCCGGGCACAAACTTCAAACGGTGGCTTCGCTTGGTTTCCTGGTTTCCCTGAAGACCGTTACATGACGCAGCACATCATCAGCGGCATGGGACATCTTGATGTCTTGGGTGTAAAGTCCGTGCGTCAGGAAGATCGCACCTGGAATATGGTCACCAATACCATTGCGTACCTGGACCTGCAGGTCAAGGATGACTATGAACGTCTGAAGGCAATGGCAAAGCGCAACCAGGTAAAGCTGGAAGACAAGAACATCGGGTATACTCAAATACATTATCTGTACACCAGGAGCTACTTCAAAGACATTGAGATTCCGAAAGATGTGCAGGAGGCCTTTCAATATTATCTCGGTCAAGCGAAGAAGTATTGGCTGGAACAAAATCTATACATGGAAGGAATGATCTGTCTCGCTCTTCATCGCTTTGACGATAAAACGACAACGGCTGCAATGATCAAATCCTTTAATGAACGCGCGGTCCGTTCAGAAGAAATGGGGATGTACTGGAAGCTCGACCACGGCTACTTCTGGCACCAGGCGCCAATTGAAACGCAAGCACTAATGATCGAGGTCTACGATGAGGTCGCAGCAGATTCAAACTCCGTCGAGGAAATGAAAGTCTGGTTACTAAAACAAAAACAGACACAGGATTGGAAAACAACAAAGGCCACCACTGAAGCTTGCTATGCGCTGCTGAGAAGAGGAACAAATATTCTCTCTACTAGCAAGCTGGTTGATATCACTGTTGGAAAAGAAAAAATCGATCCCACAAAACGCGAGGACACTAAAGTCGAAGCGGGTACTGGCTACTTTAAGACAGCATGGCAAGCGGGAGAAATAACTTCGTCAATGGGAAACATCCATGTTTCAAAAACTGATGAGGGCGTTGCGTGGGGTGCGGTGTACTGGCAGTACTTCGAACAGCTTGACAAAATAACTCCGGCTGAAACTCCATTAAAGCTGAAGAAAGAATTGTTCAAGCAAATAAACAGCGACCGTGGACCCGTGCTCACTCCCATCACCGATCAGTCCCCGTTGAAAGTCGGTGACGTCGTTAAAGTAAGGATCGAGTTGAGGGTCGATAGAGTTATGGAATACGTTCATCTCAAAGACATGCGAGCTGCTGGGTTTGAGCCAGTATCAACACTATCCACCTATAAATTCCAGGATGGACTCTATTATTATGAAAGCCCCAGAGATCTGGCGACAAACTTTTTCATTGGCTACCTGCCTAAAGGAACATTTGTATTTGAATACTCTTTAAGAGTATCGCAGAAGGGCGACTTCTCCAACGGTGTAACTACCATACAATGCATGTACGCACCTGAGTTTGCCAGCCATTCGGAAGGCATGAGAGTAAATATTAATTAGTAGCAATGTAAAGCAAAAAATAACAGAGCCACCGGGTGGTGGCTCTGTATTAATCTTATTTTAAGCCAACTAGATACTATCGAAGGTTTTCTTCTCCCTCTATTCTTTTGGAACTAGCTTTGCGGTCATTACGTCGTTAGGATTCTTCCAGATTGGAGTGTCTCCGGTCAATTCGAAGAAAAATATTTGCATTAGCCCCCCTTTACTTTTTGGGATTGAGCCCGAACCACCAAGTGCTAAAACCCAATCGAACGACGGCAGTTCACTGTCTCCTGTTACAATAAATTGGATCTGACGACGCCCATCCTGGCTGGTGCTCCAAATCCCTGAAACTGTATTGACATGAATCGGTCCGAGAAACTTGTCCGAAGTACACGTACTTTTATTCCCAGATGGATCAAGCTTGCTGGTTGGAATGATAACACCTGGGCTATTTACGGTATCTGAACAAATAATGGATCCGTCACCTTTGGCGAGAACCTGCACGGTTGCGGAATCCTTTAAAGTAAAAGCAGCTCCAACGAGTCCACCCGTGACAGCGTCGGTACTATAGTATTTTATGCGAAGTTCAAACTTAAGGTCGCCGATAATTTCAACGGCGGTACTCAATTGCAAGTCATCAAAAATTACTCCTGTAGATGGATCTTTGTAAAGGAGGTCCTTTAAGGTAACGGAAAGGTTTACCGGATTTTTTCCACTCCCCGGAACCTTTGCAGGAGCTGTATACGTGCAACCTTCGGACTTGGCAGCGATTAAACCATTGCTGGTCATTGTCTCAGCTTTTGCCCCATTGGCTAGCCATTCCTTGATTACCTTGTCATAGTCATATCTACTAGTTAGCGGAACCAACTCGTCATCTACAATTGACTGTCTAATCGCTTCGTCAGCAAGGGTTGTGATCTCAAAATCGCCAGACTCGTTGATCTTCAACTTATAGGCACCACCGGTTCCAAGTTCACAGGCTTCGCAAACAATCTTTAATACATCGAAAGTAGCCCAATCACTGAAATGTTTCGTTTCCACAGTGACTGTGTGGTTCGTTTGGTTCCATGAAACTTTTCCATTGCTATACCAGATACCATCGTCATTCTGAAACGCTATTCCGGTCAACGGTGGCCCGTCAACGATCGGGGTATACGGAAACGTCAACTTAGCCGGCTTACTAAAAGTGGTTCCATGAGGGCCAAGCCGGTATGCATTTCCATTGCCATTAGGGGCATTGTTGTTAATAGGCTGAATGGTGATTTCAGTATCAGCGCTTAACGCACCTGCAGGGATCTCTACTTCCACCTTTCCGTTAATACTTACTGTTCCTCCTCCGGGTCCAATCGTTTTTGAGACGGGAAGACCATTCGGAAATCCAACTGACGTCGGTTCTGGCTCTTCTTCTTTCGGGTCATCGTCCATACCAGGTATCATTTCATCACACGTAGAGAAAAACATAACAAGCATTATTAATGCAACCCACGACTTTATTATTTTCATACCTATTTTTGTTTAAGCATAGAAATTCTCAACAGCACACTTCAAAAGTATCTCGCCTATCATAGGTTATCAATCACCTTAAAGCGTGAAACACAGCGTTCAGAATGAAAATCCCCTGAAGTAGTGATTTTCTGTAATCACTTGATAAAGGCGTAAAGAATGGCAACATTTATATAGCCATTATCAGGTAGACGATGAGCTAACTTAGATGCGTTTTAGATTGAAGATTTTATATGCAATGCTTCTTTGTTTCTGCTGTCTGTGTGCCAAGTCACAGCAAAACAAAATCGACAGCCTTAAACGGTTGTTGCCAACGGTAAAAGACGATTCAACCAAATACGAGATCCTATTTCGGCTGGCAACGGCTTACGTGAGAGTAGATTATAAAGTATCGCGCGTCCTGTATGATTCGATATTGAGAGCCATTGACGGGAACAAAAAATTCAAAGTGTTGGAAGCCGATGTACTCCTTGGGATCGGAGGCCTGGGATTTGATCACGGTGATTATCCACTATCCATTGAATACTACGCCAAAGCAGCAGAGAAGTACAACGCATTAAGCGGAAATTATAAAGCTTCGGGATTGGCTGCAGTCTACAATAATCTTGGGGGAATTCTATCCCTGACAAATGATTGGGAGGGCGCTCAGAAATATTATTTAATGTCGATCAAGGAACTGGAAAAACTGTATGATACTACCAGAATGGTGACAGTTTACTTCAATATTGCCTTTGTATTCACTGATATGGATGAATGGACCAAGAGTTATGAGAGCATGTATAAGTCTTTTCAACTATCAGCCCGTTCCTCAAATAAGTCTCAAAACATGCAGTCGTGTAGCCGCCTCGCCACCATTTGCTTTAAGACCAAAAGAGTGGATGAAGGTCTTACCTATTTGAAAATAGTGGATTCATTAATACCTAAAGCACAGGAAAATATCGACTTCATCTACTATCATCACGCCTATGGTACTTATTACCAGCAGACGGGACGATACGCGGCCGCAGTAAATCACCATAAACTCGCCTATAAGGCCGCCATTAAATGGGATGATCCGTATTACCTCGCGGAGGAAACGCTTGAAATCGGTAATGACTACCTGAAGCTCCACAAATTCGACAGCGCAGAATTCTATTTTCAAAAATCGTACGATATCTCGCAGCAATACAAGTACAAGCCTAAAGTCCTGCTTAGCCTGATATCTCTTAGCGATCTTGAAGAAGCAAAGGGCAATCTTGACAAAGCATACAGCTACAAGAAGAAGCAAGCAAGCTATGCCGATAGCCTGGTGAAAGAGCAAAATCAATATCGAATTCTGCTAATAGACGGAGAATTTGCCGCAGAGAAAAAGAGTAACGAAATCGCTCAATTGCAAAAGGACAAACAAATACAGGCACTCTCACTGGAAAAAAAGTCAACACTTAATTATATCCTCGTTTCATCCATAATTGCTCTTGTCGTTTTTGGGTTCCTCGTATATCGAAATCTCAGACATCGACATACCCTGGCCAAACAGCAGGAAGAGCTCCATCGCCAACGGATACGCGAGCTGGAAAAAGACAGACAGCTGATAGCTGTAGATTCCATGCTCAAAGGGCAGGAAGAAGAACGAAGCAGGATGGCCAAAGACCTCCACGATGGCCTCGGCGGAATGTTAAGTGGAGTAAAATTATCATTAGGTGCTATGAAAGGAAACATAATACTATCGGAAGCCAATACCCGGCTGTTTGCCAGCGTATTGGATCAGCTTGATCATTCGATCAACGAAATGCGTCGTGTAGCTCACAACATGATGCCTGAAGCGTTAGTGAAGCTGGGGCTTCAACAGGCGATCCAGGATTATTGCGATGGGCTAAATGAATCCACTAATCTTAAGTTTAACACACAATTCTATGGACTCGAGAAAAGATTAGACACCGCATCTGAAATTGTGGTATACCGAATCGTACAGGAGCTACTCAATAATGTAGTGAAACACGCCGATGCCTCGGAAGTGCTTGTGCAACTGATGCAGCATGAAAAGAATCTGAACATCACGATCGAAGACAACGGCCGTGGATTTATCGTCAGTGAAGTTGACGATAAAAGAAGCGTAGGACTGAACAATGTCCGATCACGGGTTGACTACTTAAAAGGGCAGTTAGACATCAAATCGACGCCGGGTGCAGGAACTTCTATTCATATTGAGTGTGCTGTACAAGATGCATAAGTGATCTTGTCTACGTTGAAAATAGTCATATGATCAAGTTGACCTGGAATTACTGGCATCGGCTCTTGCTTATCACGGCATGGCTTTTATTGTTGTCGTTCAACATGTTTGCTCAAAGTAATAGCATCGATAGTCTTTCAAAACTCTTGCAAGTCGCCCAGCACGATTCCACAAGGATTGACCTCCATTTTCAATTGTATGTAATTCTTTCAGACTACGATCTTTCTCGAGCAGACGATAATCTTGAAACCGCATTTAAGCTAATAAAAAAGGAAAACGACAAGCCTAATGCCGCGTACTACTATTCCAGCAAGGGCGGAGTACTCTTCGACCTCGCAAAATATGATGAATCAAAGGCGTATTATGATACCGCTTTAGTTTTGTACAACGAGTTGATAACATCCAGCAAAAACCCGAGCGAACTCAACTACAACAAACTAGCCCGGGCTGATTGCCTAAGCGGCCTTGGACTGTTGTCCGCGAAACTCTATTATTTCCAGGAGTCGATTAAATACTACCTCGATGCTATCGAGAGCATTAGCGACATCCACTCAGCTCAAAGAGATAATAAACTACTCTACTTGTACGCGAATATCGCGAGCGATTATTATGAGCTTGAAGAGTTTGGAAATGCGTTGAAATATGATAGAGAGTCACTGAATTATTTGAATGCAAAAGAAGACATTGATGGTTACGTTATCGGACATCTGTTCGTAGCTGATGACTATGGAGGTCTTTTTCAATTCGACTCGGCTTTCGCTCATCTTGAAAAGGTACGGTCTGTGGTAAACAATTTGAACAAGCCAAACTTGAACTTACGCTTCCACCTGATAGCGGGTGGTGTCTATAGAAAGAAAAAAGAATGGACCTATGCTTTAGACGGTTATAAAAAAGCTGATCAAGCAGCATTGATGATGAAAGATGAATTTCAATCATTGAATAGCGAAGAAGGAATCGCAGCCTGCTACCTGAATTTAGGATTATTGCCAAAGGCCAGGGAAATCGCAGTCATTGCTTTGGACAAGTCGAACCGGTTAAACGTGCCACTCGGAAAAATGCTGTCACTGAAGCTGCTAACGGAAATTGAAGAGAAGTCAGGAAACGTAGCAAAAGCATTCGATTATCAAAAACAATTCATCATCGTTAGCGATAGCATGAAAAAAGAAAAAGTAGAAAGACAGATGCATGAGATCGAAATGAAGTATCAAAATGAAAAGAAAGAAAAAGAGATACTCGAACTTCAAAAAAGCAATGCACTCCAGTCGCTGTCTTTACAAAAGCAATCAACTTTTAACTACTTTCTTGTGGGTTCGATAGTCGCGCTGCTAACCACCGGCTTTTTAGGTTACCGCAATCTGCGGCATCGGCAGCTGTTGGCAAAACAAAACGATCAACTGCAACAACAACGCATCCGTGAGCTCGAAAAAGATAGGCAGCTTGTGGCCGTGGATTCCCTGCTCAAAGGACAGGAAGAAGAACGAAGCCGAATGGCCAAAGACTTGCACGACGGGTTGGGCGGAATATTAAGCGGAGTAAAATTATCCCTTGGAGCGATGAAAGGAAACATACTACTCTCCGATGAAAACACCCGCATTTTTAGCAGAGTGCTGGACCAACTGGATAATTCCATTACAGAAATGCGAAGAGTGGCGCACAATATGATGCCGGAGGCGCTGGTTAAATTGGGGCTTCAACAAGCCATTCAGGATTATTGCGACGGGTTAAATGAGCTAGTTCCGACACCGTTCAAAGTCCAGTTTCATGGGCTTGCCATACGAATGCAAGGAGCAACTGAGATTGTTATATATCGCATAGTTCAGGAGCTTCTGAACAACATCGTCAAACACGCAGCAGCAACCGACGTCCTGGTCCAAATCATGCGGCATGATAACAATCTCACGATAACTGTTGAAGACAACGGAAAAGGCTTTGACGTCGGCTCGGTTCAAAATAAAGGGAGTGGATTGGGAAATGTACGATCCCGAGTTGATTATCTTAAGGGACACTTGGACATTCAATCCATTCCTGGTAAGGGCACGTCTACCCACATCGACTTTGTAATTCAGGACACGCAATGAAAAAAATAAACATCTTAATTGTCGACGATCATCCCATGGTGTTGGAAGGAATGAAGGCATTACTTTCAAACTTTGATTATATGACCGTGACCGGAACTGCAACAAACGCATACGACGCTATGGCTATGCTTAAATCACAGCCGGTAGACGTTGTGATCGCTGATATAAACCTGCCGGAAGTAAGCGGCATTGAGCTTACAGCGAAAATAAAGAAGGAATTCCCTGCCATAAAAGTCCTCGCCATGAGCACGTTTAAGGAACGGAGTTATATTTCCCAGATGATCAAGAATGGCGCATCGGGTTACCTGGTTAAAAGTGCGTCAAAAGAGGAAATAGAAGCCGCTATCCTCAGCGCTAATGAAGGTAAGCTTTATCTTAGTCTGGATATTAATTCAATCGACCTGAACCCTGAGATAGCGCCTGACGTCCCCGTCGTCAGCCGGAGGGAAAAAGAAGTATTGCAATTAATTGTGGATGGATTAACAAATCCGCAGATCGCCGAAAAACTATTTATTAGTCTCCATACAGTTGACTCCCATAGAAAAAATCTGCTCGCTAAGTTTAACGTTAACAATACAGCGTCATTAATCCGCGTAGCCATCAAGCACAACCTGGTGGATACGTGATGTTGCTCGCCTAAAGATGGTAATGGATACTTGAGGCGGCTTTGTTAGCCTTTTTTCGCGCGTCTTCGATCGATGATCCTTTCGCAAGACAAACTCCCATACGCCGCTCTCCTTGCACCTCGGGTTTTCCGAAAAGGCGAAGTTGTGTATCAGCTTCCGACAACGCGGCTTCGAATCCTTCAAAGGAAATGTTTGTAGAATGACCTTTAACCAGTATGACTGATGATGCGGAAGGACCGAGCTGCCGGATCACTGGGATAGGTAGCCCAAGGATAGCTCTCACATGCAAAGCAAATTCTGAAAGATCTTGCGAAATCATTGTAACCATACCGGTATCGTGAGGCCTGGGCGACACTTCGCTGAAATACACGGCATCACCCTTAATGAAAAACTCGACACCGAATATCCCGTAGCCACCCAACGCATTGACCACATCACCAGCGATCTTTTTAGCGGACGTCAGTGCGCCTTCGCTCATAGGATGTGGCTGCCAGGATTCCTGGTAATCGCCATGTTCCTGACGATGACCTATCGGTTCACAGTATGAAATGCCAGCGTGATGTCGTATCGTTAGCAAGGTGATCTCATAATCGAAGTCGATAAAACCTTCTACGATCACCTTACCCCCGCCACTTCTTCCTCCCTCCTGCGCGTATGACCACGCTGCATCTATGTCACTTTTAGTTTTTACCACGCTTTGACCTTTTCCGGACGAACTCATGATTGGCTTCGCTACACAGGGAAGTCCCATTTCACCAACCGCTGAAATGAACTCATCTTTTGTTGACGCGAACCGGTATGGTGACGTTTTTACTTTAAGGTTTTCCGCGGCCAGCGTTCGAATTCCCTCTCTGTTCATCGTGAGACGTGCAGCATTCGCCGTTGGAATTATTCTAAACCCTTCCTTTTCCAACTCGACAAGCGTTTGAGTTGCAATCGCTTCGACTTCAGGTACGATATAATCCGGCTTTTCTTTTTCGATGACATTGCGAAGGGCAACAGCGTCAAGCATGGATATCGAATACGACCGGTGAGCTACCTGCATTGCAGGTGCGTTCGGATAACGATCGACTGCAATCACCTCAACGCCATAGCGTTGAAATTCAATCACAACCTCTTTGCCCAACTCACCCGATCCCAACATCATCACTTTGATGGCCGAGGCAGTGTGCGGTGTTCCGATACGTAAGTGATTGTTTGATTTGATATCCATAGGAAGCTCGCCTAGCTTTTTTGAGTTATGCTGGCAGCATCAAAAATACTCAGACGGCATTGGGTTTCTACGCACTATCCGGGTAAAATTATCCACAATTTTGTTTCCTAATATCCCCAATAGGGTCAATTCACCGATGCGGTGCAGCATTTTTTCCCTGATATTTTCTTGGTAAGGTTTTTAGTCATCTTGAAGCAGACTTTTTACTATGAACAAGAAGGTCCTGATAATAGATGATGAAGAGGATTTGGGGTTGCTCATGAAACGTTTCTTTTTTACGAGAAAGATCGACGTATTCGTTGCGCACACCATCGCCGAAGGCATGAAACTTTTGGAAGAACAAAATCCGGATTTCATTTTTTTGGACAATAACCTCCCCGATGGTCTGGGTTGGGGCAAAACGGAATATATTCTAGATAAATACCCCCAAACTCAGTTAAATCTTATAAGCGCTCTTGATGTGCCCAAAACCACAACATCGTCATTCAGGATACTGGAGAAGCCGCTACTTTTAGAAGAACTAACCAAAATGTTCGGTTAATCCGGGCATTCTTCTCAACGAATGGGACGTTTGACAGCTAATCACAAAAGCCGAAGGAATGCGTGGACGAGCAACTATTGATGATATCTTAACGCCGATTTTAAATCGATTTCAAAAAGAGACTTTCGCAAGAGAGGACGTAAGTGAAAAGCCTCCTTTTCGTTCCGAGCTCTTTAGTAACGAGCAAATGGAACAGCATGCGCAGCATCTTGCTGCAACGCATCAGCTACGCGCAAAGGATTCGCCAGAGCTTCTATTAAAACGACTTGCCGAAAATGAAACTATACTTTTTGAAGTCACAAACCTGCTACACGACGCTGTAAGGGATAAAAAAGCAATCACCCCAGCAGGAGAATGGCTTCTGGATAACTTCTATTTAATAGAAGATCAGATAAAAATTGGAAAGAAGTACCTTCCCAAAGGTTATAGCAAAGCTCTGCCTCGATTAAACAACGGAGTGTCTGCTGGTTTTCCGCGAGTTTATGATATTGCGATCCAGATAATCTCACATAGCGATGGCCGCGTCGATATGCCTGGTCTGAGCAGATTCATTACGGCCTATCAAAAAGTCAGTCATCTCACCATTGGGGAGCTGTGGGCTATTCCGATAATGTTACGTCTTGCTCTCCTTGAAAACCTTAGCAGAGTCGCGGCACGTATAGCGGTTGACAGAAACGATGCGGAGTTGGCTGCCGATTGGGGTGACAAAGTAATTCAAACCGCAGAAGAAAATCCTAAAGATCTTGTACTTGTCATAGCCGACATGGCACGATCAAACCCACCAATGGTTAGCGCGTTTGTCGCCGAATTCACGAGAAAGCTCCAGTGGAAGGGGCTCGATCTTGCACTACCCCTTACGTGGATTGAACAACATCTTGCGGAGAGCTCCATGACAATAAATCTAATGGTGCTTGCGGAAAATCAGAAACAAGCCGCGGATCAGCTCTCAATGAGTAACAGCATCAACAGTCTCAGGTTCCTTGCCAAAATGGATTGGCGTGAGTTTGTTGAATCGATGAGCGTTATCGAACAAGTGCTTCGCGAAGATTACCGTGGTATTTATGGCGGCATGGACTTTTACACGCGCGACAGCTATCGACACGCCGTTGAACAGATCGCGAAAAATAGCAAGAAATCTGAATTTGAAATTGCCAGGGGAGCGTTACAACTGGCTAGAAAATGTGCCTCAGAATTTCCGGCGGAGAAGAGGAAATCTCATGTTGGCTACTATCTAGTCGGTCCTGGTCTGAGACACCTTGAAACTCATTCGCATTTGAAGCCATCTCTCTCCTACGCACTGAAACGATTTTTTCAAAAGCACTCGGGAAAGATTTATACGCTGGTCGCATTACTTCTCGCACTCTGCGTCGGAGCTGGCCTTACGCTTAAAGCGTTTGAAGCTGGCCTTGGATTAAAATCATTAATAGCGATAGCAATATTATCCATCCTGGCAGCAAGTCACTTTGCCCTTGCAATTGCTAACTGGCTGGCTACACTACTGATGAAGCCGGATCCTCTTCCGAAAATGGATTTCTCGACAGGCATCCCAATTGAATTCAGGACATTGGTTGCAGTGCCGACAATGATTGAGAATAAAGACCAGATCCAAAAGATCATCGACGACCTCGAAGTGCGCTTCCTATCCAATCGGGATTCAAATCTCTTTTTCTCCCTCCTTACGGATTACAAAGATGCAGCCGAAGAAACAATGCCAGGCGATGAAGATCTGCTGCACCTTGTAACCCATGGCATTGAGGGCTTGAACAAAAAATACGGAAGGATAAAAAACGATACCTTCTTCTTGTTTCATAGACCGCGAAAGTGGAATCCGAAGGAGAAAGTATGGATGGGTTATGAACGTAAGAGAGGAAAATTGGGAGAGTTGAACCGGTTGCTTCGCGGGAAGGATGAATCAAACTTCTCCGTGATCGTTGGCGAACCGGCTCTTTTCCGAACGGTGAAATATGTTATCACACTTGACGCCGACACTCAATTACCAAGGGAATCGGCTCAGAAGCTTTCGGGCCTTATGGCTCATCCGCTTAACCACCCCGTTGTTGATTCGAAGAGAAAAATTGTTAGAGAGGGATACGGAATCATTCAGCCAAGAATTGCAATTAGTCTTCATGGCGCAACTATCTCGCAGTATATGCGGATGCATGAGAACGACTCCGGCATCGACCCCTACACAAGAGTAACGTCAGACGTTTATCAGGATGTTTTTCACGAAGGATCTTTTATAGGGAAGGGAATCTATGATGTCGATGCTTTTGAACGGACTTTGAACAATCGATTTCCAGAAAACCGGATACTAAGTCACGACTTGCTTGAAGGTTCGTACGTTAGATGCGGTTTTGCAAGTGACATTCAATTCTATGAGGAATATCCATCACGCTATAGTGCTGATATAGCCAGACGGCATCGTTGGGTGCGCGGCGACTGGCAGATAGGCAGTTGGTTCCTTCCATTCATACCGGAAGCAGACCGAAGGCTTCACAGCAATCCAATTTCAACTTTATCACGCTGGAAGATCTTTGACAACCTTCGACGCAGCCTCGTTCCCATTGCCATGTTTATACTACTGGCTCTTTCATTTACAGTGCTCCCCCACGGATGGCTATGGACACTAACCATACTTGGTATGATCCTGCTACCATCGCTTTTCGTTTCAGGATGGAGTGCAACACAAAAACCACCCGAAGTAAGCAAGTCTCAACATCTTAATAATGCGGTCGAGCTAACATACAGAAACGTAACGCAGGCACTATTTTCATTTGCGTGCCTTCCTTATGAAGCCTATGTCAACATTGATGCTATAGCCAGGACGTTATGGCGCATGTACATCACCCGAAAAAGGCTACTCGAGTGGAATCCGTCCAGCCAGGTCAAAGAAACCAAAGAGACCCTTTTAGACACTTACGCAACGATGTGGTTTGCGCCATTCTCTGTGTTGTTGCTGGCAGCCTATTGCCTGATCGATCGGCCGCAGATGCTGGCGTTAGCACTGCCTGTGTTTGTCCTCTGGACTATCGCTCCGGCCTGGGTATATTGGCTCAGCCGGCCTACTAGTCCGTTGAAGGTCAAGGTATCCCAGGAGCAGAGAACTTATCTGAGAGAACTTGCCCGAAAGACCTGGGCATTTTTCGAAGATCTCGTTGGAGCGGAAGACAACTGGCTGCCGCCAGACAATCTGCAACAATATCCTATCGCTGTGGTAGCCCACAGAACGTCTCCTACCAACATCGGCTTGTCTTTACTGGCAAACCTCACAGCATACGATTTTGGGTTTATCACAACGGGTAGACTACTGCAAAGATCCGGGTTCACATTGGGCACGATGGAAAAACTTGAGCGCCACCAGGGACACTTCTACAACTGGTACGACACCACGACACTCAGAATTTTGAATCCGAAATACGTGTCAACCGTCGACAGTGGAAATCTGGCAGGGCACCTTCTAACTTTACGACAAGGGCTCGTTTCATTGGCGCAAGAACAAATTTTTTCGTCAAGGCTAATTGATGGCCTGCATGATACGTTAAGAATTGTGCTTAAGGCCGATCGTAAAAAGCATCCCGACATCCAGAATTTTGCCACATGGTTTGTGGCAGGCAGTATTGAATCTCTACGTGATCTAAAAGAACTCCGATCGTTCTTAAAAGAGACGTTGGAAAGATGGTCACAGATCTTATCAACCCTGGAAACTGATCCAATAACAGAAACGTTTCGTTGGGGCTCTTGCCTCCAACAACAAGTCATTTCCATCCTGGAGGAGTTAGAATATCTTGTTCCGTGGCTGGACCTTTCGCCGGCGCCGGAAAAGCTGAAAGGTATAGAAACACGGATTTCCGAAATTCCAACCCTTGCACAGCTTACCGCAATTGACAGGTCGATCGCTCAGCAACGTGACAGCTTAGCCGGTGATTCATTTTCCGATAATGAAAGTAACTGGATAACGTCACTCGAGAACGCGTTAGAGACCGCCGCCACACGTGCCCGTGAACGTATGACGCTGATCCAGGAATTGGCAGAACAATGCTTTGAATTTGCTGACATGGAATACGCTTTCCTGTATGACAAAGCACAGCACTTGCTTTCGATAGGATTTAATGTCGAAGCCAATCATCGTGACGCCAGTTTTTACGACTTGCTGGCATCGGAAGCACGATTAAGCACTTTTGTTGCCATTGCACAAGGTAAGCTACCGCAGGAGAGTTGGTTCGCTTTGGGAAGAAGATTAACAAATGCCGAAAATATTCCTGTCCTCCTTTCATGGAGTGGATCAATGTTCGAATATTTGATGCCGTTGCTTGTCATGCCTACATATGAAAATACCTTGCTTGACGAAACGTATAAGGGTACCGTTAAAAAGCAAATAGAGTATGGTCATCAGCAAGGTGTACCGTGGGGCATCTCGGAATCATGCTACAATATCGTTGACACCCATCTCACCTATCAGTACCGCGCTTTTGGAATTCCGGGCCTTGGATTTAAACGGGGGCTGGGGCTTGACCTCGTGGTGGCGCCGTATGCGACTGTACTTGCGCTTATGGTAGACCTTCCTGCTTCTTATACGAACCTCGAGAAGTTGATTGCTGAAGGGTTCGAAGGAAAGTATGGATTCTACGAGGCGATTGATTATACACCGACGCGGTTACCACGCGGGCATACTCGTGTCGTGATTCAATCTTTCATGGCGCACCATCAAGGCATGAGCCTGCTTGCCATTTCGAGTTTATTGCTAGATAAACCAATGCAAAAGAGATTTGAAACGGATGTCCAGTTTCAGACCGCATTATTGTTACTGCAGGAACAGGTTCCAAAAACTACTGGATATTATACCGCATCAACTGAAATGGAAGATATCACGCCGGTATCATCCCATGCACAGATCAGAGTTATTCATACTCCAGATACGCCAACGCCGGAAGTACAGCTTCTTTCAAACGGAAGGTACCATGTGATGTTGACGAACGCGGGAGCTGGTTATAGTCGTTGGAAGGAATCCGCGGTCACCAGGTGGCGTGAGGATACTACATCTGATCCGTGGGGAAGTTTTTGTTATATCCGAGACCTGGACTCAAAGCTATTCTGGTCGAACACCCATCAACCGACTCTTAAAGAGCCAGAATCTTATACTGCAGTGTTCTCACAAGGTCGCGTAGAGTTCCGTCGGCAGGATGAACAAATTGAATCATACACCGAGGTAATTGTTTCTCCCGAAGATGATATCGAAATAAGACGAATTCATCTTACTAATCGGTCCAAACGAAAAAGGAACCTTGAACTCACCAGTTATTCTGAGGTGGTAATGGCTCATCCGATGGCTGACTCATTACATCCGGCGTTTAGCAACCTGTTTGTTCAGACCGAGATCCTTACAGGTCACCACGCGATCCTTTGCACAAGGCGACCCAGGTCAAAAGAAGAAGTGCCCCCGTGGATGTTTCACATGATGAAGGTTCGCAGCAAAGGAGAACGAGCCATCTCCTATGAAACTGATCGATATAAATTCATTGGTCGCGGCAGAGACCAGGTTCACCCTGCGGTAATGTACAGCAGCAAACCGCTTTCAGGTTCCGAGGGCCCTGTGTTGGATCCAATCGCTTCAGTTCAGTATAGGATCACCGTTGATGAAGGTGAAACGGCCATAGTGGACCTTATTACTGGAGTCGGCGTAACCCGTGACGAATCACAGTATCTCATCGAAAAGTATCAGGATCGTCACATGCGTGACAGGGCCTTTGAACTTTCTTGGACGCATAGCCAGGTCGTGCTAAGGCAGATCAATGCTTCTGAAGAGGATGCGGAAATATATGCTCGCCTTGCGAGTTCAGTGATATACACAAATCCCTCACTGCGTGCGAACGCTCCAATTCTGATCAAGAATCAACGCGGGCAGTCAGCTCTTTGGAGCTATTCAATATCCGGCGACCTGCCGATTGTTTTGCTGGAAGTGTCGGATAATGCAAATATCTCCCTCGTAAAACAAATGATTCAGGCGCAGGCCTATTGGCATCTTAAAGGTCTTGCTGTAGATCTTGTTATCCTGAATGAAGATCCAAGCGGTTACCGACAAGTGCTGCAAGAGCAGATTCAGGGCTTGATCGCCGCTGGTATCGGTACAACTGCCGGCGACAAGCAAGGAAGAATATTCGTAAGACCAGTTGATCAGGTTTCTGCAGAAGACCTGATCTTGCTCAAGGCTGTAGCGAGAGTCATAATAACTGACAGCCGCGGAACCCTCGAGGATCAAATCAACCGCCGTATTTCTACCAAGGTGGTTATCCCTTATGTTGTACCGACGCAAGCTCATTCACATATCTCGGGTGGAATTGCTCCCGCGGAGAATCTTCAATTCTATAACGGTATGGGAGGATTTTCCGAAGACGGACATGAATACGTGATCAACTGTCTCAATGAGAAGCCCACGCCATTGCCGTGGACAAATGTCATTGCAAACAAAAATTTCGGAACTCTAGTAACAGAGAGCGGGATCTGTTACACGTGGGCAGAGAATGCTTACGGTTTTCGGTTGACGCCCTGGAACAATGATCCAGTTACTGATCGTACTGGTGAGGCGTATTTTATCCGTGACGAGATCAGTGGACAGTATTGGTCGGCCATGCCGAATCCCGGAAGGAGCATGATACCGTATGTAACGCGACATGGTTTCGGCTATACTCTTTTTCAGCACATTCACGATGGAATCCAGGTAGAAGTTACTGTATTCGTTGATGTTGACTCACCTATCAAGTTTGTTGTCTTTAAAATCAATAACACTTCGGGACGGTCACGAAAACTATCGGTAACCGGGTACGCGGAATGGGCGCTCGCCGACATTCGATCAAAATCGGCCATGCATATTGTGACTGAGCTGAATTCTTCAACGGGTGGGATAATCGCAAAGAATTCCTATAACACCGATTTCCCTAATCGCGTGGCCTTCTTCGATGTCGACGATCCGCAGTATGAATTTACATGCGATCGTGCCGAATTCATCGGAAGAAATGGAACGCTGCAACATCCGGATGCGATGAAACGCGCCAAATTATCTGGCAAGTCCGGGGCAGGATTTGATCCCTGCACTGCTGTCCGCATACCATTCGAGGTCAACCATGGGACTACACGGGAAGTGGTTTTCAGGATGGGCGCCGGTAAAGACAGGTACGAGGCTGAAGATGTGATACGACATTTCCGAGGAGGCAAAGCTGCAGTAAGATCACTTGAGAAGGTGAAGAGCTTTTGGCAAGAAAAGCTCGGCAGGCTGCAGATAGATACACCCGACAATGCATTGAATACTCTAACGAATGGTTGGCTGCTTTATCAGGTCATTTCATGTCGGGTTTGGGGACGGACAGGATTTTATCAATCGGGCGGTGCATTTGGTTTTCGTGACCAGCTGCAGGACGTACTTGCTCTTCTCCATGCGGATTCAGGAATGGCGCGCGAGCAGATCTTGCTTGCTGCATCGCGTCAGTTCAAAGAGGGAGACGTACAACATTGGTGGCATCCGCCAAGCGGTCGTGGCGTGAGAACTTTGTGCTCTGACGATTATGCATGGCTGCCGTATGTTACTTGTCGCTACGTGGCAACTACAGGTGATAAAGACATACTGAACGAAGTAGTTCCTTTCATCGAAGGACGCCAATTGAACGCGATGGAGGAATCTTATTATGATTTGCCCTTCACTTCAGAGAAAAAAGCAAGCCTATACATCCACTGCAAACAATCTATTCAACACGCGCTACGGTTCGGTAAGCATGGCCTGCCGTTGATAGGGTCAGGTGATTGGAATGACGGAATGAATATGGTTGGAATTCATGGTAAGGGCGAGAGTGTTTGGTTGGCATTTTTCCTCTATGATGTGCTGATGCGCTTTATCCCCATTGCCAATCATTGCGCAGATGGAGAATTTGCCGAGGTGTGTAAGCAAACGGCGTTAACGTTACGGAAAAATATCGAGAAGAATGCTTGGGATGGAAATTGGTATCGCAGAGCATACTTCGATGATGGAACACCGCTCGGTTCTTCTACTAATACCGAATGTAAGATCGACTCTATTTCACAAAGTTGGTCTATTCTTTCTGAAGCGGCACCGCCTGAGAGAACAACTAAAGCAATGAAGGCTGTTGAGACGTACTTAATCAACAAGACCAAAGGATTGTTGCAACTCCTGGAGCCACCGTTCAATACTAGTGATATGGATCCGGGGTATATCAAGGGTTATGTGCCTGGCGTCCGAGAAAACGGCGGGCAATACACGCACGCTGCTATTTGGATGGTCATGGCCTTTGCCAAGATTGGTGATCGCGCTCGTACTACTGAGTTGCTTAGCATGATCAACCCCATTAATCACGGTTCTTCGGCGGAGGGGATTTCTGTATACAAAGTCGAGCCCTATGTAATGGCAGCTGATGTCTATGGTGTTCATCCACATACCGGCAGAGGCGGATGGACGTGGTACACTGGATCCGCGGGTTGGATGTATCAACTTATCATCGATTCGTTCATCGGTCTCAAGCGTCAGGGAAATATGTTGTGGTTCGAACCATCTATTCCGGAAGGCTGGAACTCACTGCGCGTGAAATACACGTACCTTAATACGATTTATGAGATCGAGATCATCCAAAGTTCTTCATTCGCTGGTGATGTTGCTATTACGGTAGATGGCACTGATCAAGACGGCAAAATCATAGTGTTGAATGATGACAACCAAACTCATTCTGTAACAGTTAAGTGGAATGCCGATATTCAAAAGACAGATACTAAAAAATTGAATATCAAGCAGGCTGGAACATGATCGATAGCATCATTTTCTTTTCAGCCGCTCCTCCCAGTCGTCGGCCTGCTTTTTGCGATTAATACTTCCGTCGCTCAGACTTTTTTTGAGCGTCTCATTCATTTGGCCTTTAGAGGTGAGATGAAAGAATCCGCACTCGTCACAGCGGTACACGGAGACTGGGCCATTTCCTTCCCGGTAGTCAAATCTAGTTCTGGCGGCAACCAGCGCTTCGACCGCATCCTCCTGCGTTTGAAAAATTCGTTTACCCGAATTGCATTTATTCATCACGTTGTTAATTCAATACATCCTCTTTTTCAACCGATCGCAGCGAATTTTGGTTTTTTAGATCGGCTATTTTTGAAACCAGCATATCAAAATAGATATCTCCTGTTAAATTTGCAGCCTAATTTTATCGTAGCAATGAAAACAGCAGAAATACACACAAAAAAGGGCGTATTGAAGATTCGGTTCTTTGAAGAAGACGCACCCAATACCGTGAAAAACTTTGTCGATCTCGCTGAAAAGGGATTTTATAACGGATTGATCTTTCACCGCGTGATCCCAAATTTTATGATTCAAGGAGGATGTCCAAACGGCATCGGAAATGGTGGCCCAGGATATCATATCAACTGCGAATTAACAGGACAAAATCAATATCATGACCGTGGTGTGCTATCAATGGCTCATGCAGGACGCAACACTGGCGGATCACAATTTTTTATCTGTCATACCAGGGATACAACTAAACACCTCGATCGAAATCACACCGTATTTGGTAAGGTTTACGAAGGGTTGGAAATAATTGATGCTATCCGTCAGGGCGATGTGATGGAGAAGGTCGTTATCAAAGATGTAGAGTAGAATCCCCATCCCTTTTTTATCGGAATTGTTCAACATGAGGTGATTAATACACACCCAGGGAGGTACGCTATTGCCTTTCAAAGGGATGCGACGTGTTTTGCGTGCTTAACAATCCGGAACAAAAATTGTAAAACATAACATACAACAACGGAATTCTAGTATGACAAAAATATTGCTTTTGATAATCGGAGTGGTAGTATGGTGTGGTGCAATTGCGCAACAAGGAAAAGCATTTTACAATACGCCTTATAAAACGCGTAACAGCGGTTCATTCAGCCGAACTGAGAGCCTCCTTACATTCAGTTACGGCTTTCCCAATGAATCAGTGCATGGATATTCACATAAGGGATCAAACAGAGTTGGATTTGGTCCGGTGTATGCCAAGTACGAACATGGAATTATTGACGAGGTCGGCATTGGAGGACAACTGGCTCTTGCTGGTGTGAGATATGACTACAACAATGATCAGACAGAGCGGGTAAGGAGTTTTCACCTTGCGGTCCTCGGTTATTATCACTTCAATAAATTGATACCCGTCAAAGAGTTGGATGTCTATGCGGGAACGGGTCTGGCTTTCAGAAGCAGAAACGTTACATATAGTGACGACGTTTACGATAATGACTCAGGTTCGGATGTTAACCTTACGGTGAAAGTCGGAGCTCGTTATTATGTCAAGGACAATTTTGGATTCTATGGCGAGGGCGGGTTTGATGGCATGAGCGATATCAACCTCGGAGTTACTTTCCGGCTTTGAGCAATAGAATCGTTTAACGTCTGTTCTGCGGGATGAAAATCTTTGGACATGATGACTATAATCATCTCCCTGATTTCCGTTAGCGGCTACCTTGGCCAAGGGCTTTTTGTGGTTGAAATCATTGGCGGTGTTTTTCTACAACTCCCCGTGTAAATGGGCTGAGGTTGAAGAAATTAGCTGTCAAATCTGTATCTTTAGATATGGAATTAGGTTTTACGACACCGTTATCTAGCCAACGATCATATAAATTTACCTCCCATGAGGACAAATCAGGTTGTTAACTTTGCGTTGGGGCTGGCTTTGTCCGCCCTAATTTTTTTCGCGGAGCTCGTGTTGCCTTGGGGATATTTGGCCTACTTGACAATGGCCGTATTCCTTTGGAAAGTCCCAACGAGATCAACTTATACAACGTGGCTAGCAGCAATTACTTCAGTGCTGATCGTGGTAGGTCACTTTATCAGCCAGGATGATTTCGTCGATCATCCTGACATCATCAACCGTCTGCTATTGGTGTGTTTTGTGTGGTTTGCTGTCATGCTGCAGCGCGAACACAAGCGGGTAGATCACAAGAAGAAACGGTTGCTAGGTGAATTGGACGTTGTTAAGAGAGACAAAAAATCCATTGAAAACGAAATGCTCAAAGTGAGGCGTCTGCACGATGCGATGGCCCATCACTTTCCAGATGGCGTCATATGTATCTTGAACAAGGAAATGAAATACATTTTTGCAGGTGGACGCGGCCTGGACGAATTGGGAATGACCGGAAGAGAAATCACAGGTGAAGAAGCGGCCATCGGGTCAGGTGCAGAATTGAAGAAAGCATTCAGCGGTGAAAAAGTATCTTTTGAAACAATAATCAACAGTAATCACTATGCTGTCAACGCCGTTCCAGTAGTGGACGCAAAGAGTGAAATAAATGAGATACTAATCGTAATAAGGAACATTACGGACAGAAAGAAACTTGAGAACAACCTGATCAGGGCTCTTGAAAAAGAAAAAGAGCTCAGCTTGATGAGGTCACAGTTCGTCACCATGGCGTCACACAAATTCAGAACGCCTCTTAGTACAATTTTGTCCTCTGTATTTTTGTTAGAGAACAATGTTGAAGCTGATGACCTGGAGAAAAAATCCTATTTCGAAAAAGTAAAAAGATCTGTCCACAGTATTACTGCATTGCTCAACGACTTCCTGTCATTGGGAAAACTGGAAGAAGGAAAAGTAAGAGTTGCGTTCAGCGAAACAGACATCAAGACATTCTTCCAGGAGTTCGTTCAGGAAATCGGATCCATCAAAAAAGAAAAGCAAAAGATCGTCTTTACCTATGACGGCCAGCCCTGTACGGTCATGACCGATCAGCTCCTGCTTAAAAACATTTTGATGAGCCTGCTTTCCAACGCCATCGAATATTCATCATATGAGGCCGAAATTCAACTAACGGTCGAACTCAGGAAAGACAATCTAAAGATCAGAGTTTCAGACCAGGGTATAGGGATTCCAGAGGAGGATCAACACCAAATATTTAAGAGATTTTACCGCGGACAAAATACCAACAATGTTGATGGCACGGGACTAGGGCTAAACATCGCAAAGAAGTATATTCGGCTTTTGAGAGGAACCATTGATTTTACAAGTCAGGTAAATAAAGGCACTACCTTTACTGCTAACATTCCAGTGGTAACTCTTGATATTTTGGAAAAACAAGTGTGATCTTGCAGGTTACACTCTTGAATTTCAAATAAAGCCCTTTTATGAAATATACCGTATTGCTGATTGAGGACAACCTGGAGATGGCGGAGAATATTTGTAGCATTTTGAAACTTGCTCAATACAATGTCCTAAGTGCTCCCAACGGAAAAGTCGGAGTACAAATTGCCCAGCAGGAAAAACCCGATTTGATCTTATGCGACGTGATGATGCCTGAACTAGATGGCTACGGGGTTCTTCACATATTGAACAGCGATCCTGAGACGGCTCACATCCCATTCATCTTTCTCACTGCGAAGGCCGACAAAATGGACCTTCGGACGGGCATGAACCTGGGCGCCGATGACTACATGACAAAGCCCTTCGAAGGGCTTGATCTTCTGAAAGTTGTAGAGATACGCCTAAAGAAGAGCCAACAAATGAAGGCGAATTACAAAAATGATCTTTACGACGTAAATACGTTTTTTAACAAGGCCCGGGAGCTCAAGGAATTTCAAAAATTGTCCGAGAACCGGCCGGTTCGTGTCTTCAAAAAAAAGGAATTCGTTTTCATGGAGGGCCAATCCCCCTCTGATCTTTATTTCATAATCAGTGGTGAAGTAAAGACCTATAAGGCTAACTACGATGGTAAAGAGCTTATTACCGGAATTCACTCTGGTGGCGACTTCCTCGGATATGTTCCCCTCCTGGAGGAACGACAGCACAACGAAAGCGCAGAAGTTCTCGAAGAATCGGAGATATCAATTATCCCTAAGCAGGATTTTCTGACCCTTATCTATTCGAGTAAGGACATGGCCAGGAAGTTCATCAAGATGCTGTCGAATAATCTGATCGAAGCCGAAAACCGACTGCTTGACCTTGCTTATCAATCTGTAAGACAGAGAGTTGCTGGCGCATTGTTAAAGATCTATAACGAACACAACGTGCCCAATAAGAAGGAGATCATTACGATCGCCCGCAAAGACATTTCCAACATGATAGGAACGGCAACCGAATCGCTGAACCGGACGTTGGCTGATTTCAAAGACGAGGGATTGATAGAGATCTCAGAAGAAGGGATAAAAATCCTTGAAAAATCAAAACTAGAGCACTTGTTGGTGGTTTTTGCCAACCGTGTGATGAAATACAAGTAGCAAAAACGGGGCCTCCCCTTTTCCCGTGAATTTGCATTTTTTCGCACTTCCCGTTGCCCATTTTTTTAGGCTTTTTTCGGGGATGGAACTAGTAAAAATCCTGTCAGGTGGGTTCAAAATCGCCGTTTTTCGCCTTGATGAGGAAGATTTCGAGAACAGATGACCCCGGTCATCGTTGACTCTCGGTACAATATTTACTTTTATACTATGTCTGGCTTTAAATTGATCCGAAATGGAAGATAAGTATTATTCACGCCTTATAAAGATGATGGTATTTGTCCTCGACTTTTACCTTATCTCCTTGGCGTTCTCTTTGACTAAAAAATTCGGCATTGCTGATGGCATCGCGGAGAATCAAGCGACGTCATTCTTCCTGATCTTCAGTCTCATCTGGGTTATATCTGGATTCCTCAACGAGATCTACAGAATAAATAAGTTCAGTACGTTGAAGGGTATCATTTCAAGTCTTATCGGCTCGTTGCTGGTTCATTTTTGCTTGTTGATGTTATTGTTGTTCACAACGAATTCGTATCAGGTTAGCACGCAGTTCTTGCCAATTGTTTACGCGTTGTCTGCTGCATTCCTGATCACTTCAAGAGCCATATATAAACTCACCTGGAAATATTTTGAATTCTCCGGTTTCGACCAACGCAAGGTTGTTATCGTTGGAGCAACACATTCGGGACGGGCATTGTACGATTTCTTTGAATCACATGACTTTTCAAAGTACAAGTTCAAAGGTTTCTTCGACGACACTCCGGATCCACTTATTGTTCATAAAGCCTTGATAAAAGGAAGGATCGCCGACCTCTATGCGTTCTGTCAGCTGGAAAATATAGACGAGATCTATTTTGCATTGCCTCCGGGTAACGACGAGCTTCTTTCGAAGATCTCCAAGTTTGCTGATGATAATTTCATTTATCTCCGTATAACGCCTGATTTTGGAGAAGCTGTAACGGATCGTTATAATGTGTTCATGTTGGATTCCATACCTGTTCTTACAACACGGAAGGAACCTCTCGGCGTGGCATTGAATGTATGGTTGAAAAGGGTATTCGATATTGTCTTCTCACTTTTAGTAATCTTGACAGTATTTCCGATCATATTTCCTGTGATTGCTATCGCGATTAAAATGAATTCTGAAGGACCGATTTTCTTTAAGCAACCACGACAAGGCAAGAAGAACAAACTTTTTGATTGTTTTAAATTCAGAACGATGTACATACACGGAGTATCTGAAAAGCAGGCTACAAAGGACGACCCTCGTATTACGCGTGTAGGCCGGTTCCTAAGAAAGACCAACCTTGACGAGCTTCCGCAATTCATTAACGTGTTGATGGGGAATATGTCTGTCGTCGGGCCTCGTCCACATATTAGCAGCCAGCTTGACCAGTATGGTCAGGCAATCAAGAAGTATAAAGTAAGACATTTTGTAACACCTGGTATCACTGGATATGCGCAGGTGAACGGATATCGTGGAGAGACGAAAGAAGTTAGCATGATGGAAAAGCGCGTCGAATACGACGTGATCTATATGGAAAACTGGAGCTTGTCACTGGATATTAAGATTATATTCCTTACCGTTTGGAATATGATCAAAGGTGAGAAGAGCGCATATTAGAGTCTATAGTTTTGGCTGTTCGTTTCAATTTGGGTGAAGCAATTCGTCCAAATTGAAACGTTTTTTTATTTTAGTGGCATTCTGATGGGATGAATCCACGCCAGAAAACCGTATCTTTGCGGACATTACCCACAAAATAACAGGTCACACTTTGTTTAGTCAAAGAGCAAGCAAACAAGGTCGAAGTTAGATGGTTAAAGAGAACATTTTCACTTTCCCAATCTCCATTGGGTCCTACCAGAAGTTCATTGACGAAATATTCAAACTATCAGAGCAGAAAAGCTCTTCATACGTTTGTTTTGCCAATGTTCACATGATTGTAGAGGCCTACAATGATCCCCTTTTTAACTCAGTTGTCCGGAGTGCTGATATCGTAACCCCTGACGGGCAACCTGTAGCATTGTTTCTGCAACGATTAAAGAAGATCGACCAGGTAAGGGTTTCCGGACTCGATCTTTTCCCCGATTTGCTCCAGGAGGCAGAGAACAGGCAGAAATCGGTCTTCTTCTATGGGGCAACTGATCAAATCCTGCACACGATCATGGACCGGGTCAGAAGCCAATTCCCCGCCCTGAAAATCAGCGGGTCATATTCGCCGCCCTTTCGCCCATTGACACCGGAAGAGGATGTCAGCATTATTAAGCATATCAATGACTCAAACCCCGACCTTGTCTTCGTGGCTCTCGGGTGTCCCAAACAGGAGCGGTGGATGGCAAAGCATATGCCTGCGGTGAAAAGTTGCATGCTGGGAGTTGGTCACGCCTTTAAAGTTTATGCCGGAGTCTCCAAGCGGTCGCCTGTTTGGATGCAGCGATTGTCACTTGAATGGGCCTATCGATTGTTCCAGGAGCCACGGAGGTTGTGGAAACGGTACTTCTATACCAATACCTTTTTCCTGTGGCTTACTTTCAAGTACTATTTATCATCCCTGTTCGGTCCGAAGGAAAAGCCAAACGTCCTCTACAAGTGTGATTATAGTTTAGTCTGGGTGCCGCTATACAGGTTCAGGGTATTAACTGGTGACATAGCCGATACGTTGAAAGAAGATATAAATTACCTGTGCACGAACAACGGGTGTTCAGTGAAGGATTTAGCAGTACACGAAGATCACGTTTACCTTAAGGTTTCAATACCACCCAGGCTTTCTGTGTCTAACCTGATGGATCTATTAAAAAACCGGTTAACAGTCAGCCTCCTCAGGAGCCATCCTTCGCTTAAGCGAAATTATGCCGGCCGCTTTTGGACCAACGGGTACTTTGTAAGTACCGGCAACGTTACGGACGATATCGTCCGGCAGTATGTCAAACGTCAGGAGTCAGCGGGTGTGTAGAAATTTCCGGAGTCTTAAAGCCTCTTTGCAGCCCAGTCAGCTACAGTTTTGCCAATAGATAGCGATGACGTTGCCGCAGGTGATGGAGCATTACAAACGTTGATTACTTGCTTATCTTCTAGAATAAGGAAATCGTCAAGCAATCCTCCAGTACGATCGCAGGCCTGTGCGCGAACCCCAGCTCCGCCTTCGATTAGATCCTCCTCCCTTATGTCTGGCATGAGCTTCTGGAGCGCTTTTGTGAAGGCAGCCTTCGAATAAGACCTATGAATCTCTCCCAGTCCCGTTCTCCAGTATTTGGATACTATTTTTCTGAAACCCGGCCAGCAAAGCGTTTCCGCCAACTCCCCAACATTGATGTCAGATTTTTTGTATCCCTCTCTCTTGAAAGCGAGAACAGCATTCGGTCCACATTCGACTCCTCCACCAACCATTGTCGTGAAGTGTACTCCAAGGAACGGAAAGTTTGGATCCGGAACAGGATAAATCAATGTCTTGACCAGGTATTCTTTCTCTTTCCTAAGTTTATAATACTCTCCCCTGAAAGGAATTATTCTGACGTTAACATCTTTGCGTGTAAGCTTTGCAATTTTATCGGAATACAATCCCGCACAGTTCACTACGAGCTTACCTGAATAGCTGGCCTTCTGAGTTATCACCACTACCTTGTCGCCGCCCAACTGAATGTCTAGCACTTTTTCGTTGAGCTTCAGATCGCCACCCTGCCGTTGAAAAACCTCAGCATATTTTTCCGCCACAACTCTATAGTCGACAATCCCTGTTTGAGGAACATGAATACCTGCAATCCCTGCTACGTGTGGTTCATATTCTTTCAATTCCTCGGCCTTAAGCATCTTGAGGTTCGGCAGACCATTAGCCTCTCCCCTTTCAAAGATTGTCTTTAATGCCGGCAATTCCTTTTCCTCAGTCGCTACGATCACTTTTCCGCACAGGTTAAATGGCACTTCGTGCTGGCGGCAAAAATCTATCAGGAGATTATAACCCTCAATACAATTCTTAGCCTTCAGACTGCCCGGCTTATAATATACACCTGAGTGAATAACATTGCTATTGTTGCCGGTTTGATGATTTGCTACAACAGCTTCCTTTTCCAGTACAACAATTTTGAGCTTTTGATTTTGCTTCTGAAGTTGAAGCGCAGTGGCCAAACCTACGGCACCACCCCCTACTATGATAACATCGTATGACACCTCTAAATGATATGAATGGTTAACAAATTTTCTTTAAATACGCCAGAGGTATTCATCTATGGCTGACTATCCAAGAGACTTTACTGATCAGACAGAAACTTTAAAATACTCGTTCTGCTCCTGACGTAACTTATCGCAAAATCTGTCCTTAGGAAGTATTACATCAGCGTAGGTGATTACCTGGTCGCGAGAAATGTCCCGCTTCAAAACGCATCCTTCCGACAGACCCATCGGTAGCAGTTGTTGTTCCGAGGTGATTTCAGCCGTCTCACATTGGCCATAAGTCATATAGCAACCAATACCATCAAGCTTCTCTCCTGCCTTCAAGTTGATCTTTGCCGTAGCCACCACGTCGACCAGCGGCGCACCAAGCGGTGTAATAGCAGCATCGTTAAAGAGAACGGCCCTGGCTGCCGTAAGCGGAACCTCGAAATGGCAAAGGTGATAAGGTGTATAAAACAGGTAGAGTGGCCCCTCTCCAAGTTTGTACAGGTTGAGATAGTGTTGTTGCTTCGGATGATCGTGTGTACCCAGAACGAAAACACCCGGCCCCGGTTCAGCACCGACTACATAGTCGACAATACCTGGTCCGGAAAGCAGTACATCCAACGGGTACTTGTCCAAAACTTCCTTCAACGGAGTGCCTGATGGTAATGTCGGACCGTACATTCCGCGCTGGCCAATGGTCATCCCGGTCGCGTTAGCCACAATAGCCTGCTCGAAAGAGATCTTAGTTCCATCAGCGAATGACGTTACCATAGCCGGGTTCTGTCCCCACTTCTTCGCGAATCCCTCTTGTGTAGTCGGGTTACGATATGGATCCTGCAGGCCTTTGATGTTCCCGCAAAGGACAGGTTTGACACCGATACTTTTCACAAACCGGTAAAGGTTCATTTCCACACCAGGCTGATCTCCGTCGGCATTTGTTATGACAACGCCTGCCTTATCTGCATATACCTTCAGAATGCCACCCACAGTTCCATCCAACTCGGCATCCATTATTACGACGTGCTTCTTGTTCTGGATCGCTTCAAAGACTAAACGAGAGCTAAACTCGACCGCGCCAGTTACTTCGATTATAACGTCAATGTTCTCGGCTTTGCACAGAAGAAAAGGGTCCTCAACAACAGAGTATTTTCCCTTTGAAATGCGGTGTTCCAGATCGGCTTGATTGTTTACAACTTCAAAATCTTCAATACCGGCCTCCCTATACGCACGTTTGGCGCCTTCAGTTGTTCTGTTAAAAATGGCCACCATTTCCATTCCGGGAACTGAATTAGCAATCTGCAAAACAATTCCACGTCCCATAAAACCTGCACCAACCAATGCAACCTTCACAGGGTTATTCTCTGCCTGTCTCTTAGCAAGAGCGGTATCTAAAATGACCATATTTTATACGATTTGATTTAAGTTATTTGACTAATATCTGCTCCGTAAACGATGGATGACTCCGGTCCTTATCCGACACCACAGTGGCCTTGATCGGCCATTCAATATTGAATGCAGGATCGTCGAATTTTATGCCTGCTTCAGCTCCCGGAGTATAGTATGCCGTCACCATGTAGTGTACGGACGTATGATCTTTTAATGTAATGAAGCCGTGGGCGAATCCCTCCGGAACATAGAGCATTCTGAAACTTTCAGCTGTAAGCTCGACACCGATCCACTGCTTAAAAGTGGGTGAATCGGGTCTGATATCGATAATAACATCATAAATGGCGCCTGATGTACACCTAACGGTTTTGCTTTCAGAATATGGCGCCACCTGATAGTGCATTCCGCGAATTGTCCCCTTTACTTTGTTATAGGAAACATTCGCCTGAACCCCATTTGGATTCAATCCATGTTCTTCAAACTCTTTTTTACACCATGCGCGTCCAAAAAAACCTCGCTCATCCTCGAGTTTCTTGACATCAATAATAAATGCGCCTTTTAATTTAGTTTCCGTGAAAATCATCTAATTACTGTTTGCTTTACTTTTGCCACTTAAGATCGTCGTTCAATTGTTTTTTATCCTGCAGGGTTGTAAGAACCTTTAGTCTCATCAACTTCGAATCACGAAAATCAGAGTCGTTAAATTTCATCGCTTCAAGTCCGTCCTTTAGCTCCTTAATCGTGGTCATCAAATCATACTTCGGCTGGTGATTAGGGGCCAGCTTCTTATACAGTCCAAAATTTACTCTATAAGATCTCTTGTCTGGCGGAGCATCAGTGTTAATGGTAACTTTAACTCCAGGAATAACAGTCGCCACGGCCTCAGCCAATTCTTTCACTTGATAATTCCATTGATCCGTTCCTGTATTTACGGCTAAGAAGTCGCCAATATCCGAAGGGCGACTAATCGCCCAATCTATTGCAACAGCCATGTCTTTCACATTGATCAACGGTCTCCATGGTGTTCCATCGCTAAGAATGGTAATATGCTTGGATGCAAGTGCACAAGCCACAAAATCGTTTAAAACAAGATCTAACCTCAACCTTGAACTCATGCCACATGCCGTTGCAAATCGCAAACACGTTATCATGAAATTCTTGTCCGCTAAGGGCTTCAAATCCTGCTCGGTAAATACCTTGGAACGCGCGTATGCCGTCAAAGGATTAAGTGTAGAATCCTCCGTTTTTGCCCCGTCGCTTGCTGCACCATACATGCTGCAGCTCGAAGCAAATACAAATGCTTTCACTCCTAGGGATTTTGCCTTTTTAGCAAGAAGGATCCCTGATTTGTGGTTCACATCGAGAGTTACTTCTTCGAACTTCGTACCCATTGGATCGTTCGAAATAGCAGCCAGATTAATAACTGCATCCGCGCCCTTCAGTATATCGTCCGGAACGTTGCGTATATCCCCGAAATATTGATGATCAAGCTTTCGCTCAGGTAAGTAATCAACATCAGTCAAACAGCTTGCAAAGAAACCCGTGTCATAGCCAATCAATGTTGCTGTTGGATATGTTGACCTTAGCCGCTCGATTACACCCGGCCCGACATATCCCATATTTCCGAAAATGACAATCTTCATATTAAAGTTTATGGTAAGTATAAGGAAATTTTAAATAGCGAAAAAATCTCATTTCCAGCGTTTCCAGGGCGCTTTTCCGGATTTCCAAAGGTCTTCCAGATAGTTCTTATCCCTCAATGTATCCATCGCTTGCCAGAAGCCACTATGCTTGTATGCAGACAGATTTCCGGATGTCGCCAGCTTTTCCAAAGGCTCACGTTCCCACGTGGTGGAATCGTCTTTAATGAGGTCCATCACCGACGGCTCGCACACAAAAAATCCGCCATTGATCCATGGAGTTTCACCCGTTAAAGGTTTTTCCTGGAAGTGATTTACTTTGACCTCTTCACTACCCAGTGTAAAGGCTCCAAATCTACCTGGTTGCTGCACAGCTGTTAATGTAACCTGGGTACCCTGCTTTTTGTGGAAGTCAATTAGTTTGCTGATATCTACGTCGCTCACTCCGTCGCCATAGGTTAGACAAAATGTTTCATTGCCTATATAGTCTTTCACCTTCTTTAGGCGACCACCGGTCATGGTGTCCTCGCCCGTTTCCACCAACGTAACGCGCCAGGGTTCGGAGAAAGCATTGTGCACCTCCATCTTATTGAGTTTCATGTCGAACGTGACGTCGGCACTATGGAGGAAGTAATTGGAAAAGTATTCCTTAATAACATATGATTTGTAGCCACAGCAAATAACAAAATCATTTATCCCGAAATGCGAATAGATTTTGAGAATGTGCCAAAGAATCGGCTTGTTGCCAATTTCGACCATAGGCTTAGGTCTGACACCACTTTCCTCGCTAATTCTGGTTCCAAATCCACCTGCAAAGATGACTGCTTTCATAGTTTATTTTAGTTGAACACATTTTGCCGTGCAATTAAGGCGAAAAAAAGAACATTTTGCCCTCCTGCTCCGATGATTGAAATCATTCTTCACGCAGATTGAAATCATCCGCAAAGGCTAAAGCCCTGGAACCAACGATTGCATAACGTAATCCTTGAGTATTGACTCTCAACTCTTGACGTCAGTCTTCTTCAATGCCCACGTTATCGGAGTTATAACATGATTCTTCACCCTCGCCCCAATGAATATCCGGCCGTAATAACAAAATAGAACCCCAAGCGAACATGTCACCGCGAGCGCCAACCTGGAAAAAAAGGGCCTATTTGAAAATATGGATGATCGGCTGAACACCTCGGTGAACGCGTCTTTAGCGATTTTCAAATGAGGAAAGTATCCGACGATCCATGATTCTCCCATGAACTTCGCGTACTGCTTGAAGTTCTTAGATACTCCTCCGAAGTGTTTGTTGTATCCTGTGAAATCGAAGTTTTTTACTTTGCCCAAATAGACAAGATTCGCCACAAAGTGATAGTCCATTCCAATCACGTAATTGAACGTTACGTTTTCAGTACATGCTCTTCGTATAAGGCCGTGTAGGAGCCCGCCATAAATTACTTTCGAATAGAAATGGGCAACTCTTGAGCCCGGCGAATTTTGCTCAAATGTAAAACCGTGCTCTACCACATCGGGACGATCGCCTAGCCAATATTGAATTCGACCCGAGGCCAGCGAGTAATTATCATGTTCTTCCATGAATTGAACGGCCTTCAAGAGAAAACCTGGTTCAAGAAAATCGTCATCTGCGAGCCAGATGAAATACTTTCCTTTGGCAGCCCGTAGAAGAAAATAATAATTAGGGATCTGGCTAATATTTCTGTCTTGGCGTATATATCTAATTTCCGGATGTTCTTTACGGATATTTTCAACTACTTCCTTTGTGTTATCCGTTGAGCAATTATCGGAAATAATTATTTCCAGGTTTGGATAGTTCTGCGTCCAGATGGATTGAATTGGCCTGGGTAATCTGGTGCTACCGTTAAATGTAGGTATGCCTATCGTGACCAATGGTAGTGGATTACTTTCCATATCTATTGGCTATTGATTGCCGCGTTATAAATGTCCATCAAGATTTTATAGTTCCGTTCTGGCGTATAATGCTCGAGGTAACTCCGTCTTGCATTTCCAGACAAGGCGCTAAAATCGTGGCTTTTTAGTTCATTCAAAGAATTAATCAAGGAAGCCTCATTGCCAGGTTCAAAAAGGAGCCCGTTGAATTTGTCTTGCACAATTTCAGCAATTCCCCCTAGCCGTGAACCAATCACTGGTGTCCCTGTCGCTAACGCCTCAAGTATCGTCAGCGGAAAACCTTCATACCAGGTTGAGGGGACAATCAATGACTTTGCTCGTTTCAAATTATCCATTATCACCGCCTTAGGTTGAAATCCAAGATAAATGATATTGTTTCGTTCTTTGACAGCTGACTCAACTTCGGCTTGCAACGGACCGTCTCCAATTATTATTAGTCTCAGGTCTGAGCGTCTAAACGCATTTAACAACACCCGAATACCTTTTTCTTCCGACAACCTCCCTACATACAAAAAGAAATTGTCCCTGGTTTCATTGCCATTCCCGGGATCATCGATAAAATTTGGTTTCAGCATGAATTGGCCTGCCGATGCTTTGACCCTGGAATCTAGAAACTTGGATCTTGCAAACGCCGTCAACGTAATGAATTTGTCGACTTTATTCTTCCAAGTACCGATCAGGTTGTGAACGGTTGTCATCACTGCGACCCCTGCGGTCTGAATTACCGAATTTCGATACACTCCCTTTACTATTGCATCGAGGGGAAAAATACTGCGTGTACTTTTTTCATAGATGCGGTGATTGTGGTACAACGTGGCACTGGGGCAAATCAATCGATAATTGTGCAGTGTCAGCACCACTGGCACCTTGTTGCGTTTGGCAGCATAAAAAACAGACGGTGATGCTAAAGGAACAAAATTGTGGACATGGAGAATATCTGGCTTAAACTCTTTCATTTTTTTGTTCACAGCGCTCGCACTCTTGAAATTGTAAACGCCCAAAATACCTGACAGCAATTTGTCCAGGCCACTGGTAATTGAGTTGTTATCAAAGACAATTCTCTCGACTTGATGATTGTGTTTAGAAAGCAGTTCTCCCTCAGATTCAAAAACTTTATCCTCACCACCGGCATACTGATACTTGTTATGTAAAAGTAATATCCTCATACCGAATACCCGGGGAAATCATTTATCAATGTCATTGAATTGTCATTAGTTCTGTTGTTAAAATCTGAATTCAGAAACAATTAATCAAATTGCATCGAAAGGTTCCTAGCCTACCTCTCGAAGGAGATCTGCTTCCTTCAACTTGCTCGCCGCGAAGTGGATCGTTTCAAATTTCATGTTTGCTCTCTTGCAAATATCCAGCAGCGAGTGGTCACCATCGGACAGGTTTAATACCCATAAAAGCGCCAGCTGAAATTCCTTCGCGTCATTGTTACCCCCTTTCAAGCTATAAAGGCCTCTCTTACCGAGCTGCGGCTCACACTTGGGGTTTGTGTTTAGAAATTTCCTGTTTCCTTCCAGAATACCAATGATCTCAAGATAGGTATTGTATGAATCTTCCAACGATTCTTCCTTTATGAATTCAAGGTTGTCGGCCGAAGTGTGGTATTGAATGTATTGTCCGAATGGCGTTCGTGACAAGTTGCCAACAGACAAATTAAATCCTGGAGAACAAAACTGTCTTTCATCATAACCATATGGAAAGAAATCGATTATCTTGTTCTCAGGATTTCTTGCTTTCAATACCATTTCTGCCACCTGATCGATCTCAGCATTTCCTTTTCTTGATCGCTTGTACGTAAGGTTTCCGGGGTCTCCTAATAGAGATGCAACAAGGCCGTGTTTAATGTTTACCACCTTTTCTTCATTCACAGCTAACCACGCAATCGCACCGATGGTGCCTGGGATAAATATAAATCGATATGAATATCTTGTTTTTGATTTCAGAAGCTGTTTGATGAGAAACGTGACCACGCTAATTCCCGCAAGATTGTCGTTCGCCAAAGACGGATGGCACACATGAGCTGAAATAAGAATCTCGTCGGAAAGCTCGCCTTTAATGAAACATTCAGCATAGGTAAGGTGGCCAACTTCCAGAGACGAATCTATATGAACTTCATATTTTTCATCGTTGAGCTTTTGGTATTGATTGTAACTGAGGCAAAAACCCCAGTCCTCCTTATAATAAGACGTCCGATACGGAATCCAATCCGGATATTCCGGAAGGTAATAGAGATGTTTTCGGAGCTCTTCCAAAGACACTTCACCATGAATTGGCGAGCTGTAATTCAAAACATGCAGGTTGCAATCTTTAAAATCCACAACCTTTTCTCCAAGGGAATTCTTGATGCAAGCATCGTTGATATTCCACTCCTTAGGAACGTCCCAGTCAAAGATCTTCGTCCCGGAAGGAACTTCGTGAATTTCGAGCGGGATATTGCCCTTTAGAATGTTGAGGGTTTGACGTACGCCATTTCCCGTAATACTACGACAGATGGGATAAAGCTCAGTCGCAAGCATGTGCATTTGCTTACCTAACGACATACCGACTACGACGGGCTCATCCAATGAAATCATGCCTTTTTCTTATTGGTCCTAAAATTCTGAAAAAAAATTGAAAATGGTGCCTACTCAATAGGCACCATTGCACTGGGATTCACTTCAGGGCCACTCCCATTTAAATAATACCTAACTAGCCCTCTGATATCGATCTACATTTGCCAGAGAATCCATTTATCATTGTTAAAAAAATTTAAAGCCACTAGACAAGGCATGAATCCGACGGAACTAATATTAGTAAACGATTTTTTATGGTTATTTTGACTTAATCAAAGTTTTATCGTCGAATTTTGCTCTTGAATAGTTAAAGTTAAAAAGCCTGTTTTTTTCTCTTCATGATTGATATTGGGTTTTAGGATGATTGTGATCATCAAGAACCTGTGAAGGGTCAAAGGTTTTGTCGGATTTACAAGACTATTTCTGGTATATGTTTGATTTTCAGGTAATTATAAGAGTTATCATACTTTTGATTTTTTTTCAAGCCACACCTAACCTGGGGCTTTCGAGCGATTATTTTGTGTCAACTAAAGGCAGCGATAGCAATGGAAATGGTACGCAATCTAAGCCGTGGAAGACGCTTGGATTTGCATGCACGAAGGTTCCGGCAAATCAGGGACATACTATAAAACTCTCTGAAGGTACGTTTGTGGAACTGCGCGTGATCGTGCCCACTGGGATCAATATCGCAGGCGCCGGGATTGACCGCACTATTATAAGAGCGAATCCATCATTTTATCATCATCCCCCTGATCCGGGTTTTTCGCACGATAAGTTCCTGATTGACCTTTCATCCAACGTTATAGCTACTGGCAATCAAAGCGTCAAAGATCTCACAATTGACGGAGATGAAAAAAAATTGCACGGAGGAATCCTTGTGAAAAATCGCACAAACATCCTACTGAAAAGGATCAAGGTTCAGTCCACCAATTTCACTGGTATCTGGCTTTGGGAAGTAAAGGACTCACGAGTTAGTGAAGCGACGATCAAAAACTGCGCGTGGGGAAGTTCAGCATGGTCATCGGGAGCGATCGATATTACTAACCTTGAGCGCGTCGAATTCGACAATATCCAGGTAGATGAAAATTTTGGATATGGAATTAAAGCCCTCGGCACAAATGGACCAATGCATTATGTAAAAATTCACGATAGCAACATTTCAGTCGCACCATTCGGACAATGGAAGACCGATTCAGGTGCAGATGCACCGAATATTGCTGTTGAGTTTTGGAATGTTGACCTGTTGGGCTGCGAGTTTTACAACAACTATGTGGACAATATCATATCTCTCGTTATGGATAAAGAGGAATGGAGAACATCAAAAGGTTCGCAGACAATTCGAGTGTATAACAACGTTGTAGACCTGGGGACCAGAGCAAAAGGCTATGGATACGCGCTAGAAGTCAGCTTGCATGATATTGAAATAGATCATAATTACATATTAAAAGGCAGCCATGGCATTGTGAATTGGGATAAAGGCGAAACCATGATGAGTAATTGGACGATCCACCATAACATCTTTTACGGAATCGCCGACCAGTACCCAGCCGAAATTGTCCGGGCTCAGAATTCGGGCTTGCATAATATCAAGTTTTATAACAACACTGTTGAATTTTCCGGAACCCGTACGACCAACCTTATTGCAGTTTACGGAGGCACAAGTGAAAACATTGAGATCAGGAATAATTTGATCATCAATTCAAATACGTCGTATAATTATTATCCCAACAAGATCCTCCATGTGGAAAAGGGAACATTGACCAATGTCGTGTTCACAAACAATTTTCTTTGCAACCAGCCTCTCGGTTCTGTCCCTGGGAAATCTGAACATAATAAAGATGGCGACCCTAAATTAAGAAAGGGTGGAAATCGACCTCTGCCGTACTATTTGCCCGAATCGGATAGTCCCGTAATCGATTCCGGAGTTGATGTTGGTCTTCCGTTCGAAGGGTCTGCGCCGGATATTGGGGCTCATGAGACTTTTTTCACAACTAGTTGCAAAAATTGGTTCATCTTGAAATAGGTTCATTCATCGACTAAGGCTTTCGTACATATAATTCGTCTCAAAATTTTTGTATCTATTGTACATTATTGCTTTAATTACTAGATTAGTATAAGCCTTGAGGAGTGGTTACACATAATTGGGACGAGTACAAGTGAAGTAGAGACACAAAATGACTTACAGCTCACACTAAGGTTTGATATCCTAATCGATTTTAATTTATTTCTGGGCAAAGCATACCTGTACTATGCCCGTAATAGATCTTTATCGCCGGTAAAATATAGAATGATGATGAGGCTGTTAAGCACACTTGTATTGTTTATTGTTGGACTTAACTATGCTTTTGCGACCGATTATTATGTGAGTACTTCTGGCAATGATGCTTCAGGAACTGGAAGTCAGGCAAGCCCATGGAGAACCTTGCGGGTAGCCTGCACAAAAGTAGCTGCCAATCAGGGGCATACCATTATACTCTCCGCCGGCACTTTTATAGAAACGGCAATTAAAGTACCAACAGGTGTAAACGTCATCGGTGCCGGCATGGATGTAACCATCATCAAGTCGGACCCAAGTTTTTATTATAATCCCGCCAGTCCCGGCTTTTCAAACGATAAGTTCCTGATCTCACTGAACTCCAATTCATTAACTCCCGGTAATCAAAGCTTAAAAAATTTTACAGTAGACGGAGATGGAAAGAGGCTCCACGGCGGAATCCATGTCAAATTCAGAACTAATGTTCTCATAGAGAATGTCAAAGTCCAGTACGTAAACTTTGGCGGCATTTGGCTTTGGGATGTGAAGGATTCAAAGTTACTGAGTGTACAACTTAAAGATTGTGCATGGGGAAGTTCCGCATGGGCGTCAGGTGCGCTGAATCTGGCAAGTCTTGAGCGGGTGGAACTTGATCGCGTTCAGATTGATGAAGGAAATGGGTATGGCGTCAAAGCATTAGGCTCTCAGGGCCAAATGCATTTCCTAAAAGTACATGACTGTCGTTTTTCAGTTACTCCATTTGGTAAATGGGTACAAACAAGCGGAGCAAGCGCTCCAAACATAGCAGTTGAATTATGGAATGTGGACATGCGTGGTATAGAAATCTACAACAACTATTTCGATAATAACCTTTCGTTGATAATGGATCTTCCGCAGTGGGCCACGCCGAAAGGAATTCAAACAGTTCGTGTTCATGATAATGTATTCGACATGGCGACACGCGCGAATGGCGGAGCTTATTCGATCGAGGCCAGCTTGCACGACATTGAAATCGACCATAACTACATCTTCAAAGGAAAATGGGGCATCGTTAACTTTGATACTCATGGCAATAAAATGACCAACTGGAACATTCACCATAATGTTTTTTATGGAATTCAAAACGGATATCCCGGTGAAATGGTGAGGTCACAGCACTCAGGCCTTCACAATGTGAAGTTTTACAACAATACTATCGAGGTCTTCGGAACAATAACTAATAACATCGTGGGGGCGTATGGTGGGGCAAGCCAAAACGTAGAAATAAAAAACAACCTCATTCTTAATTATAATACCTCCTACAACTGGTATCCGAACAGGCTTGTTTACCTCGAGAATGCGAGCATGAACGGTTTGCAGGTGATGAATAACTATCTTGTCAACCAGCCGGTCGGGACAGTTCCCGGGACGTATACGAACAACTTCAGCGGTGATCCCAAGGTCACAAAATCCGGCAACCGGCCCAATCCTTATTACATTCCACTCCAGGGAAGCCCATTGATTGACGCCGGGCTTAATGTAGGTTATGCATATCAGGGTGCGGCGCCAGATATCGGCGCCTTTGAATACGGTTCCGGTGTCGTCACTCCGCCTAATGCACCCCCTTCCGTATCAATTTCAAGCCCTGCTAACAACGCAACATTTGTCGCAGGAAATGCAATCACCATCAATGCAAATGCTGGCGACACAGATGGTTCGGTGAGCAGAGTCGAGTTCTTCAGCGGAACGACGAAGCTTGGTGAAGACCTGTCAAACCCACATAGCTTCGTTTGGAACAACGTTGCTGCAGGGACATATACGCTAACTGCAAAAGCGACAGACAACAAAGGTGCAACCACCACGTCTGCACCGATAACAGTAACGGTTAACAATTCGAACACGCCCCCGGCTATATCATTGACAGGTCCAGGCAACAACGCACTTTTTGCAACCGGATCTACCGTTACGATTACTGCTAATGCCACCGATGCAGGCGGAACCGTAAGTAAGGTGGAGTTTTTTAGCGGAACGACGAAGCTGGGCGAAGACCTCAGCAGTCCATACAGTTTTGCATGGAACAATGTGCCGGCAGGGAATCACACAATAACCGCAAAAGCTACAGACGACAAGAATGCGATTGCTACGTCTGCGTCTATAGCTATCGTTGTTAGTACTGCGAACAATCCTCCAACTGTAAGCATCACTGGACCCGCAAACAATGCAACCTTTAACAGTGGCGCTACGATAACTATAACCGCTAATGCTTCTGATGCCAACGGATCAATCACAAAAGTGGAATTCTTTAACGGTGCTGCGAAGATCGGAGAAGACAGCAGCAGTCCGTATAGTTTTGCGTGGACAAATGCTCCCGGAGGAACTCTGGCAATCAAGGCTGTGGCCACAGACAACCAGGGAGTAACGGCAACATCAGCTGTGGTCAGTATTACAGTTAATGCAGCAGCTGTCTCACCGGCTGTTTCTCTGACGAGCCCCGCAAGTAATGCCTCGTTTGCTGCAGGCACTTCAATTACTCTAACAGCCGCAGTAACACATCCCGGCGGGACTATCACGAAAGTTGAATTCTACAACGGAACGACAAAACTTGGAGAGGATCTCACATCGCCCTATAGTTTTACCTGGGCAAACGCGCCGATTGGAACTCATTCGTTGGGGGCCAAAGCGATTGACTCAAAAAACGTTTCAGGTAACTCCTCTCTCACCCAAATCAGCGTAATAAAATCAAATTTACCCCCTGTTGTAAATCTAACGTCGCCAGGAAATAATAGCGTTTTTCCAACAAATGCAGATGTAACAATTACTGCGACTGCGTCAGATCCTGATGGGACGATAGGTAGGGTGGAATTCTTTAATGGAAATGCGAAAATCGGAGAGGATCTTACAAGTCCATATAGCTTTGTCTGGAACAATGTTCCGAATGGAAATTATTCGGTGTCAGCGAAGGCTGTTGACAACCAGACTGCTGCAGCCAGCTCTTCCATTATTAACATTGCTATAAGTAATTCGACGCCGCCGTCTGTCAGCATTACAAGTCCTTCCAATAGCGAAAGTTTCTTTTCCAATAGTACTGTAAATGTCAACGCTACGGCTACTACACCATCGGGCACTGTAAGCAAAGTGGAATTTTTCAATGGAACAACCAAATTGGGAGAAGATCTGACATTCCCATATAGTTTTGCCTGGATCAACGTGCCTACTGGAAGCCATTCGCTTACTGCTAAAGCGACAAATAGCCTAAATGCAGTTGCGACCTCTGTGGCTGTCAACGTCGTAGTAGGGAACGGCACTGGTCCGCCATCGGTCGACATTACAAGCCCGGCTCCTGTCTCAACATTTTCTGCCGGCACATCAATTCAGTTTGCTGTCACTGCAACTAACGGGAGTGCGGCTGTTAGCCGCGTGGAGTTTTTTAACGGCTCGTCTAAGCTTGGCGAGGACCTCTCAAGTCCGTATGCATTTACCTGGAATGATATCGCTGTAGGAACGTACGTAATTACTGCCGTGGCCACGGATGATCAAGGCGCTACGGCGTCGGATGAAGTAGAGATTTTTGTTAACCCGCAGAATATTTCTCCGAAAGCGAATGCCGGCAAAGACATGAATGTGCAATTGCCGATAAATTCTTTAACAATTCAGGGCACTGGAACCGATGAGGACGGGGTGATCTCTACGTATGCGTGGACTCAAGTTTCTGGCCCTGATGACCCTGAACTTACCCAGGATACATTTGGGCAACTCAACTTGGGAACGCTGATTGAAGGAACGTATGTATTTGAACTTACCGTAACAGATAATGGCAATGCTACCAATAAGGATAAGATTTCCATCGATGTACTACCTTCTCTACTTTCACTGGAACAGATTCCGCGGTACTTCTCTCCCAACAACGATGGAATTAATGACATGTGGGTGTGGCCGCGTATAGAACTTTATCAAAATTCCGAATTGTCAATCTTCAACCGTTTTGGAGAAGTTATCTATGAGTCGAACTCATATCAAAATAATTGGGATGGAACTATAAATGGAAAACCGCTTCAGGCTGATGCATACTACTATGTTATCAGACTCAGCAATACAGACATAAAGGGCGCAGTAAGAATTGTAAGATAAATTGAAGCTATGAAAAGAATCTTTACACTTTGTCTAGTTGCTTTATTCCTTTCGATTGGCTTGTCCAGGGCTCAGCTTCCAGGGCCATTTTACCGGCAATTTTATTTCAATCCGTATGTTTTCAATCCGGCATATGTTGCCATAAATAATGAGTTGGAAGCGAACATCTCATATCGTCAACAGTGGACAAACTTTAAGGATGCGCCTGTAACAGCCGGAGCCAGCGTCCAGTTTCCTACAAGTGAACGCGTGGCTTTGGGATTCAATCTTTATTCCGATAAACAGGTTCTTCTCCATAATACCAATTTTATGGCAACCTTCGGCTACGTGGTTCCAATTGCCAAAAATCAATCACTACGTTTTGCCTTGTCTGGCGGTGTAGGCATGAATAAGCTCGATCTTACCGCTGAAGAGCTGAACACCAATGACCCTGCTATAGCAAACGCAGCTGGAAATAACTTCTATGTTGACGGAAATTTTGGTGTGGTATATTCCATCTCAGGTTTGCGCATAGGCTTTGCGTTAACTGACCTCTTCAAGTCCAATGCCTTCAATGAACAGAATTTCAACGAGTTTGAAATGTCAAATCTAAGGAACAGACTTTTTTCTGCGAGCTATCGTTTTAACGTCGGTGTGATGGGAGACATTTCAATTGAGCCATACATGTTGTACCGACAGACCGAGGATGGCCTGCAAGACTCATGGGAAGCGGCATCACTTGTGTACTATAAGAACAAAATCTGGACGGGGGTAAGTTACAATCAGAACAATGGCCTTGCCCTTTTCTTTGGTGCCAACCTGAAGGAACGGATCAAGTTTGGCTATAGCTACGAATTCCCGCCGTTTAGCACAGGATTTCCGAACACAAGTTCTCATGAACTTCATATCGGAGTAAAGCTCACAAAGAAAAAACCAGTAGTAGCTAAGAGTGCAGCACCTACCGAACTTGCTAATGTACCTCCGCCAGCTGTCGATCCTGCAGCCGGAAACAAGAACCCCGGTAGAGTTGTGGCAGCCGACGGCCCAGACAATAAAGAACTTGAAACTCCTATCGTTCTTTCGGATGCGGATCGTGTAAAAGAACAAAGGAGTACCGAGCCACCCACTACGTCCACTGCTGCTCCGGTTAAGGTGGAAGAAGTTAAAAAAACGACTGCAAAGACTTCAAAGGCAAGCGAGTCGTTCACAATGAGCCAGGGACACTACTATGTGGTGGTTGGCGTATTTAGCGTGATGAGCCATTCCATGAAGTTCACCAAAGAAATGATGAGCAAGGGCTATAAAATGAATGTAGGCTTGAATCCAAAAAATAATTTTTACTACGTCTACATTTATTCAACGCTCGATCACGAGGACGCTAAACGCGTAAGAAATGAATACCGGTGGAAAAATCTTTTCAAAGAAGCCTGGATATTCAACATGGAATAGTTCTGCTGCTTGTAGAGTTCAAGGACTGTAACCAACAACAATTCAATCTGCTGCCCTTTACAGCTCAGCGAATTACAAGTTTCAGTTCGGCGACATTATCGTCCCAGGGATTCTGGTTTCCAATATCCAACAAACCGTCGCACGTAGCCGACGAAGAGTGAAAACGGAATCAGCAGCGGTGGGCAATTTCTAATGGTGTAAATCGTATAGTTTTTAAGGTTGCCACCACCTTTAATGTCAAATAAGTGGTTATAATAATTCTTTAGTGTCTTGTGTTTAATGATCTTCCGGTCTCCACTCTCCTCAGGATAGGTGTAAAGCCACGCGTCATAGTTACAATAAACGGGAAAACCATTTCTGCGAGCCAAATGAGTAAAGTCGTAGTCCGCAATGTAATGTGGTAATAACTTTTCCTCAAACAATCCGACCGTCTCAAAAACCTTCCGGGGAATAAGCAACCCCCTGGCTGGAAACAATGATACCTCGTGTAATCCATGTTGTTCACTTTCGCTGAGTTCGTCCAGCAGAAATCTTGATTTGGCCAGCGTCCAATTAATGATTTCGCCGCCGTAATTCCGTTTTTTTGTCCTCACATCGAGATCTAAAGCGCCGATCAAAGAATCGGGGCGTTGTTTCGCCCCTTCCATCATTTTTGCCACGAAGTCGTCGGTGGCAATCGTATCGTTGTTAAGGGTCATCACATAGTCTGCTCCCAAATTGAGCGCATGCCGTATCCCCATGTTTGTAGCCGCAGTCCAGAACAGTTTACCATCGCCGGACAGAACAATAATTTCTGGAAATTTTGTTGCCAACATTTCCTTCGTTCCATCCGTAGAACCATCGTCAACAATAATGATGTGGGCTCTTGGAATCTGACCCTCCAACGACAAGAGACAATCTTGCGTATACTCTTTCCTGTTATAGACAGGAATTACAATATAGACGACGTTTTGAGTCAATTCTTTCTCCATTAAAATTACACTGCCTTAGTGTCCACCGAAGCCCTTGCAGCAAGTAAACATATTATCGCGTATCCCAAAGATCCCAGATAACAAAACGTATCTACTTGCATAACAAAAACCAGGAATACAACCGTAGCAAAAAAAACCGCGTCCGGGCTATTTTTCTGGAATTCAGTTCTATAGTGAGTAAAAATACGGTAGCACAACAAAAGCAGCAACGCTAAACCAAAAATTCCCTGGTCGACAATGGTCATCAACGTGGTGCTATGTAAATGCAAGTTTTCTTCCTTGGTGAAACCAAACTGCCTTGCATAGTCAGGAATAAGGTGGAGGAAATAATGTCCACTGGTACCGTTTCCGAAAAGAAGTCCACGCTGATCAAATATCATCCAGTCAAATGTACGTTGCCATAAGAATGATCGTCCATTAAAAGTTGTTACATCCACCAGGTTCACCCGCTGCATTACTGCGACAAATACAGGCAGGCTCAGGATGTAAAATATGATGACACCAATGTTTAACAGAATTGGCAATGTAAATATTGACATCAAGAAAACGCCGCGGGATCTTCTCATTAAGTTGAAAGTGAACAGAATGAAAACACCAGCGAATACTAAAATCGCAAGTCTTGAATTAATGTAATATAAAAGGAGAAGGTTGACAGCAAAATAACTAATCAGGTAGATAAGTCTGAATGGATCATTCAGCGACTTTTTGATGAAAGACAGTATCATCAAATTCAGAATTGCAAGCAGACATGCGCCGCTATAAAAACCATCCAGAAATGGCATTGCAAGCCTTCCGGCGATAGCGTGCGTTTCGTTTGTTAGTCCAAGCCCGTAATAACCTATTAAGTTGATTAAGAGAAGGATGGAAAAACTCCAGAAAGTCAGCTTCACAAAATTCTCTCTGTGATTTTCGTTATATAAGAATACGATCACGAAAGCCTGAAATGGAACGACAAGAAGAATCGATCTTGTAACATTTCCAATCATGTTCATTGAAGGCATATTCCTACCCAATGAGACGAAAAGCGCGACAATACATGTTAGCTGAAAAAGCAGCACAAGCGAATAAATCCAATTGACTTTTACCTTAATGTCACTCTTGTATAGCAGGTCAACCAGATAAAAAAGAATTATGAGAATATGGGGCAATATCCCAACAATATATCCCACCGATGGACTAAAGCCACCCGAAACGTAAGCCCCTATTCCGTAAACGGGGAAACTTATTAAAAACAAAAAATTTATGATATCTCTTTTATTGAGCATGCCAAACTCGCCCTAATTATTATTCATTGAGAAAAGACCGTACCACCCTCACTTTTTCAATTTCGAAAGTATCGTATCTTTAAAAAACCTTGAAAAATACTTTCGATCCCTTTCGATATCGCGCAACATAAACGGCGGGTGTTTCAATGGAAAATCCAAGTCAAGGGCCTGGAGATCCGAGTTCTTGCTATTCGCACTCGTCGTGTGTGTAGCCTCTGCTCCAAAGCCAATATTTTTAACTAGGTTCCTCTGAGGCGCAATTGATAACCCCGAGTTTATGAAACGGGCTAAATCCCATTGATAGTCCCACGTGTCAAGACTTCCATTGCGGACTTGGTCAAATTTTCGCATGCGATAGAATTTTTCCAACCTATTCAAAAAGAACTCGTCAAAAAAACCTTTCTCTTTCAGTTGCTCGTAAAGCGAAATCTTGAAATCATAGGCCTTCCAGGCTCTTTGCCACGTTGCCCATCCCCAGATATGACCATTTCGCGAAAAATAGTAGGAGAAATCTTTATTGTCCGGCGAGCCGTCGAGGAAATTGTTGCCGCCTATATGCATCACGCGACTGTCATGCCTATATTTTTCAAGCAATTCCTGGCAATACCAAAAAAAACTATCGGAAGGCAAGCAGTCATCTTCAAGAACAATTCCTTCCGGCTCATGCTGAAAAAACCAGGTTATTGCTGTTGATACACCCAGTCCACAGCCCAAATTCTTCTCACGAAATAGTGTTTTCACTTCGCAGTTCCAATCCACTCCTTTGATTACTTCTCTTGTGTCTGCACAACGTTTAAGATCGGTTTGCACCGTAGGACGGGGGCCATCGGCAGCCACATACAGACGTAACGGCTTGATATTTCTGATTGCATTAAAAACTATCTGGGTTGTGTCTGGGCGGTTGAATAAGATAAATAGTATCGGGGTTTCAAGAGGGGAATGAGGCATACTACTATATCAAAATTTGTAACCGTAGCCATAGCCATAGCCATAGCCTGAGCTCTTGGTTTGCTTTACATCATTCAATAAAATACTAACATTCGTGATCTTCTTGCGTTCGTATAGCTTATTGATCTTGTTCAAACTATTTCGGTTTGTGTAGTCTGATCTGACTATGTAAAGGTTTGCGTCGGTGTATTTCATCAGGATAATGTATTCTGATACATAACCCAGCGGAGGCGAATCGAGTATAATCGTGCTGTAAGTCTGCTTTAGTGTATTGACCAACTCCTCCATTCGCGGGCTACCGATTAGATCGATTGGATTCGGAGGGATTGGTCCCGATCCAATAACATCAAATCCCTTGTGTTCCGTGTTATTGATGATCTCCTTGATCGTCCCGTCGCCTACCAGGAAATTAGACAGCCCTTTCCGGTTCTTTAATTGAAAATAGGCTGCAACGCGCGGACGCCTCATATCTGTGTCAATTAGTATTGTCCGTCGCCCAGAATAGGCCATAACCGCAGCCAGGTTCACAGAACAGAAGGTTTTACCCTCGCTTTCCCGCGAAGATGTTATTCCTATGACATTGGCATTCTTGCCCAGAGTAAGGTATTGCAGGTTGACACGCAAGGAGCGGAATGATTCACCTATCGGCGACCGTGCATGGGCGATGATAGAACTCTGTTCCCTCTTATTAGCATGGCTTATTGTTCCTATAAAAGGAATCTTTGTGTGTTGCTCAACATCTTCGTGTGTAACGATATTGTCGTTGAGCATATCCTTTACAACTATCGCTCCGGCCGCACTTCCAACGCCCAGAATCATCGCCAAACCCAAAATGAGCATAGCATTTGGTGATACCGGTCCGGATCCAACCTGATAAGGTCTGTCGACTATGGTTTTCTCAACTGAATTCGAAGCAATCGCAATGCCGGCCTCTGCCCGTTTCTCTAACAGATAGTTATAGACGTTGTCATTAAAATCGAACCGCCGCTGAATGTTGACCAACTCGCGTTCATTCTTTGGAAGCACGTTCAGGTTCTTCTGAATTTGAAAGATCCTGTTAGTGATGTCGGTCAGTTCAATGGTAGACACTTCGATCATGTTGTTGACGTTGTCTACCAGGGTCTTCTTAGTGTTCTTTATCTTTGTCTCTACGATCTCGGCCAGGGGGTTATTCTCCTTTGCGTTGTAGCTCAGTTCCGTTTGCTCTTGGTTTAGCTTTGACAATTCCAGCAAAAGATTATTCAACACCGGATCTTCCAACCCAAGAGCGGAAGGTGCGATGACTTCCGAAATCTTGCTGTCATTCTTCAGAGAGTTTGCGATAAATTTGTAGTATTTCAATCTACTCTCCAGCTCAGCTTTTTCCGTCTCAAGTTTGTCAAGATTCCTGTTCAGGTTTTCAGCAGTTGAATTGATATCCAGAATGTTATTTTTAGAGCGGAACACTTCCAACGAGCCTTCCACTTGTCGAAGGGTATCCGAAACACCACTTAGCTGATTATCTATGAATTGAATGGTCTTCAGACCCAACTGATTCTTCTTATATAATTCATTTTTAAGATAAACCTCCAGCAGCTTACTTAGGAATGCCTTTTCTTTTGCGGCAACACGTCCCTTTACTCTCAGCTCTACAATAAACGATTCGAGTGAAATTGGATCGATTTTTAACTTGTTCTGATATCCTTCCGTAAGCGATTGGATCTTGTGCAGCTCAAAGAAAGTTTCTGTTTCCTTGTCTACCTTAAATAAGTCGTTGAAGTTTATCTTAAAACTCAGATACTTGTTTACAAAAGGTTTGTCAAGCGGAACCTCTTCATCAATTTCCAACCGATCTACCAAACCTTCGACCTGGTTGGTGTAGTAATTGTAGGTGCTGACGTTCTTCGCTGATACTCTGACTCTGTACCTTGTTGAAGATATTTGCTCAATAAAAACAGGCACATCAACGACCTGATTCACAACCGAGTCTATTTCGATAGTGAAGGGTGAATCTCCATATCGTTCTTCAGTTGCAAAGTTTTTTCTGACATAATATTCAATGGCAAAATCCAGCTCTCTCATCGCACGATCAACCATCGTGTATGATTTCAAAATTCCTATCTCGTCCTCAATTCCTGTTTGTGAAGTGTAAAGGTTCATCCCTTTGATGAAATTCTCCGAATCCATCCCGGTCTGAGTTTCGCTCTTAAGAAGCATCGAAGCTTTCACCACATACTGCTTGGGTGCCAGTTTTGTATACAAATAACCCAAGGGAAGCGTGATCAAAAGCGCTATCAAGAAATAGTACCACTTCGTGAAAAGCTTCCTGAGAATTTGTTTAATATTTAATTTTCCATCCATGACTTCGGTCTTTTTTTCCTATCACATAATATTGTCTGTCACTGATTGTTATCAATGTAGTTCAGGATCAGGACCGCAGTGGTAATCGCTGAAAATACAAGCGTCAAATTCTCGAGATTTGACCGCTTGGAACGCGCCTTAAGGGGCTCAACATATAATACGTCGTTAGGCATAAGATAAAAATACTTTGACTTGAGAAGGTTGGGGTCTTTAAGGTCCAAAAGAACGACCTCAGAACCTCGGGCGACCGGCCTTATCAATTTAACATTCTTTCGACTTGCAAAAATAGTAAGGTCTCCGGCCAATCCAAGGGCTTCCAGGATTGTTGCCTGACTATTATACACATAGTGGTAGCCAGGGTTATTCACCTCACCAATGACGGTGATCTTAAAGCTGACCAACTTGACCACAACTGTTGCGTTTTTCAGGTATTTATTAGCATTGGTTTGAATTAAGGCCTGGACTTCATCCAATGTCAGATCTTTGACAGTTATCAGCCCCAAGATCGGCAGATTGACTCTCCCCATCTCGTCAACGTTGTATCCTTCCAGGTAGTTGTTGGCGGGACTTGAAAATGTTGCCGTCTGTGTGGTAGTAATGATGTTAAAGATATCTGAAACCTGATGATCCGTCGAACTCTTCACCTTAACGGACAAAACATCGTTGGCTTGAACCCGATAAATTGGTCGGTGGTTCTCCATTAGCGTCGGCTGTATATAAGAGAAGTCCTTGTCCTGAAAGTAAATCAACTTTTTATTGTAGTAACATGAAGAACAAAACAGGAGGATGACTAATAGTTTAATTAGGATTGGGAGTCGAATCATTTTTTACCATCATTAAAAAAAGAAAAAATATGAAAGGCGGCATAAAATAGCAATGACGTTAAGCATTGAAATTTGATATTTTTCCTCCGTCCATTTCTCGCAAGAATTTGTGGCCACTTAAGTGCCAGTTTTTTCAAATAGCCAATTTTTACGTCAATCTAATATATTGTTTTCCGCCGACTCAACCAACTGGGTTCCATTCCCAGATCATAGGTCACATAGTAAACGTTTGTTAGCTAGCGACAAGGGTGATAAAGCTGTTGAGACACCGAAGTTTTCCGACCAGTCACCAAAAAGTGTGGCGCATATTCCTCAGAAAAAAGGCCCCGACGCGTCGGGGCCTTTTTCATTCATAACGGTAGGACTATATTAATTCTCGATTCCCAGGTCCTTGTAACGTTTTTCGATACGCTTGATTTGATCATCAATCCCAAGGTCAGTGTAGATTTGATAAAGCGTATCCAATACTTCCTGATCTTCCGGGTTAAGCTTCTCAGCTTTTTCCCAATAAGGCATTGCGATTTTGAGCTTTTCTACCAACACTTTATCCATGTCATACTTCTTCTTCTTGTCTGCAGCAGAAATCCCCATAGTTGACATCTCTTTCTTAATTGCCGCAGCTTCAGCATAAACTATTTTTGCCAAATAAAGCTGAGCTTCGAAATATTGGGGGTCAATTCTGAGGGCGTCCTCATAATTCTTTTTGGCTTCCGGTATAAGGTTCAAGCTTGCGTTAGTATATCCAAGATAGAAGTGCAGGATCTTGTTGTTAGGTTCCTTCTTAATAGCAGACTCCAGTCCTGACTTTGCTTCATCAATTCGTTTTAAATCAATCAACAATCCGATTTCAACTTTTGGAAGGTCCTGGTTGGTCGGGAATTTTGGTTTTGCCAAACGCGCAACACGCAGTGCTTCTTCCTTATTCTCCTTGGGCCCGCTGTTGATATTGATAATACTCAGGTATGCGTCTATTGACTTACCCCCGAGATCGATGTACTTTTGGAACGATGCGATTGCTTTGTCGTAATCTTCCATGCCATTTGAAACGAAACCAGCGTAGAAGTAAGCAAGTGTATCATCAGGCTGTATCATTTGAGCCTTTTCGAAATTCTTCAGGGAATTTTCAAGATCTTCCTCCTGGTAAAGAGCCGCGCCTTTGTTGATGTATGTGTTAGCCCAATACTCCATTTGTTGGGTTTTCAGAACAGGCATGCCTGCAGCATCCGGAATGAACAGTTCTTTTCCTTTCCCGTTCAACTCCTCTGCCTTTTTGAACGACTCCATCGCGACTGTAAATGCATCAGGGGCCAGAGCTTTGAAGGCTTCATTGGAAGTAGTATCAAGCGATCCGTAGATCAAACCCCGATAATACCATGCCTTCGGATCGTTCATGGTCTTTTCATAGGTGGGGGCCAAGTCTATATTAGCTTTTGCTTCGTCAAGCTTTCCTTCTCTCCAGGAAGTTAGCGCTTTGGGAAGGTTGGGCTTTGCTCCTTTCTGAGCAAAGACAGTAACTGTCGCCAACATTAACAAAAAGAGTGTTATTCGTTTCATTGTAAAACAGGTTTATAGGTATTCTTTATAAATTATTAGTGGTTTCGTCTTCAATCATCTTCTGTATCTTTTCAACAGAGGATATACGGTCATCTTCATTCAATTTGATCAACCGAACTCCCTGCGTTGCTCGACCCATTACGCGAAGTTCGCTAACCTTAATTCGGATTGTAATGCCCGTCCGGTTTATTATCATTAGCTCATCGTCGTCGACAACTTCCTTAATCGCAACAAGCTTGCCAGTTTTTTCCGTAATGTTGAGCGTTTTAACCCCTTTGCCTCCCCTCCTGGTGATGCGATAATCGTCGATCAGCGAACGCTTACCATAACCTTTCTCCGACACCACAAGCAAGTTAGCATCTTCGCGATTTATGCATACCATTCCCACTACTTTATCACTTGGAGTTTCCAACGTCACGGCCCGTACTCCGGCGGCGGTCCGGCCCATTGGCCTGACATCACGCTCGTTAAAATGCACGGCCTTACCTTCACTTTTTGCTATAATGATATGATTGCTGCCATTTGTTAATGAGGCATTTAAGAGCCGATCCCCCTCGTGGATAGTGATCGAATTAATTCCCCCCTGGCGCGGCCTGGAATAGGCTTCCAGCGACGTCTTCTTGATCGTGCCCTTCTCTGTACATAGGATCACGAAGTTGTTATTGATGTAGTTTTCATCCGTCAAATTTTTGACGTTGATGATCGCCCGGACTGCATCTCCCGGCTCAATGTTAATGAGGTTCTGAATGGCACGTCCCTTAGCAATTTTAGTTCCTTCAGGAATTTCGTAGGCCTTCTTCCAATATACCTTTCCCTGATCCGTAAAGATCAAGAGATAATTATGCGCCTGAGTTATAAACAGATGTTCGGTAAAGTCATCCTCTTTCGACCCTGCACCCTTTGATCCGATGCCTCCCCTTCCCTGCGTCCGGTATTCAGACAATGATGTTCTTTTGATATAACCCTGGTTGGAAATTGTGATCAGCATTTCCTCGTTGGGAATCATATCCTCAAAAGAAATATCATCTTCATTGGCAACTACCAGCGTTCTCCTCTCGTCGCCGTAGCGTTCCCTGAGCTCCGCCAATTCATCCTTGATGATCTGCATCCGCACAGGCTCGTTCTCAAGAATGCCTTTAAGCTTATCGATCAATTCTTTAACTTCATTGTACTCCTGAAGGATCTTATCGCGCTCCAGGCCGGTAAGCCGTTGCAACCGCATGTCAAGGATTGCTTTTGCCTGGATCTCAGTTAACAAGAATCGGGTTATCAACCCTTCCCTCGCAGTTTCAGGATCTTTGGAGCTTCGAATCAATGAGATCACCTCATCGAGGTTGTCCAGTGCGATAAGATATCCTTCGAGAATGTGGGCTCTCTTCTCAGCTTCGGAAAGTTCAAACTTTGTGCGTCTTACAACGACCTCATGACGGTGTTCAACGAAATATTTTACAAGGTCCTTAAGATTCAATGTTAAAGGTCTTCCCTTAACAAGCGCAACGTTGTTTACATTGAATGCCGATTGAAGCTGCGTATACTTGAATAAATTGTTGAGTACGATATTGGCAATGGCATCCCTTTTTAGATCATAAACTATCCTGTAACCATCGCGGTCTGATTCATCACGGATATCGGAAATACCTTCGATCCTTTTCTCATTCACCAACGCTGCGGTCTTTTCGATCATCATGGCCTTATTGACCATGTAAGGGATCTCCGTCACGACAATCTGTTCTTTTCCTCCAGGCGTTGTTACTATCTCGGCTTTAGACCTCACCACAATACGGCCCCTTCCTGTCAAGCTCGCTTCCTGAATTCCTGAGTGCCCGTAAATAATGCCACCCGTCGGAAAGTCGGGAGCTGTGATATACTTCATCAGCTCTGGAATGGAAATATTATTATCGTCGATATAAGCTACAACGCCATCAATGACTTCACGAATATTATGTGGCGCCATGTTGGTCGCCATCCCTACGGCAATTCCAGAAGATCCGTTTACCAGGAGGTTCGGGAACTTTGCTGGGAGGACAGTGGGCTCTGTTAATGAGTCATCGAAGTTAGGTTGGAAATCTACCGTTTCTTTGTTGATGTCAGCCAATAGCTCTTCAGCGATCCTTCTGAGTCTCGCTTCAGTGTATCGCATCGCCGCGGGAAAGTCGCCATCTATTGAACCAAAATTTCCCTGGCCATCAACTAACGTGTACCTTAAAGACCAATCCTGCGCCATCCTAACCATGGTGTCATAAACAGACGCGTCGCCATGGGGATGGTACTTACCAAGAACCTCTCCGACTATCCTAGCTGATTTCTTGTACGGCTTATTGTGGTGAACGCCCAATTCCTGCATACCATAAAGGACTCGGCGGTGTACGGGCTTCAAGCCATCCCGCACATCGGGTAAGGCCCTGGAAATGATGACCGACATCGAGTAGTCGATGTACGCGCCGCGCATTTCATCTTCAATATTGATTGGAATTATACTCTGCCTTTCCGGGGGTAGGCTACCACGCTCTTCTGCCATGTAAAATCTTTGTTTTTAGCTAAGTGGGGGCTCTTTTTAAAGCTGTGCAAGATAGCAAAAATCGTTACTTAAAGAGCAGGGGGCCCTAATAAGTTTGCGGCAAATTTGGTCAAAAAAACAGGCTGATATCAGAGAGCAAATCGATGGATCAATACGGGTTCAGCTTATACTTATTTTTGCCCTTGTACTTGATAAGGTTGGGGTGATTTTCACCATAGTGAGGATTTTGTTTTTTGTATATAGGATGGACACGGCTGCGGTATTCCTTGTTACCATGTGCATGATTCATCTGGGCCTTACAGGTCTTCAGGAAGCATCGTCTAAGCTCCGGAAACCGGTAGGTCGCTCCAACATTCAGATAGAATGCGTTGAACTTGTGCGTAATGCTTTGAGTGGTCTCAGGAATATTAAGTTTGTAACTCTTGATCTCATAGGAAGGCCTGATAAACAAACGAAAGTATTCAGACATCTCCCTTTCTACAGTGACGCCGAGATTGAGGTACACACCCTTTTTTATAACACTTTTGTCAAAGTTCTTCCCAAGGTTATATCCTCCGATGTTAGCATCAACTACCAGAAGGTACTCGTAATACCGATACACCGTTCCTCCAATGGTACCAAAGTATTTCTGCAACGTAAAGGATGAGAACTCCGGAGAATAGCTATTGATCCTGTCACCATAACTTATCGGCTTGAAATCATTCATTCTAACCATTTCGATAGAATAACCTCCTCCGATTCGGTACTTGTCGAACTCAATGTGGAGGGTAGCCTTCAGAGGTATGCTGAAAGACTTGCTTTTAAATCCAATCTCTGCAGTATCCGAGGTCACAAGAAATGCTCCCGGTTGGATTGCGTTTGTTGACGTAGTTACCTTATTAAACCAGTTTGAATATCCTGACGCCAGGTTGGCCGTTTCGAACAATTGTGGCGCTACCCCTGGGTTCTGATATATGCCGAAACCAGTTAGCTCATGACGGAAGGTTGTGCTTCCAAAGCCAGTACTAAGACCGAATGTAAATTTGCTGATTACCTTTCTAACCCAACCGCTTCCGTGTCTCTTGATATAGAAATATTCAAGTGGAACCGACGCATCGCTTTCGTTCTCGTATTGAGCATAAACAATCTCCGGCAATGTTGCCATCAAGCAAACAATGAGTAGAAATTTTGCGGCGGAACGGTTCAGAAAAGTAGGTTTTAAGCTCCGTAAGTTAAAAAATGTAAGCCATTCATAATCTGGCCATTGGGCGTTAAAGTTAAACTAATTTCCGGAATCATCCTACTTCGCTGCATTTAGGGCCGTTTTTGAGAGATTCAAACTACCACAAATTTCAAACGTCAGCGAACAAAATGTCTTTCGGCTGTTAATAGTAACGGTAAGGAGCAGCCACTGTCTCTAACGATGAAAAGGTATGAAATAGTGTCTGTCCTTTACTGGCCTGATAGGTAAAATTGTAAGATGTGGAATCCTGGTTTCTGCCCGAACGGAGCAAAAGTCTCAGGTCATTTTTTCCTTCCTGAAGCGGTATACGTGAGTAATAGATACTGTGCGGCAGTGTTTGCCAGTTCCGTGTGTCGGCCTTTTCCGTTAAGGCATTCACAATTCCCAGCACTGCGCCCAAGCGATCATCCTTTTTTCTTAGCGTTTGTTCCGCAGCCTTTTTCAGCGCTGCCCTCAACAATCCTTTTGCAAACTCCTGAAGCATCCGCTGATTGAGACTGTAGAATGCGATCTTATTAATGTCTTCAGCCAACTCAAGTTTGTAAGTGTCAGAACCGCGCTCCACCGTTGCCGCCATGTAGAAGGCTTGCCTCTCAACGTATTTGGGAAATGCAACTCTGAAAAACTGCAGGCTTGTGAGATCAGACCTGTCCTTGTCACTGTCTACTCTGAAAGGAAACGAAAGTCCAAGTTCTTGATTATTGAAGGCCATCATGTGGTCGGGACCAGGGGTAATCACAAAATTGATACCCCACTCTGCTTTTACAGGAGCCAACCCGTTGTGCCAAAAAAATACAAGATCAGCATCCGTCGACGTGACAACATAATCGGACATTTCAAACTTGTTCTTGTAGCTATCGAACTCATCCATGAACCCCGTCCGCCAGGCTGCGTCCAGCAAATCTTTTTTCAGTTGGTCAGGAGGCAACATTCCAAACATCTTCGAATAATCACTCTCATACACCTCTACTGCATTGCGGTAAGCAATAAAAGCATTGTTATGATCCTTCGCAGACTGATAAATTATTCCCATAAGCGTGTGAATAAAAGCATTTCGTTGAAGCTTTTCCTCTGAAACATATTTATCACCTAACTGGTTAAGTCTTATATTCAAGCGCCTGCATTCCACAAGTGCATCTTCATGCCGACCTAACTTGAGGAAATTGATAGCCTTAAAGTAAAGCAACATCAAATGTTCGTGATCTTCTCCACGATAAAGAACCACGTTGGGATTGGTGAAATATGAAGTGGCTTCGTCGAAATAATTTATCCGGTAGTCTTCTCCGAACAAGAATGCTTTTTCTAAGTAAGAATTACTTTCTTCATACTCGCCGAGAATTGACAGCAATAAGCCTTTATTCACAAAATAGATGAACCTTGTTTTGCTCTCAGATTCATTCTGATATTTACCCAAGGTCTCCAGGGCACGCTTAAGATCGCCGTGCTCAAATTCACTATTGAATTCTCCGTGAGCCTGATAATAGCTTGCACAGCCGCTTATTATGGCGAGCGCGATAGCGACAAATACACTTCGAAACAGCAGCTGTTTCATGTATCTAAATTTCTTATTTCTCAAGGGCTTTAAGACCAGCGTCGTAGTCCATGGTCAGTTCTTTACAAATTTCTTGATTTCCTGTTGACCATACCAAATCCGCTTATTGGTTTCGATGTCTGTCAAAAAAAGAGTTGTTATGTAATTTACAATCCTTTTACCATTGCTGGTATCCGTCTCTGATGTCATTTCTCCGAACAACATCAAGTTTGCTCCTATCTCCTTGCCCCATTCTGATACCGTCGCTGGATCGGCAAAATCCTGTTGTTGAGCACGCTCAAGTCTCAGTTTATCCCTGAACTCTTCAGACTCCACAAGCTCGGCAATATCCGAATTGTAAATTGATACCTCTAACTTTTTGATGTAGTTATTAGCATCGATGTGCTCGGTTGTTTTATTCCTGATAAGACCAACGACGATGGCGGGTTTCCGTCCCAGCCCTTCCGCATAGGCCTTGTACTTGGACGACGTCAGCAGCTCTTTTATCATTGTGTCAGCCACCATCCTTGAATCGGTGTCATTCCATCTGCCACTTAGGTCCATCTGGGTTTCCGGAGCAATGCGGGTGACGCTACGGGTTTGACAAGAAAAACTGAATAAAACCAACGCGGCAATAAAGATTCTCGCCATACAAACGATTTTGGGTATGTAATTCAAAAACCCTGCCGGAAGATACGCAGAAACCTATCGATTTGAAGCATTACCAATGATCATCGAACTGCTTTAAGCGAGCGAATGACACCTGAAGGATCTGTGGCACTAAAAACGAAGTTACCAGCCACTAGTACATCAGCGCCAGCATCCATGAGAGCCTTGGCGTTTTCCAACGTAACACCGCCGTCAATTTCGATCTTCGCTGATGATCCAGATTGCTGGATCATTGTTTTCAAGTGCGTAACTTTCTTATAAGTGTGTTCAATAAACTTTTGCCCTCCAAACCCCGGATTCACAGACATAACACAAACCAAATCGACGTCGGCAATAATGTTTTCTAGTTCGCCTATGGAGGTATGAGGATTGATAGCTACTCCCGCTTTGCATCCCAGCAATTTAATCTGTTGAACATTGCGATGGAGGTTGCGGCATACCTCAACGTGTACTGAAATGGAGCTTGCGCCGGCACGATGAAAAGCTTCGACGTGATTTTCGGGTGACACGATCATAAGGTGAACATCCAATGGTTTTTTCGCATGGCGTTTGATCGCATCAACCACAGGAATTCCCATTGAAATGTTTGGTACAAACACTCCATCCATGATATCAACATGTATCCAATCCGCCTCACTCTCGTTCAGCATTTTTATCTCGCGTTCAAGGTTTGCGAAATCACAAGCGAGTACGGATGGGGCGATGATCGGCGCTGACATTATGGGTATAATTGAGCAGGCAAAAATAGCCTATAACTTCTAAGTTGCAAGGAAGGAAAAACCCGTCAGGCCTTTACAAGTTTGAACGTGTAGCGTTTCTCGCCCCAAATGATACGCAGATAATACATTCCAGCAGCGAACTGAGATAGATTTGCGGTGTATGTTCGGTCCAGCCAGGAAAATACCGCCTCTGTGCTGTGAACCAACTGTCCCTGCGACGAAAGTATTTCAACCCTGCAGGATGATATCTGGCCTGGATCGAATGGCCTGATAGTAAGCGTGTCGGCTAGTATTGGATTAGGATACACTTCAAATGGATTTTCCTGTGGGCGCTCGTCGAGATAGTTAACGACAGCTTTGAAATTTGGAATACCGTATCCGAGCAGAAAGTCAGGATTGTCGGCCTGTGAGGCGGATCTTCTTACAGCTTCGATCAACTCTTTGTTGGTAAGTTGCGGATAGCGTTGCCAGGCCCCGGCGACAAGGCTGGCCACCAAAGGAGACGCTAGCGATGTGCCGCTTGCAGAGCCCGCAGACCCATCCGGTTTGATTACGCTCGTGTTTACGCCCAGTGCTGCAACATCAGGTTTGATTCTCCCATCGGCGGACGGGCCCATCGAACTCGTTGTAGACCGTTGTCCTACACTATTTACGCTGGCAACGGCCAATACATCCCGGGCATCAGCTGGTGCAGTGATAAGCTGCCACGCAAGAGCCCCTTCGTTTCCAGCACTGCAAACGACAACCATTCCCCTATCTGTTGCGAACTGGGCGGCTTTCGTTATAACGGTGGTATTCCCATTTAAGTCGCTCTTTGAATAATTCATGGAAGTGTCGTCAAAATCGTAATAGCCCAACGAAGAATTGATGACGTCAACGCCTGAGCTATCCGCTCTTTCAGCGGCAAACAACCAATTGTATTCTTCAATACGGTATTCAGAATTCACATCTTCTGTGACGTAGAGCTGATAGTTTGCTTCATACAAACCACCAATGAAATTTCCATCCTGGAAAGCCGCAAGCACAGAAAAGACCTCCGTTCCATGTTCGTCGTATTGAAAGACATCGTCGGAATTGAACACAAAATCCTTCGACAACCCAACATCTACTCGCCCTTCCGTAAAAATGTGCTGGAATGGCAATGCGCTGTCCACTCCCTGAAATCCGCTGTCGAATATCCCGATGTAAATAGTTTCTCCTTTGTATCCTGCCGATTGCATTTCATCCAGACCAATCATCTCGAGTTGAATTTGCGTTTTTGCCGCGAGCTTTGCACCCTTGGTTTTTTGATGATCTTTTGATCTTCCGTTTGAAAGCAGTTTCTTATTTGGAGCCACAAATTCAACGTGGTCAACAAAGGATAGATCTTCGAGAGCCGGGATGAGGCTGGCATCACATTGAACTAACACACCGTTCATCCAGCGCGTACGGAAAAATACACTTGCACCCGCGACGCTGACACTTTCAACGTAATTTTCATTCACCGGAATGTCATGCTCCGTTACTGTTATCCCCTGTCTTACCCGCCTGTCAACAGCACGCTGTGAAAGGAATTCCAACGGTTGGTTCGTACTATATGAACTTGCTGCCTTGTCCTTGAAAAAAACCATATAACGATTCTCCTGCGCGTTAGAAACTAACGCACCTGTCAGAAAAACAAGGGTAACGATAATTTTACTCCACCCCATAATCCATTATGGTTTGTCGGTATATCACACCACTTTCGACCTGCTGCTTGCCAAGACAATCCGGCGTTTTACAACATTGAGGAGAAGTACAATACTCGAGCTGTATCGTTTCTTTGTAAACAAGGCCAACATTTTTTGAATAAATCTCCCTGCGGTGGTCCAGGTACACTACATAGTCCTGGTTATCGTGTTGGTTTACCGCTACACAATCCTGGAAAGATATGCCATTAAAAGTATAAGCGGTTTTGACTTCTTCGAGTGTATAGTTGTCTTCTTCTCCTGTATTGTAAGTATTTCCATTCCATTCACTTCCTGTAGCTACGGGCAATTTAAGCTTCATGAATGCGATATTTTCTTCGTTCATCACAACCTCCCGGTCCGTTACCCGGGCAGACCAGGTATCCAGGTATGTCCAATCAATTGCCCCTTTGTTCCTTTTGCTTCTGTACAGAACATAACTGTAATCGCCCCCGGCTGTGAGAAATGAATCAGTGACATTGACCTTCAGGTCGTAATAAAGGGTCTCTGGCACACCAAGGGTATACTTTATCTCACTTACATCATACAACTGAAACATGCCTTTACTTAGTGGAAAATAGGCTTTGCCACTTTCCGGCGAGACAGGATCAGAAGAAGTATCACAGGAAACTATACCAACCGCCACGATGCCTATCAGGTATTTAAGGAATTGCCTCACCGAATAATTGTTTTTTCTTTGAACAGCACAGAACTTTGACCGAAAATCGTACAAAGTTATTTCTTCTTTTGCATTAATGCTATGGCTCTAAAGACCCTTGTAAAAATAGGAGGCATTACAAATCTCAGTGACGCGCGTTATTGTGCGGGAATGGGCGTCGATATGCTTGGTTTTGACGTGATCCCGGGCCGCCCGAATTATATTTCGCCGGAATCGTTCCACCAAATAAGGGGATGGATCACAGGGCCGCTCATCGTCGCTGAAATTACGGGGCTCCAAAGGCTCGAGGAGCTTTCACAGATACTTGAAAATTACAGGCCGGATATGCTGCAAATGGGACTGGCCGAACTTACAACAATACCCTCGCCTCCCCTGCCTTACATCCTCATGCTAAAAGAGAACCAGGATATCAGTCACCTGGCAATTGAGCCGGAATATATACTCGGACATAAACTTCTAGCTGTACCGTTGAAGGCTGCCTTTTTATTGGACGTGAACTCAACCGATGAAGTAAAGTACGCGTTGATGAACGCTTCTGTCCGAGGTATCGCGCTAAATGGGGGACCAGAGCTGAAACCAGGATTAAAGGACTACTCAACACTTGCTGACATTCTGGAACTGCTGGAAGTGGAATAGAAGAAGTTCTTACGACTTCATCACGAGATACTCTTTTAACGTCAACTGTCCCACTTGAGGCGCGATGACATCGTGCTGCATCACATCAACGAAGAAGGCTAACTTGTCGAACATATTCTTATTGGTTACCCTTATCATAGGAAGTATGGCGCGCATTACCCAGGTCGGAATGGTAGGTATTGTTTTGGAAGGGTTTACATGTTGCTGAATTATCTCATTGATTTGCTTCCGCGTTAATGTCTCTTTGCCACCTGCCTCAATTTCGCACTTAGAGGAATTGATGGAGTTGACACACACTACGGCGAGATCACCTTCATAAATCGGATTAGTACGTTTGTCACCCTTGCCAAGATAAGCCAATCGCCCTTTACGCGCCATATCCACCACATCGAGGTAAGCACTAAAAATGGACGGCGGCTTAACAATGGCATAGTCAAGACCAGACTGCTTCAGTTTTTCGGAAAATTCATGATGTACCTTAAAATATTCAAGATTTGGATATCGTTCGCTGTGGAGTGCCGACACATATACGAACTTCTTGACGCCGCTTGCACCTGCCTCTTTAAGAATGGAAGCATTGGCTGCAAAATCCACATCATAAAATGACGCTTTGCTCTTATCGTTTGGAGATACGCTCTTCCCCAATGCTGATATGACAATATCAAACCCGTTACATATGCCAACTAATTCAACAGTTTTCGTGACATCAGCGATAAGGACGTTTGTGGTGATATCAGAAATATCGTCCGCTTTCTGCGAATTCCTACCCACCGCGGTTAATACATACCCCTTGCGCCGGGCCTCTTTGGCAATTTGTTTTCCAACATTACCCGTGCTTCCGAATAACAAGACAGATTTCATCTTCTAGGAATATTTCAGGAATGTGATACGGCAAAAACCACTCGGTGTTTTTCCCTGAGAAAATTTCGAATTACA
>Ga0193738_1000063_pt1 | contig 67877 bp, 61 predicted proteins | sample L2a1metaG_FD_144927 | JGI IMG/M metagenome (GOLD analysis project Ga0193738, IMG submission 144927) | Soil microbial communities from a riparian zone of the East river system, Colorado, United States - L2a1 | ecosystem: Environmental > Terrestrial > Soil > Riparian zone | place: USA: East River... | reverse complement strand
AGCTAGACAGTACGAGTACTCAGCTTGCAAAAATGAAGGAGCACGCAGCCAAACCTGCTCAGCAATTAAGAAAAGATGGAGACCCGGAAACAGCTTTTAAAAATGCGGCCAGGGTTATCGAACGGACATACACTGCACCGTTCCTGGCACATAATTGCATGGAGCCAATGAATTTCTTTGCTCATGTTAGCGATGAAAAAGCATTAGTAGCTGGAAATCTGCAAGCACCGGGTTGGTCAGAACCAACTCTTGCAAAGCTTTTAAACTTACCAGCCGACAAGATAGAGATCCAGATGACCCGAATGGGTGGAGGCTTTGGTAACAGAGCTTATGGACATTATATATATGAAGCAGCGCTTATCTCTAAAAAAATTAAAGCTCCTGTCAAACTTGTATACAGTCGTGAAGATGACATGACCTACGGCATTTATCGTCCAATGTATACGGCAACTTATCGTGCTGCATTAGATGCAAATAAAAATTTAATTGCATTTCATGTAAAAGGCGGCGGTATTCCTGAACATCCAATTCATGCAAACAGGTTTCCAGCTGGTGCAGTTGATAATTATCTTGCTGAGGGTTGGCAGATACCATCCAATATTACGATCGGTGCATTCAGGGCTCCACGATCAAACTTCAATGCGGCTGCGGAGCAATCATTTTTAGATGAAGTAGCAGAAGCAATGGGTAAGGACCCGATCGATCTCAGATTAGAATTGTTGAAACGGGCAAAAGAAAATCCTGTTGGTAAAAACAATGATTATGATGCAGACCGGTACGCCGGAGTATTAAAATTGGTGAAAGAAAAATCAGGATGGAACAATGCTGAAAATAAAAAATACAGTCGTGGGGTCGCTGCTTATTTCTGTCACAACTCTTATGCGGCCCATGTTGTGGACCTGGTAATGAGAGATGGGCAACCTTATGTTGAAAAGGTCACCAGTGCGGTTGATTGTGGTATTGTAATAAATCCTGATGCGGCGATCAATATGATCGAAGGTGCAGTTGTTGATGGAATCGGCAATGCGCTTTATGGAGGATTAACTCATAAAGACGGTGTCGCAGAGCAAAATAATTTCCATCGATACAGGATGATACGAATGAATGAAGCACCAAAAAAGATCGACGTTCATTTTGTGCAGAATGATCTTGATCCAACTGGATTAGGTGAACCACCTTTTCCCCCGGTATTTGGGGCTGTGGCAAATGCATTGTATAAAAACACAGGCAATCGATTTTATGAGCAACCATATATTTTACAATTGAACAAAACCAGCCGGGCCTAAAAATATTCATCATTATTTATATTTCAATTATGATCACATTAAATATTAACAAGAAAAACTACAACGTAGATGTAGATCCCGAAACACCTTTGTTATGGGTGCTTAGAGATACCATAAATCTTGTCGGAACAAAATATGGTTGTGGTATAGCACAATGCGGCGCCTGTGTTGTTCACCTTAATGGCGAAGCAGTTCGTTCCTGCGTTACAAAAGTGAGCAGGGCCGTAGGACAAAAAGTTGTAACCATCGAAGGCTTATCAGAAAAAAATGATCATCCCTTACAAAAAGCCTGGATAGAATTAGATGTTCCTCAATGTGGTTATTGCCAGGCTGGCCAGATCATGTCAGCGGCAGTACTTCTTAGGGAAAATAAAAATCCAACTGAAAAAGATATTGATTCTGCAATGGCAGGTAATCTTTGCCGCTGTGGCACTTATCTAAGAATTCGTAAAGCCATTCAGTTAGCAGCTGAGATACAACGAAAAGGAAAATAGAAAAAATCTGAGACCGTTAAATTGAATTATTATGAAGCAACATACAGAACGATATTTACTTCCTGTGAAAACGATCAGTGTTTTAGCTATTATTATATCAGTGATCGTATTCATGAGTTTTAGTTTTAAAAATGAATCTACGATCAGCAATACAAAGAATGAGATCATCAATAAGGACAGTGTTGAGTCTGTAAGAGCTTTTATGGATGTATACAAAGTTTTAATGAGTCCCCGTTGTATGAACTGTCATCCTGCAGGTGATGTTCCATTGCAGGGAGATGATAGTCATTTACATAATATGTTCCCGCAAAGAGGTAAAGATGGTAAAGGAATTTATGCAATGAAATGTACGAACTGCCATCAGCCAACGAATTTGGAAGGTTTAAATAAGCCTCCGGGAAACCCCAACTGGCATTTACCTCCGGCAAATATGAAAATGGTTTTCGAGGGAAGAACACCTGCTCAATTAGCCAAACAATTGGTGAATCCAAAAACAAACGGTAATAAAACCTTACAACAATTAATTGAACATGCTGATGATGGTTTGGTAAAAGCTGGATGGGATATGGGTGAAGGACGTACAGTTCCACCGTTGAGTCATGAAGAATTTAAAAAGGCATGGATCACATGGATAAAGAGCGGAGCTTATGCTCCAAAGAAATAATATCGTCATTCATTCTCTTCTGTTACTTGAATATTTGAATTTAGTAACTAGTTATTCCCTTTTTGTTGTTTACTGGTATGGGCATCTGTTTAACTTCGTACTATAAATTTCTAAGTACATGAAACACCACAACCGCAGAAACTTTTTAAAAATGGGTACAACGGTGGGTGCATCCATTTTGACAACATCAGCTTTTAGTACTACTCGTGAAAAAGTAATGCCAGGAATTACGGCTAAAAAACACTCTACAAAGATCAAACACCGGACATTAGGATCGGGAAAACACAGTATCAATGTATCTGCAATTGGCCTGGGTTGTATGGGAATGAGTTATCATAGAAGTTTTGTGCCAGTTAAAAAAGTGATGATTGGCTTAATACGAAAAGCTCCTGAGTTGGGCATTACTTTATTTGATACAGCAGAAGCTTATGGTCCTTTAGTAAATGAAGAACTTGTAGGTGAAGCGATCCAGCCATTCAGAAAAAAAATAATTCTTGCCACCAAATTCGGATTTGTTGAGGGCAAACCTGCGATGGGTTTAGACAGCCGGCCGCAAACCATAAGAAAAGTGGTGGAGCATTCACTGAAAAGCCTGCGAACTGATTATATTGATTTATTGTATCAACACAGGGTCGATCCAAAGGTACCGATGGAAGAAGTGGCAGGTACCGTGAAAGATCTTATTAAAGAAGGTAAAGTAAAATATTTTGGGCTGAGCGAAGCGAACAGCGAAAGCATACGTAAAGCACATGCAGTGCAACCCGTCACTGCATTACAAAGTGAATATTCATTAATGACAAGAAAGCCCGAGACTGATGTAATAAAAGTGTGTGAAGAATTAGGGATTGGTTTTGTTCCGTATAGTCCTCTGAGCAGGGGTTTTCTTTCAGGTTTCATCAATGAACGAACAAAATATAATCCGGCTAATGACAACAGGCCGACCTTGCCACGTTATCAGCCTGATGCCATAAAAGCAAATTGGGTGATGATCGATGTATTGACGGAGTTCGGAAATAACAGGGGATTGACGGCGGCGCAAGTTGCACTTGCATGGTTGCTTGCACAAAAACCCTGGATCGTTCCTATACCGGGTACTACTAAACTTGCACACTTGCAGGAAAATCTTTGGGCTGCTGATTTTGAATTCACTCCTGAAGAATTGAAAACAATTACAGAGGAGCTTTCGAAAATAAAGATTGTAGGAGATCGCTATACTGGTCAGTCAGCGCAACAAGTTAATAACTAAAGTTAGTTTTAGTAGAAACCCTGATGATTTTAAAATAATGAAAAGTAAAATGCAAAAAAGAAAATTAGGAAACAGTGGACTTGAAGTATCAGCTCTTGGTTTGGGTTGCATGGGAATGAGTTTTGGTCTTGGTCCCGCTGCCGATAAAAAAGAAATGATTGCTCTTATGCGCAAAGCAGTGGAAATGGGAATTAATTTTTTTGATACAGCAGAAGTTTATGGTCCATTTACAAATGAAGAATTAGTTGGTGAGGCATTGGAACCATTCAAAGGACAAGTTGCTATAGCGACAAAGTTTGGATGGAAACCAAATACAGAAGGTAAATGGAGTGATTTAGATAGTCGGCCTGAACATATAAAACAAGTTTGCGAAGCTTCGTTAAAAAGATTAAGAATTGATGTTATAGATCTTTTCTATCAGCATCGTGTTGACCTTGATGTTCCGATCGAAGATGTTGCAGGTGCAGTACAGGATCTTATCAAAGAAGGTAAAGTAAAATACTTTGGATTATCCGAAGCTGGAGTAAAAACAATTCGCAAGGCACATGCTGTCCAACCAGTCACGGCTTTGCAAAGCGAATATTCTTTGTGGTGGAGACAACCGGAAGTAGAATTGTTACCTACTTTGGAAGAACTTGGAATTGGCTTCGTTCCATTCAGTCCACTAGGTAAAGGATTTCTCACTGGAAAAATAGATGAGAATACAAAGTTTGATAGCTCTGACTTTCGAAATGTTGTTCCCCGCTTTTCAGCAGAAGCTAGAAAGACAAATCAGTCAATGATCGATCTGCTTAATAAAATTGCTAAAAAGAAAAATGCAACACCTGCGCAGGTAGCTCTTGCATGGTTGCTTGCACAAAAGCCATGGATCGTTCCTATTCCGGGAACAACAAAGTTGCATCGCTTAGAAGAGAACATCGGTTCAGTTAATATTGAGTTTACTTCTGATGAACTTCATGAGATCGATAATGCTTCTTCAAATATTAAAGTAGAAGGAGAGAGGTATCCTGAACATTTACAAAAGCTGGTTGGTCGTTAAGCAAAACAAATAATCCAGGATTAGCTAATTTCATAAAAACTTTTTTATGGAAATAAAAAGAGCTGGTTCGCAACCATCTGACAAGGGACCTGCTGAATGGTTTACAGGTTCTGTTCGAATTGATCGTTTGATTCAACCAAATGAACCATCAAAAGTTGCCGGAGCAAGTGTTACTTTCGAACCCGGCGCAAGAACTGCATGGCACACACATCCGTTGGGTCAAACGTTGATCGTTACAGCCGGCTGTGGTTGGGTTCAACACGAAGGCGGTCCTGTTGAAGAAATTCACCAGGGAGATGTGATCCATTTTGCACCAAATGAAAAACATTGGCATGGTGCTGCGGCAACAACTGCAATGACGCATATTGCCATCCATGAACAACTAAATGGAAAAGCAGTGGAATGGATGGAAAAGGTAAGCGATGATCAATACCACTTGAGTTAGCATTTATTTTTTATTAATGTAAATGAATTTAGATTTTCGAATTATAAAAGAAGGAATGAGAAAAAGAAACCTGGGTTTATTGTCTTTTACACTTGTAGCAGTAATGTTTATATTTCTTTGCTGCGACAATACTTCTACGCAAAATAAAAACCAAATGGTGCGGTTGGCAAAACTTGTAATTGATTCAGCTCAGTTAGAAAACTATAATGCTTTATTGAAAGAAGAGATCGAAGCTTCTGTACGTTTGGAACCCGGCGTATTGACTTTATATGCTGTTGCAGAAAAAAATGATCCAACTCACATCACTATTTTAGAAATATATGCTGATACAGTTGCATATAGATCACATTTGCAAACACCTCATTTTATAAAATACAAGAACGGAACAAAGGATATGGTTAAGTCTCTCGAACTTGTCGAAACTGTTCCTCTTGTGCCTGGGATGAAAATAAAGTGAATTTTTTTAAACTTTTTTTATTGGAAGTGTTAGATGAATCCTTGTTCCTTTCCCTACTTCACTTTCTGCCCAAATTTTTCCGTGATGTGCCTCCACATATTCTTTACAGAGATAAAGTCCTAGCCCTAATCCTTCTGTTTGATTGTCTTTTGATGCGACTCTATAAAATTGAGTGAATATATCATCCAAATATTCTTTTGCAATTCCTTTTCCCTGGTCGCTAATGCTTATTTTAACCTCATCTCCCAAACGTTCGGCATTCAGCTCGATCTCTTTCTTATCTGGTGAATATTTAATGGCATTAGACAGGATGTTCAGAAGCACCTGGTTCATTTTGGTTGCATCAACATACAGAAACAGTTCTTCATTAGGAATTTTATATTCTATTTCGTGATCAGCAGATAACTGTCTGGCGGAATCAACGCTTTCTTTTATTAGTGATCGTAAGCTTATGGTTGTTTGGTTTAATTCAAATTTACCCGCTTGAATTTTTGAAATATCGAGTAGATCTGAAATGATGGCAACCAGCCTTGCTACTTGTCTTTTTAATTTAGGCATTACATGCCTGATAAGATCGGGAGATTCTTCGACCAGTTGCAGATAACCTGTCACCGTAGTCAAGGGAGTTCTCAATTCATGACTGGCAAAGCCAATAAATTCATCTTTTTTAGCGCTAAGGTTTTGCACTTCATGGTAAAGCCTTGCATTTTCTAATGAAATAGCGGCCTGATTGGCGATTGATTCTACCAGTGTTTCGTGTTCTTTTGTGAACATCGCAGCTTTAGGGTGACCAAAAAAAAGTCCACCGATGACAACACCTGTTGGCGAAAAAACAGGGACAGCCAGGTAACTAACGACGGGCAAATGACCTGCTGGCATCCCTTTATGTGGTGAATTTTTTCCATACCTGGGATCTTTTGTAATATCATCAGAACGAAGAATGCCATATCCATTAAAAGTCATTTCGAATATCGCCGTATTTCGCGGCATTCCTAATTTTTCAAATGCTTCCCTTGGCGCTCCTGAAATTGCATACAACAAATAAGATCCTCCTTTTGAATCTGTCTTATTATAAAAGAAAGCGCCGAAAGCTGCACCTGATAATTCGGTAGTAGCATCTGTAACCTTTTGAAGGATGATATTAGTGTCGAGTTCAGCAGCAAGGGCCTTACCCGTTACATTTAATAATTCAAGCCGGTAAACATATTGTTCAATAAGTTTTTCGGCTTCTTTTTGTTTTGTAATATCACGGGCAATCTTTGAAGCGCCGATCACTTCTCCTGTTTCGTTATATATCGGTGAAACGGATAATGATATATTAACTTCTTTTCCTGATTTGGTGATCCTGATGGTTTGATAATGTTCTATTCTTTCTCCCTGCCTGAGTTTAGAAATTATCATTTCTTCTTCATTCAATCTGTCCTTTGGAATAAGGAACGATATATGTTGCCCCATCGCTTCTGCTTCAGTATAACCAAAAATAATTTCTGCGCCTTTGTTCCAGCTTGTAATGATACCGTTCAGTTGTTTACTTATAATTGCATCATCTGAAGATTCAATAATAGCGGCAAGCGTAGCCATCCGTTCTGAAGTTGTCTGAACACTCATATTTAATTGGGGAATTTATAGGTCCTGCCTGATTCGGCAATTTATTCAAAAGTTTTAAAGTATTCCATTTTACCTTTAAAAAAAGAGATATATGTTTGGCGACAATTTTGTCGTGAGTAATGTTTTAATGTTCAACTAGCATAATGCAGAAAATCCTGGTAGTAGATGACGACAAAGACCTTCTCGAAATGGTGGAAATGACTCTTTCCAGGCTTGGTTATCATATTACAACACTAGCAAAAGGATCGGTTTTTTTTAACATCGTTGAATCAATTCAGCCAGATGTTATTCTGTTGGATATTTTTTTAGGAGATGCAGATGGAAGAACCCTTTGCCATAAAATGGAATTACAACCCGCTTATGAGAATATCCCTGTGATCTTATATTCGGCAGGTTATGTACCTCTTTCAACTATTGAACATTCAAAGGCTGATGAGTTCATAATTAAACCATTTGATATCAAACAGCTGATTGAAAAAATAAAAACTTTATTGGGTATATGATCAATCGTGATAATGAAGTCACTCGAACTTGTCGAGACGGTTCCGCTTGTGCCGTAAATGAAGATAAAATGAGAACTGGCATCTGTTTGAGGATTGATTTAACAAACATTTTCTTTCTTTAAGAAAATGTTTATGGTACCGCTTCTTACTTTTAACAATGATCTTCCGGCCAACTCTAATTTTGCTTCTGCTTCTGAGTATTTGTTTTGAAATTTCTGCCCAGAATACTGTGAAAGGAAAAGTATATGATGCTCAAACCGACTCCATAATTGCTGGAGTAAATGTTTACAATCTCAATACAAAACAATCCGTAAGATCGGGCAATGACGGCAGTTATACAATTGCGGCATCCGAAGGAGATAGGATCATGTTTTCGAGAATAGGGTTCAGACCAGATACTGCAACTATAATTTATTCTATGTTGCTTGCACTTCATGATGTCACATTATATAAAGAGATCATTACTTTAAAGAATGTAACTGTAACTAGCAGTTACCAAATGGATTCATTGGGAAGACGGAATTTTTACAGCGACATTTACGCAAGACAACCGGGCATTACCGGCCTCAACAGACCTCCAGACGGATTTGGTGTATCAGTAAGTCCATTCAGTTATTTCTCCCATAGAGCAACACAAAAGAGACAATTAAAAAGGCGTTTGCTCAAACAAGAAGAAGAAAGTTATGTTGATAGAAGTTTTCCTAAAGAGTGGGTTGCGAAACTTACCGGGTTGCGTGGCGACTCTCTTACACGGTTCATGACTCTTTATCGCCCTTCTTATAAATTTTGCAGAAAAACCAATAGAGAAAAAATGTTGCTTTATGTAAATGATAAATTGAAAGAGTTCAAGAAAAACTATAAACCTACTGTAATGTCAGCTATAAAAGCAGCAGATGATGTATAGTATAAGAATTACGCAAGAAAAAGTTTAAGCTGATCATTGTCCCTCGCTTGCGGGGGAAGTGGTTCGATATAAAACATTTTTCAAATAGGGGTGGATTTAAATCTGACGCTTTAATGCGTGTCTTTACGCATCACCTATTTCGTTCCGATGGTGAAACACACATCACGGTGCATCACTTAACTTTTTTATACACACGAACCAAAGCCATGGGGATATTAAGTAATGAAGAAAAATCTTAACTATAGTTTTATAATGAGCTTTTGTATCTGTTCCCTGTTACGTGTACTAATTATTTGAACTATATAAGGTCCGGCGTTATACTTTCTTAGATCTAATTGATAAGTTGTATTAAATCTCCCATTTTCAAATAATTTTTTACCAGATATATCAAATAGGGAAACTTCAAATGAGCCATCATTACCGCTATATTTAATATACAGGTAATCCCGTACGGGACCAGGAAAAATAGTGATCTTCCTGTTCAGTGAAGGAGAATTGATGCCAGTAACTATAAAATTAAATCCTGTTGAAAAACTACTTGTACATCCATTGGCCGTTACATTAACGGTATATAAGCCCGACACCTGCGGTGTAAATGTATTTGCTGTTGCTCCTGCAATTGCAACTCCATTCAGGTACCATTGATTGCCTGAAGCAGAAGAGGATGATAAATTATTTCCGTTTTGTGTAATAATTGGTATTGATGGTAATTGGTTAACAGTAACAGCAATGGTATTTTACGCAGAAGATGCACAACCGCTTACAATAGTTTTTACTGTATAATTGCCAGCAAGTGTGGCTGCAAAAGTTGCATTCGTGGCACCCCCAATAGCAACTGCATCCCTATACCACTGGTTGTTGGACGAGACTGATGAGGTTAGTATAACATTTCCACCCTGGCAAAATGCTGTAGGACCACCGGCGGTAATAGCCGGAGCGTTAGCTGCTGTACTGACTGTAACTGCGGTAGGTAAAGAGGTTCCTGTGCATCCTGTCGTTGTGCTCACGGTATAATTTCCACTTGCTGAAACTATGAGTGATTGATTAGTTGCACCGTTAATGATCACGCCATCTTTAAACCATTGATTATTGGAAGCTACTGAAGAAGTAAGGATAACTGTAAAACCCTGGCAAAAAGATAATGGACCTCCGGCGATGATCGTTGGCAAAGAAGAACTATGTACGGTTACTGTTGTTAGCAATGAAGATGCAGGACATAATCCGATCACAGTACTTATTTTATAGTCTCCGGATTCAATTACTACCAGCGTTTGATTAGTTGCACCACTGATCTGCACACCATTTTTGTACCATTGATAATTTGGAGAAACTGAAGACGTAAGTGTAACAGAACCTCCTGAACAAAACGTAAGAGGCCCGGATGCTGAAACAACAGGCATGGATGGTTGCGGATTAACAGTGATCACTACAGTGTCCCGCGAAATACAATTTGCAGTATTGGTTACCTGGAGAAAATAACTTGTGGTGACTGCAGGATTAACAACCGGCGTTTGAGCCATTGATGTAAAACCCGGCGGATTCGATGTCCAGTTGGAAAGAGTATTAAAATTAAAATTGGTAGTTCCAATTGTTATTGATGTGCCTGCACAAATAGATCTGTCGGGACCGGCATTTGCTGTTGGATAATTCCATACAGTGATAAGTACCGTGTCTTTTGCAATACAAGTCCCGGAATTTACAGATAGATAATATGTGGTAGAGCCTGGTGCTGGAGTAATAACAGGGTTTGCTAGTGTTGAATTAAATCCACCTGTCTCAGATGTCCATAAATAAGTATTCGATCCTGTCGCCGCAATTCCGAGTTGTATTGAACTGCCAATACATAATGATGCATCAGGGCCGGCATTCGCAACCGGCGCAGGTCCGCCAACAGTAACTTGAACTGTATCCAATGTGATACAACCTTGAGGATTTATTACTGATACATAATATGTGGTATTCACCGAAGGGCTTACAATGGGATTTGCAATTGTTGATGTAAAGCCAACAGGATTTGAAGTCCATGAAAAAGTATGACCAAGAGCATCATAACCGCCAAGTTTTACATTTTGCCCAAGACAGATGGTTGTGTCCTTTCCTGCCCATGCCCCATGTTCATTTAAATTATTTCTTAAAATAATTGGTATAGGTCCTGTGACCAGATCAGGTTTTGAGTCACCGTCAATGTCGGCCACTGCATGTGCTTTTGCATTTCCGTTTCCGAAGACACCGGTTAAAAGTAAAGAACTGCTACCAGGCGAACTGGTATTTTTTACCAATGCACCATGACTAAAAATATCCACCTTGCTGTCGCCATTGAGGTCACCAAATGCAACAGTTCGATTTAATGACATTGTGAATATTCCATTGGGCGGTGCAAAAAATATACTATCGGCCGTACTGGTATTTCTGTATACAGCAATTGAACCCGGAGGATCTAACGTGTATTGTACATCATAAGCCATAAAAAGATCCAGCTTCCCATCACCATCGGCATCGATCAGTCCTCCATCTTCGTGTGAGATGCTATAATGCTTGAATGCTTGTCTGGCAGCAAAAGAAATAGTTCCGATACTGCTTGTGTTTCGGTAGACAGAAAACGAATATAAGGTCGGAACCACTGTAAACCCATCAACGATGAATAGATCAGCTTTACCATCTCCATTCAAATCACCCACTGATATTCTTTCAGGATAATTTCCACAAACGATATCAATCTTTGGTTCGAATGCAATGTTTCCATTAAGACTGATATTCCTGAATATGGAAATCTTCTGGGTGGGCGGAGCAACGTCGGCAATGAGCATATCGCCTTTGCCATCATTGTCAAGATCATGAAAAGTGATGGAGCCTGGACCTCCTGGCACTGGAAAATCTATTTTATTAGCGAAATCTATAGTTCCAATTGTACTGATATTTTTAAAAAAAGAAACAGTGTTTGCATTTGTATTGGTAACAGCAATATCTTTTTTTCCATCACCATCAATATCTGCAATAGCTACACCTGTAGCAAGAGGAGTAGTTGTTGAAGTAAACACTAAAGCTGGTGCAAAATTGACAAACCCCGGTGTGCTGGTATTTCTTATTATGGAAAATCCATACCAGGTGGCTGTAACAATATCATGCTTTCCATCGCCATCGATATCACCTGCCACCATATCACCAAAATCATTTTCTTGAACATTACCAAGGTTAAAAATTTTTGGCGAGTCGAAAGTATAATTTGTAAAACTACATGCAGCCGGAAAGGTTACAGTAAATCGTAAATTAGAATAAGCAATATGCCTGTTTACTGCAATCGTTATCGGTTCGTAAGTAGCGCCGATGGGTACAGCAACAGTTAATTGCCCGGCAGCAGCCGTTATCACTTGTGCCTTTGCTGAACCGAAATAAACAATATTGTTCGCAGCTGTTGTATTGAAATTAGATCCGTTGATGGTAACGATGGTCCCAACCGGACCTGAAACGGGCGAAAAAGAACTAATGACCGGTGGAGGATATGTAATAAATCCGGGAAGTGAGCCCGTTCCTTTTGGTGATGTTACCGAAACGGCTCCATTTCCTCCTTCACCAACAACTGCTGTGATCTGGTTAATAGAATTCAAAGTAAAAGAACTTGCAGGAATGCCTCCGAATTTGACAGCTGATGCATTCAGAAAAAAATTGCCTGTGATCGTTACGACAGTTCCCTGTCCTCCAGAAGTTGGCGTGAAAGAAGTGATCGATGGTGGAGGATAGGGTAGTGCATTAAAGTGGGGATATTTATATGCGGTGTCGCTGTATGTTCCATTTGAAACAACTAACATTACTGTGTCGGTTGCTGTATACAGATCATGTGTATATGAAGTATGGTAAGAATTGCTTACAAAAACACTATTAACGTACCATGCATATTGATTGCCCGGTTTTGAATAATTGATAAGCTGCACCGTATTTGTTTGAAATAAATTGGTAGTATCCACATTGAAAAGAGCTGCAGGAATGAGTGTCCCCCCTCCATTATTCGTAAGTTCTAAAAATCCATGCCCCCCACCGGACCAGAGTTGATTGCTATTGCGAATATGCAGGTCATAATGATCATAGCCTAAATAACTATAATTATTATCTCTTGGTATTTGCTGCCACACTCTTCCGGAGTCGGTTGTTTTATAAGTTTTATACTGGAATACTATTGCAAATCCTACACTGTCGTTAATAAATTTCATTTTCTCACACAGAAAAGGCTGCACCTGTGTATTATTTTTTAATGTCCAGGTCAACCCATTATTATTAGTATAATATAAGCTTCCGCCATTTGCATTACGCATGCTTATCCATCCTTTATCATAAGCAAGAAATGAAAGATAATTGACCTCGCCTGCAGGAAGATTTAATCCTGTCCAATTGCTTCCCCCATCCTCAGTTCTCCTGATCCTTGAGGCTTGGCTCCTGCAAATAGCAAATACTACACTATTATTATTTATTGATTCGAGGTAATCAAAATAAGCTCCGGGTTCAATTCGCGATGTTTGCCAGCTAAGTCCTTTATCAGTTGTTTTTAATATCCTGTCAGCATCTATTGCATAACCCACATTAGTATTTTGCGGGAAAACCATATCAGTGATCCCTGTTCGCAGTTGAAGCGGATCATACTGTGAATGAAATACAAGCTTAAAATTATTTCCACCATTGACAGAGTATAAGATAGAGGGCACTAAGCCATAGTGGCCGTATGCAATAATAGTGTCCTGGTTAAATGCTTTAACTCCATTAATAGCAAAGCCTATAGTTACGTTAACGGTATATCCATTGAAATCTACGTTAGCTAATGTGATAAATTTTTTTTGAAAGGTTCTACCGCTGTCGGTTGTAAAGCCGATCCATTTAGTAAAACCGACATACCCATTGGAGGCAGAATAAAAACTGATCTTTCCTATATCATTATATTCATCCGCATCCAGGTATACCTGGCGCATTTGTGCCGATAAAGAAATTGAAAGAAGAAAAAAAGCGGGTAAAAAAATTAAATAGAGATTTTTTTTAAACGAATTTGCAAAGCAGGTGGCAGGTTTGTTTAATAACTTCATGCAGGTGTCATTATCCTTTCGTTTAAGAATAATAGGATGCGCTTAGAATAAAAGTAAATAATATTTGCTAAGCAATCAAATGATCTGAATTTTTATGAGGGCTACTTTAGAGAATCTGTTTTTTAATTTTTCAGTGATAAGGGCCTCAACCGGGCTTTTGTTATTTTTATACTCACACTCACTTCCTGCTAATGAAAGACACAAAAAGAAAGAAAAATTTCTACCTGATCCTGATACTCGGAATGCTCACAGCCATTGGACCTTTTTCCATTGATATGTACTTACCAGCGTTTCCTGATATTGCAAAGAACCTGTATACTACAGTTGCACAGGTAACATTATCGCTATCCAGTTTTTTTATTGGTATTTCTGCCGGGCAATTATTATATGGTCCATTACTTGAACGCTTTGGCAGAAAGAAACCTTTATACATTGGGCTATGCATTTATCTTTTAGCTTCTATTGGTTGTGCCCTGGCAGCATCAGTAAATGCATTGATAGTTCTCCGTCTTTTGCAGGCATTAGGTGGTTGTGTGGGTATGGTAGCAGCAAGAGCAATGGTTCGTGACTTGTTTGAAGTAAAAGACAATGCCAAAATATTTTCTACTTTGATGCTGGTGGTTGCAGTGTCGCCGATCATTGCACCAACATTAGGTGGTTATATAACAGCTGTATTGGGTTGGCGTTTTGTATTTATAATGCTAATTGTTGTAGATCTCATCATTCTTGCTGGTATCTATTTTTTATTACCCGAAAGCAAAAAACCTGATCCAAATTTTTCGTTGAGACCGGCACCTATTCTCAAAAATTTTGCAGGTGTTATCAGGCATCCGCAGTTTTATACTTATGCGTTAACGGCTGCTATCTCAGCCGCAGGACTATATGCTTATATCGGTGGTTCACCTCATGTGTTCATGGAAATATTCCATGTAAGCGAAAAACAATATGGATGGATATTTGCTTTAATAGCAATGGGACTTATTGGCGCCAGCCAGCTCAATAGCGTGTTACTGAAAAATTATACCAGCGAACAGCTTATCAAAGTAGCATTAACTGCACAAAGTATTATTGGGATCTCCATGGCAGTGATCACATTTTTCGGATGGAACGATGTGTTCATTACCATCTTTCTCATTTTTATTTTTTTGTGTACGCAGGGGTTCGTGTTTCCTAATGCATCCGCACTTTCTATGGCATCATTTGGACACAATGCAGGTAGCGCTTCCGCCTTAATGGGCGCCATTCAAATGAGTATTGGTGCCGGTACATCAGCGCTTGTCAGTATTTTCCAAAATCACACTGCTCTACCAATGACGGCTGTGATGGCATGTTGTGCTGTAGCTGCACTAACTGTTTTCTCTTTGGGAAGAAAGATCATTATTCAACGGGCAAGCATAGAGAAGGTAGCAGAAGAAGATGTAGACATGATCAGTACACTATAAAATCTGTTTGAACAATAGATATACTAGCATAATTATTTTTCAAAAACCCGAAACGGGCTTTTGTTATTTTATCTTTACGAATACTCGATGCCTGACAATTTTATTCAATACATATATCTCGTCCTGATCATTCTTGGATTGGTGATGCTGGCAAACAGGATGCGGCTAGCTTATCCTATCATACTTGTATTGGGGGGATTGGCTTTGAGTTTAACAGATGGATTTTCAAAACTTACTATTGATCCCGAGCTGATATTCTTTATTTTTCTTCCACCACTTCTTTATGAAGCAGCCTGGCAGGTATCATGGAAACAATTTTGGAAATGGCGACGGGTGATCATGAGTTTTGCATTTCCAATCGTTATTATAACATCATGTGTAGTTGCATTTGCATCGTATGCTTTTATTCCGGGTTTTACATTGGCTCTTGGATTTTTATTAGGTGGAATTGTATCTCCACCGGATGCTATTTCTGCAACAACTATTATGCGACAGGTGAAAGCGCCAAAGAGCCTGGTCAGTATTGCAGAAGGCGAAAGTCTGCTTAACGACGCTTCATCATTGATCGTATTTCGGTTTGCATTGGCAGCAGTCATTACAGGGCAATTTCATTTTCAGGAAGCAGCGATGAGTTTTTTCCTCGTCATTATTATGGGATCATTAATAGGTCTTGCGATCGCATTTGTTTTGTATTATATCCATCGTCATTTGATCAAATCATCCAGCGTAGAAATAGTTTTAACTCTTGTTACTCCTTATCTCATGTATTACTTCGCAGAGTATTTTCATTTTTCAGGAGTATTGGCTGTAGTAAGTGGCGGCCTTTTTTTATCAAGCAGACGACAGTCCATGCTTACTTATAGAAGCCGGGTGCAGGGAATAAATGTTTGGGTAAACCTTGTCTTTGTAATGAATGGTTTGATCTTTTTACTCATCGGGCTTCAATTACCTTCAATAGTTAGTCAACTTGGAGAAACCAGTTTGCCTAAAGCAATATGGTATGGCCTGGCGATCTCTTTTGTATTGATCATTGCACGGTTTCTTTGCACTTTTGGGGCGTCTTTGTTTACTCGCTTTATAAGCCGGTTTATTACAGTAGCGGATCCGAATCCCGGTTGGAAAGGTCCAATAATTCTAGGATGGGGAGGTATGCGTGGTGTGGTATCCCTTGCAATGGCATTATCAATACCATTATTTATTAATGGACAAGCTTTCCCTTATCGTTATCTTATTCTGTTCATAACATTTATTGTTATTCTTGTCACATTGGTCTTCCAGGGACTTACGCTTCCCTGGGTAATAAGGAAATTGAAACTTAAAGACAGGTATAATCCTATACCGGAGCAGGAACAGGAATTGATCATTCAGAAAAAGATCGCAAAGGCATCACTTCAATTGTTAGACGAAAAGTATGATGGTGAACGAAAGCAGAATGAACATTTAAATATATTGTCCTCAAGATTGCAGATAGAGTTAAATTTTTTCGACCAGGATATTAAAGAGTTGGCCAATTCAACTGACAATACGCTTATACGCTTTCAACGTATTTATCTTGAATTGCTGGAAAGACAAAGACAAATGCTTAAAGAGATGAACCAAAAAGATGAATTCGATGAGGAGCTGATCAGGAAATATCTTGTATTGATAGATCTTGAAGAACTTAAAACAAGAGAGAAATTATTACAGGAAGTTTAATTATTTGTTTAATAAAAGAAAAGCGTCTCGTTTAGACGAAACGCTTTTCTTCTTTAATTGCTATAGAAAGTCTATTGAATTTTTACCAACTTTACGATCTTTCTTTCATTACCCTGCATTATTTCTGCGAAATACATACCTGCACGATAATTATCGCCAATCCTGATAGTTTGATTTGATGTTACATTTTTAGTTTCAATGATCCTTCCCGAGATATCCATTACACGCAACTTTAATTGTGATCCAACATCCCCTGTGACATTAATCATAAACCCTTTCGCTGATGGATTTGGCATCGCAACTATTGCAAGCCTTCCATTTCCTGGTGTTTCTTTTTCGACCGGGCCTTTTGTAATTATACTTGCAGCGCCACAAGCACCGAGCATATCGCCATGTGATAAGTGTATTGCCGTTTCTGATTGACTCACCTCCATTGTTTTTGGCGTGCCAGATTGATCATGGCAAATTGTGACCTTATCAAGTTTCTTACCACCCCGGATATCCATAACAACAATTTGCTTATTAGCCGAAGCCTGGCAATTATTTTGATCAGTTATTGTTACAGTATATATTGTATTCACAACAGGATCTACACTTGTGGTTGGTGATGTAGAGCTGTTTGACCAACTATAGCTATAACCTGGTGCACCTCCTGAAGCTGATGCGGACAATGTAATAGAAGAGGCAGGTGAATAACCAATATAAACCGTATTAGCTAATGTGCCAGATGGTAATGCAAATGCATCGGGAATAGTTACTGTAGGATTCGCATTTATTGTTACTGTTGTTTGACAGGTTGCAGTATTTCCGAAATCGTCAGTAGCAGTCCAATTAATTGTGCTTATACCAACATTAAATGTACCACTAGCATTATTGGTGTTTCCAGATCTTGTAGTAGTTCCTGAAATCGCATAACTATAAGTAACAGTTATGCAATTATCTGTTGCTGTTAATGCTGGTATCGTATAATTGCCGGATTGATTGACACAAAATACCTGCGCAGCCGGGCAAGAACTAATGACAGGGTTTTCATTATCATTTACAATAACTGTTTGTTCCGCAGTTGAAGTATTACCAGAAGCATCTGTCGCCGTCCATATAACTGTAGTAACTCCTTTAGAAAATTGAGCTGGTGCATTATTGCCTAGGATAACCTCACCAGTACAATTGTCACTTGTAGTCGCATTGCCAAGTGTGACATTTGTTGCGTTGCATATACCTGCATCAGTACTCACTGTCACATTTACCGGCGCTGATATAGTTGGATCTTCATTATCATTCACTGTTACGGTAAATGAACAAGATTGACCAGTACTGGATGTTACATTTACTGTAGTTGTACCAGTAGGGAAGAATGAGCCAGATGCAGGTAAGGCTGTTACAGTTCCACAAGTCATTGTTGACGTTACATCAAAATTTACAACAGCACCACACTGTCCAGCATCATTGTATACCGTAATGTTTGCAGGGCAGGTGAGTTTGCAGAATTGGAATCGTGAGTAGACTGGTAAATGATCTGATCCTGTTACTGAATTGTAGTTTGCAATATAAGTCCTTGGATCTTCTATATCAGTTGAGTTACTTATATATTCATTATTGAACTCACTCGTTATCGCTAGATGATCGATCAATCCATTACTACTAGGGAAACTTGTACGTCCTGCCTGGTCCAAAGCATAGGTAAGGATATTATAGTTGATGATATCATTTACATAGGGTTGATAAGATGAAGGATGACCTGTAAAAATTGAAGTAACCATTCTATCATTATAATCACCGATCAAGATCACCTTATCATTTGGATAGAAGGCATCCAGAGAATCCTTCAACAATTTTACATCGTATTGTCTCCTGATGTATCCGTCAGCATCACCACCAGATTTAGCATGAATAACAACTATTCTTATCTTTTGAGTTATTCCATCAATAGTTGCATTGAATGTTGCCATGAAAGGCAATCTGCCAGAGGCCCAGAAACTTGATGGATTACCTGTTGGATAATCAGTAAGACGATGATCAGGTAAATTTTGCCTTGCACTATCATACAGACTTTCAAACATTACCCTTGGTGGTTCCTCTGATGATAGAGTCATCGTTGTTGTATTATAAACAAAGCCGATCTTTTGAGGAGGGAATGTAGGATCAGGCGGTTCGAAAGAATAAGACCACCGATTAGAAACAACAGAAGCATAACCTGGGAGGTTTGCTACTAACTGAGCTAATGCAGCATCATTCGACATTTCTTCAATACCAACCACATCCATATTCAAACGTTGCATTACAGTAGAGATATTAGCTACCTGTGTAGCTATTTGTTCCGGCGTAAAATTATTGTTTGAACCTGCTCCGAAGAAACTGATATTATAACAAGCGACATCGAATGTTTCTGATTTTGGAAACGATGAACCTGTCAATGAAACAACATTTTTATCCAGACCTGTTGCTGAGACATTAATATCTCCTTCAACTTTCAATGCTTTTACTATAGGCGAAAATCTTACATATAATGTTGTACCTGCAGCAGCAACTGTTTGGTCAATTATAATTGGATCGGAAGTGAATAAGCTATTATTAGTTGAGATCTGGTAACCGGCAGGAGGTGTAACTGTCAGATCATTACTTCCAATTGCTGTTAAAGTAATGGGTTGGCTTGCAGAATTGCTGCCAGAAGAAACTTCTCCAAAGTTTAGTTGCACAGGGCTTACAGTTAATAATGTTGACTGATCTGTAATTGCAATATCATCAACAGACCAACGTGCAGCACCTAAAACCGAAGATGATGTATATCGGAATGCGATATACACAACTGGTGCTGCCTTGTATGCTGTAAGATCAATATTGTCAGAAAGTGTCCAGGTAGTTGTTGCATTACCAGGAGGTGTTGGGAAATTAGCAGTTGTTAATTCTGTCCAATCACTGATATTAGGAATACCACTTCCACTATAAGTAGTAGAAACAAATAATTGAAGTTTTGGCCCAGAGAATTCACCACGACTATAAAAACTAAGAACAGGAATATTTACAATGCTATTTAAATTCAAAGCAGGAGAAATTAACCATGCATCATTTGTTTGTGCTGCGCCACCAGAAAATCCATTTACATCAACACCATTTGAACTATTTCTTCCATATTGACTACATCCCCATTTTTGTGCACCAGATACATTGATCGATAAAAATCCTGAACCCGGAATACTTGAAACTGTACATGTATTAAAATTAAATGCCAGTGAAGATGGGTCTATACCTTCTCCCGAAAGATTAATAATTTTTGGAACAGCGCCGTCACTACTATGTGTGATCGTACCCGGATATACTCCGGCAGTTATTGGTGAGAATTTTACATAAATAGTTTTATTAAATGCGTCTGCAGGTGCTACGAGTAATTCAGAGCTGAAAATAGCATTATCAGTAGATACTGTATATGGAGCAGTTGCAGTGATTGTTATTGGTTGATCTAAATTTGTCTGGCTGACAATACTATAACTTGATGTATTGCTAATACCGGTATTTGTTGTTGGGAAATTGATTGCAGCGGTACTTAAACTAATTGTCTTTGCAGTTGGATCTTCCCAGGTAAGGGCGAAATCGTCAATACCTGTGCTTGCCCGGATATCAGAGCCTGAAGATGGGGTTAGCGCAACAATTCTTATAGTTATTATATCAGATTGATTATCCAGAGCGTTTCCAAAATTCACATGAACTGGATTGTTAGCAAAAGTATTTCCACCTGTTGTAAGAGTTCCGGTTGTATTAGGAACTACATAGCTGGAAGGATTTATGCCAAAACCATAATCAACTCGCCACATTGTGATTCTTGGGCTGCTTGCATTGAGTGATTGCAAATTAAAACCTAATGTGAAATTTATTTTACCTGAAGTATTGGCTATTTGAAAAACAAATGCTGCGCCTGGGTCACCAAACCCACCTGTTTGGCGAATTCCTAGTGCCCTATCAGTTGCAGAACTTTGTGTTACACCTTGGTCGTTATTACCTGATGCAAAATTTTTAAATGCGCCGCTTGTATTACTCCAGGCGACATGAGCTCCGGAAAAGATAGCATCTGTTCCAAGTGTTAAAGCAGTAGCACCAGTTTTAACTGTAGTACCTGATGGCAAACCACTTGCAATTGCATTAAAATTTTGGACATAAGGAGAAACGGAAAGATTGATCAAGCCGATTACCGACCCGGATAAAGAAATAGAATTGTTAGCAGTGCCAGATGTTAATGCAACTGTTCCATTTGCCTGTCCCTGTGGCGCGGAAGATTTGATCCTTACATACACGGTGGTGCTATTAACTGTACCACCACTTTGGTTAAGAGTTAACGACGGAACAAAAGAAGAATTATCAACTGACACCTCGTAAAGGCTTGTTGGGCTGACTATAACATCATCGGTCAAGTTATTGCCGCTTACAGAAAAATTTTGTGATGCTGAAGGAGTTCCGGACGTTGTAGAAAAATTAGATAATGAAGAAGGCAATACGTTAATTGTTGGAGTTGAAGAAGAAGCTGCGGAAACAGTACCGCCTAAACTCACACTATTATTTAAGGTTGGTCTTCCAAATGCAAAAGTTCCCCCTGCAGCCGATGCCCCCCAACCATATAATCGTATTGTAATTGTTGTGGGATTTACTACATTTTGTAATGCTGCTATACTACTTAAAATTATCTGTGTTTGGGCATCACCATTCGTATTGGTTCCAGTATAAGAAATATTTCCAGCGATGTTAACTCCTGCTGTTGCGAACCCGTCTAAACTGTATTTCCATTGAAATGTGTTAGGGCCAGTGCTTGATCTTCTGAAAAATACATCTAAAGTAGAAAGCGAAACCTTATAATTGGACAAAGCACTTACAGTAAATTGAAAATATTTATTTCCATTAACCGCATCTGTTTCAGTAGCAACATTCCAGCCGCTACCAGAAAAGGCATTTGCTAAGGCTGTAGCAGTAATACCACTTCCACGAGTTACCGAAGATATATTAAGATTTACATCTTTTGTTGTGGCTGCGATAGAAGATTCATTGCCAGCTGCGCCATTAAGATTCCATGCTAATATTTGCGATTGTCCAGTTTTGGGGATAATAAAAAAAGCAAATATGGTAACGAGTAGTAAATAAATTTTCTTCATACGGTTAGTTTTTATGCAGTAAGTTTTTTGGTTGCCTCAAATCTAAGCGAAGCGTATTATGAAAAACAGAGAAAATTATGAATAAATTATTAACATCAATGATTCGTAAAATCCCTGTATGTGTGAAATAAGTAATGTGCGATATTATTCATTTAGTCGAAAATCAATTACACGCAGCTGAAGAGTTTTATTGCCATTCCACTCATTCTCATCAATTTTAAAAACAACATCGAGAGGTTTATTCATTTGCAGTAAATGAAATTTATCAGCCATTTTAAAACCGATTCCTGTGAAGACAGTATTATTTTGTTTTAAAGAAAACTTTATATGTTCTTCTTTTACAATTTTTGAATAACCGGTGTTCCAAACTTTTTTGGCAACAAAAACAGGACGCAGATTTTCCGGTCCAAACGGCTCCATCTGTTGGAGTATATTATAGAATGACCATTGAATGTCCATGAAATTTATTTCAGCATCAATGATTATTTCAGGGATCAATAGTTCGGGATGAATTGTGGCCGAAACTATTTCTTCAAATTTATTTCTGAAAGCCTCTACTTTTTCTAGCTCAAGTGTTAATCCTGCTGCAGCAAAGTGGCCACCATAACCAATCAAATGTTCTCTGCAAGCATGTACTGCTTCATATAGATTAAAACCGGGAACACTCCTGGCACTGCCCGCAACATATTCACCACTTTGAGTCAATACAATAGTTGGTCTGTAATAATGTTCTATCAATCGTGAAGCAACAATACCAACAACACCTTTATGCCAATGTGATTGAAAAACAACTGTTGACTTTCGGTCTTGCCAATCTTGATTTTCTGTGATAAGAAATAAAGCCTCACTAGTAATATTGAGGTCAGCTTCTTTTCTGTCTGTATTATCACTATGAAGCATTTCTGCATATTGCAATGCTTCATCATAAGATTCCGCAATAAACATTTGCACTGCTTTTTTTGCATCATCCATTCTTCCCGCAGCATTTACTCGTGGCGCAATTATAAAAACCAGGTTATTAATATGCAGTTCAGTTTTTAAACCGCTTAGAAATCCCAATGCCTTAATTCCATTGTTAGGATTTTCATTTGCTTTTTTTAAACCGTAATAAGCGAGAATGCGGTTTTCCCCTGTCATCGGTACAATATCAGCAGCGATAGCGGTAGTAAGCAGATCAAGACTTTCATAAATATCATCATCACTTAATCCGAATTGAGGTGCCAGGGCAGAAATTAATTTAAAGCCGACCCTGCATCCACATAATTCCTTATAAGGATAATTACAATCTTTTTGTTTTGGATTTAAAATTGCAATTGCATTTGGCAATTCTTCATCGGGTAAATGATGATCACAAACGATGAAATCAATGCCAAGGTCTTTTGCGTACTTAATTAGTTCGATCGATTTTATTCCACAGTCCAGGGAAATTATAAGATTAAATCCATTTTCATTTGCAAAATCAATTCCTGCTTTGCTTACTCCATAACCTTCACGGTAACGATGTGGGATATAAAAATCAAGTTCGGAATGAATTTTTTTCAGGAAACGATACATGCAGGCAACAGAAGTTGTACCATCCACGTCATAATCGCCAAATACCAGGATCTTTTCATTATTATTAACGGCACGAATAATTCGTTCAACTGCTTTATCCATGTCTTTCATTAACCATGGATCATGTAGGTCGCTCAACTCTGGACGAAAGTATTTTTTTGACTGTTCAAAAGTGACAACATCTCTTTTTACAAGTATATCACAAATAACAGGAGAAATTTTGAGTACCGATTGAAGCAAATCAGATTTTTGCTTATCCGCAGTTAATATTTTCCATCTTTTTTGCATCTTTAAATTTAAAGCTTAATATTTTCTATTGATCACAAAATTGATGAGATCTTCAAGTCCTTTTCTTGAATCATCATTGGGGAATTGATAAAGAATATCTTTTGCCTTAATATAGAATTCATTCATTTTGTCCGAAGCGTATTGAATTCCTCCCGACCTGGTAACTATATCCGCTACTTTTTTTACTTGTGCAGCATCTGTGTTTTTATTTTTTATGATGTAAATGATTTCACGACGCGTTTCTTTATCACAATTTTTCAAAGTATAAATAAGCGGAAGTGTCAGTTTTTTTTCTTTGATATCATTACCAGTAGGTTTCCCGATTTTATCACTTGCATAGTCAAACAAGTCGTCTTTTATTTGAAAAGCCATACCAACATTTTCACCAAATGCTCTCATCCTTTCGGTTTTCTCTTCGTCATTAGAAGAGGACCATGCTCCAGCAGCGCAGGCTGACGCAAGTAATGAAGCTGTTTTGTTCCTGATGATCTCATAATATACTTCTTCTGGAATAGCAAGGGTTCTTGTTTTTTCCAATTGCAACAATTCTCCTTCGCTCATTTTTCTTACAGCATCAGAAAGTATGTGTAAAATTTTATAATCATTATTATCGAGGGATAACAGGAGACCTTTTGCAAGTAAATAATCACCGATCAGTACGGAAGCTTTTGTTTTCCATAATGCATAAACTGAGAAAAAACCTCTTCTTTCTGCTGAATCATCCACCACATCATCATGAACAAGGGTGGCTGTATGCAATAATTCAACAAGCGATGCAGCCCTATAAGTGCTTTCAGTGATAGACCCGCAAAGTCGGGCAGATAACAAGACAAACATCGGACGAAGCTGCTTCCCTTTTCTTTTTACAACATATCGCATAATACGATCTAAAAGGGGAGCCCTGCTTTTTGCAGCCTCCTTAAACCTATCTTCAAAGGTTTTCAGTTCATTTTCGATTAGTGTTATGGGTAAATTCATTTATTAAAGCTGAGCAATATACGCATCTAATAAAATATTGCCACAGTGGATAGGGCATATTCCCCATCCAGATTTTCTGTAGAACAAATTCCACAATGATTTTCAGTTAAATAAATCACATAAAAATTTGGTTTTTAACCATCAAGTTATATTTTTGCGTGTAATTTTGGACACTCGTATTCTCTTATCAAAAACTAACTCTCAAGTTATGGCAAGCAAAAAGTACATTTTACTAGCTGGCATTATATGTCTGCTGGCATCCGGAAGTTATGCACAGATGGGCGCAAGCTATGATGTAAAAGATTCTTCCGTTATCCCTTCTAAAAGAATGCCTCAGCATTCAGAGTTCTTAAATGGAACTTATAATTTTCCAGCAAAACCACGTAACCAGTGGGAAATAGGACTAAAGGCCGGAGCATTTACTGTAGCTGGCGACGTTCCTGCATTATTTCCTACTCTCGGTTTTGGGGTGCACGCAAGAAAATCATTCGGGTATGTATTTTCGATGCGGATTGAATATATGCATGGAAGTGGAAAAGGTTATAGTTGGCAAGGTGCAGGTAATTATGGAAGGAATACCGGCTTGATTCCATTGGGCCAAGTTCCTAAATATTCTACTTTTTTAATTGAACCTAGCCCGGTTACTGGTCTGCCCAGATACGTGCAAGCAGGCACAGGTCAAATATTTTTTGGTGGCAACTTACCACGGGATGTAGTATTTTATAACTATAAGACTTCGGTAAATGACCTCTCTTTTCAGGGATTAATCTCACTTAATAATATCCGTTTTCATAAGGCGAAAACAGGGTTTAATATATACTTCTTTGGTGGCATAGGGGCAACTCTTTATGAAACATGGATAAATGCTGTAAACGGTGATGATTATGCAACTGGTACTTCATATGCAGCAGGATATAATAACATAGCGCAAACCAACACATTCGTTTATGAAAACAGAAACGATATCAAAGACCAGGTAAAAGATCTTCTGGATGATTCATTTGAAACACCTGCTGAAACTGAAGGCGGTGTAAGAAGACCCAAATTGTGGGGCACTACTGTTAAACCATCTGGCTCCGTAGGTTTTGGAATGGCTTTCAAATTGAGTGATCGGATCAATCTTGCAATTGAGGAAAGGGCAACTGTGATTAAGTCTGATCTACTTGATGGCCAGCGTTGGTCAGAACATGGAACGTATGACCCGGTACTTACTTCTGACTATGATTCTTATAACTATCTAACTTTAGGCCTTAATTTTAACATTGGTGGTAAAGCTGTTGAGCCTCTTTATTGGCTTAACCCACTTGATTATGCATACAGCGAGATTCGCAATCCACGTTTGATGCGTTTGCCAAAACCAGTATTGCCTGATAGTGATCTTGATGGTGTTACTGACCAATTTGATCAGGAACAAACTCCTGAAGGTTGCCCTGTTGATACACATGGTGTAACACGTGATACGGATGGTGACGGAGTTCCTGATTGTAAGGATAAAGAGATCATTACTCCAACATATTGCCAACCAGTTGACGCTGATGGTATAGGTAAATGTCCTTGCGATACAACTTGTGTTGGAAGAGCAGTACCAACGACGCCTCAGTGTTCACAACTTTTAGGTGCATTACCAAGTGTAAGCTTTGGTAAGAACTCAGTTAAACTGAGTGATGATGCGAAGAGACTTTTGGCTGTGGTTGCTGATCGTATGCGTAACTCTCCAGGTTGCAACGTAGTAGTAACAGGATATTGCGCTGGTAATAAAGTGGAACAGCAAAGAAGCTGGGATAGAGTAAATGCAATTATCAACTACCTGATCGAGAAGGAAGGGGTAAGTGGTGATCGCCTAATCTTTAAATACGGAGAAGAAGGTGGTGATTGCGACACTGTTGATATTCGTGCAGCAAACGAAGGTGAAGAAGGTCCAAATACAGTTCCTGCTCCTCATCCAAATCTTAGAAAGAATTAATAATTAGTTTTTTGATAAAAAAAGACCCCTGATTTTCGGGGGTCTTTTCTATTTCATATAAGAATTATGGCTCGAACTGATAAACTCTTTTTAACTAGCTTGCAGTATTATAATAATCTTAACCCCATTATCTTGGAGTCAATTAATTTTTAGAGCAGATTTGCCGGATTAAAACTATCTTTGCCCACTTTTTATGAGAGTTTTTCTTTTATTTATCATCGTCGGCTTAATCAGCAGTTGTAGCGGAATCAATAAGATTTTAAAGAACAAGGACCCTGAATACAAGCTGCGTATGGCCGAGCAATACTATGTAAAGAAGAAATATAATTTTGCTCAAACCCTTTATGAGGATATAATGCCGCATTTTAAGGGCACGGCAATTTTTGAGGACCTGTATTATAAGTACGCATATTGTGCTTATTATCAGAAGGATTATTTGAATGCTGAAAACCTTTTCAAAAACTTTCTTGAGGTTTTCCCTAACAGTACCAAAGCCGAAGAACTTGATTATATGCGGGCATACTGCTATTATAAAATGTCGCCTAAAGTTCCATTAGATCAATCAAATACGATGAAAGCAATGGGGATGCTACAGACATTTATTAATACCCATCCGGGTTCTCCAAGGAATAAGGAGGCAAATGAGCTTATTGAGATATGCCATGATAAAATGGAAGAGAAAGAGCGGATTGGAGCAAAGTTATATTATGATTTGGGCCAGTTTAGGGCAGCAGGGGTGTCATATACTACTTTACTTAACGATTTTCCAGATTCAGAAGAGTGTGATGAATATAAATTAATGGTTATAAAATCTTACTTTAAATTTGCTGAATTGAGTGTTGATGAAAGAAAGTTGGAGCGCTTTGAGCAGGTGATAACAGAATGTAACGATTTTATTGACCGTTTTCCTGACAGCAAATTGATAAAAGAAGTTGAACGCTATATTACACTTACAAATAACAACATAAAAAAAATCTAAATAATGAGCAAATTAAGACGCCAGCTTAGTGTTGGTACCAGCAACATAGTTGAAACAAAGAACCTGAATGATATTAAGGAGAAAACAGGCAATTTGTATGAATCAATTTCCATAGTTGGAAAAAGGGCAAACCAGATCAATATTTCTTTGAAGGAAGAATTACATAACAAACTGGAAGAGTTCGCAAGTCATACGGATAGCCTTGAGGAAATACATGAGAATAAAGAGCAGATCGAGATCTCCAGAGCTTATGAAAGAATGCCAAATCCGGCTTTACTTGCGACCCAGGAATTCATGGAAGACAAGGTTTATTTCCGCAAAGGAGAAGATGAGCTTTTTAGTTAATAAATTGAAAGTGTATCACTATTTAATAAATTATTTTAGCGTCCCACTTCAGGGACGCTTTTAGTTTCTGATAGTTAGGTTTAATTTTATAAACAAATGCTGAAAGGCAAAAAAATATTGCTAGGAATTTCGGGCAGCATAGCTGCTTATAAATCCGCATTTCTTGTCCGGTTGTTAGTAAAAGCGGGTGCTGAAGTAAAAGTGATCATGACACCATCTTCAACTGATTTTATTTCAAAACTCACTCTTTCCACTCTTTCAAGGAACAAAGTGTTGGTTGATTTGTTTGATGAAGATTCATGGGCCAACCATGTTATACTCGGCAGATGGGCCGAAGTAATGTTGATTGCTCCACTGAGTTGTAATACACTTTCTAAAATGGCCAATGGCCAGTGTGATAATTTATTACTAGCAGTTTATTTATCTGCCACTTGTCCCGTGATTGTAGCTCCTGCTATGGATGAAGATATGTGGCATCATCAATCTACCAAACTAAATATTCAAAAACTTATAGATTTTGGGAATAAGATTATTCCGGTTGACAAAGGGGAACTTGCCAGCGGATTAGTTGGTGATGGACGAATGGCTGAACCAGAAACAATTGTAAAGTTTATTGAAGATAGTTTAAGTGTATCCAAATCCTTAGCTGGAAAAAAAGTAATGGTTTCTGCTGGTCCAACATACGAGCCGATTGATCCTGTTCGTTTTATTGGCAATCATTCATCCGGTAAAATGGGGTTGGCTATAGCAGAAGAGTTATATGCCCGGGGTGCTGATGTAACATTGATCATGGGGCCATCATCAACTAATTTGCCTGAGAATGGGATAAAATCCGTTAGAGTTAATACAGCTGAGGAAATGTATGTTGCTTGCACAAAACAATTCGACAAATCAGATATTGGAGTAATGGCGGCGGCTGTAGCTGATTATACACCGGTAAAAGTAGCCGCGACTAAGGTTAAAAAAACCAGTGACGAACTTGTTATTGAATTAAAAAAAACAAAAGATATTTTAAAAAGCCTGGGCGAAAATAAATCTTCTAAACAAGTATTGGTAGGATTTGCGTTGGAAACAAATAATGAACGTGAATATGCCCTCAAAAAATTGAAGAATAAAAATGCCGACATGATTGTGATGAATTCATTAAATGATGAAGGGGCAGGTTTCGGTACCGATACAAATAAAATCACCATCTTTGATAAAAGCGGTAAGGAGTTTAATTATGAGCTTATGTCAAAAAGAGAAGCAGCTAAAAATATTGTTGACACCGTTATCCAATTATACTATGCTTAAACAAACGATCCTCCTTATTTCATCTTTTGTTATCAATTTATTGGGTCAATCCCAGGAGATCCGGGCAAGACTGACAGTCAATGTAAATAAGGATAAGATACCTACAACAGTCGATAGAAAAATTTTCCAGACTCTTCAAGCTGGACTTACAAATTTTATCAATAACAGGAAATGGACAAACGATGCTTTCCAACCAAATGAAAAGATACAATGCAATTTCCTTCTTAGTATAAATGATGTTGTTGGTACAAATGAGTATCGTGCAACTCTTACCATACAGGCTGCACGTCCTGCATATAACTCGACATATCAATGCCCGCTAATAAATTATATGGATGAAACTATCGTTTTTCGTTATGTTGAATTTCAGCCAATAGAATTTAATGAGAACCGTGTTCAGGGAAATGATCCAATGGTGGCAAACTTGACAGCTGTATTCGCATACTGGGTATATATTATTCTAGGGTTTGATTATGATTCTTTTTCCTTACGAGGCGGCGATCCTTATTTTATCAAAGCACAGAATATTGTGAACAATGCGCCGGAATCAAGTGCGATTTCAGGTTGGAAAAACTATGAAAACCAGCGAAACCGTTACTGGCTCGCAGAAAATATAAATAACAACAGGTTTGCACTTTTTCATGATGCCATCTATTTATATTATAGGAATGGAATGGATCTGTTGTTTGAAAATGAAGAAGAGGCCAGGAATGGTGTTTTAAATTGCCTTAATTATTTGTCAACTATTAACAAAGAGAATCCCAATTCGATGATCATGCAATTCTTTTTCCAGGGAAGAAGCAATGAATTTGTAAAGATTTTCAGCAAGGCAAAAAAAGATGTAAAAGACCGGGCATTAAATCACTTATTGAAATTAGATGTTACCAATGCCCGCATTTATAATGACCTGAAATGAGATTTTTCTTTTTTATAATTCTTATCATTTCAAATTTTGCATGTATTAGGGATAACAAAATTCCCAAAGATGTTATACCTCAAAATCAAATGCGTAAGGTAATGTGGGATCTAATGCGTGCAGACGCTTATGTGACCGATTTTATAATGAAAGACAGCTCCCGTGATAAAAAAGCAGAAAGTGCTAAACTTTATGAAAAAGTATTTGACATTCACTTTACCACCCGAGAAACCTTCAAAAAAAGTCTTGCATTTTATCAAAGCAGGCCTGATCTTTTTAAAGCAATAAGTGATTCACTTCGAGTTGATGAAAAAAAGTCTCAGCAATACCCAGACGAAAAAAAACCACAGATTGATACTACCCTCAGAAAAATGAAATTAAATAAGAAACTGATTGAAAAGAAGCCATAGAGCTACTTCCTCGTATTTTTGTTTAATAAATTTCCCAGTATGAATAAAATTGTAAGCGGCGCTGATGAAGCAATTCATGATATTAATAGTGGCGCTACTATAATGTTGGGTGGATTTGGACTCAGCGGTATTCCAGAGAATTGCATTAATGCCCTGAAAAGGAAAGGTTGTACTGATCTTATATGTATTTCCAACAATGCCGGGGTTGATGATTTTGGATTAGGATTGTTACTTAAAACAAGGCAAATAAAAAAAATGCTAAGCTCCTATGTAGGAGAAAACGAAGAGTTTGAACGACAATTGCTCAGTGGGGAGCTTGAAGTCGAATTGATACCACAGGGTACATTAGCAACAAGGATCCAAATGGCAGGTATGGGCATACCAGCATTTTTTACACCCGCTGGTTTCGGAACAGAAGTAGCAGTAGGAAAAGAAGTAAGAGAATTTAGTGGTAAAATGTATTTGATGGAGAATGCGCTTTATGCAGATTTTGCTATTGTAAAAGCATGGAAAGGGGATAGGTTTGGAAATCTTGTATTTAGAAAAACAACAAGAAATTTTTCAACATCAATGGCAAAGGCTGGAAAGATCACTATTGCAGAGGTTGAAGAGTTGGTTGAACCTGGAGAGTTAGATCCGGATCACATACATGTTGCAGGAATTTATGTGCATAGAATTTTCCAGGGAACTAATTATGAAAAGAGAATAGAAAGAAGAACTATTCAAATTAAAAATTGATCAAGAAAAATTTATGGCTATTGATAAGTATGGAATTGCAAAAAGAATTGCGCAAGAGCTTAAAGACGGTATGTATGTAAATCTTGGGATTGGTATTCCAACTCTTGTTGCTAATTTTATTCCAAATGGAATTAGTATTATGCTGCAAAGCGAAAATGGAATGCTTGGCATGGGTCCTTACCCGGTGGAAGAAAGAATCGATGCTGATCTTATAAATGCTGGCAAAGAAACTGTAACGATTTTACCCGGTGGCGCTTTTTTTGACAGTGCTGAAAGTTTTGGAATGATAAGAGCAGGTAAAGTGGACCTAACAGTATTGGGTGCAATGGAAGTTAGTGAGAGCGGTGATATCGCTAACTGGAAAATTCCCGGAAAGATGGTGAAAGGAATGGGAGGTGCTATGGACCTTGTTGCAAGTGCACAAAATATTATAGTTGCAATGATGCATACAAATCCAAAAGGGGAATCGAAATTATTGCCTGCATGTCAATTGCCGCTTACTGGAGTAAAATGCGTAAAGAAAGTAGTTACCGATTTGGCGGTTCTTGATATTACTTCCAATGGATTTAAATTATTAGAAAGAGCTCCCGGTGTTAGCGTTGATGAAATCAGATCAAAAACTGCTGGTAAATTAATTATAGAAGGAGATATACTGGAAATGAAAATTTGAGCAGACCGAATCAATTAATCCACAAGATTATTTTTAACCGCAAAAAATACCAGGCCGGCTGTATTCCGGCTTCCAAATCTCTCCATTAATCTGTCTTTGATCGCTTCTACAGTTCTTGCGCTGATCTCCATTTTTTGAGCAATTTCCTGTGCAGTAAATTCCATACAAATGAAACGAAGCACATCTCTTTCCTTATCGTTCAAGGTAATTTCGCTATTCAGTGAAGGGACAACTTTCTGCCGGGCATGCGAACGTTTTAGTAAAATGCGGTTGACAAAATTATTCAGGTAATATCCTTTTTCGTATACATCCATTATGGCTCTTCTTATCTCCTGGGGTTCAGCATTTTTAAGCAGGTAACCATTAGCTCCATTTTCCATCATATGATATACGAACCTTTCATCTTCGTACATGGTCAACACAACAACTTTTATATGTGGGTATTGTTTGCTTACAATCTTGGTGGTTTCCATTCCATCTTTGCCGGGCATTCGAAGATCCATCAGTATTACATCAGGTTCATTACCAGGAATTCCCTTAATTAATTCTTCGCCATTTTCTGCTTCCAGCACAAATTTTATATTCGTATATGGCCGAAGTGAGAGAACAACCCCTTTGCGGAAAATTTTATGGTCATCGGCAATGGCTACTTTAATAATTCCCATAAGTTATCAGATTGCACTAAAATTATTAATTAATTCAAAGCCACGAACATTATATATTCTGAATATAGTTTTTATGAGCTGTATGGTTCATCTTTAGGTACTTCAATCGTTACTTTATAATAGGTTTGTGAAATATCTTTTTCAAAAAGAATTTCCCCCTGCAATAGCCGGATCCGGCTGCCAATATTTTTTAATCCCAACCCGATATTGCTTTTATTCAATTTTTCAAAATCAGACTGTACAATACCACGGCCATCATGATGAATTCGGAGGTAAAACTTATCGGCATGAACATTCTGAGTTAAATGGATAAAACTGGAATTGCTATGTTTAAGAATGTTATTGATAAGTTCCTGAATAATACGGAAAACGAGTAATTCTTTTTCCGGTTTGAGCCTGTCCTTATAATCATGAAAACGCTGGCTGGCATTTACGGTACCGCTGCCACTGATTTTCTGGAACAAATCGTTTATTGCTGATTCCAATCCAAAGTTTTTAAGCGTTGGTGGCATCAGGTCATGACTTATATTTCTTATTAATTGAATTGTGTCATCAATGATCTGTCTTGCCTGGAAAATGCTTTGAAGTTGGTTTACTTTATCTTGGTTTACAAGATTCTCATTTAAATAAAGTCGTGCTGTAGCCAATAATGGGCCCGCATCATCATGCAGATCTGCTGCCAGTCGCTGACGTTCTTCCTCCTGCATTTTAATAGAAGCATTCAACATCATTTTTTGCTGATCTATTTCCAGTTGTTGTAGTTTTTGCTGGAAACGCTGCACCCTACGTTGGTGCATAATAATAAATACCACAAGTCCGATAGTAAGGACAAGCATCCCGATTGTGCCTAAAAATAGCGCTGTTGTAGTAGAAGTATTGGCTTGTAGTAAAAACATAGTTGGTGGATTAAATCATCTTCATGTCAAGATTCGGAATTTTTTTAGAATGATTCGGTGTTTTGTTTATAGGATGTTTTTTGTACATATAAATGGAAAATGCGAATAATAAATTCTTGATGATGTCTGCAACATAAGTCATTGTCCCAAATTTATCGACCTCATTCTCATCAAGATTATTTATAAGAATATAAAAGAAGAATGAACCTCCGAGATAAATCATTATTCCCACGGCGAGCCAAAATCCATAATGATTATAAATAAAAACGCCTTTTGTATTTTTTGAAAACTCGTAGAAAAAATAAAATATATATATAAAAACCAAGATAGTTTCTATACCTATTGAAATACTATCAAGCCGTTCGAATTTAACCGAGGTTATGTAAAAAAATTGAAAAAGAGAGAATAGGAGAGAAACAACTATTATTAATTTTTTAAAAGTTTTACTATGGGTATTGACCCAAAATAAGTAAGAAAAAAATGAATATTCGAGAAGTGTATAAACGCCTTGAAAATAATTATTTGGAATATTGGACTCAAAAATTTCATAAGTCTTTAGCAATGCAAAAAACAAGACTCCATATAAGGCAAGCAATACCAACAACTTATCTTTAAGCCTGGCCTTAATCAGGATAAAATAAAGTGGTAGAATTAGATACGAGTATGTTACAACGGTAAACAAAAAGTTTTTCTATATTTGGATTTGCTCCAAAAATAGAAAAACTTTGTCTAGAAAGAAATAGTTCAGGGCTTAATCTTCAACCCAAATGGATATTTCCATACTTGCGTTTGACGGCCAAGCTCTTTTTTCAAAATTTTTCATAACACGTAGTTTTTAGCCTTAAGATTAATTGTGTGGTAAAAGTTGCCCAAATGAAGGGGGTTTTCAAGAGCGGAATATTCGAACATTTAATACTTAATTGAATGAAGTGCAGTCCTGGAAAGGATTTCATTCATTTTACCAAGTATATGTACGGCATAAATATGAGTAAAAATTCTAAATAATTTTAGTATTTTTACGGATATAAAAATAGAAAGTTTACCTGAAATTATCCGATTTTTAAGGCACTTGTTAACAGATGTGGAAAACAAGAAGTGTACTAGTTACACGGGGAGATTAGAATAGATTCGAAATAAAAAAGAAGTTGATTGACTGCGGAGTTCGCAATGGTCTTCAAAGGATAATGTGATTTCTTTTTTGGACGGTTTTTTTCCCGATTGAGATCGGGGTTAGGACATTGGATGTTTGAGGGAGCTAATCCTCGTCAATCAACTTGGTTCAAATGTATAAATGCATTCTAATGAGTGCAAGAGCAAATGTGCTCAACTTTATTGTTATGGTTTTTACTGACCTGGTCGTATATCTACAATAAATTTTCAGGGTTGCTTACATGGTATATTTTTTAAATCGATATCTAAAACAAACAAACTGAATGATTAAGCTATTCATTTTATTATCTATTATTTTTTATTTTAATAATTTGCTCAAATGGCTCTAAAATTTATTGATTATAAAAAAGGAGTATTTTCGTCCAGCTTTTTATTTAACCCATTAAAGCGAACCACAAATCATGACTGCTGATCAAATTAAAGTTGCAATTGCTGACGACCATAAGATATTTCGTGATGGAATAAAAATGGCGCTACGAGATAAGGAATACCTGAAAATACTTTGGGAGGCTGAAGATGGAAAGGACCTGATGCATAAACTCAAGATCAAGATGCCTGATGTGATATTGATGGATATCCGGATGCCGGAAGTAGACGGCATTAATGCCATCAGCCTTATCAGGAAGGAATATGAAGGATTGAAGATCATTGTCCTTACTATGTATGATGACCAGGAAATGATCACGAAGATGATGGAGATGGGCGCCAATGCATACCTAACTAAGACAACCGACCCTGAAGAAATATACCAGGCTATACTTACTTGTATGAACGATGACTTTTATTTTAATGACCTGGTAAATAAAGCTGTTCTGCTTAAACTACAGCATAAAAAGAAAGTAAGGCAATTTTATCCTAATCCAGTAAAGCTTTCAGAAAAAGAAATAAAAATACTAAAACTGATTGCCGAGGATAAAACAACAGAGGAGATCTCAAAAGAAGTATTTCTTAGTCCGCGTACTATTGAAACAATTCGCCAGAATATGAAACAAAAGGTAGGTGCTAAAACTATAGCGGGGCTGGTAATGTATGCCATGCGTAATAAATTATTGGAGTAAATAGGTACTTATATTTATTCTCTACATCTAAGCCGAAGCATCTCTATATCAATAAAAACTTTATATGCCCCAAAATATTAAGCCTGAAAATGTTAATAATTCTTTTTTTGACGGTTTTTATAAAGATATATGGCGACAAATTTTTCCGGAAAAAACAACAAAGGCTGAAGTAGATTTTATAGTTGAAGAAGCAAAACTAAATCCCGGAAGCAATATCCTTGATTTAATGTGCGGCTATGGACGGCATGCTCTTGAATTTGCCAGGAGAAAAATAAATGTAACAGCGGTAGATAACCTTCCTGATTATATCAATGAAATAAATGAAAAGAGCAGATCTGAGGAATTAGCACTTCAATGTTTTTGTACTGATGTTCTGGAAATGCAGATTGATCAGGAATACGATGCGGTTATATGCATGGGGAATAGTTTGCAGTTTTTTGACGAAGAAGACGTAGTTCGTTTGCTTTCAAACATAGCTGAACATTTAAAAGCCAATGGGAAGCTTTTTATCAATACTTGGTCAATTGCTGAAATTGCAATGAATGGTTTTAAAGAAAAAAGCTGGAGCAGGATAGGGGAGCGTCTTTTTTTAACTGAATCGAAATTTCTTTTTCATCCTACAAGAATAGAGACCAACAGCATTATCATAACCGATTCCGGCGGGAAGGAAGAAAAAACCGGCATTGACTTTATTTATAGTATTTCGGAACTGGAATCAATGTTCAATAAAACCGGATTTCAATTTAAAGAAATCTATAGCATTCCAGGTAAAAAGCGATTCACAGTTGGAGAACCAAGAGCTTATATTGTTGCTGAAAAAATGTAAGAATCAATCTTCACTTTCATCTACCAGATTTTAAAAACGGGGATTTCAATAAGACTTAATAAAATAAAAGGAAAGTTGACTGTCGGAGACAGTGCGTTGGTTTTTACAAAGGATTTGGAAATTTCTTTTTGGACGGTTTGGACATTGGACGGTTTCGGATTGCGAAGTATGCACAGTGAGTCCGTATCAATCAACTTTCTGACGCAAAACTATTGTTGCATCGTATATCACACAAGAGCAAAACTTCCTGATCTTTCAATTATGGTTTTTACTGATGCTATCGTAAACTTCTCATTCATCATTGAGTAATTTTGCTCGATCTCGTTTTATTACTTGTATATTCCACATACGTAAAATCAGGTACTTGTACTATGGTACATGTTGCAGGAATTTTACAATTTGCATTTCGAAACGATTTAAGAAAATAAGTTTTAAAAAAAATCGTTTATTTACTAACCAATATCCGATGGGATCGTACGATCTCATCAAAAATTTTTAAAACCAATCATTTCATGAAAAACCCAGAAACAACAAGCCATGTAATTAAGGTGGCTATTGCCGATGATCACACACTTTTCCGTTCCGGTGTGAAAGCATCTTTGACTGCGCATAAGGACATACACATGGTAGCTGAAGCTGAGAATGGCATGCAGATGCTTAATTTATTAAAGCATATTCAGCCCGATGTTGTACTTCTTGATATATCAATGCCTATCATGGATGGTCTTGCAACATTACCCGAAATAAAAAAATTATACCCTGGCGTGAAGGTGATCATGCTCAGCATGCACAATGATCATTCTATGATCAGCCGCATGATGGAGATAGGTGCTAACAGCTACCTGACAAAGGAAAGTGGCGCTGAAAAAATTTATGAAGCGATCAAACAGGTATATGAAAATGAATTTTTCTTTAATGATCTTACTAATAAGGCATTATTAAGTGGCCTGCGAAACAAAACTTTCGCAGATGCACACAAACCTGCCGAAGTTCATTTAAATGAAAAGGAAATAACTATTCTGCGCCTGATGTGTGAAGAGAAAAGCACAAAAGAAATTGCAGATATAGTTGACTTAAGCCCCCGTACCGTTGAAGCGATTCGTGATAAATTAAAAACGAAGACTGGCACTAAAAGTATGGCTGGTTTGGTAATGTACGCTGTGAAAGCGGGAATCGTAGAGCAATAAAACTTTTAGATAGATAATTGAAATGGCATCGAAATGATGCCATTTTTTATTATCGTTTATAAGTATAAATTTCGTATCCAACTGCTCCAATAAATTTTCTATTTATCTTTTTTTCGGTTGCTTTTCTTACTAAGCTCTGCTCATATTGAGTTGCTACAAAAAAGTATTTATCTTTTATAGTAGATTTTTTTCTTCTAAATTCTATTTTTATTCTTCCCTTATATTTTGAAGAAAGAAGAATATTAGTAAGAAATGCATTTGGACTTGTTAAAAGAAAACTTCTTCCATTTCTTTTAACTCCGCTGGAAAGAGAGCCGCCCAGCTGCCAGGCATTAAATGTTAATGAATCTAAAGTGATGATAATTGTACCAGTTTTAAAAAAAGGTTCATCGGGAAATAAAGCTGAATCAGAAAACTCAAGCGTCATTGGGTTTTCTGTATTTCTTCTAATTTCAAAAATGGTATTTGAAAAATCTGCAGTGCCCAAATTAATAATATTCAGGTTTCGCCAGATGATATTATTATTCTGTCGGGTATTATAATTTATTACATTCGTTTCAGCAAAGGTCATAGGATCAGCTGCTGATACCCACCGGGCTATCATGCAATAATGACCTGCACCAGCATCATTGTCCCATTCAAACTCAATCACTGAAGTAGTAAGTGTATTTATAGTTATTGATTTTGCCCCTATCTGTGTCCAATCGCTTGGCCAACTTAATCCTGTTGATGCTCTTGCAATATATATTTCAAGTGTGCCACTGATTGTTGGCCCGCCATTATGAAGTTTTACATATACCCAATTTATTTGTCCAGCTTTCGGATTTTCATGAGCATGTTGAAAACTAAAACTTAGATCCCTTTGGTTTCTTACCCATATATAAGGAGAAAAGCACATGGTTTGGCCAGTTGTATTGGGATCGGGTTCAACACCTGTATCTTCCCATGAATCTCTCATCCATACATTACTAATAGGGGGAGTGCGACATCTAAAACGACTAACAACCGAAGCAGTTGTATTTAGAGTTAACGCATTATTTGAACCGCATAACGTATTGTTATTACCCATTACTTGCCCATTATATGGATTAGGGATTGATGGATTTGACCAAAGATCTTGTTTTGTTAAACCTGAGGTTGTTGACATGATTGTTTTCCAGGTAGGACCATCAAATCCATGCGCAAATACATAAGGAAGATTAGGGTCAGATGGCTCTGCTTCTTGTCGTACAGCCGGGCAATCATGTCTTGCGCCCATAATATGCCCTAATTCGTGCGGAAATGCAAGTACCGGACGTCCAGCCTTGCTTTTTCTTACAATACAAAAAGCGGAGTCTTCATAGCCAACCGAAACATTTGTCATCACTTTTGCGAGTCCGTCAGAAGTGCCATTTTCTACAATTAGCACTACAATATCAGCAGCATGAGTATTTCTCCAAGTATGAACTTCGTCCATTATGCCATCACCATTTGTGATCAAAGAAGCCAAGACAGTTTCGGTATTGTCAATTGCGGTATAATTTATTTCACTTTCATACACCAATTCGAGCCGTTGAGTCACATTACTTCTCAGGTATGATTCATTAGTAAGATCTATAAGCAGTCCTGCCTCGGCATGCAGGACATCCCGGAGATTCATGTCAATGGGTATTGTTATAGTAGCAACAGCATCTGATGAATAAACAGCCATGACGTCAATTAATGTCGGAGAGTCGGTGCAATAGGGTTCCGTAAATTGGGCGCTATCCACGGCGCCTGACCCCAACGAAATATTATCCGGTACTTCAGATACCAATGCCGGATTAATTTTTTTAAGTTGATAAACGCTGCCACCTTTATATATAACCTGGTAAACAAATCCACTATCATTTTTGATAGAGCCTGCCATTTTGTTATTCACAATTGAAAATATCACTTGGCTTCCCGGTTGATTTCTTATTACACCATACCAGCTTAATCGGTTTCGTTTATCATATTGTACTTTTCGTTTATCTATAATAACCGTTTGTGCGTCGGGTAATAAAACCGAAATTGAATTAATATTTCCTGAGGTAAGCAACCCTAGGTTTGCGGTCACGTTGATCTTTGCAACTACTGCGGAGTCCACTTTGTCGGTCACAAACCCGGTATCTTGAGTAACAACAAACAAAGATGGTTGTTGAGCAATTGCTACTGCTGAAATAAATAAAGCAGCAGAGATTATTGCAAGTGGTTTGCTGAAGTATAACATAATAAGGATTTTTTTGAGTACTTGATAGGACAACTAGCCGACACGCATTAACGATATTGAACAACAATCAGCACAGGCCTTTATTAACTGATAATTCCGTTTTTAATCGCGAATAAAACTAATCCTGCAGTGTTTCTAACCCCTACTTTTTCGATAAGTCTTTGTCGAATTCCTTCTACTGATCTGGGACTGAGAAAAATATCTCTGGCAATTTCTGCAGCTGTTTTTTCTTCACATATCAGTTTCAATACCTCCAATTCCCTTTCTGAAAGCTCAATGTTTTGATTAAATGAAGGTTTTATATTGGCTTTAATAACCAGCTTCTTTAACAAGGCTTTATTAACAAGATCATTGAAATAATATCCATTTTCTTTGACCGTATAGATCGCTTTTCTAATTTCATCCGGCTCTGCATTTTTTAACAGATAGCCATTTGCCCCGATCTCCATTAAGTGAATTATAAATTTATCATCGTCGTACATGGTTACTACTAATACTTTCAAATCGGGATATTTTTTTCGTATTAGCTGCGTGGCTTCCATACCATCCATAATTGGCATTTTCAGATCCATGATTACGACATCCGGCTTTGCTGTTTCAATATTATTTACAAGATCTTCTCCATTATCTGTCTCAAGCACTACATTCATATTCTTATCACTCGCTATGCATTTTTTTATTCCTTCTCTGAATATCTTATAATCATCCGCAATTGCTATATTGATCTTACTCATTGTTTATAATTGAATCGGTATTTCAATATGAACAGAACAGTCATTATTAGTTTTCTTTTCAAAAAAGATATTTCCCTTTAATAAAATAATTCTGTTTTGAATATTTTTCAGCCCAAGGCCATCGGTCTTGAAGCGTAATTCTTCGAATTCTTGCTGTGACAATCCATTCCCATTATGCTGCAATGTTACTTTCAAGTTATCATTTTTTAACCACGATTGAATACGTATAAATTCGGGATGACCATATTTTAAGGTGTTATTTACAAGTTCTTGAACAATTCTATAAATGGCAAGATCGGTTTCTGGGTTTGAAAGCATATAATTATCATCCATTTCAACAGTATTGTTAACTGTTGTGCCCCCAATTATGGTTTTCATAAAATGCCTGACAGCTTCATTTAATCCAAATTCTTTTAAAATTGCTGAATGTAAGTTATGTGAAATACTCCTGACCTTTTTAATAGATTCATCAATGAGATCTTTCACTTTTGCATGATCCTGCTGATCTGCATCATTCAAAGCTTTTGTATTTATTTCAACTAGAAATATCCTTGATGAGGAAAGAAGTGCACCAACCTCATCATGAAGCATTTCTGCAATTCTATGACGTTCTACCTCTTCACTGCGTACAGCAGCTTCAATTAACTGGTTTTGCTGTTGTTCTTTTAAGTGGCTCATGCTTTTTTGCAATTGACTTTTTTTCCTCTGATTCACAACTGTCATTATAAGAAAGCTGACCACAAGCAATAACATAACCGCAATACCGGCTATAACAAGAATGGTTATATCAACGTCCTGGCTACTCATTTTTTATAAAAAGCAACGGCTATTAAAAAACACATTATAGCAAAGGAAATATTATGCACGTCCCAGATATAATAAGCAAAAATATCCCCACTATTAATAATTATCTTGTAAAACAGGAACAGGAAAAAGGTGATTGCAGAGTATAAGCTGATACCGGTAACAACCCACACATGACTATAAGAAAATAGCCAGCGTTCGTCATCATCATTTACTTTAAGATAGAACCAGATTAAGCAGTATATGAGACCTATTGCCGCCTCCAAAGCCATTGTTTTACTACTGAAATCAAGCAAGCTTTCGAGAAAAATAAAATTTAAGATAACAACGAGCATATATAAATAAGGTACAACTTTATTTAACTTCCGGAAACGCGGATGTAGATAGTTAAAGAACCATGTAAAAAAAACAAGGCGTAAAATCGAATTAATATTATAAAAGATATAATTACTTTGAAGAAGCTTATACTCGATAAAAGGATGATAAAGAAAGTCGATAGTAAAATTAATAGCCAATGCCGTGATAAGGTAAATTATTATTGGCTTTTTCCATGCATATTGTGGTTTTCTGATAACAAGAATGGTCAGAGGTATAAGTAGCGCCCATACCTCTGACCAATCTATTAAGTTAGTAAGAATATTCCTCATCAGTTATGATTCGGTTTTTGCGGTGGGCATGGGTTCAGTTCTTCTTCAGGATCTGCACCTCCGCCAAGTGGAGGCCAGCAACGGGCACGGTACGATAAGTATTTTTTTCCGCAGCTGTCCTTTACAAACGGAATAAATATTACTTCCTTATATCTTCTACCCCTTCCATCCCTACCTACCATCCCACTAAGCTTATGAAATGAAAGCTCTAACGTAGTGAACAGGACATCCGTCGGAAGGCTTACTGTCGTAGTATCTTTTATCTGTAAAAGCACCGATGGGTAGGCTGGATCATGTAGATGGTCATTTTGCTTTGCACCCTGAGCCAAGAGCGTAAGAGACTTAGGAAAGCGATCACTGTAATTATTTACAGTAAAATTTAAGAGGAGCTTTTTAAAACCGTCTGCAGGAGGGGTTAAATAGAATGTCCTTACAAACGTGGGGGAATCTATCTTTAGTTGAAAAAAATTGGCGTTTGGCGGCGGGGGAGCAAGGGGTTTTTCTTCGGTGCTTGTTTCTGTTGTGGGTGCTCCTTGTTGTGTGTCCTTGTCCTTACACCCATTAATCATTGTAGCAATTCCAAAGAGTAATAGGCAACTCCATAAAAAGGATTGCATTTTTGCCTTTAGCGGTGATGATTTTGTCTGATTCATAAATTTTAGTTTTTGGCGGTTAAGAGATAGTAATTAATAAATCCGGAAGGGAGTCTTCTATATAGGTGGGAAAGCATTTTAAATGTATTTATTTAATTCCAAATATCAAACAGCCGTATCCGAAAAACCAGCGTACAAGTACGCATTTTAAAGAAAAGGAGTTTCTACGCAGCACCTTTCAGCAATTACCATACTAGTACGTTGTCACTTTTATGCGAGATGATACGCATGGCGAATTGTTGTGCTAACGTACTAATTCCTAATGTTTTTTTTGCGTAGATGCTACCTTGTTCCAGGGGCATCTGTGAGGCAAAATTGTGGTATAAAAATTACCGCAATGACACCTCAAAAAATCTTCCGCATCAGCCTTCCAGCCCTTCTGTTCTTAGCTTTTTTATTAAGCCCATTAAGATCAAAAGAAAACCTTTCTTCAAATGGTAAGCGAACTTTCTCCATTCATCTCCAGGCGGATGGAGAAAGTTCTTCTGACCACGCTATTCAATTTGATTTTTCGTTGCCCGTAAATAATAAAAAACAGAAGGATACAGATCATAATAACCCGGATCTGCTAAGACATAAACGCCATGCGGATGAAGACAGGCATGAACTTCATCATCATCATTTCGATAAAAGTAAAAGTCGCAAAAAAATAATTAATATGCTGACGGGCTTGTTACTTAAGATTATTATCGTAGTTAGCTATTTTTCCATATTACTTTGCAGTTATGTAAGCCTCAGCCACTAATAATAAAATGAAAAAATTTATTAACTATAACGGTCGAATTTGCGAAGAAGGACAAGCCTTTCTGCCAACGGCTGATCACAGTTACCGGTATGGTGACGGGCTTTTTGAAACGATGAAGTTGGTGAAGGGAGATATACTGTTTAAAGATCTGCATTTTGAGAGGTTATATTCCGGATTAAAAATTTTAAAATTCAATGTTCCTGCCGTATTTACAAAACAAATCATTGAAGAACAAGTTGAGGCGCTTTGCAAAAAAAATGATTGTGAAGACCTCGCGAGGGTCAGGCTTTCAATATCAAGAGGAAATGGGGGCTTGTATGACTGTGACAATAAATTTTCTTATTTGATCGAATGCTGGCCATTGGAGCAAAAGAGTTTTAATGAAAATGGATTGATCATTGATATTTTTCCTGATGCAAAAAAAAGCATTGATGTTTTTTCAAATCTTAAATCTGCAAATTATCTGCCTTATGTAATGGCTGCTATTTGGGCTAAAGAAAATAATCTCAAGGATGCCTTAATTCTAAATCAGCATGAGCGGATCTGTGATTCAACAATTGCTAATGTTTTTTGGGTGAAGGACAACAAGATCTTTACACCTCCATTGAATGAAGGTTGCGTAGCAGGGGTAGTGCGAAAAAAAATTTTAGAATTGGCAAGCGTGAATTCGGATCATCTCGTACAAGAGTATATTCTTACTGAGGAGATCTTGCTTCAGGCAGATGAGGTTTTTCTCACGAATGCTATTACAGGTATAAGGTGGGTAAAAGAATGTCGGGGCAATGTTTATAAGAATACAATTAGTAGTAAAATATTTACGACACTGGATCAAATAATTTAATCAAATCTCGGATTTACAAAATTATTCAACTTGGATCCGAATCGATAATTAAGACCAAAACTGGTATAAAAATTATAACCAGAAGCAATTTGTCTCCGGCGGGTAAGCACTTCAGTGACATCTGCTTCTTCTTTGGGCAAATAAATTTGGTCGCGGCTTAGTTCTGCATAGGAGTAAAAATTAAAAGATAATCCACCGGTTATGCGTATTTCAACTTCTCCATTTACACCAAGATTCAAATATTTCCAATCATGGAAATAATTGTGATAATCTATTCCAAATTCTATAGTACCCCATTTTTGCCTGAAAGAGAGATTGGCTTCTACACTCTGCCCATAGAGAGTTTCCTTAAGTTTATCATACAAAGTGGTATCGAAATATGTGTTTCGCCTTACATCAACCGTATAGGACAAAGTAAAAAATTTTGTGTTCACTTCTTTATATGGATAAATGTTGTATTCAAAACCTGTACGAAAGAGTAATCTGCCTTTATTATTTGAAAAGCTACTGCGGGATAATTCTACCTGGTATCCATATGACCAATGATCATTAATGCTTTTTATCAGGTAGTGCTGGAAATTATAGTCCTCGTTTTTGTTTACTATCTTTTGTTTCCCTGCACTATCTTCCAGGTAATAACTATCCCTGTTTTTGCCTCCATATGCTTCAAAGCCAACTTTCAATTCTTCTGTTACACGGTTAGCAGCAAAATTGGCTCCGAAACGGGAACTCTTATATACTTCGTCAGCGTTCATATAGCCATTTGCACCTGCACGAAAAACCCAATAATTCCAGGGGTCTTTGGTAGTAGCTGAACTGTCTTTCTTTTTTTCATCCGTTTTGGTTTTCATTTCAATTGTTATGTCCTTTCCATTGCCTGCCTTAACAATATAGGGGGTAAGTCCGAGCTTCAGATGTTTGATCAATAGATCTCTTTCTTCAAAATCAGTTGCAATAGGTTCAGTATTGAATCGTAGCGTGTCAATCATTTGCTTGAACTTATTTTGTCCAAAGAAGATAAGTTGAAATTGACTTCCACCACCACCGGTTTCCTGTTCCGTTATTAGTATATGCAGATCTGCTGCCTGGTTATCAAGTAAAAAATCAACAATATTGATTTCTGTTTTTATGAAATTCAGGTCGCACCATGTATTACTGCAGTCAATAAATACTTTAAGCCTGTGAGCAGGTTGAGGGTTCTGGGCGTTTATAAAAAAAGTAAAGAAAAGGAGTGTAACTAATAGAAAAGGCTTTCTCATGTTGGTGTGGTTTAGGTTTCGAATTACAAATAAACTATCAATTCAGGTTCAGCCGTGTTAATGCTAAGACAAATCAATGATCCTGCAGCAAAGAAAATCCATATCTAAATGACGAATAAATGTGCTTTATGAAAGGAACAACTCACTTGATGATTGGATAGAACTAACCGGTAGTTGTGTTGCTGCTATTTTATACAGAGTTTCTATTGCCTGTTTTCCATTATTGCCAAGTTCGATCGAAAAATTATTTACATAAAGTTCGATATGCTGTCGCATTACATCTTCACTCATCTCCTGCGAATGCTGTTTTACATATTCTGTAATTAAGGGGTAATTGCTAAATGCAAATTCAATACTCTTTCTTATCAGCCTGTCAATTTTTAAACTTGTTTCCTTGTCAATTGATCTTTTAACAGCGATGCCGCCTAACGGGATCGGCGCTTTCATTTTTTCTTCCCAATATTCACCGAGATCTGTTACTTTATGTAATCCCTTTTGTTGATAGGTAAAACGATTTTCATGAATGATAACCCCAAGTTCTGTTTGATCATTTAATACTGATTGTTCGATCGCTGAAAATATCATGTGCTTTTTATTCTTTGCTGCCGGGTATGCAAAAGAAAACAAAAGATTAGCAGTTGTATTTTCTCCGGGTAATGCTATTGAAATGGTTTCAATTTTTGACTTTTGACTTTCGACTTTTGATATTAGTAGCGGTCCAACACCCTTACCTAATGCAGCTCCTGAATTAAGTAAAACATATTTATCAATATTTTGAAAAAAAGCAGGATAGCTGAGTTTTGTTATATCAAATTTTCCTTCAAATGACCATTTGTTTAACGTCTCCACATCTTCAAGCACTGTATCAAACTCTAGTTCTTCAGTATCGATCTTTTTATTAACCAGTGCATCAAAAATGAATGTGTCATTGGGACAGGGACTATATCCGAGAGTAAATCTCATTAGTAGGAAATTAATAATTCTTAATTGTTTTAATGAGTACCTCATTTAAATTGGTAATCGAGTCCATCATATCCCATTTTTTCTTGTTTCTTTCGCCAATATAATTTGAAATACTTCTTAACTGCACGAACGGAATATTTTCGCTTATACAAACATAATGCAGTGCGGCACCTTCCATTGATTCAGTTACCGGATCAAATACATCACGATAGAATTTTATCATTTGTTTTGAAGTACTGATCTGGTTGACTGAAATTCCCCTTACAATTTTTAGTTTAGTTTTTTTTAAGACGTCTTTATTTGGATTTATCAACCATCCTTTTTTATATGGATATTGATCTTGTGGTACCAGCTTTAGATCAAAAAGGGTTTTGAGCTTTTGCAATTCAACCACACTTTGATCTGCAATAGCATCTTGCTTTACTGCTACCACTCCACCTAGCGGAATTCTAAGATCAAAACAGCCAGCAACTCCTGCTTGTATCACGAGGTCATATTTTTTTAAAGCAAGTTGTTTGGCTAAATGATAAGTGCTTGCGGTGAGCCCGATCCCGGAAATAAGTATATCTGCATTATTGATATCGCCTGCTCTCGTCAATTCAATAAAAGGATTAATTTCTTTCGCTGTCGCTGCAACTACCAGTATATTTTTTCCCATTTTGACAAATATCGTACATCATTGTTAAAGCTGATGGCCTTACCTTTGCCGCTCATTATTTCCTCCGCCCTATGCTGTGAGGAAACAAAAAGTAAAGCATGGTTTACTTAACAAGAATTGAACATTTTAACGCTGCACATAAGCTCTATAATCCCAACTGGAGTAAGGAAAAAAACGATGAAGTGTTTGGCAAATGCGCCAATGAAAACTGGCATGGTCACAATTTTGAATTGTTTGTTACAATAAAAGGAGAGCCTGATCCCGAGACCGGTTTTATTTTTGATGCAAAAAAGTTAGGCGGTTTAATAAATGATAAGGTAATTGAAAAGCTGGATCATCGTAACCTGAACATTGATGTGGATTTTATGAAAGGGAAACTTTGTTCTATTGAAAACCTTGTGATGGGTATTTGGCAAGAACTGGAACCACATCTTCCACCCCCGGTACAGTTACATTGTTTAAAGCTCGTAGAGACAGCCAAGATATTTGTAGAATATTATGGTGGTAAATAATTCATTATTAATAAATGGGAAAAAAAGTAGCAATATTCAGAAAGGAAAATTTCAATTCAGCACATCGCTTATTTAATGCTGATTGGGATGATGAAAAGAATATGGAAGTGTTTGGGAAATGTGCTTTACCCAATTATCATGGTCATAATTATGAACTGATAGTAAAAATAATTGGTGAGCCGGATGAGAAAACTGGTTATGTAATGGATCTAAAGAAATTGAGTGACCTGGTAAAAGAAAAAATTATTGATAGGTTCGATCATAAAAATCTGAACCTGGATACCAAGGAATTCAAAAGCCTGAACCCTACAGCAGAAAATATTGCTGTCGTTATCTATGAATTATTGCGTCCGCATATAGATAAAGAAAAAGATTTGCAGATAAGATTGTATGAAACGCCAAGAAATTTTGTGGAATACCCGGTAGAATAGATGATAGATGAAAATTGAAAGATGATAATTTGTTGAATAGCATTGATGCAGTACAAGAGTGCGACGCAAAGGACGATGAGCCGAGTTACAAAAGCTGGTAACATAAAAATATTTTTAAATTGGTTTTATGGCATATAATAAAATAGAACAGTACGAAGACGAGATCACAAGTGGACTTGTAAAAAGTTATGGTGAAATTCTTGGGTTGCTTGGTGAGGATACAGAACGTGAAGGATTGAAAAAGACTCCTGAACGGCTGGCGAAAGCGATGCAATATCTTACGCAGGGTTATCATCTTGATGCAAAAGCGATCATCAATTCAGCAAAATTTCACGAAGATGTAAGTGAGATGATCGTGGTAAAGGATATCGAAATTTATAGTATGTGCGAACATCATATGCTGCCTTTTATTGGTAAAGCACATGTGGCTTATATCCCAAATGGATGGATAACAGGTTTGAGCAAAATAGCAAGAGTAGTAGATGTTTTTGCACGACGTTTACAGGTGCAGGAAAGGTTGACGATACAAATTAAAGATGCTATTAAGGAAACATTGAATCCTTTAGGTGTAGCTGTTGTAATTGAAGCCAAACATTTATGCATGATGATGCGAGGAGTGCAAAAACAAAATTCAACAACAACTACTTCAGCGTTTGACGGAGAGTTTCATAAAAATTCTACCCGCAGCGAGTTCCTTAAATTTATATCAGCCGATTTAAGCTAATCCGGTATATTTGTAATTCATTAAAAGGTTTGATACAATACAGTATTAGACCTTTTTTGTTTCCGGTTGATCACCAAATTTTTACCGGAAGGGTGGGGGTAAATTATCGAACCATGAAACATGCATTTGTATTTCCGGGCCAGGGGTCACAATTTCCGGGCATGGGTAAAGATCACTACAACAATAGTGTCTTCGCTAAAAAATTATTTGAGCAATCGAATGATGTTCTTGGTTTTCGTCTTTCAGATATTATGCTCAATGGTACTGAAGAGGATCTCAAACAAACCAATGTAACTCAACCGGCAGTTTTCCTGCATTCGATCGTTGCTTACAGAACTATAGAAAGTGCATCACCTGACATGGTGGCGGGCCATTCTCTCGGCGAATTTTCTGCATTAGTTGCAAATGGTACACTGAGTTTTGAAGATGCTTTACAACTTGTAGCTGTTCGTGCAAGAGCAATGCAAAAGGCTTGTGAAATGAATCCATCTACAATGGCCGCTGTTTTAAATCTTGCAGATGATAAAGTAGAAGCGATCTGTACCGAAGTAAAAAAGGAAACTGGCGAAATAGTAGTGCCAGCGAATTATAATTGCCCGGGGCAATTGGTAATAAGCGGGACAATAAAGGGAATCGATATTGCCTGTGAAAGAATGAAAGCAGCTGGTGCTAAAAGAGCTTTGGTTCTTCCGGTTGGTGGAGCTTTTCATTCCCCATTGATGGAACCTGCAAAAAAAGAGTTGAGGGAAGCTATTGAAGCAACTAAGTTTCATAACCCTACTTGCGCCGTTTACCAAAACGTAGTAGCCAGGGCTGTGATGGATAAAGATGAAATAAAGCAAAACCTTATCGATCAGCTTACTGGCGCCGTTCGCTGGACACAAAGTGTTCAATCAATGATCGCCGATGGCGCTTCTAAGTTTACAGAATCAGGTCCCGGAAAAGTTCTTCAGGGATTGATATTAAAAATTGAAAAATCAATGGAAGTAAGTGGAGTGAATTAAAAAAATTATATCTTTAAAGTAGAAGCCGAACCACCAAAAGGGTTCGGCTTTTTGTATGCGCAGATTTACTATTTGGTGATGTTCCTAATAAGGTTAAATTGTAAAAACTAAAACTGAGATTATGAGAAAAATTCTACTTGCTTTTGTTGCCATCATTTTTTCTTTTATTGCAAATAGCCAAAATGCAGATCGATGCGGATCGAATGAAGCTATAAAGCAACAAATGATTGCCGACCCGGTTTATGCAAAAAAAGTTGAAGCATTATTAAAGAATAAAGGCAACTATTCAAGAAGCGATAAGAAAGGAAAACCTCCTGTAGCAGGTGCTATCACAATTCCTGTAGTAGTTCATGTTGTATATAATACAGCTGAACAGAATATTTCTGATGCACAAGTACAATCACAGATCGATGTGCTGAATGCAGATTTTACTGCAAGCAATAGTGATTATAATAACTACGATGCCGGTTATGGGTCAGTAAAAGGTGACCTGGATATAAACTTTTGCCTTGTCCAGGTAATTCATAAACAGACAAAGACAAAATCATTTGGAGCAAATGATAATATGAAGTATAGTGCAAAAGGTGGTTCAGATGCTGTTGATCCAATGCATGTTTTTAATATTTGGGTATGTGATCTTGGTAAAAAACTTTTAGGCTACGCATATTATCCCGGCATCAGCCCGGAAAGATTTGGAGTAGTGTGTCATGTCAATGCTTTTGGAAAAGGAGCGTCGTATAATTTATTTGTTGATTATAATCTTGGTCGCACTACTACACATGAAGTTGGACATAGTTTTGGTTTAGCACATATATGGGGAGATGCAAATTGCGGAAGTGATGAAGTAGATGATACCCCCTTACATAATACGTACAATTTTGGTTGTCCGGAAGAAGGTCATCTAAGCACTTGCACTGGCACACCTTTGGAAATGTGGATGAATTATATGGATTATACTGATGACAGGTGCATGTATTTCTTTAGCGATGGCCAGGCATCGAGAGCCAATTTTTTTCTTGACTCTGACCCACAGTTAAACAGCATTATTAATTCTGCTTGTACGAATGCAACAAGAGGAGGTAATAATGATATTACAACTACATCAAATAATACCTTCAATCCGGCAAGAACTATAGCAAGCAATATCTCATTATATCCAACTATAACTTCAGGAGAGCTTACTTTATCAGTTAATAATCCAACAGAGGGAAAGGTTAGTGTAAATATTTATAACCAGGCAGGAGCTTTGATGATGAAGCAACAAATATTTATTTCAAATGGAAAAAGGTATGATCAAATTGATGTGAGCAAACTTCCTAATGGAATTTATTTCATGGAATTTACACAGACCACAAATAAGCAAACTAAGAAATTTATTGTTCACCATTGAGAGTAACAATAGAGAGGGTCCCCTGCTTCGGTGGGGGATTTTTATATATTGATACTGCAGTTGATCCACTCAGGATCAAATTTGGTGTTGAAATATTTTTTATAAAAATTGATGGCAGGATCGTTCCATTCCAATACCTGCCACATCATGCCACTGAATTTTTTTTCTTTTGCTTCTTCGATCAAACGATCCATTAATAATTTTCCTATTCCTTTTCCTCTTGCTTCTTCCGTAACAATGATATCTTCCAAATACATTCGTTGTCCTTTCCAGGTTGAATAACGAATATAATAGAGAGCAAATCCAAGAATGACCCCATTCTCTTCAGCAACAAAAGACCACCATACAGGACTTTTCCCAAACCCACTTTCCGTAAAATGTTCCAAAGTAACTGTCACTTCATTAGGCGCCTTTTCATAAACTGCTAATTCGGTTATTAATTCCAATAATCTTGGACAGTCTTCTTTGGCTGCTCTACGGATTTTTATTTCCATAATGTTAAAAAATTTATTTACTGATGTATCTTCTGTCTGGAGCCTCTCCTTCATAATAGACTATATCTGCTTCGCCGAATACTTTTATTGTTCCTTCAATCCATACGATTTGTTCAATTGCATCTTTTATTGAATAGGTTTTCCCATCAAAATTTTCATCAGCGGAGATAATATAGCAACTGGTAATATTTTTTTTCTCATTTAATTTGTTTAAAATTATTTCTCTTTCATTTTTGTTGCCCGGGATTTTTTCAAAAAGGTTCCAATTGAAATCTTTAAAATGATATAATTCATTTAAAAATTTCGTCCGTGTTTTTTCTTTTTCAATAAAAGTTAGATATCTCTCTTTCTTGTCTTTTACTACAAACTTGTCAATTAATCTTCTTTCTAAATTAATATTCATTCAATAGAAAATTACAGTCATTAATAAATATTTGACTCTAACCTTTTATCCAACCGGGTCCTTTCACAAATCTTCCTGATTTTGCTCCCGTATGTTCACCATCTTTCAATACCTGCGCACCATTTACAAAAACATGGATCACGCCTTCTGCATATTCATGCGGTTTGTCAAATGTGGCATTGTCTTTAACTTTTGCAGGATCAAAGATCACAATATCTGCATAGTAACCATTTTTCAGTTCGCCCCTTTTTTGAATTTTAAGATTGGTTGCCGGAAGTTTTGCAAGTTTGCGGATTGCCTCTTGCAAGGTGATCAGCTTTTCATCGCGGGAATATTTTCCTAATACCCTTGCGAAAGTACCATAAGCTCTTGGGTGTGCATTTGATTTCAGAAAAATTCCTTCATTGGTATAAGAACCTTCATCGCTGCCAAAGCTAACCCAGGGGATCGCCACTTGCTTTTTTACATTCTCTTCGCTCATTAAAAAGTAGGCAACACCAACTCTTGTGCTATCCTGTATGATGAGATCCATTGCAGTCTCTTCGGCAGTGGTTCCTCTTATTTTAGCTACTTCAGCCAGTGACTTACCGGTATATTTTTTTAATGAATCCTGCTTAAAACTTAGAAGCAAAACATTTTCTGCACCTCCTGCACCGTAATAAAGATTTTCCCAATCAGTTGCATTTGTGTTCATCTCTTTTTTCATTTCTGCACGGATCTTTGGATCCATCAACCTTTCTCTTAGTTTTCCAAAGCCACCATCTTGTAATGAAGGAGGAAATGCCGCAGTCATTCCTGTAGCACCGGCTATATATGTGTACATATTTGCCGAAACACTAATGCCTTCACTTCTTGCTCTTTCAACTCTGCGAATCACACTATCCAGTTTCCCCCAATTATCTTTTCCAGCTGCTTTTAAATGATAAATCTCTCCATGAACATTGGCTTCCTTTGCAATGCGGATCAATTCTTCAACTGCTTCATAAAATTTATTTCCCTCACTACGCATATGGCTAATGTATGAACCGCCATATTTAGAAGCTTCTTTGCACAACTCGATCAACTCCTCTGTCTTTGCAAAAAAAGCAGGCGGATAAATAAGAGAAGAACCAACACCCAATGCTCCCTCTTCCATTGCTTGCCGAACAAGCATTCTCATTGAATCGAGCTCAGCAGCAGATGGCTCACGATTATCTTCACCAATTACATGATCTCTTACTGTAGTAGCGCCAATAAAAGATGCCACATTACAACTAACACCTTTCTTTTCAAGAAAATTCAAATATTCTCCAAGTGTATTCCATTCAATTTTATATTTTATATCTCCTTGCGACTTTTGTTCTCTGTCTTTCATTGATCCATTCAATGGTCCCATACTCCATCCTTCACCCATTACTTCAAGAGTTACTCCTTGTTTTATGTCGCTTTGGGAACGGCCATCTTCTATTAAAGTTTCTGTAGCCCAGCTAAGCATATTTATAAAACCCGGGGCAACTGCATTTCCTTTTGCATCTACATCATTTTTTGCTGAAGCTTTTGACAGGTCGCCAATGAATGCAATGGTATCAGCAATTATTCCAATATCGCCTTTGTAAGGCTCGTTGCCATTCCCATCATAGATCAACCCGTTGCGTATGATGATATCATATTCCTGCTTTTTGGTCTTACAGGAAATAAGAATGGTAAGGAAACAGGCAAATGCCAATATTTTTTTCATGTTCATTTTTTACGTGGTGCTTTAAAAGTTCCGTTTGGTTGAACAAAACTTGCCGCTACAATTTCTCCTTTATCATTCTCGTCAAATTTTACACTATATCCTTTCATGATCTTTAATTCAAATTTGTTTTTATCGGTGGGCACCAACTCGTACTCTGGCTGACCTTCAATAAATGCATACAATGTTTTCTCTCCTTTGATATAAAACTTAGCAATAACATTTGGTTGTAATTCATATTCGCCAACAAATTTTTCAAGATCAGCTTTAGCTATTTCTTTAAGCTTTGGAATACGATTGAATTCAATGTCTTTTAAACCCGGTTGAATCGGTAATGACATCATATCGATATCTCCGGCCGCATTCATATGATATTGGATATTGATCTGTGCTGGTCCTGTTGTATCGATCCCCTCTTTTTTATCAACGGGGAATAATTCAAAAAAATCGTAATGATAATGTCGTAAGAATGCATCCCCATTTCTTGAACGGAAAAATAAAGAATCAGTTTTAGAAAAGATCTCTATTGTTCCATATCCTGGATTATTAAATAATCCTTCATAATCGTTTAGTTTATGTGAAGGTTTTGTTCCCTGTTTTTTGCTGCTTGTGATTTTTTTCTCAGCCTCTTTTGCAGCAGCTTTTGCTTTTGCTTGTGCATCATTGGTTCTTTTGTTCCAGTCGATTTTATTTAGACCAAATATTCTATCCGCAATTGTGTTTCTTACAATGCCCGGAACTGCGGAACCATTTTGATTGGTTAATACTATAATGCCGATACTATCAGAAGGAAAAAAACTTGTGCTTGCTGAAAAGCCATCAATATTACCACCATGCTCCACACGATAATGTCCGCGGTAAGAACTAAGGAACCAACCAAATCCATAATTACTCAGGAAGGCATCAGGAACTTCCTTATCAGGCAAGGCAGCACCAACAACCATTTGGGAGGACATTGCCTGGTTTACATAATTTGATGGTAAAATTTCTTTGCCATTGAATTTACCGCCATTGATCCAGGTAATTACCCAATTCGCCATTTCATTTACGTTGCTGTTTATACTTCCTGCAGGTCCCATTGCATTTATATCATAATAATCTGTCTTTTTAATGAGGCTGTCTTTGAAGACTACATACCCTAATGAAGCATCACTCATTTTTCCAAGATCATGTACTGAGAAATTAGAACTGTTCATTCCAAGTGGAGCCAATATCTTTTCTTTTACATTTTGCTCCCAGCTTTTACCCATTAGTTTTTCAGATATCATTCCCTGTACAAGGAACATAAAGTTGTTGTATTGCCATGCTTGCCTTATGGGTGCAGTCGGCTCCTGGTACTGAATACGTTTCAATAAACTGTCTCTTGAGGCCGTATTAAAAAGATACCATGAATAATCATGACGTGGTAATCCCGTACGATGACACATTATATCTCTTACCGTTATCGAATTATTCATTTCATCCTTGAAAAATTTTAATTCGGGTAAATATTCAGTTGCAGGTTTATCAAGCTCAAGCTTACCTTCTTTATTAAGCAGTCCAAGTAACGATGCAGTGAATGCCTTGGTACATGAGCCAATGGCAAATAAAGTGTTTGTAGTTACTGGTAATTGTTTTTCATAATCACGATAACCAAAACCTTTTGAATAAATTATTTTGTCCTTGCTGACAACAGCCACTGCAAAGCCGGCTGCTTTCCTGTCTTTTAAAACCTTTTGAAGAACAGTGTCCAATCCTGCAAAAGGATCAGGTTGCTTACTGGTAGTTTTTTGTGAGAATAAAGAACTGCTGATGATCAAGAGTAGCAGGGTGTGTAGTGATTTCATTTTATTTTATTTAAGTGCTTGTTCAAGGTCATTTAAAATATCCTCTACATTTTCCAATCCAACACTCATTCTTATCAATCCGTCTGTGATGCCATATTTTTCGCGGCTTTCTTTTGGTGTGCCGGCATGTGTCATCGATGCAGGATGACAAAGTATGCTTTCTGCCGTACCCAACGAAACAGTGCGAACACACATTTTAAGTTTATTCATAAAATCTATGCTGGCCTTCAAACCATTTTTCATTTCAAAACTTAGCATACCACCACCATGTTTCATTTGCTTCATTGCCACTTTATGATCGGGATGCGAAGTGAGACCAGCATAATTGACTTTTGAAATTGCTGAATGACTATTAAAAAACTCCGCCACTTTCATTGCATTAAAGCAATGGCGTTCCATTCTTAGTTCAAGTGTCTTCATTCCCTGTGTTAAAAGAAACGCATCAAATGGATTACTGTTAACACCAAGGATACGATAGGTTTTTTTTACCGGCCCATTCATTTTTTCAAGATCTTTTCCTAGTAACACACCCCCAATCGCAGTACCATGACCATTTAAAAATTTTGTAGTGCTGTGAAAAACGAAATCAACTCCATATTTAAAAGGTTGCTGCAAGAAAGGAGTAGCGAATGTATTGTCAACAGCTACAAGAAGATTGTTTGCCCTGGCGATCTTTGTCAACTCATCAAGATCTACACATTGAATAGTTGGATTCGCAGGGGTTTCGAGATACATCATTTTTATTTCGGGATTAGCTTTGATCGCTTCAGTTGCTTTATTCAGATCCCTGAGATCAACGATCACAGGCTCGATACCAAACTGTGGGAGAATTTTTGTTATCATTTCTTCAAGACCACTGTAAAGAGAATAATGAGAAAGGATCTTATCACCCTTTTTCAAATTGCTGATCATCAAAGTTGTCAACGCTGCCATTCCTGATGAATGAAGGAAAGCCTTGAGTTGCAAAGGTTCTCCTCTTCGCCACTGAAACGCCGCATTCCCTGTTCGGCTTCATCATAAACGAACGTTGATGAGGCATAAATAGGAGTGACGTGAGCATATAACGGGTCTTGCGTATGACCGGCATGCAAAGCAGCAGAACCAAAACCGGAAAGTGGAAAACTTTTATCCATATTGAAATTTTTGATCACGATATTTAGTGAAAGAAACTAATAATTGTCCCGATAGTTATCGGGATCAAATGTAAATGATTTCAACTTCAGCTGTAAAAGCCTCACACAATTCACTACCAAGCACTCGAACCATGAAAGAAATCCTTTCTCAATTCGCAGCCTATAATATCTGGGCCAATCAAAAATTATTTGATGTTATTGTTGCATTGCCGGAAGTAAAGCAAACGCAGGAATTGCCGAGTAGCTTTAAAAATTTATATGCTACCATGCTCCATATGTGGGATGCTGAAAGTGTTTGGTGGCAACGATTGAAATTGCAGGAACGAACTTTAGCGCCAAGCGAAAATTTTAAAGGATCTACAAAAGATATTGCCCATAGCTTGTTGCAACAAAATCATCAATGGCAGGAATGGGTGTCTTCTGCAACCGATCCAATGCTGGATCATGTTTTTCAATATTACAATTCAAAGAAAGAATGTTTTAAACAGCCGATCTTTCAAATGATCCTGCATGTGTTCAATCATGGCACTTATCACCGCGGTCAATTGGTAAACATGCTTCGTCAATTGGGCATTGAAAAAATTCCGCCAACAGATTTTAGTGTGTGGAGCAGAAAAAAGTAAATTAACTCTTTCCTGGAAACTGGATTCATTAAAACGCAAGGAAGGATAATAGTTGGAAGTATAAATATAATTGCTGTTGGCTTCTAAAAAATTAATACAAATTATTTTTTCAATACACCTGTTACTGCTGCCATGTAACAGCAAGGCACAGTTATATTTTAAAACAAAAAACCTTAGCACGGAAAACGGGCTTTCAGACAATAGAGTAACATGTTTCTATAAAGATAAAAAAGGATTTATGTGGATGGGCACCCGCAATGGGTTGAACAGGTATGATGGACATTCATTTAAAGCGTTTCGCCCCGCAGCCGGTAATTCCATTTCCAACGAAATAATAAACGATATAGCTGAAGACAGCAAAGGAAGAATTTGGGTAGCCACCATGGAGGGACTGAATATTTATGACCCCGCTTCTAATAACTGGACTTGTATGATGCCGGACCCAGATACATTAGTACGAAGAATGCCAAACTTTATAGTATGGGATATTATGATAGATAAAAACGACCTGGTGTGGATAGCATCTGATGTTCATGAATTTTGCAGCTATGATGCCCGCAGGGATAAGTTTACTTATTATGACTGGCCCCGTTTTGCCAGAAGTAACCCTACAATTAAACAATACAAATACAAGTCTATTCAAAAATTTTCAGCAAAAAGTGACCATGAATTTTGGCTGGGTACTACAACAGGGCTGGTGTTGCTTAACACAGACACAAAACAATTCCGTTTTATTGCCAGTGGTGGATATTATGCTTATGTGCTTGAAATAGTCTATGACCCTGAAAATAAAAAAGTATTTATTTCTACCGAAACCGGCAAACTGTTTACCTATGATGAAACAGAAAATAAATACAGCGAAATTTTTGCAGATGAAGCCCAATACCCCTCCACCAGTTTTTTCCAGCCAGAGGAAAATGAAATATGGATGCCTTCTGAAAAAGGGCTGATAAAAATAAGCAACGATCGAAAAAAAATAAGGATAGAACAAAACATTCCACAACTTACCGGCACGCTGCTTTCCGGCGGCACTATGTCTGTTTATACTGACGATGATCACATACGCTGGGTGGCTACAAAAAACGGCATTTCTGTTTTTGACCCTTCGGCAAGATATTCTTCTTTCTTGCCTTTGCTCCCGGTATCAGATAAAGAAAGCATCAACAGAATGGGTGGGGTATTTTATGATGACAGCAGCCACTGTTATTTTGTTTGCAGTCTTAACCCCGCAGCTGTATTCATCATCAATAGCGTAAGTGGACAGATAGATAAAATAATGACTGATGCAGATGGTAACCGCCTGCAATTATGCTTAAACATAGAAAAAGACCATCATAATAACCTCTGGCTGCTTACCGATGATCATGTTTACAATTATAATAGAAATACAGGAAAGTTTGTATTATTCGCCATGCCTGGCAAAGGAACAAAAATGACGTTCAGGGACATGCTGCAAGATGAAGAAGGTAACTATTGGTTTGCTCCTTATAATGGCAGGTTATTTTATTATAATACGGTGCAAAAAAAATTTATCGTACCTAAAGACAGTTCTCTTAAACGCATCAGAAATATTACAGGGATCAGCACTGTTAACAATAAAGGAGAAATATTGATCGGTAATTTTGGGGAAGGTGTTTACAGCTATAATTTGTTTACAGGCAAGAAAATTTATTATCACAGCAAAAAAGGAGCAGAGGCTTATTCAGCATTATTTCTTATTAACGATATTGATAAAGATGCTAATGGCACACTATGGGTAGCCACATCTTCCGGCGGGGTTTTCAGGTATAACCCGGGTATGCCTATCGAAAAAACCTTCACAGGGTTTGATATGAGGACAGGCTTTACAAATAATAATATTCTTTCCTTATGTAGTGATGGTGATACTACCCTCTGGCTTTTATCAGGCAACGGACTATCGGCAATGAATACCAGGGGTCAATTTTTATTTGATCTGAAAGATGAACTGCCATTCAATTTTACCTCGTACACTTCTGATAATATATATCCGCATGATGTTTTTTTCAGTTACACAAACAAAGAATTATTAGTGGGAGTTGGCGGTGGGTTATTAATTCATTCCGTGAAACAAAAGGATAGTTTGGTTTCATTCCCAACAGTGATCACCAATATAAAATCATCCGGTAAAACCCTCACAGACCTTCAAATTAATGAAGCATCAGCTTTACGAATTCCTTACAGATCCAATTCCATAATATTTGAATTTGCAGGTTTATACTACGGTAATGATGCCGGCCTTGTGTTTGAATATAAACTTCAGGGTTCTGATAAAGATTGGGTAAATGCAAATAAGAAATTTGAGGCAGGTTACCAAAACCTCCCGCCGGGTAAGTATAGTTTTTATGTACGGGTAAGGGAAAGAGGAGGAGTCGTTGTAAGCGAAATGCAAGGCTATTCTTTCATGATAATACCCTCGTTCTGGCAAACATGGTGGTTTTATTTTTTAATTGGGATAGTTTTAGCTACGGCAATCTATACTTTTTTTCGCTACAGGCTTAATCAGAAAATTAAAATACTTGAAATGCGAAACCGCATCAGCCAGGATCTGCATGATGATATAGGCGCATCAATGAGCGGCATTAACTTACTAAGCCATATAGCCGCTGATAAATTACAACATAACAAACCGGATGAAGCATCTGATTATTTATTAAAAGTGAAAAATTATTCGCAGGATGTAATTGAAAAATTAAGTGATATTGTATGGGTATTCAATCCGCAGAATGATAGTATTGAAAAACTTATGCAACGGTTAAAAGCTTTTTCTATATCGGTAGCTTTATCAAAAAACATTAAGGTGCACTTTGTAACGGATAAAGCAAGTGAAACAGCGAACTTATCAATCCAGCAACGCAAGGCAATTTATTTGATAAGCAAAGAAGCCATCAACAATGCTTTTAAATCTTCAGCATGCAGTAATTTATACTATCACCTTACTGCCAACGGTTCTAAATGGCAGCTTCGTATACAGGATGATGGCAAAGGGTTTACCCTTACAGAAAAAACTGATGGCAATGGGTTACGGAATATGCAGGCAAGAGCCGATGAAATAGGTGCAAAATTCAATATCCAGTCACAACCCGGTACAGGAACTATTATACTACTGGAATTATAAATACCTCATTTGTGGTGCTCAAAACAAACTTTCATCAACATACATTTGTAATGTGATTGTCAGCAAAGAAATACGGGTGGCTATTTTTGAAGATAACCCGATCATGATGGATGCTTATCGTTCTATTTTGAACGGATCGCCGGGCTATATGTGCCCGGGAAGTTTTACGAGTTGTAATAACTGGAGGAATGATATTAAAAAAAGTAACCCTGATGTGGTATTAATGGATATTGAAATGACGGGCATTAACGGAATAGCAGCAACAAGGCTGATTAAAAAAGAATTCCCTGCTGTAAAAATATTAATGCAAACTGTTTTTGAGGACGATGCGAAAATATTTGAAGCATTATGTGCCGGGGCCAATGGTTATATTTTAAAAAATACATCCCCTGTAAAAATGTTGGAGGCTATTACAGATGTTCAGAATGGAGGCGTAGCATTTAATCCAGTTGTGGCTTCTAAAGTAGCAAAGCTATTTCAGCAATTCATTGCGCCATTAGTTACCATACCCGATTATCAACTCTCCGATCGGGAAAAAGAAATTCTGCATTTACTTACCGAAGGCTTACCCATGCCACGAATTGCTGAAAAAATATTTCTTAGCTATCATACGGTAAGGGATCATGTAAAAAATATTTATCAAAAACTGCATGTAGCTTCAGCTACTGAAGCGGTAGCTAAGGCACTAAAAGAAAAATTAGTGTAGTTTTTAGTTCGCATTTTTCTATAACCTTCTCTTTACACAGTTAAATAATTTTTGTTTGAGATTTTCCAAATACCCTCAATTGAGGTGTTGCCTTGTTCTATAGTTGATGGTAAGTTGCTATTCCAAATAATTTATTCACCTGAAAATTTCTAATCATGAAATCATTAGCCAAAACTTTATCGTGGCTCACAATGCTGAGCCTGATAGTTTTTATTTCCTGCCAAAAGCAAGTTGACAAACCTGATTCTCAGTTACAATCAGAAGAAGCAGGAGCTGCCAATAAAGGACATGGTCATCTAAAACAAACAAAAGAATATTCTTCTGATGTATTGTTTCGGTGGATCGATTTTCAATTGACACTTTACAAAATAAACTCCGCTGCAATGGGTGGTATTGGAGGCGCTCGATTTGCTGCCTGGACCGGTATCACTGCTTATGAATCAGTCGTACCAGGCATGCCAGCATACCAGTCTCTTTCAGGTCAGCTTACAGTATTTACCGGGTTACCAACAACAGAGCCTGGTTTTGCTTATCATTGGCCGCAAAGTCTTAATGCAGCGCTGGCTTATTTAACTACCAACCTTTTTCCGGCACCTGCTGGTCAAAAAGCAGCGCAGGATCAGAGTATAAAAGATTTCAGGGATAATCTTTATAATGAGTTTTTAAATGGTGGAGCCAGTATAGAACTGCTGAATCGTTCATCAGCATTTGGAGAAGGAGTGGCAACTAAAATTGTTCAATGGGTAAATTCGGAAAATAAACCAGTCATCCCCGATACTTATCCAACGGAGGCCGGTTTTGACATTGCGTCCGGCGAATGGGTTCGTACTAATCCCACCGCTCCATCCGCTTTGCGTAACTGGGGTCTTACCCGTCTTTTTGTTCCGGAAAGTTTGGCTGGCATTGTTACATCAGATCCTTTTACATACTCCACTGCGCAGGGTTCTGATTTTCGTAATATGGCACAAGCTATTTATGATAAGAGTTATAATCCTCATAATCTAAGCGTCAGTGACAGGCTTACAATAGCAAATTACTATGCCATCCCTGGTTATGGTACAGGACACTATCTGAATATCGTAAAACAGGTGCTTGAAAAAGCAAATCCAACATTAGATATCAGTGCATTGATATTGGCACAAGCTAGTATGGCAGTAGGAGATGCTGGTGTTGGATGCGTACAGGTAAAGTATGCAAATAATGTAGTGCGGCCGCAAACCTATATCAGGAAGATATTTGGCGATGCCGGATGGGCACCTCCTATTGGTCAACCCAATCACCCGGATTATCCATCAGGACATTCTACTTTGGCCGGAGCAACAGCTGAAATACTCACTCATCATTTTGGCGACAACTTTTCTTTTACAGATAAGAGCTTTGTTGATTTTACAGGCAACCAGCATTTTGATGCCCGTGCACACAGTTCTTTCACTGAAATGGCAAATGAAATTGGCGACTCTCGTGTATATGGACAAATACATTATCCAAAATCATGTGAAGATGGCCAGTCGCTGGGAAGAAAAGTTGCGCACAACATTTTATCAACAGTGAAATTTTTGAAAGAGTAATTTGGCAGAGACATAAATAAAAACAGTCACATCATCCACTTTTTTGCATTAGTATTTATCGATAACAAAGTCCGGAAAGCAGTTTTGTTTCCGGCTTTGTCTTTTTAAATTCCGCCTACAGATTTTAATGTATGGAGCAGGAAGAAATGAATATCCTTCAATCCACAATCTGAGGATCTGATTCAATCAAAATATTATAAAACAAAGAAGAGACTGGTGCCAGTATCCCTATTTTAATTAATAGCGTTCTAAAACCCTGATCTGGACTTCTATCTACAAGAAATATCATGAGGAAAAAAGCCATAGCAAAAACAAAAAGGAAAAAAATAAACCGTAGCCAGAAATAGTAGTATTTTTTCTTTTTCATAGAGAGGGATTAGAATTAAAATTAAGATCAATGATTGAATTTTGCAATCAAAAATTCCCGGGTAAATCCACTACTAAATGTTACGAATCTATGAAAGAGATTTTATTGTTTGAAGCAGGAAGAAATAAAACCAGATTCGATAATTGTGCACATCATGTTTCATACCTTTAGTTAAAATAACAGGTATGAAAAAAATACTGCTTATACCGACACTTTTTCTAACAAGTTTAATTTTTGCACAGCAAAAACAACATCAAATTGTCTTTGAGTTTACTAAAGGTGATACTGCAAGCTTTTCCACAATGATGAGGCAGTTAAATAATGTCACTAAAGCAACGGCAGGGAATGCAAAACTGGAAGTGGTATGTTATGGACCGGGTCTTCAAATGTTGATGACAGAGAAAACAACCGTGCAGCAAAAAATTGAAGAGTTTCACGGGAAGTTCAATGTAGTTTTTGCTGCATGTGAAGCTTCCATGCAAAGGCAAGGAATAACTAAAAGCCAGTTATTGCCGCAGGTTGTAACTGTTCCTTTAGCCACTCTTGAAATTTCTTCAAAGCAGCAGGAGGGTTGGAGCTATTTAAAGGCAGGTTATGTTCCCACTCCATGAATCTATTTTTAAAAATTAATGAATCTGGAAAGTTATTTCTTCAGACGATCATAATTTAAACTGCACGCCAAAAGTTATCACCCAATCTGCAAATCCAGCCGGAGTAAAATCGTTTTGAATATTTTGTTTTATGTCTCGTTTGAATGGTACTCCCATATTAACAAAAGCAAATGTGCTTTTCATTCTATAGGTTATTCCTGCTTCAGCAGAAGTGATTGAGGCAGCTCTGCGAAAACCTTTGTTTCCACCGATCAGATCTTCAACAGGCAATTTTTCGTAACGAAGGCTGCCAGTCAAAACAATTTTCCGAAATTGATAATTGGCGCCACCCCGGATGCTATATTGATCAGGGACACTCATTACAGTGGTGTTGTTAGCGATTTGCGCTGAGTTAGGGTTTCTTCCTTTTAGATTAGAAACCCCGTTTTGTTCTCTCGGATTGATGAGATAGAACCCTTGCATGAATAAATTAATTTTTTGACCCAAAGAATAGAATGCACTTAGTTCTGCTGTAATTCCGGTTCCACCATCGCCTAATTGAATAGCCTGATCAACCGGTGCCAGTACTTTTGTTGAATCATTCCTGGTAAAATAATCCTGGTACCTAAAATCACCGGTAGGAAGTTTTATTCCTAAACCACCCTGTATATTTCCTTTTTTATTTACGGCTGGATTCAGGAACCACTTATAGACAGTAAACCTGATATCGCCCAACCCAAATGCATGTGTCGTATATCTCGGTAGAGTCCCAGGACCTTTATGATCAGCTCCATTATTACGTGAGTTTGCAGCAATAGGCACACTAAAACCGACAGACCATCCATTATTGAGTAATCTCAATGCTGAAATATTCAGCGAATAGATCCGGTTAGTCACCAATGTGTCTGTAAAATATTTATCGCCTCTGAAAGTGCTTGAAGCTTCGAAATATCGGTTGGTTACATTGAAGATCAGCTTGTCACCTGGCTGAATATTTTCAAATAGAAGATCAGGACTTACGCCTGCAACATTTCGGATGGCAACACAACCCTGTGCCCACCCATAGATCGTGAACAGAATGTTCAATAGGAGGAGACTAAGCTTCTTCATTGTAATTTTTTTTCGGGTTAAGAATCTTTTTTGTGATGTTCATTATCCAAATTATTTTTTGCAGTTATTGATTGTTTCGTTACCCCGTTTTTAAGAGGAGCGATATTTAGCACCCTGGTTACATCGTGCCTGAACAAACGACCTATTGGTATTTCCGTTTTTCCGATCTCGATCGCATCTGCGTTATAAGAGTCAATTTTATTTATCGCAATTATATAGGAGCGATGAACACGAACGAATGCATCTTTGGGTAGCATTTCTACCAAAGAGGCAATAGATTGTTTTGAGATAATGACCTTTTGAGTCGTCACCACTTTTATATAATCTTTAAGGCTCTCAATGAATAAAATGTCTTCTAAAAAGACTTTTACCATTTTACGGTCAGCACGGAAATATAAAAAAGGATGTGACTGATCAGGCAAGGTATCATTCAAAGGAGTTGTATTCCCGGGAACATGTATATCCATTTGCATCACTTTATTTACAGCTTGCAGGAAGCGTTCAAAGCTGATAGGCTTCAACAAAAAATCCACTGCATTCAGATCAAATCCTTCTACAGCATATTTCCTGAATGCAGTTGTGAAGATCACTTTTGGCGGATTTTTCAATGTCCGTAAAAAACTGGTGCCAAGTATATGCGGCATCTTAATGTCAAGAAATAAAAGATCAACAGAATTGTTCTGGAGAAATGACAATGTCTCCACTGCATTGGAACATTCGCCGACCATTTGCAATAGGTCAACGCTTGCTACATATTTCTTAAGAATGTCCCTGGCCGGCGGTTCATCGTCAATAACGAGGCATGTTATTTTTTTAGGCTGTAGCATACATCAATTGTTCGGGATCATAAATGTTGTTTTTATTCTCCTCCTTTGATTCTTCAAGTAAAATTCTTACGTAGGTCATCATCATTTCAGGTTCAATGGTTGTTTTTAATTCATAATTTCCGGGATAATAAAAATCCAATCGTTTTATAACTTTAGCAATCGAATCTTCGCTTACAGACAGATCGGCTGAATCAACTGCTTTTCCATGTATAAGTTTCATAGTAATTTCGTTGTCCACAATTTGAAACTCCAGGTTGATCCAGTTTGCTTCCAGTTTTTTATTACCAATGTGAAAAAAAGAGTTTTCGATAAAAGAAAACAGAATTAGTGGTGCGATCATCTTTTTACCGGCTTCGCCTTTTATAGCTACATCTATTTCCAGTTGTTCACCCAGCCTGTTTTTTTCCAACAGCAGGTAGTCTTTAATTACCCTGATCTCTTTTTCAAGAAGAACAAGTTTCTCATCACATTCGTATAAAATATAACTTAAGATATCAGCTAATTTTAATAAAAGCGTAGAGGCATTCTGAATATTTTTTTTCTGAAACTGCGAGCAAATATTGGCCAGTGACAAGAAGAGAAATTCGGGATGCATTTGTGCTTTCAGTAGCTGCAGCTCAGTCATTAATTTTTCTTTCTCCAACCGTTCTTTTTCTTTTTGTTTTAACCACCATCGCTTTATCAGTTTAATAACGGCAGCAGCGCATATAACCTTCGGGGCACTTAATAAACCTGAAGTGATACTCGTCCACCAAATGGTTTGATTCGCAATTACTGGTTGATAGTCAAATAAGGTATTGATAAAAGGTAATACCGTTTTATGGATAGAATAACTTGCAAGAACAATCAAAAAACTTAAAATCATGATGTGGATCACCATTCCCATGTATCTTCCCTTGAAAAGATATTTAGGCATCAGGTAATTGATGAAGTAGTAGCAGGAAATGATATGAATGGATAGCAACAATAGTGACTTAATAAAAAAGGGAAAAGTCCATGGTTCTAGCTCTGCTTTTTGTAAACCTGATTGCTCGTAATGAAAAAAGCTGATAGTAAAATACATCCACCATAGCAACCAAAAAACCATGTGGCGCTGCAGCAAGTGCGATTTTTTTTCAGAAAATAAAAAACTATACCAGTTCATACACCTGTCTTTCTGTTATAAATTCTTGCTGATCGGGATAACTATCAGGATCATTGGGTTTAAAAAAGGGAACTTTCAACGACACATTAAAACTCAATGCATCTTCCGTAATATTGAGAGAATGCCTTCTGCCGTAAAGAATAGCTAATCGTTTCTTAACATTATTTAATCCGAGTCCTTTTGTGATCGCTTTCTCTCCCGATAAACCGGGCTTGCTATTGGAAAGATTAAAATACAATGTGTCTTCTTCAATAATAATTTCAAGATTTACCCACGGATGTGTAAGCATTTGACTGGCCCCATGTTTAAAACTATTTTCAAGAAATGGGATCAATAAAAGCGGACAGATCATTTTATTATTCGCATCTCCCATTATTTGCAAACTCATGTTGAAACTTTTTCCATAACGGATCTTTTCGAGGTCTATATAACCTTTTACCATTGTTAATTCTTTTTCCATTTTCACCAGGGGCTGATTGCATTCATATATTATGTAACGTAATAAATTGGAGAGTTTTGTTATCGCTTCTGGTGCAGCCGGTGAATCGTTAATGATAAAGGAATAAATATTATTAAGTGTGTTAAAAAGAAAATGCGGATGTACCTGGGCTTTTAGTAATTGTAATTCGGCATTAATTTTTTCGCGGGCCACTTGCGCAGCTTCTTTTTGTTTAAGATACCAGTTCTTCAAAATTTTTATGGTCAGGGCAAGGCCTACTAT
>Ga0193738_1000062_pt1 | contig 68280 bp, 69 predicted proteins | sample L2a1metaG_FD_144927 | JGI IMG/M metagenome (GOLD analysis project Ga0193738, IMG submission 144927) | Soil microbial communities from a riparian zone of the East river system, Colorado, United States - L2a1 | ecosystem: Environmental > Terrestrial > Soil > Riparian zone | place: USA: East River... | reverse complement strand
GCGAGGTAAATGGCCTTCGCCTTCTTCCTATTGTAATTGGAGGGTTTGAAGCGCAGGCTATTGCCGTGGCTTTGGAAAAGATGCAACCCAGCCGTCCCCTTACTCACGACCTGATGAAAAATTTCATGACAGGCTTTAGTATTGATCTGCATGAGATCATCATTTGCGATCTTCAGGAAGGCATTTTTTATTCCAAATTAGTTTGCTCTACAGAAAAAGATACTCTTGAGATCGATTCAAGAACATCCGATGCACTGGCACTGGCCGTTCGTTTTGGATGCCCCATTTATACGTATGAAAATATTCTTGACAGCGCTGGCATACTGATGGAAGAAACAACTGGTAAAAAGAAAAAATCAAAAGAGCAAAAAGAAGTACCAGTGGAAGAAACTGGTGGCAGTAATGAAGACCTGAAAACGATGAGTCTTGAAGACTTGAATACATTGCTAAATGAAGTGCTCGAGAGTGAAGATTATATTCGTGCTATTGCTATCAGGGATGAAATAAATAATCGCAAGAAAAAGTAGAACCACGTCCCGATAGCAATCGGAATATAAGATTTTAAAAAGATTAAGAGGAAATTGGTGATGCTAGTTTCCTTTTTTGTTACTTTCTTTGTTCTAATCTCTTTTATTGTTTATTCTATGGTCACATTTCCTAATTCTAAAATCAATCTCGGCTTAAATATAGTTGCGAAGAGAAGTGATGGCTATCATGATATTGAAACTGTCTTCTTCCCTATTCATTTAAAAGATCCGCTGGAAATAATAGAAAATGAAAAGCTTGAATTTTCAACAAGCGGGTTTTCGATAGAAGGTGAGCCAGAAAAAAATCTTTGTGTCAAAGCCTATCATTTACTGAAAAAGGGTTTCCCACAATTGCCAACGGTTCAAATGCATTTATACAAAGCAATACCAATGGGTGCAGGACTTGGTGGCGGCAGTGCAGATGGAGCATTCACATTAAAATTGCTGAATAAAAAATTTAGCCTGTCGCTTTCTGAAAAACAATTGATCAATTATTCATTACAACTTGGGAGTGACTGTCCATTTTTTATTTTAAATAAACCTTGTTTTGCAACGGGTCGTGGAGAAATATTAGAACAAACAGCACTGGATCTTTCCGAATATAAATTTCTAATTGTTCACCCGCAAATTCATATCAGCACAGCCTGGGCTTTTTCAACTATCAAGCCATTGAAGCATGCTAAATCTATAAAACAAATAATTCAGCAATCAATATCAACATGGAAAGCTGAATTAATAAATGATTTTGAGAAGCCTGTTTTTGAAAAATATCCTGAAATAAAAAATATAAAAGAGAAATTATATGATGAAGGAGCAATTTATGCTTCTCTGAGTGGTAGTGGCTCTGCAGTTTATGGCATCTTTAAAAAAGATAAAACCATTTCAATTTCATTCCCCGATTATTATTTTGCAAAAACATTACTCGGCTAAGCGCAACAGATCATTCAGATCTAAAGCATCAGACACCATCACCAAATTTCCTTTATCATCTTTCGGCCATTGCTCTTTTGGTTTATCCCAATATAGTTCCACCCCATTTCTATCAGGATCATTTAAGTAAATAGCTTCTGAAACACCATGATCGGATGCCCCTGTTAATGGATAGTTTGCTTCAATTAATCTTTTTAATGCAATAGCCAGGTCTTTTCTTGTTGGAAATAAAATAGCAGTATGATAAAGCCCGGCTGTGTTTATAGGCGCTGGCCCGGCATTTTTACTGTGCCAAGTGTTTAGACCGATATGATGATGATAACCACCCGCCGAAATAAAAACAGCGCTATCACCATAGTATTGCTGCACTTCAAACCCTAAAAGATCACGATAAAATTTTAAAGCTCTCTCAAGATCAGCAACTTTTAAATGAATATGACCGATCCTCGTACCCGCCGGAATTGTGTATGACATATTTTTCTTTTTTACTGTTGCAGAGACGGGCATGCCTTGTCTCTGCAACATATTTTAATTATCTTGCACGCAAATGTCGAACATCCAACCATATTTATTCTTATCATTTCTCAAGAATAATCTCGACTTACTCAATCATCGAGGTTAAGATACCCTAGCCCTAACGGGAAATTAGATATCTGTCTCTATCCTTTATCATTTTACATTCTATTTTATGAATACGCTTATTAATACATCAGAAAAGACACAATACTATTTAGATCTCGAAGAAAAATACGGAGCTCATAATTATCATCCTATTCCTGTTGTGCTTGAACGTGGAGAAGGAGTTTTTGTTTGGGATATTGATGGTAAACGTTTCTATGATTTTCTAAGTGGCTACTCGGCCGTGAACCAGGGACATTGCCATCCAAAAATTGTTCAGTCATTTATTGAGCAATCGAAAAGACTTACACTGACAAGCAGAGCATTTCATAATAATGTGCTTGGTGAGTTTGAAAAATTCATCACATCACTATTCGGATATGATAAAGTACTTCCGATGAATACAGGTGTTGAAGCTGTTGAAACAGCTATCAAACTTTGTCGGAAATGGGCTTATGAAGTAAAAGGAATTGCTGAAGGGAAAGCAAAGATCATTGTGTGTGATGGAAATTTTCATGGAAGAACATCAACGGTGATCTCATTCAGCAGTGATCCATCAGCAAGAAAAAATTTTGGCCCTTACATGCCTGGCTTTATATCTATTCCATACAATGATATCAATGCATTGGAAAAAGTTTTGAATGATAAAGAAGTTGCAGGTTTTCTTGTCGAACCCATACAAGGCGAAGCGGGAGTGTTGGTTCCTGATGATGGCTATTTATCAAAAGCAAAACAATTATGCGAAGAATCGAGTGTTCTTTTTATTGCGGATGAAATACAAACAGGTTTGGCGAGAACGGGTAAAATGCTGGCTTGTGATCATGAAAATGTTCGACCTGATATTTTAATTCTTGGTAAGGCATTAAGTGGAGGCATGATGCCTACTAGTGTCGTTCTTGCAAATGATAAAATAATGATGACCATTAAACCCGGCGAACACGGAAGCACTTACGGAGGCAATCCGCTTGCTTCCAAAGTTGCTATTACTTCATTACAAGTATTGAAAGATGAACAGATGGCAGAGAATGCAGCTGCAATGGGTGAAATATTAAGAGAAGAATTAAAAAAGATCAACTCGCTGCATATTGCAACGGTAAGAGGCAAAGGTTTATTAAACGCAATTGTGATCGATCACAGGAATAATGATGCTGCATGGGAACTTTGTCTTGCATTAAAAGAAAATGGTTTGCTGGCAAAACCCACTCATGGCGATAAAATACGTTTTGCACCTCCACTTATAATTAATAAAGAACAAATAATGGAATGTATTGAGATAATAAGAAAGAGTTTAGCTATCCTTGACTAAGCCAAATTATTTGAATGCTAACTTATTTCTTCTCTTCTTTCAATTTTATACCTGGGAATAGTGCAGCGATCAATATAAGAGTTGACGCAAGTAATACTAACCATAATCCAATTTGCTTTTCGGGACACTCTCCTACTCTGCACATGGATATAATAAAATAATTTCTTATTGCCCATGCTATATTCAATGCTACAACCAATAAATTACATCTCTTGGCCCAAAGCCTTGGAATAAAATGAAAAATGATAAAGAAGAAACTCATTACAAAATGAGTATAGCCAGGTTTACCAAAATTTGTTCCGGTTGATTCCACCCCGCTGACCACAATACTTTTTGAAGGAATGATCACCCATGGTAAAAAGCAAGAAACGACTAAAAGTATTACTGCAAACAAACCGATCCATTTCATGTAGCGCATAAAGATATTTGCGCAAAAATAGGTGCATGCGGTGTTACTAATAAAAACAAACCCCGGCAATGTCGGGGTTTTTAATTTTTTTTGGTAGATGATTTTGGTTCAGCCCGAATATTCGCTGGTAGCGAACATACCTGCCGTTGCGGATACGGCATTTCCACGACAGGATTAACGGGAAAATAGGACCGGATCAGGTTCGTATATCTAATTTAAATAAAAGATGCCTGAAAGACACTATAACTAGCATACTATTTTTTTGAAACGTAGAAGTCCTATCCCTGACTTGAAACATCAATGTTTGTATTGTTTTTGTACTTCCAGCGGAAATAATAATAAAGAGGAATGCCAGCGGCAGTTAACATGATTCCAAATACAGAGTTCATTAATCTTGATTTCCCATCGATATAATTTTGAATATCATCGACCAGGGTAATGATGAGGTAAAAGGCATTGAATAGAATTACAAGTATTGGTATCCACGGATAACCCCAAACACGATAAGGTCTTTCTTTATCAGGCATTTTTTTACGAAGGATAAAAATGCCAATCATCAGCATCAAGTTAAATGCCCAGACTATAAAGATATACATGTCTGCTAGTATAAAAAACGAACCGCTTAGCACCATCAGGATCATTAAACCAAGATGAATCAGTAGCGCATTACCCGGAGTTTGAAATTTTGGATGAATTTTCCCGGCCATTTTAAAAAACTGCCCATCCCGTGCCATGGCAAACGTCATTCGCGGAGATGTAAATACATTAGATGCCGTCGTACCTGCTACCGAGAAGCTTATGAGAAATGCAATTAACCCACCAGCAATAGCCCCAAACGCAATAGTTGCTGCATCTGAAGCAACCAACGATGACCCGGCCATTTTATCAACGGGTAATATGTAGATCATTGCTGCATTGATAACAAGATAAATGACGATACAAGTGGATAATCCTATAAATAAACTTTTTGGAATATTTCTGCCTGGATCTTTGATCTCACCGGTTATATTAAGCATATTATTACATCCATCAAAAGCTTGTAAAGCACCGTTGCATGCGGCAACAAAAGCCGTGACGAGTGCAAAACCTGCTGGCTTTATTATTTCAGATGATTGAAAAAAATTTGAAAAGGATCCTTTGCCCGAAAAAAATAATCCTCCGACCAATAGGATGATCGCGGCAACTTTTGCTGCTGAAAAAATGTTCATTAAGATCCCACTCGTTTTTGTACTCCGATAACTTACCCATGTGAAAATGCATAGAAATGCGATGGTAAGAATTTTTACTCCAAAATTCTGTAAGGGAAGAAGATCACCAACTAATGGAATATGAAAAACAATAGATTGTTCTATTTCAATTGAGAAACGTGGAAGCTTAAAAAAATACTCCAGGTACTCCGAAGTAATAAAAGCAATCCCAGCTGAACCGGCACAATTAACAACAGCAAAGGATGCCCAACCAAAGAGATAGGCCCAAAAATTCCCATACATGTGTCGCATAAAAGCATAATTACCGCCTGTCTCGGGAATCATGGCAGCTACCTCCGCCAATACCATAACTGAAAGCATGGTAAAAAGACCCGCAATGATCCACACTGAAAAGATTAAGTAGGGTGATCCAAGCAATGCAGCCATTTCAGCCGGTCGCATAAAAATGCCAGAACCGATAATAGTAGTAATGACAAGAGCTGTTGCAGTAGATAATCCAATGGTTCGTTGAAAATCCTGGTGTTGTGGCATAAAAGCAAGTAAGATAACAAAAGATATGAAAGCAACATGCTTTTACTGAAGTCAACTATCTGTAACTTCCGTGAAAGAAAATTGAAATATGAAAATCAGTTTAATGATTATTTGTTTGCTTTACTCATTGCTTACAACTGCACAGAATAAAGTTTCGCTATTCAATGGAAAGGATCTGTCAGGCTGGAAAATAAATGGCACTGAAAAATGGTATGTTGAAAATGGAAATCTTGTTTGTGAAAGTGGACCAGATAAACAATACGGTTATCTCTCAACAAATAAAATTTATAAAAATTTTGAGCTAACACTTGAATTCAAACAGGAAGCTAATGGCAACAGTGGTGTATTCTTTCGTTCATCAATAGAAGGTGTAAAGATCAGTGGATGGCAATGCGAAGTAGCTCCGATCGATCATCATACTGGTGGCATTTATGAATCTTATGGCCGTGGTTGGTTGATACAGCCTGATTCAACTAAAGAAAAATATCTAAAGACTGGTAAATGGAATAAACTCAAACTAAGAGTGATTGGAGATGAAGTAACAACCTGGCTCAATGGTCATCAAATGATCTATATTAAAGATGAAAAGATCGGTGCAGGCAATGGATTTATTGCTTTGCAAATACATGATGGTGGTGGAATAAAAGTGAGATGGAAAAAGATTATGATCAAAGAATTATAGTCCTTATTTATACATCTCCTCTTTCATCGCCTTCACTCTCTCATCAACCAAATATTCATCAAACTCCATCAGGCGATCAATGATACCATTTGGTGTAAGTTCAATGACACGATTAGCAACAGTTTCCATAAATGTATGGTCATGGCTGGTAAGTAAAACGATCCCTTTAAAATCTGTGCATTGTTCATTAAAGCTTTGAATGCTTTCAAGATCAAGATGGTTTGTTGGCTGATCCAATAAGATCACATTTGGATTTTGCAGCATCATACGACTGATCATGCAACGAACTTTTTCGCCACCGCTCAATACATTTGTTTTCTTCAATACATCATCACCGCTAAAAAGCATTTTTCCTAAAAATCCTCTTAAGAAAGGCTCATCCACATCCCTCACATGATCGGGTACATATTGACGCAGCCAATCCATCAGGTTCATTTCCTTGTCAAAGTATTGACTGTTTTCCTGTGGTAAATATGCATGTGTGACAGTCGATCCCCATGAATACGAACCACTGTCGGGTATTGCTTCGCCGGTAATAATGCTGAAGAAACTTGTTACGGCCAGCGGATCACGGCTTAGTATTGCGATCTTATCTCCTTTGTTTACAGTAAACGTTACATTTTTAAAAAGCGGTCTTCCATCAACAGATTTTTCTAATTTATCAACTTGCAGTATCTGGTTGCCCACTTCACGCAATTGCTGAAAGATGATCCCCGGATATTTTCTGTAACTCGGCTCTATCTCTTCGATCGTTAATTTTTCTAATGCCTTTTTTCTTGAAGTAGCTTGTTTGCTTTTTGAGGCATTCGCAGAGAATCGTGCAATGAAATCTAATAATGCTTGTCTCTTCTCTTCTGTTTTTTTATTCTTATCCCCTACCTGGCGAGCCATCAATTGCGAACTCTCGTACCAGAAAGTATAGTTACCTGTAAATATTTTTACTTTCTGACGATCAACATCGGCTACGTGTGTACATACTGCATCCAAAAAGTGACGGTCGTGGCTCACGATAAGAACGATGTTTTCATAATCAGCCAAAAAGTTTTCTAACCAGCTGATCGTCTCGATATCCAAACCATTCGTCGGCTCATCCAATAATAAAATATCAGGGTTGCCAAACAAGGCCTGCGCAAGTAATACCCTCACTTTTAAATTTGAGGGAATATCTTTCATCAAGGATTGATGATACTCTTCATATACTCCTAACTCACTTAATAAGGTCGCCGCATCGCTATCTGCTGTATAACCACCCATCTCACCAAACTCGCCTTCCAACTCCGCTGCTTTCATTCCATCTTCTTCAGTAAAATCTGCAAGAGCATAAATGCTTTCTCTTTCTTTCGTCACTGACCACAATTTTGTATGGCCCATCATCACAGTATTTAAAACTGTTTGCTCATCAAACTCAAATTGGTTCTGCTTTAATACAGCCAATCTTTCACCTTTAGTTATGTCAACGGTTCCTTTGTTTGGTTCTATTTCTCCACTTAATATTTTTAGAAAAGTACTCTTGCCTGCACCATTTGCTCCAATTACACCATAACAATTCCCTTTAATGAAATTGAGATTCACTTCTTCAAATAAAACTCTTTTACCGTAGGCTAATTTGAGGTCTTTTACACTTATCATATTGCTTCAAAAATTGAAGCCGCAAAGGTAAGCAATATCAAGTGCTTTAAAGTGATCATATTAGTCAAAATGCAGAATGACTCAGCTATTTACCACGCTATTTTTTCTTACACCGATATCAAACAATTTAATAAGTACTAAACCTGCAATAAAACCACCAATATGAGCAGCATAGGCAACACCACCACCCTGATCACCGCCAAGAACCCCCAATTGGCTGATGACCTGGAACACTATCCATATACCAAGTGCAACAAATGCAGGAACTGTTGTTATTCCGCGACCCATGATTACACGAACCCTTCGTGAAGGAAATAATAGCAAGTAACCTCCTAACACTCCGGAAATAGCTCCTGATGCCCCAAGGCTAGGGATCAGTGAATCAGAACCAGATAGAAAGACATGACATAATGAGGCAATGATTCCACAAACAAGATAAAAGATAAGATAACGAATATGACCAATGCGATTCTCTATATTATCTCCAAAGACCCACAGGAATAACATGTTTCCCAAAAGATGAGCCCAGCCTCCGTGCATAAACATAGAGGTAATAAGAGTGAAATAAACTGGAACAGGTGTAGGCTCTAATGAGCCGGCAGCGATATCCTTTCCGGTAAGAATTTCTGCAGGCACAGTGGAAAATGCATAAGTAAATTTTTCGTTGCCGCCCATTCCTTGCAAAAAAACAAATACAAGGATATTTATTGCGATCAATACGTAATTAATAAAAGGGGCAAACCGTCTGTCGGAATCATCATCACCAATTGGAAGCATGGTAAATATTTAATAAGCGACATACAAAGATTGGGCCTCTTATAAAAAAAATCCCGCCTCAATCGAAGCGGGACTTATAAACTTATTGCTTAAACTTCTCTTAGTAACCCATACCGCCCATATCAGGAGCGCCATGTGAATGAGGAGCTTCTTCTTTCTTTGGTTTGTCAGCAATTACACACTCCGTAGTGAGTAACATACCGGCAATTGAAGCTGCGTTCTCTAAAGCAACACGTGTAACCTTAGTTGGATCAATAACACCAGCAGCAATTAATTTCTCATACTGCTCAGTTCTTGCATTGAAACCAAAATCACCTTTTCCTTCTTTTACTTTTTGAACAACGATAGAACCTTCTATACCTGCGTTTCCTACAATTTGACGAAGCGGCTCTTCCAATGCTCTTTTTACAATAGCGATACCAGTGCCTTCATCTTCATTGCTTCCTTTCATTTTGTCAATTGCTTCGATAGCACGGATAAAAGCTACACCACCACCAGGAACGATACCTTCTTCAATTGCAGCTCTTGTTGCATGAAGCGCATCGTCAACACGGTCCTTCTTTTCTTTCATTTCCATTTCAGTAGCAGCACCAACTTGCAATACAGCAACACCACCGCTAAGTTTAGCAAGACGTTCCTGTAATTTTTCTTTATCATAATCAGAAGTAGTTACTTCGATCTGAGATTTGATCTGATTTATACGTGCAACGATGTCAGCTTTTTTTCCTTTTCCGTCAACGATCGTTGTATTATCCTTGTCAATTACTACTCTGTCAGCCTTACCTAAGTAAGAAAGATCAGCATTCTCTAATTTATAACCTTGCTCTTCGCTGATCACAATACCTGCAGTAAGAATAGCAATGTCTTGCAACATTTCTTTTCTACGATCGCCAAAACCAGGAGCTTTAACGGCAGCTACTTTCAAAGTACCACGAAGTTTGTTAACAACCAATGTTGCCAATGCTTCACCTTCCAGATCTTCAGAGATGATCAATAATGGAGCACCTTGCTGAGCTACTTTCTCCAGGATATGAAGAATGTCTTTCATGCTGCTCACCTTTTTATCATAGATCATGATATAAGGATTCTCCAGTTCAGCTTGCATTTTTTCGCTGTTAGTAACGAAATAAGGAGAGATATAACCACGATCGAATTGCATGCCTTCTACTACTTCTACAGTAGTTTCGATACCACGAGCTTCTTCAACAGTGATAACACCATCTTTAGTAACCTTGGTCATTGCTTCAGCGATCAGTTTTCCAATTGCTGCATCATTGTTTGCAGAAATAGAAGCTACCTGCTCGATCTTCTTGCTATCATTACCCACTTTCTGAGATTGTGATGCAAGGCTTTCAACAACAGCTTTAACAGCTTTGTCAATACCACGCTTCAGGTCCATTGGATTAGCACCAGCAGCTACGTTCTTTAATCCTTCTGTGATGATAGATTGTGCAAGAACTGTGGCAGTAGTGGTACCATCACCTGCTACATCAGAAGTTTTGCTTGCTACTTCTTTTACCATTTGCGCACCCATATTTTCAATTGGGTCTTCCAGTTCAATTTCTTTTGCAACGGAAACACCGTCTTTAGTTACACCCGGTGCACCGAATTTTTTCTCAATAACTACATTACGACCTTTAGGGCCCAGTGTTACTTTCACAGCATTTGCCAGAATATCAACACCCCTTTTCATTCTATTGCGGGCCTCAATATCGAAGAATAATTGTTTTGCCATTTTTATTTAATTTGATAATTAGAAAATTTGATGATTTGGAAATTAGCTTCGGAGAAGTTGCCCATCATCAAATCGGCACATCTCCAAATTTCCAAACTAAACGATAGCGAGAATATCGCTTTCTCTCATGATCAGCAGATCATCGCTGTCGATCTGAATTTCTGTTCCAGCATATTTACCATATAGAACCGTGTCGCCAGCTTTTACTGACATTGGTTCATCTTTTTTACCAGGACCAGCAGCAATAACAACACCACGTTGTGGTTTTTCTTTTGCAGTATCCGGGATGATGATGCCACCGGCAGTTTTCTCCTCAGCAGGAGCCGGTTTCACAATTACCCTGTCGTGAAGCGGGGTAACACTTAACTTTTTAGCCATAGTTGTATTGATTTTTGAGTTTTTGAAATGATTTGCCCATTGATTTTGGCGGACGGCGAAGGTACAGGAAATACCATGCCGCCTGCCCGTAAACGGAAAAATTTTCAGGTTTAGCAGACAAACTCTGTATTAAAAATTTATTACGGTAAAAAAATCAGGCTATAGTGTCAGTTTTTCACTTTTAGGGGGTTGTCTTTTTTGAAACCATTGAACTGATTTTCTGACCCAACCTGCCTACTATTTGCTCAGCTGCATTTCCAAAGGTTCTGCCTGCTATTACACTGAAAAAAATAGCGCCGACATTCAAAGCGCCGTTTAGTAGTGCATTATTTGTTTTGGAATTGAAAACGGTCTCGGGTTGATTTTGTTCTGCCACGTTATTCCGGGATAAATCCTTCCTTATCTCTTTCCATGAACGATCCAATTGCTTTTCCAGCTCGAGTTGTCTTACCTGGAGTTTTAATTTTTCCTCCTCGAGGTCTTTTATGTTTCTAATCTTTTTCATTTTCTTCTTTATCAAACATTGCTTTGATCAATGCATTCATGATTGGTTTTCCTATCAGCGAATCTTTAGACCTCCAAAGGATGAACCCGGCAACAAGGACTATTCCTCCAACTATTACGAAGCCGAGCCAGGAATTTTCCAGCCATTGGCCAACAGCTATAGCACCAGCAATACAAATCAATACAAGGAAAAGAAAAAAAACCAGGGCTGACATAACAACTGCTATCATAACAGCCATCACTTTTGAAGTTTTTTCCGCAAATGACAGCTTTAATTGCGCCAGCCTTATATTCATATATTCTTTTACCTGCTCAACAAAAGTTTCAGAATTATTAAAGTCCTGGTCCATATATCTTGTAAATTTTTTGTTACGGTTATAGAGTTCAATATCCGATTAATTAATCATACTCCCTAAAGCAAACTAACTGGAACTACATTCGAAATGCGGAGAAGATATGTTTTACTTCAGAAATATAATGCCCGCCAAATAAAACTGCATGGACAAGCAAAGGGTATAGCTGTGTAATTGGCAAACGTTTTTCCCATCCTTTTTCCAGCGGACAAATTTCATTGTATGCTTCATAAAAACGTTGATCGAATCCTCCAAAGAGTTTTGTCATTCCAATATCCATTTCACGATGGCCGCAATAAACTGTCGGATCAAATATCGCCGCATATCCGGAGGAGGTGATCATATAATTACCGCCCCAAAGATCTCCATGCAAAAGTGAAGGAGGTTCGACGGGGAAAATAGTTTTCAGGTTATTACAAAAAAGATCTGCATTACGAATATCTGTTGCAGAAAAACTGCCCGCATCAAATAGCTTTTTCACCAAAGGCCTTATTCTGCACTCAGTATAAAAAGAATGCCATTCATCATGCTGATCATTATTTTGATCTAAGCTTCCTATATAATTGTCTTCATTCGACCCAAAATATTCCTGTGGTTGTTTATGCATCATTGCTAATGCTCTCCCAAAATTCTCCCACATATCTTTTTGGGCTGATCCTTTTTCCAGCCATTCCAATAGCAGGTATTGCTGATCATTACAGCTTCCATGTTTAATGACTTTCGGAATTTTAAGTGTACAAAATTGACGAAGCTTATCCAGACCGTTTGCTTCTCTTTCAAACATCAAAGGATATCTATTCTGATCATTTACTTTTAAAAAATATTTTCCTGTCGAAGTAACCAGGCCCCAGGCTGAATTGATATCTCCACCATGTACCTGTTCATAACGATGAACATTTAAACCACAGTCTTTAAAAATATTTTGCAGGATAGTCACAAAGAAAAATTTTATAACAAGTATAAAATAAAAAAACGGGCTCTATTAAGAAGCCCGTTTTCAAATAAAGTAATTTCTTAGCTAAGATGCTTAGAAAGGATCTTAGCAAGATCAAACATAGAAACCTGGTCTTTACCAAAGAGAGGTCTTAATTTCTCGTCAGCATTGATCATACGTCTGTTTGCTTTGTCCTGAAGATTATTTTTCTTAATATAATCCCAGATCTTTTTAACAGCTTCTGTGCGGGGAACTGCACTAGCGCCGATTGCTCCGGATAATGTAGAACTTGGAGTCAATGCTTTCATGAAAGCAGCATTTGGCTTACGGGCAACTTTTTTCTTAATAGCTTTTTTAACTACAGCTTTTTTAATTGCCTTTTTAACAATTGCTTTCTTAACTGCTTTTTTAACTACAGCTTTTTTAACTGCTTTCTTAACTACAGCTTTTTTAACTGCTTTTTTAACTGCTTTTTTCTTTGTTGCCATGATTTTTTGGATTTAAAAATTCTTAATGGGATTAGTCATTACCGTATCAAATATATAGTTTTTTATATTCCACCAAATTGATTATAACTTTTTTCTATTCACATTTTCCCTCGAAGAAATTGTGAAAGTTGCCTTTTTTCCCAATGAAAACTGGTTCTCTCCTGCTTTTTTAATTGGAAACATGAGTACCCTTGGCAATATTTAGCCTCATAACAAAACGTAAACAGCAGTGAGTTGTTTCTAAAATATCTTTCATCATGAATTTAATGAAAGCCTTCCCCCATCAGCGTTTGAAGGCAGACATCCTTACATTACAAAACAATTTCATTGGAGAAACTCCCCTTTTCTATTGGGGAAAATCAAACTTCGGTGCCGTATAAATCCTTTCCACAAATGATGACAGTGAGTTATTGTCTATGAGCCCTCTTCTAAAACCTGAATCAAAAATTATGTTGATAACTGTTTTCGGACAGGCACCCCATACCGGGGAAATCAGGCATTTATTAGCTTGTATATTGTTAAACGATACATCCATTTCCTTAGTACCGCCACAAGATCTTGCTGTTCTCCGTATAGGTGATTCTGCGGTAATTAATACTTGAATTCTTATTTTTACAGCTATGTCACTCCAGATCGCTTCACTCAATTCAGGCAGTAATGCAAATTGTTATTATATCGGTAACAAGAATGAAGCAGTATTGATCGATGCGGGTCTCTCCTGCCGTGAGACCGATAAACGAATGAAAAGATTGGGACTTGATATTAATTCCGTAAAAGCAATTTTTATTTCGCATGAACATGCAGATCATATTTCCGGCCTGCAGGTATTATCAAAAAAATATAAGTTGCCGGTTTATATCACCCAAAACACTTTGCGAAACTGCAAACTTGAAATTGAAAAGAGTCTCACATTTTCCTTTATACATAATCAACCAGTATCGATCGGGGATCTTTCAATTATCCCTTTTATTAAAAGTCATGATGCAAACGATCCGCATAGTTTTATTGTTTCAAGCAATAAAGTTCATATTGGTGTGATCACAGATATTGGATATGCGTGTAAACATGTAATAAAACATTTTAAACTTTGCGATGCCGTATTCCTTGAATCAAATTACTGTGAGCAAATGCTTGAAAATGGTTCTTATCCATTCCATTTGAAAAGACGTATCAGCAGTCAAAAAGGTCATCTGTCCAACAACCAGGCATTGGAGCTTTTTTTAAAACACAAACCTGAAAGCTTGCAATTATTAATACTCTCCCATCTTTCACAAAACAATAATCATCCGGATATCGTAAATAAACTATTCACACAACATGCAGGCGGGGTGAAAGTTGTAATTGCCTCCCGTCATAAAGAGACAGAACTCTTTAATATCGAAGGCACTCCACAACCGAGACCAATAAGGACTGTTAAAAAGTTTAAAGAAAACAAAGCGCAGCTTTCTCTATTTGAATTTTAATTCACTGTACCTATTTCTTAAAGGCATTAATTGTATTAAATTTGCCGGAATCATTAATCCGGATATGAGGCGCCTTATTCTATACTTATTTACTTCCGCTTTTTTTATCTCTTCATGTAACGATCATTTGAAGATCGAAAAAAATGATGACCCGCAAGGTTATGCTGACTCACAATTTGTAGGCTCCTGGAAAGTAACTGCCTTGAGTTGCGATGTATCTTACGATTGGAATAACGATGGCACTACCGAAAGAGATATTTATAGTACCTGGACATCATGCCAAAGGGACAACCTGTATACTTTCACTGCTGATACTACGATGGATGCCTACAAAAAGGGAATATTTAAGATTGACTGTTCGGTCACTAAACCCGCAGAGTGGCAAATAGTTGTTGATACAGTATCTAAAGATCAAAGTCTTCTTTACAGTCTTTCTGGCCTTAGCCCGGAATCTGAAATAGTTATTAACATGACTTCAGTTCAGTTTCAATCGGTCCTTTTATTAACAGTAAACGGCCTGCCTGCTACGATAACCAAAACCTGGACAAGGCAATAAAAAACCCCGATCAGTTCGGGGTTAAAATTTATTGAAACAAATCTTTTTATGGTTGAACTGCACTTTTAGCTACTGTAGTTAATGTTGCAAGCAATCTTCCATTTGGCAACTCGTTGGCAGCATAATAAAGACTTACTTTTTTACCTGCCTTGATTTTAGGAAGTGTAGCAATATCTTTTACGCTACATGAAACTTTAGCAGACGCATCCTTAGCATCACCAAATTTCCATTCCTTTAAAACAACATTTTGCTCATCTTTAATAGTTACAATGCGGCTTTTACCTGGCTTTCCGCAATGATAATACCTGATAGCTAATTGACCATTGCTTGCACTTTGATCCAGTTGCAGGTTTTTTATTTGGTCCATATCTTTTCCGTACTGCTGTAAAACAAGCTTGTCATTGAGGTAAACTTCGAATCCCTCACCACCGAAATTATTTTTTGAAGATGAGAATGAAAATAATGCTACACTTATTGTGAGCAAAAGAGAAAGGAAAACTACCGGTTGATAATTGATCTTTTTCATGGCGAAAAAATTTTGTTATTAAAAATTTTTGAATCTGCCACAAGTTAAAATGAGAATCTACCCTATATAAGAAACTTTGATGAGATGCAACCGGGACTTGACTACCTGCAGTATTATCGACGCTTTTTTAAATTAACCAGGTAAATAATAAACACAACAGCCAATAGCCCAAAGGAACCGTATATCATATAGCTAATTGGCATAGATAAAATGAATGAAAAATAAAGATCGGCTTATTTCACTGGTAAACAACAAACAAACAGGCGCACTGAAGTAATATCTTGTAACCCTTCCACTACCCCTGCTTTATCTTTTGTTTTTGTATCTTCAAAAAAACTTTTATGGCTGAATTAAAAACAAAGGTCAATGATGCGTCTGTTGAAAAATTTATCAGCTCTGTTAAAGACGAAGAAACAAGAAAAGATTGCTTTACGCTGCTTGAACTCATGAAAAAAGAAACTAAAGAAGAACCAAAGATGTGGGGTGACAGCATAGTTGGTTTTGGCACTTTTCATTACAAGGGCAAAAGCGGTCGTGAGGGTGATTGGTTTGTTACCGGCTTTTCGCCTCGAAAACAAAATATGACAATTTATTTCTGCCTCGGCTTTCATCACCTTGACTCGCTAATGAAAGATCTTGGAAAATTTAAAATAAGTGCAGGAAGCTGTTTATATCTTAAAAAGCTAAGTGACATTGATACAAAAGTGCTGAAACTAATGCTAAAAGAAAACAAAGCGAATCTAAAAACATTGATCCAAAAATTTAATAACAGATAATACTGTTGTGTAAAACAAGCATATGAAAATCTTCTTCCTTTTTGTAGTCATCGTTTTATTCAACAACTGTAATACCAAATCCTCTTCGTATTCAAATGATCTTGATAAAATATTCGATTCCGTATTTATAGCCAATGAACCCGGTGGCGCAGTATTGATAGCAAAAGATGGAAGGATCATTTATGAAAAAGGATTTGGCTTAGAAGACATCAATACAAAAAAAGCGATCGACAACAATACACTTTTTAACGTTGGATCTATCAGCAAAACTTTTGTCGCTTTCGGTATTTTGCAATTGGCAAAAGAAAACAAGCTATCAATTGATGATGACATTTATAAATACTTCCCCGATTTTAAAGATAGTTCAATAGCGAAAAAAATAAAGATCCATCATTTACTTACCCATTCTTCGGGTTTGCCAGATAAAAGAAATGTGCCGGGAGATAGCGTTTTTTATTTAACAGCAAAAGATGAAGAGAATTGGGCACCGATCAAAAAGGCCGATAGTCTTGAATTTGAGCCTGGCGAAAAATTCAATTATTCAAACCCAGCATTTAATGCACTTGCATTGATCATTGAAAAAGTAAGCGGCATGAAATGGCAGGAGTATATAAAAAAGAATATTATGGAGCCAGCAGGAATGAAAACTTCAACTATCACTGATGGTCCATATCCCGAATCAGGCGTTTCACATGGTTACTTGTTTGATGGCAAAAATTATTTTGAAAAAGATTATGGTGAAGAACCAACATTTGCCGCTTCAGGTAATGGTGGCGTATGGAGCAGTGTTAATGAACTTTGGAAATATGAACAAGCCATCCAGGGAAATGTTTTTCTTGATAGTGTATGGACAAAAAGATCAAGAACAGTTTATGATTTTTCAAATTGGAAAGATGTCATTCCTCCATTCATCGGTCTTAGTTGGTTTATTAATATAACGAGTGATCTAAATATGATCGGTCATACTGGATCGCAAGGAGGTTTTAGAGCCGATTATATTTGGCTGCCGGAAAAGAAAATATTTTATGTGATACTCTGTAATACTCCAAAACCATTAGCTGCCTTGAGAAATAAGGTTTTGGCAGTTGCATTGAAAGAAGAATAATATGATAACGATCGAACAAACAAGAAAGGCAGCATTATCACTACCCGAAACAGAAGAGAAACCTCACTTTAATCTTACAAGTTTCCGGGTAAAGAATAAAATATTTGCCACCATTCATGCTGATAAAAATTATGTAATGGTGAAACTTTCAGCAATCGATCAGTCAGTTTTTTGTGCTTACAATAAAGAAGTGATCTTTCCTGTGCCCGGTGGTTGGGGTAAACAGGGCGCCACTTTTATCAACTTGAAAAAAGTCAAGAAATCTATGCTACTTGATGCATTGTCAACCGCATGGAAAACAACAGCCCCTCCAAAACTCGTAGAAAGGTATTTCGGAAAAGAAAAATCCTAAATTTACTGTAACGATTCGCTTAGTATGGAACTCTACGGCAAACTCTTAAATATCACTGTTCCTTTCTTTCTCTTTTTTTTCTTAGTTGAAAAAATTGTGGAGTGGCGCAAAGGTCTCCATGTTATTCGTGGGCTTGACAGCGTTTCCAGTTTTAGTAGCGGCATTACCAATGTTGTAAAAGATATATTAGGCCTTAGCATCACGATCATTACTTATGGATGGTTGCTAAATAAAATTGCTGTCTTTCATATAGAAGCTACTGTGCTTACTTATATCATCGCATTTCTTGTAATAGACTTCCAGGGCTATTGGGTTCATCGCTGGTGTCATAAAATAAATTTTTTCTGGACCTACCACATCATACACCATAGCAGCGAGGAATTTAATCTTTCCTGTGCATTGCGTCAATCGATCTCAACCTTTATTAATTTCTTTACATTCCTGCTTATACCTGCTGCACTCTTGGGCGTTCCCCAGGAAGTGATTGCTATCATTGCACCATTGCATCTTTTTTTACAATACTGGTACCATACACAACTTATTGGCAAAATGGGATTCCTGGAACATATCCTTGTCACTCCTTCTCATCATCGAGTACATCATGCTATCAATAAAGAATACATGGATAAAAATTTATCGCAGATTTTTATTTTCTGGGATAAACTTTTTGGCACCTTTCAGCAGGAACTTGATAATGTAAAACCTGTTTATGGAGTTACAAGACCTGTAAGAACATGGAACCCGGTCAAGATCAATTTTATCCACTTGTGGTTGTTGATAAAAGATGCATGGAGAACAAAAAATATAAAAGACAAATTTCGCATTTGGTTCATGCCTACTGGGTGGCGGCCAGACGATGTGAAAGAAAAATATCCTGTTGATCACATTGCTGATCCTTACAATTATAAAAAATTCGACACTCCTGCTTCCAAAAGTTTTATAGCCTGGAGCTGGTCGCAAATGTTTTTTAACTATTTCCTGCTCGTTTATTTTTTTGCTTTTATCGCACAAATAGATAAGCCACATATCTTTTATTATGGAGCTTTCGTTTTCGTTTCCATTTACGCTTACACTGAATTAATGGATGGAAATCGAAATGCTTTTTATATGGAGTTGGCCAAATCAGTTGTCGGCCTGTTTGTCATTTATTACTACGGGGATTGGTTTTTTTCTTCGCAACACTGGCCATGGTACCATTATGTAGTTGCAGGCTATTTTATCATTTCCGTTTTTGCCACAGCTTATTTTGCTTTTTATGAAATGAAAAAAAGTGATCAGCAAATATCATTAGCCTGATCGTTTACATTAACCATCCTCTATATCTTATTTCAAAAGTTTGAGAACAATCCATTTCTTTTATCTTTAGCGAAACAACCACCATGAATTTCTATTTACTTGATGCCGCCGCACCCGGCCTGATATTCGGAGTAATGATCATTTTCATGATAGTCACCATCATACTTGAAGCAGTAACGATGATCATCATGAAATACAATAAAGCCGGAAACGCTTTTCTTGGTTCCTTTTTAGCAAATCTTGTTTCAATGGGTGCCGGCTTTATGATCTTATTTTCCGGATCAGACCTATTTGAAATTGATGACCGACCCATTCTAAGCCTTGGTATCCTTTTTTTAATTACGGTTATCCTTGAATTTTTAATCCTTTACATGTTGAACAGAAAATTACCCGTGCAAAAAACATTGATAGCAGCCATTGTCATAAATCTTGTAAGTTATCTTCTCTATTATTTTATTGCATACGTCTTTTGAACTTGAAAAATAAAATAGCAATACTTGCACTGGGTCATGGCTTAAATGACCTGATCGCCGGTTATTTTCTTGGCAACTTTTCTGCTAATAACAATGACCTTTTCGAAATTGGCTTAGCGATCAGTGCTTATAATATACTTGCATTTGGCGGTCAATACCCGGTAGCAATCTTAATGGAAAAGATCAATGACACTAAAAAGATCATTGTTTTCTCTTATATACTTAACGTAACTGCTATTGCTATTTTTCTTTTTGTTCCGGCGGTTGCTATTATACTTGCTGGTATTGCTTCTGCCATCTATCATGTTGCGGGTGGTACTGTCTGTGCAGAAAACAACAAAGCAGTCAATATTGGTTTGTTTGCAGCGCCGGGTGTTGCCGGCCTTATTGCAGGTGGATTTTTAGCATGGGGAAAATTTAACATCATTCCTTTTCTATTACCCATCGCAATTCTTTTTCTTTTTATTTTAATAAGACTAAAGATCATTAGCCAATTTTCGGAAAAAAATATTTCTTCGAATGAAACACAAAAGCATGTCATTGACACACATGATATCATCATGATCTTATTACTCATGATAATCTCGTTGCGCTCTGTTACCTGGAATCTTTTCCAATTGATCTATGAAAACAATTATGAATGGCTCATCGCAATTGCGATCGCTGCTGTAATTGGGAAAATTGCAGGTGGATGGTTGGCAGATAAGATTGGGTGGCGGCTTTATGCACTTTCATCTACAATAATTGCTATGCCGCTCCTGACTTTCTTTAAAAAAAGAGCTTGTGCTCTTTTGTATAGGCGTGGGCTTATTACAATCCGGCATACCTGCAACTACAAGTTTGCTCATTCATTCATTAAAAGGCAAAACATCGAGAGGTATTGCACTCTCATTTGGTGCAGCCATAGTAATTGGTTCAGTTGCAAGTCTTTTCCCTACCGAAACTCTCTTATTACAAATGCCTTATATACTCCTTGCCTCTATTTTTCTACTCATACTGTGTAATTACTGGTATAAAAGATCCCGCCTCCTACCGTTTTAGCCTCCTGAAATTGGTGTAATTTGTAAAGTAAAAGCAACCCAGTAGGCTCGGCCTACGATTACTTAACTGAAATATTACACCCTTTGTTATCAGCCCGGGAATTGAATGAACATATTGAAGGTTGTGTAAAGAACAATAGAGACAGCCAAAAAACGATCTATAGTTCTTTCTATGGGTATGCTATGTCAATATGTGATCGCTATTCGGGGAACTATGATGATGCTGTAGAAATTCTCAATGATGGATTCTTGAAAATTTTTAAAGAAATACATAAATACAAGCCGGCATATGCTGATACTATCGCCTCTTTCAAAGGATGGATGAGGAAAATTATGGTGTACACAGCCATTGATCATTATCGCAAGATCAAAAAACATTTGAATGGACATACGGACCCGGTTACATTACACGTAGCCTCAGCACAGGAAACAGCGCTTGATAAATTATCATACCAGGAAATATTAAGAGCAGTCCAGCAATTATCGCCAGCTTATCGTACGGTATTCAATCTATTTGTAATGGATGGATTAAGTCATGATGAAATATCGAATAAGCTGGGTATTGCGGAAGGCACATCAAAATCAAACCTTGCAAAAGCAAGGATGCACTTACAAAAAATATTATTAAAACAAACCGAACAAGAATACAAACGAAATGCAGTCTGAGAATTTTGACAAAAAGATAAAAAATTCATTGAGCCAGCGTCCTCCCGGAAATGATACTCCGGAATGGGATAAAATGGAGACGTTGCTTGATAAACACATGCCTGCAGAAAAGAAAGACAGGAGAAGGATATTCTTTATTCTTTTTAGTTTTCTTTTATTAGGCGGCGGGGCATTTCTTGTTTGGCAAAATAGCAGCAGCAAAAAAGAGATCGCAGAAATTAAATCTCAAAACCAAAATTCAGCAACAAAAGAAAACAATAAGCCTGAAAATATTAGCACAGATAAAGGAACAAATACTTCTCAACTGCCAAGCAATCCGGTTGATCGATCTGCTTCATCACAGAATGCAGATCCACAAACCAACATTGTAGTAGATGATACTCCTCCGGGCAAGGAAATCCAAACTGATGCTTTGATCGTTAAAGTACATAAGAATAAGAAAACAACAACTTCAGTAAATAAAAAGACAGCCAACTCAAAACAAAAAAGTTCAGACCAAACAATTGACGAATTGGTTAAGAATACCGAACCCGAAAGATCATTGATTGAAGATCTTACTAAAAGTGAAAAAGAATCACCTATAACAGAAAAGAAAAATCCGGTAAAAGAACCTGAAGTTGAAAAAACAAACCCTGATAATAAGCTTGCAGATCAAAAAGAAGAAACAAAAGAGATCAAGCCAGTAGCAGTTAAAAAAGCAGATAGTAAAAAACAGAAAAATACAAGCTCATTTGCGAATAACTTCTTTGTTTCTGTCTCTGCAGGACCTGATCTTAGTAAAGTAGGCGATAATACTGGTGAAGTAAAACTGGCTTATGGGGCGGGTATCGGTTATCAAATCTCAAAAAGATTTTCAATAAGGACAGGCTTCTATGCAGGAAGGAAAGTTTATAATGCTGACCCCGGCGATTATCACCCTCCATCTAATTTTTGGGGATACTACCCGAACCTTGAAAATATTGATGCTAATTGTAAAGTGTACGATATACCTATTACAGTAGATTATAAAATCAGTTCAAACAAAAAACAAAGTTGGTTTGCATCTGTTGGTGTTTCCAGTTTATTGATGAAAGAAGAAACGTATGAATATTATTTTAAACCAAATTACAGCCCTACTTATATCACTTATACCAAAACGATCAATGATCAGAACAAACATTATTTCTCCGTACTAAATTTATCGGGTGGCTATACAAGAGTTATAAATAAAAATATAAGTCTGCAGGCAGAACCATATTTAAAAATAGCCATGGATGGTATTGGCTATGGAAAAGTAAACTTGAGTAGCGGTGGCATACTTTTCTCAGCTGTCATTAAGCCTTTTACTTCAAAAAAATAATCCGGAAACAGTGGATGTGCATTCCAGGCAACCCTGCACAAAAAATTTACGTTTTCATAAAACTGTTATGAGAATTAGAAATTTACTTGCAATAGTCATATTGTTTGCAGCAATTAGCTTTTCCTCCTGCAGCAGCAAAGGTGGCAGTGATAGCCCAACTAATCCATGCAGCGGAACTACCATCACGGTTACCGGTACCATCACACATACATCAGGAGCGGGAGCCACCAATGGAAGCATCTCTGCATCGGCAAGTGGAAGCACTGGTTTTACTTTTAATATAAATGGCGGCGCCTTTCAATCTTCAGGAAATTTTACCGGCCTTGCCGCCGGCTCCTATACTATTACTGCAAAAGATGGAAGCGGATGTGTTGGTTCAAATTCATTTACAGTAAATAATAGTGATGCCTGTCTCGCTGTAGCTTTTACTGTTGGCGGCACTGCGACCAATGCCACACCTTGTTTAATTCCGGAAAATGGATCAATAACTGTTGCCACAAGTGGTGGCGGCACAGGCTTCACTTATAATTTGAACAATGGTTCATTCCAGGCTTCGCCAACATTTTCCAATCTTGCTCCCAATACTTATACAGTTGGAGCTAAAGAAGCAAGTGGTTGTATAAAAACAGTAAATGTTACCGTTAATCCTGCGCCACAGGGAACTTTGTTTGCAGCAGTAAAAACAATCATCACTGCAAACTGTGCCCTATCAGGATGTCATTCGGGTGCTATACCTACAGGTGGTTTAGATTTTACACAGAATTGTGTAATTGTGGCGAATGCGGCAAGAATAAAACTAAAAGCCGTTGATAATTTTAATACCATTAATCAAATGCCGCCACCGCCTGCTACAGGATTAAGTCTTGCTGATAGAAATGCAATAACTAATTGGGTAAATGCAGGTGGGCTTTATTCAAATTAACAATAGACAATTGGTAATTAGCAAACTATAACTGTAGTCCGTCGACGGTCGTCTATAGTCACTTAAATAATTCCCTTCAACTTCTCGATCACAGTATCTATTTCTGCAGTTGTATTGTATTTGCTAAATGAAAAACGAACAGGCACGAGGTTCGGATTATTATTGATCGCCCTTATCACATGCGAACCAACATCTGTCCCGCTGCTACAGGCACTGCCTCCCGATGCACAAATATTATTCATGTCAAGATTGAATAAGATCATTTCTGATTTCTCCGATTTTGGAAATGAAGCATTCAATACCGTGTATAAGCTTTGGCCATTATAATCACCATTGAACCTTACACCAGGGATCTTTTTATTCAATCGTTCGATCATGTATGTTTTTAATGAAAGAATGTATTGTGAATCCTTCTCCATATTTGCATCCGCGATCTCCAATGCTTTTGCAAACCCAACAATCCCGTAAAGATTTTCTGTTCCTGCCCGCATATTTCTCTCCTGCCCTCCTCCATATATCACTGGCTTTACTTTGATATTATCATTTACATATAATATGCCCACTCCTTTCGGACCATGAAATTTATGCCCGGCTCCCGTTGCAAAATGCACCGGTTTTTTTCGCAAGTCAATTTTATAATGCCCGACAGTTTGTACAGTGTCTGAATGAAAGATGGCATTATACTTTTTACAAATTTCACCGGCAGCATAAATATCAAGAAGATTTCCGATCTCGTTATTTGCATGCATCAGCGATACAAGACATCTTTCTTTATGTTCTGCTAATTGTTTTTCAAGATCATCAAGATCAACATGGCCATCGGGTAACAATTTCACGAAACTGGTTGTGATATTTCCCTCGTGATTTAAATGTTCTACTGCATGAAGCACAGCATGATGCTCAATGGGTGATGTAATGATATGGCGGCAACCAAGATCACGAATGGAAGTTGAGATCGCCATATTATCACTTTCGGTACCGCCACTGGTAAAAAATATTTCACCGGGATTTGCATTGAGGATCTTTGCCACTGTTTTCCGTGCACTTTCAATTGCAAGACGTGATTCTCTTCCATAAGAATAAATAGAAGATGGGTTGCCAAAATGAGTGGTCATATAGGGCAACATAGCGTCAAGTACTTCTTTGTCAAGGGCTGTGGTAGCGGCGTTATCTAAATAAATTCTTTGCATAATATTAAAGAGGCGCAAAGATAATTAATCGAAACTGAGTGAGTATAGGTTTGGATGAAATGGTGCAAACGATGGATTAATAGTTCTAATGATACGATATAAAAAAGATTTTCCTGGTCATTTTAGCATAAAAACAACTGAGAGGTATTTACATGTAAGTAAAAAAGCGTTGGTAAATATTGAAAGCCCATTGGATGATCTATGGCGTACTGGTAAAGTTGATTGGTAAACTACCAATTTGTATTTACGCCGTAACAATTGGAATGGCGAACATCATTTCGTTGAAAATCAATGGCCATTTTTTTGAGAAAAGTGTGACTACGGCGTATATTTATGTGTTGTGCGCAAGGCGATCAAACACTTCTTATATAAAAATAATGGGCGGTAAACTTATCGGATTCATAACTCTTATTCTTTTGTGTTTCTTTGCTTCATGCACATCAACAAAACCCATATTTGGCACCTATAAAACAAATTTTGCCGACCTTGGCTTTTTTGGAACCACCCTTATTCTAAAACCTGATAGTACTTTTAATTACACTTTTTCTGGAGACTTGATTCACGATCAGGGAAAAGGCATATTCACGGTTAATAGAAATAGAGTCTTTCTAAATTTTATCGGTTCAGTATCAGATAGTATAGAATCTTCAGATCGATTTAGTTTAATGCCTCAGCTTTCAGTTTCTGAAGACAATCGAATAATTGTTTACAAAGAAGCGCTTTACATAGGCCATAAAAAACTTTTCTTTGCGCATGCGACTACCGGAGAAAAAGTCAGCAGAGCCAGCAAATACAATAAAAGAAAAAAGTACATTCTTTGGGGAACACACTATTATAAAAAAAGATGGTTTCTTCGTCAATTTCCTTAGCCCTGCGCACAACATAGGCTTTGCAAAAGTTGGGCTGATGAATATCGCCCATCAGCAATAGGAATTCTGACCCGGCTTCAGTAATTTGGCTTCTTCTAATCGAGTCTATAGTGGCCAAACGGACGACAGAATATAAATTCCCAACCTTCGCAAAGCCCTGAACGTTATGCGCAATAATTCGACAATCAATACGACCAAATGAAAATTAGTGTAGTCCTTTTATTTTACATTTTCTTTTCCCTAACTACTTTGACCTTAAGTGCGCAAAGCACAATTACAGAGGTGGTTTCAGAAAAATCTCAAGGAGTTTCAAATAAACTTGGAGTTTCAAAAAAGTCTGGAGATTCAACTTGCATAAGTGTTTCTCAAAACTCAGATAGTTTGCAACAGGGACAAGAAGTTGTTATCACAGTCAAAGGTTGTCAAAATCTTGAAATGCTTAAAGTTTTAGTCAGTGGTATTACAGCTGAAATAAATGACAAAGGGGTTGCAAAACTGAGTAGGACATCGGGAATGATTGGGACACATAATATTCCAGTCTCTATTGTCTATAGAGACAAAGATGGTAATCTCAAAACAGAATCATACACAGTTACTTACAAAGTAAGGAAGGCTCTATCTCAGTAAATGATGAAAACAATGTAAACCACCTGTATGTGGTGTTGAAAATCCTCTCTCTCTATCAATCAATTTAAGGTACCTGAGTGTGATGCCGACGTTTGAATTACATGCGAAGGAGAAAATGTTTCCAAGTAAGGAAACGGAAAGTAAAATTCAAAAGCGCATTAAAGACATGCGCATAACATCAGGTTTTGCGCAAGCCTATTGCGTGCTGGCCTCACTTAAAATAAATGTTTATCTTAGTTATCGCTCGGCCGCAGGGTCGTTTCAATAGGACGGCCTGCGCAAAGCCCGTTCGTTGTACTCACCCTATATGATTTTCTCTGCAAATGAAACGATCGTGGAATCCGTACTAATAGATATGCAACAATTCCAGCAGCCCAAATGGGTCGTCCATCGTCTCTAAAAGATCCTTATTATGCTTGATCATCTTGCTTCGCATATATACACGAAGCCATTGTTTGTACATATATAGTTCATAGCGATTAAGCATATCCGGCAGAGGCAAATTGCGTTGTGCTATAAGTCCAGCTAAATGTATTGCAGATTCTAAGCCCAGCGAAATCGATTGGAAATAGGGGGAGCCGAGTGCAGCATCTCCAACTACAAATACTGTTGAGGTGTTGAACGGGTGTTCATTACCCCCTTCAGCAAGCCATTTCCGGTTGGTTGCATTATTGGCCCTGTACAGGTTCAATGGAATTCGAACTATGTCCAGGTCACCAATTAATTCTCCATTCGTTTCCTGCTTTATTTTATCGATAAAGTTGTCCATTGAGCGAGCAACCTGGGGGAAATGTATACGAAGCCATTGACCATCGAATGTTGCCGGCATCGACTCGTAATCTTGGGGCGTTATTTTAACAATGCCAGAAACAAAAGTGATATTGCCATCATAACACACACGATCAACCGCAGGAATAAATTTATAATGTAGGTTTCCCGCATTCTTATAGTATTTGCAATGTTCATTGCACAGGTATTCCTGGCCGTAAAGGAAAGTAACAACAATTGCGTATTCAAGTTGAATATTGAATGTGTTGGCGTCTTTGTTGCCAATAGCCGGACCAGGTGAAAGGTGATCCCTGAGTAGTGATTTATAACCGGTACAGTCGATCAGGATATCTCCCGGCTCGAGTATTGCTATTGCCTGCTCCGCAGTCAGATTCGTTACAATGCGTTCCACATTATTTGAACCGCGGTTGTCGATGAGGTCACTGAGTCCTTGTTCAATAGAGTTGAGAGGTGCGAACCCCTTAACCCATAAATGGAGAAGTGACATCAGGTCTTCCGGGATAGTTCGCCTGAATGCAAGTGTTTCCTCAATTTCGCCAACATCAAACACGGCTGCCAGGTTCTCGGCATCAATATGATCAGCACAATAGCTATCCACTGAATCGGCAGTAAGAAACGAAGAGAGTTTAACCATGCGAGTACGGGTATATTTCGGTCTCTTCTCGTATAACCGAACGGAGAATCCTTCCATTGTTTGAAATAACGCCGTAATCATAAGACCAACAGGTCCTGCACCGATTACATGAACCCTACCACCGGAAGACAAGCTTGCCTGGTTTGCGAAACCTGATTCTGTTTTTGATTTCACGAGTAACTGTTTTTATGCGTGTTCCTGGGAATGGATATTGAAAGCACCTCTCTATCACAATATAGCACTAAAATCTTCTGATTTTTATTAGAACGAATCATTTTACAATAGGGACAGACATGAACATATCATTGCTAAATTTATGTGGAATAAAAAAAACCAAACCGACCAAACTCATAGATTTTTTCCACGACAAAATATTTTTAAAAATAAGTTTGCGAAACCGAATAGTTGCGCATATATTTGCAACCGATTGGTTTCATTATTAAATTTTAGATTGAGATGGCAAACAGCAAAGTAGTCATAGAAAGAATTTTTGATGCGAAAGTTGAGCTTCTCTGGGAAACCTGGACTCACCCGAAATATATTGAACAATGGTTTGGTTCCGACCCTTATGGAACGGTTCAAAAAGTAGATATTGATTTGAGTATTGGTGGAAAATTTCGGATTCAATTTTCAGATTCTGACACATCAGTGCATATAGCCAGGGGAGAATATTTGAAGATTGATAAATATAAAAATTTAAAAATGACCTGGGAATGGGAAAGTGAACTTAACCAGATCTCAGAGCTTAATGTAGATTTTATAAGTATGGATGATAAAACAAAAATCATTTTAACTCACAGCAATTTAGTTTTTGAATCTATCCATAATTATGAACTTGGATGGAATGGAGCTTTTAATAAAATAGAGAACAAGATCATAAAAATTAACAAATGATGAGACGAGACATTTTCCAGGCAATAGCCGATCCGACAAGGCGGGCAATTATTACCTTAATTGCATTGCAGGCAATGACACCGAATGCCATTGCTGAAAACTTCAACACTACCCGGCAATCTGTTTCTAAACACCTTCGCATACTCACAGAATGCGAACTGGTAAAACAGGAACAACAAGGCAGGGAAATTTATTATTCACTTGAAATTGAAAAAATGAAAGAAATAGACAAATGGATTGAACAGTTCCGCAAAATTTGGGAAACTCGTTTTAACCAACTCGACAAAATATTATCAACAATGAAAAAACAAAAAAAATGAAAAATGATTTGCTATTTGATTTTACAGTTGACAAATCAAAAAAAACGGTATTCATAACGAGGGAATTTGCTGCAGAACTTTCGCTGGTATGGGATGCTTTTACCAAAAAAGAAATTCTTGACCAATGGTGGGCACCTAAACCATATGCCTCAAAAACAAAATTCATGAATTTTGAAGTTGGCGGACGAAGATTTTATGCTATGGTCAGCCCGGAAGGACAAGAACGTTGGGTGATCCAAAAATATACTTCCATTAGTCCAAAGACCAATTTCAAATTTTTTAATGCTTTTGCAGACGAAAATGAAAACCCAGAATTGCCGGGTTCTGAATGGGATCATACTTTCAGCGAACAAAACGGAACGACAAAAGTGAGTGTTAGCATTTATAATGAGTCTCTTGAACGCATGGAGAAGCAGATTGAAATGGGCTTTAAAGAAGGATTTACAATGACATTGAACTACCTGGATGAATTATTGGCAACGTTATCGAAAAAATGATTTTCGCCTGCAAAGACTTTGGACAAAATACTAAGAAAAATAAAATGTCAGCAATTCAAAATTACCAATCAATAAAAATTATCATTGGCATTACATCTGGCAATTAAAAAACTTATAAAACATGGAACAGATGAAAAACAATTTGCTATTTGATTTTACAGTTGATAAAACAACAAACACGGTTTTCATAACCAGGGACTTTGCAGCCGAACTTTCTTTGGTTTGGGATTCCTTTACGAAACCAGAAATTCTTGATCAATGGGGCACACCTGAACCCTGGGCAACTCAAACAATTTATATGAATTTTAAAGTTGGAGGAAGAAGGTTTTATAAAATGATAAGTCCCGAAGGGCAAGAGTATTTTTCAGTTCAGGACTTTACTTCGATTTCTCCGAAGACAAATTTCAAATATATTTCTGGCTCCAGCGACAAAGATGAAAATATCAATCCTGAATTTTACGGGGCTGAAAACAACCTGGATTTTAGTGAAGCAAATGGACCCGATGGCTATCGGGTTACAACATTCAGGATGGCTATAAAATATAAAGATCTTTCTACTCTTGAGATGATGGCTAACAATCGCTTCAAGGAAGGATTTACAATGACATTGAATATCCTTGAAAAATTATTGGCAACATTATCGCAAAAATGATTTTCGCTTTCAAAGGATCTCTCAATAAAAAAATTAACAACCTAAAAAATAAAAAATTATGGCACTTATCAATCCCCACATCAACTTCAACGGAAATGCCGAAGAAGCATTTACCTTTTACAAATCAGTATTTGGCGGAGAGTTTGCAAAGATCATTCGTTTCAAAGATCTTGCTAGTTCTGAATTCCCGGTTGCAAAAAAAGAAGAAAATAAAATTATGCATATTGTTTTGCCTATCGGTAAAACTATGTTGATGGCAAATGATGTTCCGGAAATTATGGGAAAAACAAACGAAAATGAGAACAGAAGTAAAATTGTAATAACTGCTGAAAGTAAAGAAGAAGCCGACAAATTATTTAATGGGCTTTCGGTGGGAGGACAAATAGAAGGGCCTATTGGTGATGGTCCCTGGGGTACATACTTTGGTTGTTTTAGAGACAAATACGGTATTGAATGGATCGTGGAGTTTGCCCAAAACTAAGGAGCAGGTAACTGGCGGGTTGTATTATCAATAAATTAAAATTTAAACAGTGTTATGAAAAATTTATTCAAAACACATAATCCTCTTAGCGCAATACTACTAATTGCAATTATGTTTATAGCGGCTTCATCAAACGGGCAACAGATCAAGCCTTCCAGGAGTGGCTATGCACCTGTCAATGGTATAAAAGTTTATTACGAAGTATATGGACAGGGGATGCCAATCGTTTTACTACACGGTTCATTTTATACTATCGATATGAATTGGAGTCAATTAATTCCTGAACTATCAAAGCATAGAAAAGTAATTGCCATTGAAATGCAAGGACATGGGCATTCACCATATTCAGACAGAGCATTGTCAAATACTAATTTAGCAAGTGATGTAGAAAAAGTGATGGATTACCTAAAAATAGATAGTGCAGATATTGTAGGCTATAGTATGGGCGGTTCCATTGCCTATCAGTTTGCTGTTCAAAGTCCAAAACGGTTAAGAAAATTAGTGATCATTTCTTCTACTTATAAAACTGATGGTTGGCTACCAATAGTGAACACAGCGTTTGAAGATTTTAAACCTGAATATTTTGATAACTCACCTCTAAAAACAGCATACGATGCAGTAGCACCCGATAAAACAAAATGGAGAAAGTTCTTGGAGCAGATGTTTGTTTTCGCCAAGGTACCATTCAACGTCGGCGACTCCAATATTTCAAAAATTACTGCGCCGGTATTGATCATTTCTGGCGACAATGACGGAACGGATAAAATAGAGTTGATGAAAACGTACCAGTTGTTAGGAGGTGGTGTTACTGCTGATCTACAGCCAATGCCAAGATCGCAGTTGGCCATTGTTCCTTCACAAGGACATGTGAGCCTGATGATGCAAACAACAACGATTTTGAATTACTTAAATAGTTTTTTAAAATAACTTAATGGCTCTGCATATTAAATAGTAAAAAGCTAAAATAAGCAACCCATAATTTTATACTAATATGAACGTAAAAGAACAAATCAAACAATATATTACCAGTCAGCCTGAACCAAAACGTAGTGAGATGCAGGAGATGCATCAACACATACTTCAAGTAATGCCAAAATGTAAATTATGGTTCTTAGATGGCAAAGACGATAAAGGAAAAACTATTTCTAATCCTAATATAGGATATGGATCATACACCATAAAATATGCTGATGGAACAACCAGGGAGTTTTATCAAATTGGTTTGAGTGCAAACACAACCGGAATCTCTGTATATATCATGGGTATTGAAGATAAGACGTACCTAATCCGAACTTATGGAAAGAAAATAGGCAAAGCAAGTGTGACCGGGTATTGCATCAAGTTCAAAACTCTAAAAGATATAAATCCTGATATACTTGAAGCCGCAATACGGTCCGGGGTTGAGGCTACTAATAAATAGGATGATCTGATGAAATGGTTAAAAAATGATTGAAGTTTTTAAAACAAATGTTCAAAAAAAGACACAAAGCAAAATGCTGCTTTGTATTTTGTCTGAAGCATTCCCATCGTTTAAAATTAATTTTGATCTTTCAGATTGCGATAAGGTGCTTAGAGTTGAAGGAGACAATATGGAGGCGCTAAGGATAATGATGCTCGTAAAGGAATATGGGTTTTATTGTGAGGTATTAGATTAGCAGCATAATGACAAAAAAATAGCACTACCACCGTCTTACTGCTTTTACGCTTATTGTTGTTCTTCTTTCCAGATCGCATATATTTAATTTATTTAAATTAAATACCATGCCTGAAACTTTAGAAAACAATTGGACTACACCAGCAGCTCTTGCAATTCCAAAGGAAGGTTACTTTAAAAAAGAAGATGGGCGGTACGGCCCGGTTTTTCCTAAGACCCCAGCGAACTACGGCTTTACTATTATCGCAAAAGTTAAACCTGGAAGAGAAGATGCAATTCGTGCATATGGTAAAACAATTGAGGATCTTGTCAAAGCTAATCCTGATATTCTTGCACCATTAGAACTCCATTATCTGCGTTGGGTTTTGTTTGATGTGGGTTCCGGTTTACATTTTATGTACCAGGGGATCTTTGATACTGATTTCGATAAGTATGTTGATGATGCTATTCAATTGTTTAATACTACTGGCATTACCACCGTTTTTGTAAATCTTGAAGGGTTTCCTGAAGACTGGAAAACAAATGTAAGTGCTGTGATCAAATTCTTCCGTGAACATCAGCGTCCAAGTTTTCTTGAATACGGTGAATATCCTTATGCTTCTTATAAGGATGTAAAAAAAGCCTTTAAACTAAAAGCCGCATTTTCTGAAATGCTGGACCAGATGCAATGATTGTTTGTTAATAGAATATTTTAAAAAAAAAGAAATAAGCCTTCATCAATGCAAAAGAAACTTCATCAATTATTTTTCTTTGTTCAACCCGAATCCACTATTTTTAGAACGGCTTTCTGAAGAGTTTGTTTGTATTTGATTGTGTTATACCTGATCAACAAATTCTCCCAAAATAACTGCACGAGACAAATCAAAAAGTTTATTGGCTTTTTGCAATTTTATGTTATGCTATTCGTAGCATCGAATCTTAATATTAAATTTTTATTTACGAATTAATCTAAACCTGAGTTATGTCTAACAATTCAAAAAATGGCTGGTCAACACCAGCAGCACTTGCACTTCCAAAAGAAGGGTATTTTAAAAAAGAAGAGGGTCGCTATGGACCGTTATTTCCCCAGACACCTGCTAACTATGGCTTTACCGTTATTGTGAAAGTTAAACCGGGAAGAGAAGAAGCGATCCGTGAGTATGGTAAAACTATTGAAGCAGCAGTTACAGCAAGTCCCGAAGTTCTTGCTCCATTAAAACTTCACTATCTGCGGTGGGTTTTGTTTGATGTAGGTTCTGGTTTGCACTTTATGTACCAGGGTATTTTTGATACAGATTTCGATAAATATATGGAAGATGCCATTGCCCTGTTTAATAGTACTGGTGTCACTACAGTTTTTGTAAACCTCGAAGGATTCCCTGAAGATTGGAAAACAAATATCCCGGCAGTAACCAAGTTCTTCCGTGAACATCAACGTCCAAGCTTCCTCGAGTATGGTGAGTATCCTTATGTATCAGCAGATGAAGTAAAAAAAGCATTGAAGTTAAAAGCTGCATTCTCTGAAATGCTGGATCAAATGCAATAACCTGACAAAATAAAACTATATGTTAGAATTAGAAGATATTCAACATTATCTTTTAACCCGTCCTCATGCAACTATTGCGCAATACAATTTTATAACATTTCGTTCGGCCGAAGCTGGACGTAATTGGGTAAATTCTTTGTCTGACATAGTCGGAAACGTCAAGACTGTAATGGCAGCAAGCGAAACCGATATGCGATGGGTTAGTTTAGCTTTTACTTTTAATGGTCTCCGTAAACTGGGACTTGATGAAGATTCTCTTGCTACTTTTCCTGAACCATTCAGACAAGGTATGGCGGCAAGAGCACAGATGCTTGGCGATACTGGTCCAAATCATCCCGACAACTGGGAAGATAAAATAACAAGCGAAGATCTTCATGCAGTTGTCATTCTTTTTGCCCGCGACAAAGCAGAGAGAGAAAGATGTATAAAACAACATGATGAATATTTGAAAGACAATCCCGGAGTTGAAATACTTTCAACATTACTTATTGAAGCAGTTCCTCCTTTAGATTATGTTCACGAACATTTCGGTTACCGGGATAGAATTACCACACCTGTCATTGAAGGAATGGGAATTGAAGCAACACCGGGCTCACATGCTCCAAGCAAGCCAGGAGAATTTTTTCTCGGATATCCTGATGAAGCTGGCGTGATCCCGATTCAACCACAACCGGAAATTCTTTCAAAGAATGGAAGCTTTCTTGGGTATCGAAAGATCCGCGAACATGTTGGCGCCTTTCGTGATTTTTTGAAAGCAAATGGAAAAACACCTGAAGAGCAGGAATTAGTTGCAGCTAAAATTATGGGGCGTTGGAGAAAAACAGGTGCACCGCTTGTGTTATGTCCTGAAAAAGATGATCGGGAACTTGGGTTTGATAATATGAGGAATAACAATTTCGATTATGAAAAAATGGACCCTCATGGATATGCATGTCCTGTAACTTCTCATGTAAGAAGAATGAATGTAAGAGATAGCAGGGTTTCGCGGATCATGAACAGGAGATTGATCATTCGCAGAGGTGGAACTTATGGTCCCTATCTTCCCGAAGATGCACCTGATGATGGAGCGAATCGCGGCATTGCGGTCTTTGGAGGTTGTGCCGATCTTGCAAGACAATTTGAATTTTTAATATCAGTTTGGGCCAATGATCCTGAATTCCAGGAACTGAATGAAAAAGATCCATTTGCCGGAAGCATTGATGGTCCTTTTGAAATGACCATACCAAAGCGACCGATAAAAAAGAAATTGAAAGGATTAAATGCTTTTACTACAGTAACAGGCGGTGCTTATTTCTTTTTGCCCGGAATTAAGGGTTTAAAATATTTGGCATCATTAAAATAATTTTTGAATCACTTCTTAAAATCTTATTCATGAGTTATCCATCTCCAAGATTTTATAATCAAATTAGTACTCCGCGTAAATTCATTCCCGGTAAAAGAAGATTCAGCGTTTACTGGACGTGGAGTTATCCATGGGAAGCTAACAGGGATATAACTGAAATGGACAATCGTTTTTCAACGATGACGGAAGTACGTCGTGTTCTCTTGCCTTTCTATGAATCTATTGAGTACTCTGAAAAAATGTTTTTGCAAGGTATCTCAGGAACACTTGAACTTTTCCATCTTAGCATTGTAAGGTTTCAGCAAGTTGTTGAAAGTGTAACAGGCTTTCACGTTCCGGATTACCAGCGCATTGACCAGGCCGGGCAGCGATTGCCAATAGACGAAAGAATACTCAACGACACAGATACACTTATGGTATTCGGCCTTGATCATATGATCACGGAACAAGAAGCGTCACCAGAAGAAATTGAAGCAATAAAAAAATTCTTAAAAAGAGAAGGCACTTGTTTAGTTCTTAGTCCGCATCATGATGTTGGTTTTTCTCAAGATCTGAATCAGCGGCAACAGGAATATAAACATCATGGTGATCCGCTTGTGCCAAGACAACAACGTTTTGGAACATATACAAGATCATTGATGAAAGGCTTAGGTGTTCCTGTTGAAAATAGGTTCGGTTTACGACCAGCAACTGTTGCAGGAACAAAAAATCAATTAGTACCGTTGAAAAAGCAAATGGATTTTGATAAACGTGGTTGGTTAAATGGTGTCAACACTTTTAATTTTCATATGCATCTTCCACATTATGCTGTTACCTCTGATGATCCTAAACTAATTCATGTACTGGCACGTCAACCAATCGACATGGCGCATCCTCATCCATTCATTGAAGCTGGCAACACAGAATTCAATATGTTTCTTTGGATGCCGCCAAATGAAGAAAGAGCTGGTGATATTTTATTAGCTGATTCTACCATCTTCACAACGCTTTTTGGAGGTGATGAAAGCCTTGAACGTTTCTGGAAAAATCTTGCTACACTTTAATGAATCAATTAATAGGAATGATCCGTGAAAAAAAGTACAGAAGACTTTTCATTCAATCATTGATCATATTGCTTCCTGTGTTTTCTTTTGCACAGATCAATAAAAATAGTTTCGAGGTCTATGGGTTCATACTAACAGATGGAGGTTACAATTTTAATTCTATTGATCCCGATTGGTTTGATGTAATGAGACCAACCAAACTACCAAAGTATAAGAATCAATTTGGCACAGAAGGAAATTATTTTATCAGCGTAAGACAAACAAGGTTAGGAGTGAGAAGCAGCACAGCAACCAAATTTGGCGAACTAAAAACACAGTTTGATTTTGATCTTTTTGGATTTGGAAAAGATGTGGGACAAACCACTATTCATCTTGTGAATGGATTTGGACAATTAGGAAAGTTTATTGCCGGACAAACTCCATCAACATTTATGGATACTGAAGTGTTCCCTGTTACACTTGATTACTGGGGACCAAGCTCCCGGGTTTTCTTTTTAAACATACAGTTGCGCTATACTCCCGTCTACACTGAAAAAGAAAGATTCGCTATTGCATTCGAAAGACCGGGAGCTACTGCTGATGGAACTGATTATTCAAATAGTGTTGACATTCAAAATGTGAAGCCCCACTTACCTTTACCCAACCTGGTGACACATTACAGGCACAATTGGAAATGGGGCCATACACAAATTGGAGCCATTGCAAAATATCTTGAATGGCAGGACATATCTCCTACCCCGGCGCAAGATTTAAGTGGAAGCGATATTGGCTGGGGCCTTAATGCAAGCACCGTCATCAATGCGGGAAAACGTTTGAAATTTAAATTACAGGGAGAATATGGTGAAGGTTTTCAAAATTATATGGCCGACCCATCACCTGATGTTGCGTTAGGATCTAATCCCGGAAATTCGATATCACCAGTAAAAGGAAAAGCTTTACCAGCTTGGGGGTTTTTAAGTTTCCTTGAAGTTGAATGGACGAAGAAACTGAAAAGCTCGATGGGTTATTCAATGATAAACATTAAGAATGCGGATCTGCAATCACCTGATGCATTCAGAAGAGGACAATATGGATTGATCAACCTGCGCTGCTACCCGGTAGACAATGCGATGTTTGGAATTGAATACCAGTATGGAAAACGAGACAACTTCAACGATGGCTTTTATTCAAATGGTAATAAAATTCAATTCTCATTCAAATTTAATTTCTCACAGAAGATTGAAATGAAATAATACATATATTTAAGTGTTGTGTGCAATGCCATATGATACAATTATTTTGTATCACCTTTAAAACATAAATAATCATGACACAACCAAAAACGATCGTTCTTATTCACGGCAATTTTGTCAACAACAACAGTTGGACAGAATGGAAACACTACTATGAACAAAAAGGTTATAAGGTTTATACCCCTGCAAATCCAGGACACGATGGTGATCCTAAAGCGTTAAGAACAAAAGTCCATCCTGATCTAATTAAAACAGGGTTTATAGATATTGTAAACAACCTTGTTCAATTAATAGATACGTTACCAGAAAAGCCATTAATTATTGGTCATTCTATGGCAGGAATGGCAACGATGAAGTTGGTAGAAATGGGAAAAGCATCGGCAGGAGTAAGTATTGACGGAGCTCCACCGAAAAATGTGTTTCCACCATTTCAAACCCTGAAAACCGTATTACCTGCATTTGGATTTTTTTCTTTTAATAAATATTACATGGGTAGTCGTAAATGGTACGACCAGGCATTTTTCAATACGATACCTGGAACAGAAAAAGAAAAAGCATTTGAAAAATTTGCAGTACCTGAAAGCTATAAGGTCAGTCGTCAATTAGTTTTAAATTCTTTTTCAAACATAGATTTTAAAAAACCTCACGCCCCACTCCTGTTTGTTGGTGGTGGCAGCGACAATATTTTCCCGCCCAAACTCACACAAACGCTGGCAAGCAAGTATAAGGATGCGAAGAGCAAGGTTGATGTAAAAATATTTGAAGGAAAAAGTCATTTCATTTGCGGGGAACCAGGCTGGGAAAAAGTAGCCGATCATATATTAAGCTGGTATGAATCTCTATAAACGGCTATCGACGAATGGCATATTCAAATAAAATCATTGAAGAGATACTGCCGAAATTCAAGTCGGCTATGGGAACAGATTATACCAAATACAAAAATCATGTGTACCGTGTTTTTTTGAATTGTCTTTTAATTGATAGCGAAAAAAATAATGAAGAAAAGTATGCTACTGCCGCAGTATTCCATGATATAGGTATTTGGACCAATCACACTTTTGACTATTTGAATCCCTCGATCGGGCAAGCTAAAATTTATTTAACCGAAACAAATAAGGCGGGTTGGATAGACGAAATTTCTTTGATGATATACTGGCATCATAAAATGAGTAAATACCAGGGAGCCCACGAAGGAATTGTAGAAACCTTCAGGAAAGCTGATTGGATAGATGTCTCTTTAGCATTCGTGACTTTTAAATTTGATAAGAAAAAAATTAATGAAACCAGTAGAAGGTTTCCAAACTCCGGCTTCCATTTTTTTCTTATTAAAGAGACTATAAAAAATTTATTCAAACATCCTTTAAATCCTCTGCCGATATTTAAAAAATAAATCTGCTCCAATAGTTTCTAAATTCTATCCCGGGAAAAAATATTTTTTACCTCTTACGTCAATTAATATATCAGCCATGCTTGGCCATGCCGGATTGATGGTTTGTGTTTTTTCCCAATTATTTAATTCTTTCAGTAATTGAGCTGCTATTAATGGTTCGGTACTTAACAGGTCATGTAATTCTTCCCGATCAGTTTCCAGGTTGAAGAGATATTTGCTTTTACTTTTTTCATTAATATAAAGTTTCCAATTCCCTTTCCTGATAGCCTTTGAATAACCATTTCGCCAGTATAAAATTTCGTGAGGATCTTTTTTCCCATCAGCAAGATAAGGCAACAGATCAACGCCGTCATATACTCTATCCACAGGAAGATTGGTTTTTGTCATGGAAGCAATAGTGGAAAAAATATCTAATGAAGAAACAGGTTTGTCATAAACAAAATTTCCATTTTTAGTTCCAGGGTAATTGATAAAAAACGGAACTCGCAATCCGCCTTCAAAATGTGTACACTTCCCTCCGCGAAGTGGTGCATTACCGGTCGCTCTTGTATAAGCTGCACCGCCATTATCACTGATAAAAAAAATGACCGTATTGTTTTCAATACCGGCAGATCGAAGTTTTTCTTTCACCTGTCCCACTGCATCATCCAATGCTTCGATCATTCCATAATAGACCCTCGTCACACTGTCCTCTACATTTTTTACCCGGTCAAAATATTCCTTTGGTACCTGGAAAGGATCATGAGGAGCATTGAAAGAAAGTGTTAGAAAAAAAGGATTTGCTTTATTCTCTTCAATGAACTTAATTCCTTTTTGGGCAAATGAAAATGTAAGATAGCTTGTATCAACAACAACATTCTTTCCTTCACGAATTACCGAAGATCCTGCTCTTGGCGTCCATGCAGGTAATTCGGAAAAAACCCATGGTAAATGCTGATCGATATAACGACTGTTGTCAACAGGAACATCAACATATCTTGACAGTGCACCGGAAAAATAATAACTATAATCAAAGCCCCGTTCATAAGGGTGATCGCCTTCATCATCACCCAGGTTCCATTTTCCAACAAGTCCGGTTGCATACCCGTTCTTCTTCAATAATTCTGCAAGTGTTATCTCATGCAAACTAAGTCCTGTTTGATATTTTTTCCTGTTCAATACTAATGACGGATATACTGATCGCAAACTCTCGTTCTTGTTTGCAAAGGGCATATAATTTTTTCGCATCTTTTTCATAAGAGCAGGATCAAATTTATCATATGGCATAAACTCACTGCCAAAACGATTCTGATAACGCCCTGTCATGATCCCTACTCGTGATGGTGAGCAAACCGGAGATGTTACGTATGCTTGTGTAAATCGTGTACCCTCATTACCTAATGCATCAATATTCGGAGTATGGATATCTGTGTTTCCATAAGAAGCAAGATCGCTATAACCAAGATCATCAACTATAATGAGTATAATATTTGGTGGACTTGATTGGTCTTCTTTCTCATGACCAGTGAAACCCAAAAAAACTATAGAGATAAAAAACAAAAAAACGATCTTAATAAAAGATGTTCGCATAAGAAGTGGTGGTTAGAAGAAAATGTTCTTACAAAAGGGAACAATATAGGCATGCAATAATTACCCCGCAATTTTACCTTCGTTTAAAACCCGGTAAAAAAATTGCATTGATCTCGCTCAATAAAAGCTTACATGAATTCTCCTATATCCTGCATGATCCGTGTGGCAATATGATTTGCCTTTGTTTCAAAGTCACTCTCAGCATAAATGCGGATGATAGGTTCTGTATTTGAAGTGCGAAGATGCACCCAATCATTATCAAATTCTATTTTTAACCCATCATCAGTATTGATGGGATGCTTTTTATACTTCTTTTTTATTTTCTCAAAAATGGACTTTACATCAACGCCATTATTTAATTCAATTTTATTTTTTGAAATAAAATAATCAGGATATAAACTACGCAATGATTTTGCGCCAAACATATGGTTGGCCAAATGACTTAAAAATAAACCGATACCGATCAACGCATCACGTCCATAATGAAAGTCAGGAACAATGATACCGCCATTTCCTTCACCGCCTATCACTGCATTTACTTCTTTCATTTTCTTTACTACGTTCACCTCTCCTACTGCTGATGGAAAATATTCACCGGCGTGTTTTTCTGTTATATCTTTTAATGCACGGGTGCTGCTCATATTGCTGACCGTGTTGCCTTTTCTTTTGCTCAATATATAATCGGCAATGGCTACCAGTGTATATTCTTCGCCAAACAAAGAACCGTCTTCACAAACAAAACATAGACGATCAACATCAGGATCGACAGCAATTCCCAAATGAGCTTTTTGTTTTATTACTTCCCGGCTTAATTCAGCTAAATGCTGTGGCAAAGGTTCCGGGTTATGTGCAAATTTTCCATTTACTTCTTCATTAAGTACTATTATGTTTTTTAAACCCAAAGCTTTAAGCAATGCCGGAACAAATGTGGCGCCGGTTGAATTGATACCATCAACAACTATTTTAAATTGCTGGCTGGCAATGGCACTTTTATTTACAAGCGGATAATTTAAAACAGCATCGATATGTTTTTGAAGATAGCTGTCATCTATTGTTACTGTCCCCAAATGATCGACAGTAGTAAAAACAAAATCTTCCTTTGCTGCTTTCTCTAAAACTTTTTCTCCCAATTCAGCAGAAATAAATTCTCCGTCACTATTCAAAAGTTTCAACGCATTCCATTCTTTTGGATTATGACTTGCAGTAATAATAATTCCTCCATCAGCTTTTTCTTCTTTCACCGCTATCTCCACTGTTGGAGTTGTTGACAGTCCAAGATCGATCACATCAATTCCCAATGCAGTTAAAGTGCTTGCTACAATATCCCTCACCATTTGTCCGCTGATACGGCCATCACGACCTATTACAATTTTTGCTTTGTGAGAGCCATTCAAAGCAATCCCTTTTTTATCACCAATAATAACATTTGCAAATGCTGCTGTAAATTTTACAATATCAATTGGAGTTAAATTGTTCCCTGGGCTTCCGCCGATCGTTCCTCTTATACCTGATATGCTTTTAATAAGTGCCACGCTGTATTGTTTTCTGTTTAATGGTTTAATTCGATAGGGATGCAAAAATAAGCTTTTAACCCCCACTAGGTTTATTAGTTCATGATTACTTTTGCTCAATGTCAGAACAGGCCTGGTACAAAGACTGGTTCAATTCTCCTTTTTATCACAAATTATATTTTGAGCGGGATGAAAAAGAAGCAGCGGCATTTATTTCCACACTTATCGATCACTTGAAACCGGTTCCCGGCTGTTATATGCTGGATATAGCCTGTGGTCGCGGCCGGCACAGCCGCTTCCTTGCTGAAAAAGGATTTAACGTAACCGGCATTGACATTTCTTTTGACAGTATTGCGTTTGCAAAAAAAATCGAGAAAGAAAACCTTGAGTTTTATCGGCATGATATGCGTTTGCCATTCCGGGTAAACTATTTTGACTATGCTTTCAATTTCTTTACCAGCTTTGGTTATTTTAAAACAAGAAGGGAGCATGATGATGCTATAAGAACGATCGCCAATGGGTTAAAACCAAATGGAGTTTTTGTTATCGATTACCTGAATGTTCATTACTCCGAAGATCATTTAGTTTACAATGAGGAAAAAAAACTTAATGGAACCACTTATGAAATTCACCGTTGGCATGACGAAGCACATTTCTACAAAAAAATAATTATAAACGACCCGGCTTTAATGCATGCTATTAACTTCACAGAAAAAGTTTCCAAATTTTCCTTCGGTGACCTTAATGACATGCTTAGTTACCATGGTTTGCAGGTGCAGGAAGTATTTGGCGACTACCAATTGGGAAACTATGATGTAAGAACAAAACCAAGACTGATCATTATCGCAAAAAAGATACTTAGAACCTAATGGCTTTCTTTATTATTCATCAGCATCCATCGCCCCGTTTCATAAATAGCAGTTGTTACACCCGTTAATTTCTTTTTAATGGAATCTTGCTGAGCAAGTGTATAAGGCAGCTCTTCGCCTGCTACGGGGTATAAATGTTCTTCGAGAAAATTCAGGTTCTTGGTAAAATAGTAGCTATCTGTCACTACCCCGATCTTTCCTTCATCATGATAAATGATAAAGGCATAATTATTTTGCTTGCCCGGTTGCAAGAGGTCTCTTCCAAGTGTGGTATTCACATAAGGTTGTTGCACCATTCCTGCAATAGTTGGCAGCACATCGATCTGTGAAACTGTTTCTGTTCTTCGTTGTGGCGTTAATAAATAAGGCGCATAAAATAGTAAAGGCACATGTTCATCGCTTATTCGCTGATCGGTCCATACAGAGGGATACATAGCTGTAGCATTTCCCGATATGCCATGATCACCAATAAAAACAAAAATTGTATTGTGAAAATAAGATTCTGCTTTTGCTGATTCTATGAATTTCTTAAAACAGTAATCAGAATAACGGAAACTATTGAACTCATTTACTGATTCAAAACCATATTTTCTCAATGTATCGATTGGTAAAACTATTTTTTGAAAATCTTTGTCTTCCTCCGGTATCATAAACGGCCGATGATTATCCGCGGTCTGTATGATGGCAAAAAATGGTTTTTGCTGTTGCTTAAATTTTTTATTCGCTTCGAGGAAAAGATTTTTATCACTGATGCCCCAAACATTCATTTTGGGAGAGGTAAAAGTTCCTTCTACATGCATTTGAAGGCCATCAATATTTTTTAAAAGACCATTGAAATTATTAAACTCAGGACTTCCTCCCAGGAAATACATTTTATCATACCCCTCAAAATTATTGACTATGGTACGCTGATCAAGCGCCGCTTCATTGCGTGTTGAAAATTTTGAAAGCTGTACATCGGGTATGCCGGTAAGTAATGCAAACAATCCTCTCGCAGTGGAAAAATGAGGTGAAAAACACTTATCAAAAAAGATCCCGCTATCCGCCATCTGGTTAAAATAAGGTGTAGTATTAAGCGGGTTGCCACTCATGTTGCTTTTATACATGCTAAAAGACTCACACATTACCAAAACAATATTCGGCTTACTTTCTAAAGCTTTAGTTTCAGGAAATATCTCACGACGATAGGAAAAGCTTTCTTTAACAGGTAAACCCATCCAATCTGCCATCACAGAAAAATTCTCTCTTGCTGTATTCTCATTGAACTGCGGTTGACGAAACCGAAGTGTTGTAAAAAAATTCTGAAGTGGATTTAATGAAAGATAACTTTTGAAATTATCATTCAGCTCAAATGCTTTTTTCCATTTGAGAGATGAAGTGGTTAGACTGCCATAAATAAAAACGAGAAGCAATAATCCCGAAATAAAAAACCATTTTCTTTTATAGGGTATGCCATGTCCATCTGTTCTTACTATCACGGTCCAATGCATACGACGAAACATCCAGCGAAAAAGAAGTACAGCAATTATCAACCCGAGCATCATCCAGAAAAGTGGGTATGATTGCCAGAGCATTGCCATGGAGATCTTTGCATCCTCCCAAAAATTAAGAGCACTTGCATTTAGTCTTGTCCTGTTGTATGCAAAATTTCCAAAGTCAGCTGCAAAAAAGAAAAAAACAAAAAATGTAATGATAGCTAAATACCATGTCCACCATTTTTTATTTCTCGCAGAATAAAACGGTGACAGGTTCGGAATTAAACTTATGAATACAATTGGTAAAAGAATTATAGCGATCCATCTGAGATCATAACGAATGCCTAAAAGAAAAGAAGGTATCAGTTCTGTAAAACTCAGATCCTTTGGCCTGAATGAAAAATAAGTAGCAAATCGAAACAAAGTGAAGATCAGCAAAAAGATCAGCAGCAGGTTTATCACCCACATTATAGTTTTTGGAATTTTAAGCCTGATAAGCATAGAAAACTGCAAAAGAAAAGAATTTCTGCGTTAATGCCGATGAGATACTGTTATATTTTGCCCGTTCCTCTATTTTTGTCAAATGTTTTTGATTCAAAGTAGCCTCCTTCACAAGTTAGAACAATGGGATCAATGGCTTTTTATCCAAATTAATAACAATCAAAGCAATTCATTTTTTGACAGTGTATTGCCTTATTTGCGCATTGCCTACTTCTGGACACCATTTTACCTATTCCTGCTTGTTTTTATACCCGCAAATTTCAAAAATCGGGGCTGGTGGTGGTGTGTATTTTTTCTTTGCACGGTTTCTCTTTGTGATATGACAAGCAGTAAACTTGTAAAAGAGGCATTTGAACGCTGGCGACCTTGCGCTGATCCAAGTTTCTTTCATTATGTACGACTGCTTGTAGATCGTTGCTCAGGCACTTATAGTTTTACTTCATCACATGCTGCCAACCACTTTGGAATGGCAACTTTTATGTTCCTGACGTTGCGACCAGTTATTGGGAAATGGGTTTGGTTAGCTTTTTTATGGGCCGCTGTTATTGGCTATGCACAAGTCTATGTTGGCGTTCATTATCCCTTTGACATTTTAGGTGGCGCTGCTATCGGTTTCATGTTCGGATGGCTATTGGGTAGATTCTTCAACAAGCGATTCGGATTCGTTAACTTCGAATAAGAAACCAACTTCACTTTAGATGGAAATATTCATATTGCTGGGACTTATTTTGATTAACGGATTATTTGTAATGAGTGAGATCGCCCTGGTATCGGCCCGAAAAGCCAGACTTGAAAATATGGCAGCCAAAGGCGACGAGCTTGCACGAAGAGCTTTGGAGCTTTCCAACAAACCAGAAGTATTTTTATCGGCGGCACAAATAGCTATTACTTTAATTGCAATTTTAACGGGTGTTTATTCCGGCGAAAGATTCAGCGTATACCTCGTTCCTTTTTTTAAACAGTTCAATTTTTTAAGTGATTATGCAGAAGGCATTTCTCTAACCATAGTTGTTATCATCGTTACATTTCTTTCAATACTTTTTGGTGAATTGATCCCGAAAAGATTCGGGCTACTAAGAGCAGAAAAAATTTCAAAACTGGTAGCAGGTCCGATCCTGGTTTTTGCAAAGATCACCCATCCTTTTGTGTGGTTACTTAATAAAATAAGCAATGGATTCTTTTTCATTTTCAATATAAAAAAATCAACAGACGATGCAGTAACTGAGGAAGAAATAAAAACAATGATCTCCGAAGGAACAGAAGCAGGGACAATCGAAGAAGAAGAAAGAGAGATCATTGAAAGAGTGTTTCACCTCGGTGATAGAAATATCACTTCATTAATGACACATCGCAGTGATATAATTTGGTTTGATCTTGAAGACAATGAAGAAAAAATAAAAGAAAAGATCGTGGGTGAACCACATTCAGTTTATCCTATTTGTGATGGAGAAATTGATAATATAAAAGGCATTGTTTCTATTAAAGACCTTTATGTGACTGATGATATGACCAAGTTCAAAGAAGTGATGAAGCCTGCCATGTTTGTTCCTGAGAATAATTCGCCATACCAACTGCTGGAAAAATTTAAACAAACAAAACAACACTCTTGTTTTATTGTAGATGAATATGGAACAATGCAGGGCCTGATCACTTTAAATGATATATTGGAAGCAATTGTTGGCGATATTCCACAACCTGACGTCACTGATTATGAAGTAAAAGAAAGAGAAGATGGAAGCTTTTTAGTCGATGCACAAATTCCTTTTTATGATTTTCTTACCCGCTTCGATAAAGAACAATGGATGAATGAAGGCGAACATGAGTTCGACACATTGGCTGGTTTTATATTACATGAACTGGAACGTATTCCTCATACAGGCGATAAGTTTGATTGGAAGGGATTTAAATTCGAGATCATTGATATGGATGGCCATCGTATTGATAAAGTGTTAGTAGATATTAGTAAAGAATTGAGATCGGAGATGGATTGATTTGATATTTTATCAATCTGACTTGATATAGTTACAATACAAAAAGCGTAGAATTAAGTCATTATTCTTAAGACCTGATGACGAAACTCCTTAGTATAATAATTATCGTATTACATTTATTAGCGTGCAACACTAATAAAGATTCAAAGCAAGTCCCATTACAAGAGAAAGACACGGCTTTATACAAAAGGGACACATTGCCTAATACCATTGTTTTCAGACCTAATTATTCGCTAATTAAAATTGATTCATCACATATTAAACTTGCTTTTTTTGATATAATTCCAGAGACAATTTCGAATCCCGCAGAGTTTTATACATACGATACGACTAAATTATCAGAGAATAAGTTCATTGTTCTGACAAATCTCGTTGATTACGCAATCATCAGAAACACAGGCAAGGATATATACCTACAAAAAGAACATGATAAATCTTTGAAAATTTCAGAAGATATCTTTAAGGATGTATTTTCAGGTAATGGGTACACAATTATTTTAACCACCAAAGTAGTTGATCATGACAATGGAGTTTCATCCGAAACCGGTACACTTGAAATAAAAAACTCAAAGTATCAAGCTGTAATCAAAATTCACGGCGGATATAAAATAAACTAACCCTACTGCTAAAAGCAAAAAGTTTGTATCAGCAGGGAAGACGAATAAGTCCTCAGTGATAGGTTTATTCTACCTCATAATCCTCCGGCAGCATATTTGCCAATCGTTCATAACCCCAGATGCCATCATAAAAAAGTCGTATTGGTGTAAGGATTATTCCTCTTGCATTTATTAAGACAGGTTCCTCACGCAATCGCAAACCAGAAACGGTACCGGTAGGTGGTTGACCGTCTACCATTATCTTTCTTGTTATATCAAGTTTCAGCTCTGTGTTTTTTTCATAGAAGATGCGCCAACCATCATGCACCCTTAATTCATATATCTTATAAGCCGAATCCGGATAAATACGGATCATACTGTCTTCGATCGCTTTAGTCGCCATTTGCACATCCTGATAACGTGGGCTCAGCAATTTACTCCCTGCAATGATCAACTGATAAACTGTAAATCCTTCTTTTGTCAATTGCTTTTTTACAAGGCTGCGAAAAAAATGAACGGTACTTCCTTCATAAGCTTGTATTCGCTTGCGGATCCATTTCTTTTTTGTTTTTTCGTCTTTTCCCCAGTCAACAAAACGGGAATAACCATAAAAATATGCCGCAGTGGTAGCTTTATTATAATAAAATTCAAGAAGGTCAAAATGAATTGTATAACCAAGCTCAGGGTTTTCGATCACTAACGCCTTTTCTGTATAAGCCACTATTTCATCTTTGGTTTCACCTGAAGCAAATTGGACTTCTTCAATATTTTTTATTTGACAACGTTCTGCCTCTGTACTCAGGCCGATAACATACTTTTTAAAAATATCCAGGTAACGCTTTCTTAATTCGCTACTGAGAACAAGTACTTCACGCAATATTTCTTCTTTCTTTTCAATCTTAAAGCTGATGCGTAAGCTTGAAGTTCTTATTTCAGCAGAATAAAGCAAAGGATCATATCCTACAAAAGAAGCCACTACTTCGTAGCGTCCCGGTTGCAGAGGACCTAATTCAAAATCTCCGTTATCATTAGTACTGGACCCTTTAGTGGTGTTATTAATATAGACACTAGCTCCTTTTAATGGAAGTTGCGTTTCAATATCTGTTACACGACCCCGGATATAGAATTGTTGTGAGAACCCACTGTGTACAAAAGAAAAAAATAAGAGAAATAAAACTGATCTGTTCATCGTGGGTAAATCTAAAAAGAAAATTCAGCGCTTTTAGCAGGATAATCAAGCTTGGTGCTTTTGCGGTTGCCGTTTACGATCATGTGGATGATCTCTACCTGGTCATCAAACATATCATGCATCAATGTATTGACAATAGCAACTTTTTTTACAGAACTGATATTATCAACCTGCAAAAACGAATAAACTACCACGTCTTCTTTTTCATAACCCACAAAACTCATTTGCACCGGCTTCTCATCAATGGTTATTTGCAAATGTGATTTGATATACTCGAAGATCTTTTTATTGTTGCCGGCTGTATCCTTGCCGCTCACCAGGTCCACTTTGGATCTATTCACTTTGCTTAATATGTTTTCAAAATCATCCCAAAAGGTCTTGCAGGTGATCTCAAGGGTTTTATCTGTAGCATTATGATCAATTTCCACGGTGGCGAGGTGCAAAGGATGGACAGTACTATTTCCGATTATGCCGGCTTTTTGTTCGCTGGCAAACAAAGAGATAGAAAACACGGGGATTAGCAGCCATTTATAGAGTTCTATTACCATTAACCAAATTAATTTTTATTACCACAAAAGTCTGCTTTATTTTGATGCCCTGTTAGGGGTTGTTGTTAATATTTTATGGATGGCACCTTGGAAGGCAGTTTTTAAATATGAGTGATTTTCCGTTTTATTTCAGAATTGGCTGGGAGCATATTATAGGCCGTGATGCATTGGATCACCAGATCTTTATTTTGGCGCTGGCTGCTATTTATGTGATCAAAGAATGGAAGCAGGTGCTTATTCTTGTCACTGCTTTTACCATTGGCCATTCGGTAACATTATTTCTTAGTGTAAAAGAAATAATAACGATCAACAGCAACTGGGTGGAATTCTTAATACCGTGTACCATCATTTTTACTGCCATTACCAATTTGTTTCTGAAAAAGTTTACCACTAAAACGATCCGGATCAATTATTTTTTAGCGTTGTTCTTTGGATTGATACATGGATTAGGATTTGCCAATACCATTCGTATGGCATTGGCAAGTGATCAAAGTTTGGGCTGGGGTTTGTTTGGCTTTAATGTGGGATTGGAAGCAGGGCAGATAATTGTTGTAATGATCATATTGCTAATATCAGTTCTCGTGTTGAATGTTTTTAAAGCAAACCGCAGAGAGTGGGTGATTTTTGCGTCTGGTTGCGCATTCAGTGTTGCATTACATACTGCCATTGAAAGATGGCCTTTATAAATAAACTCTTTATTCAATAAAACCTGTAACAAAAATGAAACGTATCATTTTATTTTTCTCTCTCAGCTTAGCAGTTTACAGTATTGCATTTTCACAAGACATAAAAAACAATGCAAACAGTAATCATGCAAACAAGTTTGAGCAATTAGGAACGATCCTGCCAACGCCCAATGAACAACGAACTGCCAGCGGTGCCCCGGGTGCAAAATATTGGCAAATGCGTGCCGACTACGACATCAAATGTGAACTTGATGAAGTTAACAACAAACTTACCGGCTCAGAGATCATTACTTATTATAATAACTCTCCGGATGTGCTTAGTTATTTGTGGTTGCAGCTTGACGAGAATCAGCACAGCACAACTAACAATGCAAATTATCAAACACAAAACCCAATGCCTGCCAACAACCAATCAACAGATAAAGTATTGGACAGGTATGAAGAAAGAAGAACTGATAATGGGTATGGTTTCAATATTACCAAGCTGACTGATATTGCAGGTAAACCGTTGAAGTATTATGTCAACAAAACCATGATGAAAGTTGACCTGCCAGTCCCATTGAAACCAGGTCAAAAAATTTCTTTTAAACTTGACTGGAATTATAAACTGGCGAATCGCAGTGATTTTTTACGCTTTGGTGGTGCAAGAGGTGGTTATGAGCCATTCGAAGATGGTAATAATAATTATACCATGACACAATGGTATCCTCGTATGTGTAAGTATGGCGATGAAATTGGTTGGCAAAACCACCAGTTCACAGGTACTGGTGAGTTTACTTTAAGCTTTGGAAATTTTAAAGTTGAAATGACTGTGCCAGCAGATCATATTGTAGGCTCCACAGGTGAATGTCAGAATTATGCCGCAGTATTAAATCCAACGCAAATGGGTCGTTGGCAAAAAGCAACAAATGCAGATCAGCCAGTACAAATTGTAACATTGAATGAGGCGTTAGCTGCATCAAAAGTTACAAAGAATGCTAAAAAGAAAACATGGATATACAAAGCAGATAACGTTCGTGACTTTGCATGGACAAGTTCAAGAAGATTTGTATGGGATGCAATGAAAACAATTGTGCAAGGTAAAAAAGTGATGAGCATGAGTTATTATGCAAACGAAGCTTATCCTATCTATAGTAAGTTTTCAACTAAAGCAGTTGCGCATACTATTAAAACCTATTCTGATTTTTCTATTCCTTATCCCTACCCTGTAGCCATCAGTGTAGAAGGCAACCAGGGAATGGAATATCCAATGATCTCTTTCAATCCTGGTCGTGCAGAAAAAGACGGAACATATAATGAAGGCAATAAGAACGCAGCGATCTATGTGATCATACATGAAGTTGGTCATACATTTTTCCCGATGATCATTAACAGTGATGAAAGACAATGGACATGGATGGATGAAGGTTTGAATTCTTATATGCAATATTTGACACAAGAATTGTGGGATAATAAATTCCCTTCAAACGGCGGACCAGCATGGTCGATCACTGATTATATGAAATTACCTAAAGATCAGCTGGAACCTATCATGACAAACAGTGAGAACATCAACAACTTTGGCGCTAATGCTTATTCAAAAGTTGCAACCGGTTTAAATATTTTAAGAGAAACTATCGTAGGTCGTGAATTATTTGATAATGCATTCCGTGAGTATTCAAAGCGTTGGGCTTTCAAACATCCAACACCTGCTGACTTGTTCCGCACACTCGAAGATGCAACAGGAGAAGATCTTGACTGGTTCTGGAGAGGTTGGTTCTATGGTACAGATGCGTGTGATATTGCAATTGACACTGTAAAACATTACAAACCTGACGTAACTGCAATTCCTGTCCGTACAAAAGATACAGTTATAATGCAGGCATTGGCTAAACCACAGGTTACTCGTGATGACATTTCAAAAATGAGAAACAGGGAAGATAAAAACATCAAGTTTGAAACAGATAAGGACACAACACTTCGTGATTTTTATTGGAGCTATGACCGTGAAATGCAGAAATATGATTCAACAAAATATGCTGTAACGATCAAGCCGAATACAGAAGCTCTCGATGCAGAAGGCCAGGCAAAATATTCCAATAAAAATTTCTATGAGATCACATTCAGCAATAAAGGCGGATTGATAATGCCTATCATACTAGAATGGACTTATAAAGATGGTACAAAAGAAGTTGAAAGGATCCCTGCACAAGTATGGCGCAAGAATGAGAACAAAGTCATCAAATCTTTTATGAAAGATAAAGAAGTGGCTTCTGTAAAACTTGACCCTTACAACGAAACAGCGGATATCAATACTGCTAACAATACTTACGGCGATATTAAAGAGCCCAGTAAATTTAAATTGTTCAAACAAAAACAAAATCCTCCACCGGCGCAGCCTAACCCAATGCAAAAGGCAATGGAGAAAAAAGCATTCTAATTGCTAATATGTTTTTTAAAAGCCACTGGTCATTCCGGTGGCTTTTTATTTGATGATTGGGATAAACGGGCTTGTGATTTTGCTTTTTTCATTTAGCTTTGAAACCATCACTATTTTCAGACAAAAAACACTCACATGAAAAATTTCTTTTCCACTCTCTTTATGGTTTTTGCCGCTACAAGTTTATTTGCACAAAATGTAAATAATAATACCGGCAGCAATCATGGTAATAAGTTTGAACAAATGGGCGCCAATTTCCCAACTCCAAACGAATACCGCACTGCCAGCGGTTCACCCGGGCCTAAATATTGGCAGCAACGCTGCGATTATGATATCAAATGCGAATTGGATGAAAAAAATCTGAAACTGATCGGAAGCGAAACAGTTACTTATTTTAATAACTCTCCGGATGTTCTCACTTACTTATGGCTTCAGCTTGATGAGAATCAGCACAGCAGTGTCAACAATGCCAATTATCAAACGAGTAACCCAATGAACAGAAATGTTACTCCTCAGCAGTTGGATAGAGTTGCAGAAGCAACATCCGACAATGGTTTTGGTTTTAATATTCTAAAGCTAACTGATGCAACTGGTAAAAAATTATCATACGACATCAATAAAACAATGATGCGAATTGAATTGCCTGTGCCATTAAAACCAGGTCAGCGTTTTACTTTCAAGCTTGATTGGGATTATAAAATAGCAGACCGTTTGGGTCGCGGCGGTCGTGGTGGTTATGAATTTTTTCCTGAAGATGGCAATCATGTTTTTACAATGGCACAATGGTATCCCCGTCTTTGTGTTTATAGCGATTTCCAGGGCTGGCAAAATCATCAGTTCACTGGTCGTGGAGAGTTTGCACTTACATTCGGAAACTTTAAAGTACAAATGACAGTGCCAGCAGATCATGTTATTCTTTCAACTGGTGAAGGACAAAACTTTGCAGCGGTGTTAACTCCTGCACAGCTTGCAAGATGGAATAAGGCACAAGCTTCAAAAGAGCCAATTGAAGTAGTAACATTAGAAGAAGCTAAAGCTGCTGAGAAACAAAAAAGCGACAAGAAAAAGACCTGGATATTCAAAGCAGATAATGTTCGTGACTTTGCATGGGGAACATCACGCAAATTTATATGGGATGCTTTGGCAACAAAGATCGAAGGAAAAAAGATCATGTGTATGAGTGGCTATCCAAAAGAAGCATATGGATTGTACAGAAAGTTTTCAAGCAAAGTAGTTGAACATACTATACAATCATATTCGAAATTCACGATCCCTTATCCCTACCCTGTTGCTCAAAGTATCGAAGCATCAAGCGGTATGGAATATCCAATGATCTGTTTTAATAATGGTCGTACTGAAAAAGATGGTACTTATTCTGAAGGGACTAAATATGGAATGATCGGCGTGGTGACACATGAGGTTGGCCATAACTTTTTCCCGATGATCATCAACAGCGATGAACGTCAATGGAGCTGGATGGATGAAGGGCTGAATACATTTGTACAATATCTCACACAGGAACTATTTGACAATAAATATGCAAATCGCAGAGGACCCGCAACATTTATTACTGAGTACATGAAGCTTCCAAAAGATCAGTTGGAGCCAATTATGACGAACAGTGAAAATATTGTTCAATTTGGACCAAATGCTTATTCAAAACCCGCAACTGGTTTAAATATTTTAAGAGAAACAGTAATGGGCAGAAAGAGTTTTGATTATGCATTTCGTGAGTATTCCAGGAGATGGGCATTCAAACATCCGGAGCCTGCTGATTTCTTTCGTACTATGGAAGATGCAAGTGGTGAAGATCTTGATTGGTTCTGGCGTGGTTGGTTTTATAGCACTGATGCCTGTGATCTTTCACTGGATAGTGTGAGATATGCAAAGGCTGATGTAAACACTGTTGCTGAACCAACAAAAGAATCAGTAACGAAACGTAGCATTGATAAACCTATTCTTGTACCTGATAATGATATTTCCAAGATGAGGAATAGAGAAGAGGGCATTAAATTTCAAACTGACGCAGACACATCGCTTCGTGATTTTTACTGGCGTTATGCCAGAGGGATTGAAGCATATGATACAGCACAGTTCAGCGTTGCTATTCCCGCCAACACTCCTGAAGGACTTTCAGATGCAGAAAAAGCAAAGTATGCGAATACAAATATGTATGAACTGACATTAAGCAACAAAGGTGGTCTTGTAATGCCAATTATCATTGAATGGAAATACAAAGATGGAACAAGTGAAATTGAAAGAATACCTGCACAGGTTTGGCGTTTGAATGAGAACAAGGTTGTAAAAACATTTATCAAGAATAAAGAAGTGGCATCTATAAAATTAGATCCATACAAAGAGACAGCAGATATAAATGATAGCAACAATTCATGGAATGTAATGCCTGAGCCTTCTAAATTCACAGTATTCAAAGGAAGAGTTGGTGGAGCAAGAGGCGGTGGTGGACAAGGTAATAACCCAATGCAAAAGGCAGCGGAGAAGAAAAAAGCGTTTTAACCCCCAACCCCCTAAAAGGGGCGTAGAAGATTTCATAGAATTAAATGTTATAATAAAAAAGCCACTTCAATTGAAGTGGCTTTTTTATTATAAAGGTTTTTTATTTTAGTAACCCGTACTCCCGTCCCTTGTCTTCACTTTCTTTTTACCCGAATTCTTTTTTTCGTAATCAAGAACCGCTTGTGGTTTAGCACTTGCTTTTTTACCTACTGTATCTGTTTTTGCTTTTGTAGTTGAACCGGTGCTGATATCGATCGGAGCTAATTCATCTTCCACCATACCTGCAACAAGTAGTTTATCAAGTTTATATTGCTCGGTTTTAACAACAGTTCCAAAATCAGGATCAAAAAATTTCCAGGTGCCATGGCGAAGCGTATGACCATCTAATTTTATAACTTCTTTCCGCACAACTTTAGTTGGATCATTCAGACCGTATATGTCAACAGTATCATAAGGATTGTCGGGATTCACTGCTTTCCAGCTTTCTTCACGTACTGGCTGGCCAAATGGATTATAATACATGCATCGTCCATTTTTATTTCCCCAGCGATAATTTTCTATTGCCAGCAGATCTCCTTCCAAAGTAAACTGCTGCCACTGCCCTTCTTTTTTACCATTGATATAACCGCCCTGCTCTTCATAACCTTTCTCACCGCGAAGCGGTGGCAATTCATTTACCCAACGTCCTTGCTTCATTCCTTTCGTGTCCACACAATTCAGGGTATCACCTTTTACACCAATTATAAAAGTTTTGCACTGCGAATAACTGTTGACGGAAATCAAAAGAATAATAAATAAAATGTAACGCATTGTTTAGTAAGTTTGGAAAATCCTCAATGGATCATTCACTACCAAAATTAATAACGAAAAATGACTGTATTTATGTTTCACCTGTTAAAATTTAAGCACATCGGGCAATATGCTAAATCCCTGCTACTCATTAGCCTATTAGTAAGTTCGCACATAATCACTTTCGCACAGCTGACCCCGACTTCTGCTGAAGAAAGAATGAAAAAGGTTCAACAGCGAAAAGAGCTGGAAAAAAGGTCTGTTTTGAATGATATAAGTTTTCGAAATGTTGGACCTGTAACAATGAGTGGAAGAGTTGACGATATTGAAGCCAACCCGGACGATCCTACTGAGTTTTATGTTGCCTATGCATCCGGAGGTTTGTGGTACACAAAAAATAATGGTCTTTCCTTCAAATCAATTTTTGATTCTGAAGATATAATTACAATTGGCGATATCGCTGTTGACTGGAAAACAAAAACGATCTGGATAGGAACAGGCGAAGTGAATAGCAGCCGCTCATCGTATGCAGGGATCGGCGTTTACAAAAGCAGTGATGGTGGTAAAACATGGGAGCATGCTGGCTTACCTGATTCGCATCATATTGGAAAAATTCAGCTGCATCCTACAGATAATAATACAGCATGGGTAGCAGTGCTTGGACATCTATATTCTCCTAATAAAGAAAGAGGTGTTTATAAAACAACCGATGGTGGCAAAACATGGAAGCAAACTTTATATGTAGATGATAATACGGGTGCAGTTGAGATGGATATCAATACTCAAAACCCGAATGAGTTGTATGCAGCTATGTGGTATAAAACAAGAAGTGCATGGAATTTTGTAGAAGCCGGAAAAACAAGCGGCATTTATAAAAGCACTGATGCTGGTAATACATGGAAATTGATCAGCGGGGCCGGTTCTGGCTTCCCATCAAATGATAAATTAGGAAGGATCGGCCTTTGTGTTTATCCAAAAAATCCACAGATAGTTTATGCCATTCTTGACAACCAGGCTGACAAGCCTGATACGACAAAAAGAGAAAATGCAACTACTTATCGCATTGACGATTTTAAGGGTTTGACAAAAGAACAGTTTGCACAACTCGACACCAAAAAGCTTGATTCATTTTTAACAAGGAGCAGGATGACTCCAAAATATAATGCAGCAATGCTGAAAGAAGGAGTGGCAAATGATAAATATAAACCTACTGTGCTTCATGATTATTTAAATGTAAATACAGGTTTTGAATCAGACCCTATTGGTTGTGAAGTTTACCGAAGCGATAATGGCGGTCAAACCTGGAAAAAAATAAATGAGAAACCAATAGGAATGTTCTTTACCTATGGATATTATTTTGCCAAAATTTACGTATCGCCTTATAATGAGAACAAGGTTTATATACTTGGATTGAATGCAATGCAATCAATTGACGGAGGTAAAACATGGAAGAACATTGATAGAAACAATGTGCATGCAGATCATCATGCGCTGTGGGTGAATCCAAAAAAAGATTCTCATCTCATCAATGGTAACGATGGTGGTATAAACATTACTTATGATGATGGCGAAGTTTGGTTCAAAGCAAATACTCCGGCAGTTGGACAATTCTATAATATCACTACTGACAATGCGAGGCCCTATAACGTTTATGGCGGGTTGCAGGATAATGGAGTTTGGTACGTCCCATCATCACAAAGTAGAAATCAATTTGGAGGCTCCGGTCTTGGACAAACAGGCGCCGGTGCCGAAACAAATGTTGGTGGTGGAGATGGTATGCAGGTACAAATTGATGCCAGGGATAATGCCACATTTTACTATGGTTCACAATTTGGAAATTATCAAAGAACAAACAGGATAACAAGAGATAACAATCGCAGGATCACACCAAGACATGAATTAGGTGAATTCCCCTATCGTTTTAACTGGCAATCGCCAATATTATTAAGCAGTCATAATCCTGATATACTTTATTTCGGCAGCAATCATTTTCATCGCAGCATGAATCAAGGCGATACGATGATAACAATGACTTCGGATCTTACCAATGGGAAAAAAGAAGGCGATGTTCCTTATGGCACACTAACTACTATTTCTGAATCGCCAACAAGATTCGGTTTGATCTATGTCGGAACTGATGATGGAAATATACATTTGACTAAAGATGGCGGATATACTTGGGAGCAGTTGAATCAAACAACACCAACAACTCCGGCAAAAAAAGGAAGCAAATCTCAAGTAGCAAATACAAAACTTCAAACTAATAATCTTTGGGTAAGCAGAGTTCTTGCATCGCAACATAAAGAAGGAAGAGTGTATGCAACATTAAATGGTTATCGCATAGACAATTTTGCTCCTTACGTATACGTCAGTGATGATCATGGAAAAACATGGGTGCAAATTGGAAAGGATCTTCCGAATGAGCCAGTAAATGTAATTCGTGAAGACCCAAAGAATGACAGCATACTTTATGTCGGAACAGATGGAGGTCTTTATGTAAGCTTGGACAAAGGAAATAGCTTTATGATGTGGAATAAAGGTTTACCAAGATCAGTGCCCATTCATGATATAGCCATTCAACAAAGAGAAAATGAAATAGTGCTTGGAACACATGGCCGCAGTATTTATATAGCCAAGTTGGAAGAAGTACAAAAGAAGGCTAAAAAATAAAATATCCTCCGCATTTGAAAATAAAAACTGTCCAACCTTAGGTTGGACAGTTTTTTTACTTAATAATGTTACTGAATTTTGTTTACAGCCATTTCTCTTGTGATCGTTTCATTAGTACCCGCAACATAAACTTCTGTTTTATTTGTGCTGCCGATTCTTACTTCGAAACGAAGACCACCTAAAGGAATTTGCTCCTCCGTATCGATGCGATACCTGCGGGAAATACTTTTTCCCGATAATTTTTCTGAATAGATAACAGTGCCGGCTTCGTTCCTGATACTGATAAAATAATTATCAGCTTGACCATTGCTCATGATGACCTCAAATACCGGGTTTTTATCCTGGATGCCAAGATATTTGATCTCAACAGGAGGATCGGTCTTTTTATCCATTGCTGATACCGGGTTACTAAATGATGTGCTGATAATAGCCATCATTGCGATAATAATTGCTTTGTTTTTGCTCATTGCTTTTTTCATAGTTCAAAATTTAAAAGTTATAAAAATTGTTTAAAAAATTTTTAGGGACCAATCGTGTGAGTGCAAGCAAAAAGGCAAGTCGTAATTGAAAATATTTATTGGGCAAGAAACCTGGCAGGAACCGAAGAGTTTGTTTGTATGCGTTTCTGATGTAAAAATATATTCGCAGATCAAAGAAAGGAAATCAACTTAATTGGAGTATCAGGATAACCAAATGTTGCATTATCAATTGAAATCATTTAAAATTAGCAACTTATAAAAAAAAGAATGATGATAGCCAACATACAAATTGATCATTTGTTAAGGCTATCATCAGTAAGAAATTCGATCATTATTAATAGCAATAGTAGTTAATAGCGTTTTGAGCATCATAATAAGTCAACCAATATTCAATTACTTCGGAAGTATAGACCACTCCGCCTGATCTATCATAATAATCTCTTGTACCATAATTGCTGAAGTTGCCATACACCATCGAGCCCTCATAAGGTTTGTAACCGTTATATGAGCGAAGAATAGAATATCCATTGTTTGTTTCTATTACAAAATACTGGCAATAAGGATCGCTAAGCACCACTTCTCCCCTTTCTTTAGTGAGCCAATAGCTTTCATCGATGTGATCATAATTTTTTACACAGCCAGTAAAAAATATTGCGAGCCCGATAACGATAGTTGATAACGTAAATATCTTTTTCATACTTTTTAGATTTATGTGATATGACTTGTTTTGATCATCTATAATATAGATTGCAAACAGCAGGCAACAGTTTTAATAAAGTATGTTAAAAAATGGATTGAAAAGTATAGCGATTCTTAAAATCGCAAAAAATAACTCAGCTGCGGTATTAAATTTAACGCTGCTCATTTCTCTGAAAAAAATAATAAGTGTTAGCCATTAAACCATTTGATTTTAAGTTCGGGCTTTTTGATTTTCAAAGGAAACCACTGCCGGACTAGCTTTTGCGTGTTTTTGCTGCTTACAAATATTTTTTTTGATAATAAATAAATTCCGATTAAGATTTTAAAAAAAATACAATGTTTTGTTAATGCGTATCCAAGTTTCCTTTAACTTGGCTGTTTTTAAAACTAAAAACTAGCCAGCACATGAGAAAGCTTGTACTACTTGTACCAAGCCTGTTATTCTTATTAACGGGTTTGATCGCACAAAAAACTACCATCATTGGTAGGGTTACCGATGCTAAAGGGATCACTATTCCTAACGCATCCATTAAAATCAAAGGTTCAAAAGCCGGTGCTATTGCAGACAATGATGGCAGCTTTACGCTGAGTGTCGCAGCCGGTACTAAACTAATTGTATCTGCTGCCGGTTACAAAGAAACCGAGGTAGATGCTACAGACAACTTAACAGTAACATTAGTGGAAGAAAACAAAACCTTAAGTGAGGTAGTTGTTACTGCACAGGGAATTCGCAAGAGACCAAAAGAAATAGGTTATGCAATTTCCAAAGTTTCCAATGCTGAACTTACTGTAGGCCGTGCTCCGCAGGTTGCTGCCGGTCTTTCGGGTAAAGTTTCAGGATTGGTGATCATCAATGCAAATGCCTCTGTTGACCCAGCCGTCAAATTCAATTTGCGTGGTTACCGTTCTATGTCTGGTAACAATGACGCTTTGATTGTTGTCGACGGATTACCTCAACCTCCCGGCTCCTCTACTATGTTCAATCTTTTGAACCCTAATGATGTTGAAAGCATTACAGTTTTGAAAGGCGGACAGGCTGCAACATTATATGGCTCACAGGGTATCAATGGTGCCATTGTAGTAACAATGAAAAAAGGACAAAAAGGGAAAATGAAAGTTGCTTTCAGTAGCTCATATAATACTGAGAAAATAAATATCATGGCCCAGTTCCAGGATAAATATGGAAGCGGCTCGCATTATGCTACCAGTTACGGAGGTGCAGGCTACAAACCAAATTATTTAGACAGGCAAAAGGATAATTGGCGTTCTTACGAGAACCAACAGTATGGTGATTTGTATGATGGCTCACTTCGCCCGGCAGGAAGAACTTTAGAGGACGGAAGTGTTAATATGCTAACGTATTCTCCAATACCTGGCATTAGGGAAGATATTTGGAACACAGGTTATACTTTAAATAACCAGGTTTCATTTTCCGGCGGTGGTGATAATTCTACCTTTTACTTTTCCGGTGAGAATAACACAACAGAAGGCATTGTACCTGGTGATAAAGCAGTAAGAACAGGTGCTCGTTTTTCTGCTTCACAAGAATACGGCAAATTGAAAGTAGGATTTAGCGCTAACTATGTCCAGGTAAGATATGATCGTACAACTTTCAATTTCTACAATGAAAGTATTAACCAGGCTGCCTATATTCCTTTAAATAAATACAGGGATTGGAAGACCACTAAATTTGCTCATCCAAATGAATATTATAACGATTATTATACTAACCCATACTTCAGACTTGATAATGATAGACAAAAATACCAGGACGCAAACTTCAATGGTACTTTTGAATTAACTTATAAACTCACTCCCTGGTTAACTGCATATAACAAGTTTTCAGGTATGAATAATGTACGTTCAGGGTCAAATACTGTTGCCCAATTTTTCCATAGCACATGGGCAAAAACTCAGGCAAAAGTTCCGGTTCCATGGGATCAGGCAGATGGATCAGGTATTACAAGAGCTTTGACTGATCTGCAGGGAAGCGTTTCAGACTATGCAAACACTGAAAATCTCATAAACAATGAGTTTCAATTCCTGATAAATAAGGAATTTAAAGATTTCACTTTGAAAAGCATTCTTGGTATTAACGGCTATATGCGTACTACAAAAAATACAAGTACAAGCTCAAGTTCCATTGTTGTTCCAAACTTATATAACGTAAGCAACCGTCGCGGTGAATTGGGTGGTGGTGAAAGTAATACCGAAGAAAGAAAGTTCGGTTACTATGCCGATGCACAACTTGGATGGAGAGACAAGCTATTTCTTCATGGTACTGTAAGGCATGATGCGTCTTCAAGATTTTATAAATCATACAGAGACTATTCACAATATGCATATACCTATGCAGGTGTGGATGCTTCTGCAGTTATAACAGAATTACTCCCTGTTTTAAAAACGGATATCCTGTCATACATAAAAGTTAGAGCAGGTTATAATAAAAATGGTAATGATAACCTTCCTCTTTATGGCCTTGATCCATCTTTTGGTAATGCCGCAGGTTTCCCTTATGGCAACACAGTAGGTATCAGTGTAGGAAATACCTTACCAGATGCTGACCTAATGCCTGAATTCGTAAGAACACTTGAGTTTGGTGGTGAACTTCAATTTTTGAACAATAAGATTAATGTTGATTTCTCTTACTACACTCAAAAAAGCGAAGGACAGGTGTTGACGGTAGCTATTCCAACGTCAACTGGTTTTAGTAACCTTGTATTAAATGTTGGTCAGACTAAAAACTGGGGCTATGAGGCTGATGTAAAAATTCAATTATTACGTACATCAAAAGTAATGTGGGACCTGAATTTGCGCGGATCGATCAATGAAAATAAAGTTATCAAGTTATATCCCGGCGTAAAAGAATTTTTTGTAAGTGGATATACCTATGGTGGTACTTATGTTATGGAGAACCAGGTATACCCGATGCTGAAAGCTACATCTTATACAAGAGATGAATTTGGACGTGTTATTATTAATGCAAGTCCTACGGCACCATCACAAGGACACCCTATAACAACCGGACCATTAAAAGAATTTGGTCGTGTTACTCCTAAATATATGTTAGGTGCTGGTACCTCTGTAAGTTTTGCCAATTTCACTTTGACAACAAACTGGGAATACAGAGGTGGAAACGTAATGTTTAGCGATTTGGCCAAACAAATGACGTTTACTGGCTCAGGTAAATGGACAGAGAACAGAGCTCCTCATATTTTCCCTAACTCATCTTACTTAGATGCTGGTTCCGGAAAATATGTAGCAAACACAACGATCATGACCAGGGAACCTGAATATGAATTGTGGGTTACTGCATATCGTAATATCAACGAAAACTTTGTTGCACCAGCATGGTTCATCAAAATGAGAGATATCAATCTTTCTTACCAGTTTTCTAATAACCTGATTGCAAAAACAAAAGTATTTGCGGGAGCTTCTATAGCAATCTATGGTCGTAACCTCATTGCAATTGTAGATAAAGCAAACCAGTTTGCAGATCCGGAATTTAGCTTTACAACAGGTAATGGTATCGGTATCAACAATACTGATCAAACTCCTCCTGTAAGACAACTGGGTATTAATCTGAACCTGAATTTTAAATAATAAATAGAAAAAATTACAGATATGAAACTTAGAAAATTTTTAATTGTGCCGGTGTGTGTATTTGCACTGTTCAGCTGTCAAAAGGACTGGCTGGATAAAAATACTAACCCCAACTCACTTCCAAGTTCCACGCCTGACTATACGTTTGCAGCAGCAGCAAATCGTATCGCATCCAATTTAGGACCTAATGAGTTAGGAGAATATTGGTCTGGCCATTGGACACAATCCAGCACTTATATTCTTAGTGCCACCTATTTTAAATACGAGTTTAATAATACCAACTTTGATTTTTGGAGTGGTTATTATGATATACAGGAAGACCTTGATTATGCTATCAAGGGTGCAACCGGAAACCTATCCTTTTTTGGAGGTTCAGCAAGGGTATTGAAAGCTTATACCTACCAAATGATGGTTGACATGTATGGAAACCTTCCTTATACAGATGCGCTGAAAGGTAGTGGCTCACTTGCTCCAAAATTTGACGATCAAAAAGCGATTTATGAGGACCTGATAAAAGTACTGGATACGGCTATCACTATTTTAAAAGCAAATCCACTTGGCGGTACATCCGCAGGATCTGAAATCATATTTGGCCGCACTAGTGGCGCAGCAGCTGCTGCAGCTACTAAATGGATACAGTTTGCAAATAGTTTAAAGCTAAGAATATTGATGCGCCAAAGCAGGATCCCTGGTCGTGATGCCTATATCATTGCTGAGATCAACAAGGCTGCTGCAACAACAGAAGGCTTTTTGCCAAATGGTTTGGATGTAACAAGTAACCCTGGCTATGTTGCGAGTGCTGGAAAACTGAATCCTTACTATGAGAATTGGGGATATAATGCAGCTGGCGGAGTACAGGCATTGGCACGTTATCCACGACCAACTGAATTTTTATTTAATACGTTGAAAGCAGCTAACGATACTTTCAGAATGAAGCGTCTTGCTTACCCTAATGGAGGGCAAGGTGTTATGCCTGAGTTAATCGCAAATTATCTTGGCGTGCCATTTGGTGTTTCTTCAGGTTATTTGTCTCAAAACACATCTTATATTGGCCCTTCTCAAATTGTAAGTGGTGAGTTTGCGAGGCCAATGGTCCTGATGACAAATGCTGAATCACAATTCTTATTGGCAGAGGCTAAGCAGCGTTATCCGGCAGTTACTCTACCACTGACAGCTCAAGCATATTATGAGCAAGGCGTAAAAGAAGCTTTCCGCATTACAGGTACAGCAGCTTCTGCGGCAACAACGCTGCTTGCGAGTGGTATTGATTTGTCTGACTGGGCAGCTTCACCTGATAAATTAAAAGCTATCTGGATGCAAAAATGGTTAGCGCTTACAAATTATAGCGGGTTTGAAGCATGGGCTGAATACAGGAAAAACAATTTTCCGGTTACTCCTCCTTCAGCTTCCACTGCTGCAAATGCACCACGTCCGGTAAGATTATTTTATCCATCGGGAGAACTTGCTTCAAATGGAGAAAATGTAAAAGCACAAGGCACTATTGATGTCTTTACTTCACGTCTTTTCTGGGATGTAGATTAATCTAAGAATAATAGAATTGTTCAATAATAAAAAAGCCCCGATTCATCGGGGCTTTTTTATGCAATTACTTTTTTATAAAAATATTCGGCATGCTTATGACAAAATCTCCGTATTTATTTCGCAGCATTCGCAACGAACCACTCAAGGGCCAACTCATATCCTTTCAGCCCTAAACCAAAAATACTTCCTGTTGATTTTCCTGAAACATAGGAAAGCTTTCTGAAATCTTCCCGTGCATGTACATTGGAAATATGCACTTCTATAACTGGAGCTTTAATTGCAGCAATCGCATCGCCAATAGCCACAGAAGTATGTGTGTATCCACCCGGGTTAAAAATAATTCCGTCGAATTCAAAACCGATCCCTTGTAATTCATTGATCAGTTCACCTTCAACATTACTTTGAAAATAGTGTAAATGAATGTGCGGGTACTTATGTTGTAGTTCACTAAAATAAACATCGAATGGTTTGTTACCATAAATATCTGTTTCTCTTTTGCCGAGCAAGTTAAGATTCGGGCCATTAATGATTGCTATCTTCATTTGACGAATGTACTCAAATATTTAAAAAATACTTGCAAAGCATCATTCCCTAATAAGGCAATTTATCTATCTTAATTTAAAAAAATGACATTTCTTGAAGCACTTTACGGAAGCCAGTATTATGAAATACATCGAAAAGGAAGAGATGGAAACAAAGGAAGATTGAATGGAAATCTTTTTCTGTCGGCACTGATCCTATTATTTATTCTTGCATTGCTGATGATCAGTATAAGTTTTGTTCCCGGATTTAATGAAAGCCTGACCAAAAGTATCAGGAATGTTTTTGGTTATTCTTCAGGAAGATCTATTGGTAAATTATTAGCGATCCCAGTTTTTGGCATTCTTTATCTTCTACTAATAAAAACTGTTGGAAGTGAAAGCAATTTTAAAAATAAGGTGGAGGCATTCATGCAATACCCTGAAGAAGTAAAAAAGAAAGCAAATGCAAAACTGCTGATACCCTTTTTTATTCTTGGAGTAATAGTTTTTGGATTAGCATTTTCAAAACTCTAGCTCTTCTTTATCATATCAATAAACTGATCGAAAAGATAACGGCTATCATGCGGACCCGGAGTGCTTTCTGGATGATACTGTACCGAGAAAGCCGGTTTACCTTTTATCCGGATACCTTCGATCGATTGATCATTCAGGTTAACATGTGTCACTTCAATGTGCTCCGCTTTTTTTATTGATTCCGGATCTACACCAAACCCGTGGTTCTGTGTGGTGATCTCCGATCTTCCAGTGACTAAATTTTTTACCGGATGATTTAATCCGCGATGACCATGATGAAGTTTATAAGTTTCTACGCCATTAGCTAAAGCAAGCAACTGGTGACCCAGGCAAATGCCGAATGTTGGCTTATTCTCTTTTAATATCTCTTTTACATTTTCAATTGCATAACCCATTGCCGCAGGATCGCCAGGACCATTAGAAATAAAATAACCACTTGGGTTAAACTCTTTCAATTTTGCCGGAGAAGTTTTTGCAGGAAATACTTTTACAAATGCCCCTCGCTCAGTCATGCATTCCAAAATATGTTTTTTGCAACCATAATCCATTACTGCAATTCTAACAGCTGAAGAAGCATCACCCAGTTCATACTCTTTCTCTGTACTTACATAAGATGCCAACTCCAAACCATCCATAGAAGGAACTTTTGCCAGCATCTTTTTCAATTCTTCCACATCAAGCACTTCAGATGAAATGATACAATTCATTGCTCCCTTCTGACGAACATGACTTACCAATGCACGGGTATCAACTCCTTCGATACAAACAATTTTATTTTTTTTCAGATATTCATCCAAATTACCTTTTGCCTGTTTTCTCGAATAAGTTTCTTCAAGATTTCTCCCGATCAATCCGCGGATCTTTACCGAATCAGATTCAACATCTTCATCTTTCACTCCATAATTACCAATATGAACAGAGTTCATGATCAGTATCTGGCCGTAGTAACTTGGATCAGTAAATACTTCCTGGTAACCTGTCATCCCGGTATTAAAACAAATTTCGCCGGTAGCAGTACCAATTGCTCCGAAAGCAATTCCGTGGCAAAGAGTTCCATCTTCCAATAAAAGAATTGCGGGTTGTTGTTTATCTGGCATAGTTTGAAAAAAATAAATTGCGCAAAAGTAAGAAGCTATGAGGGATTTACAGCCATTAATTTCAACGAATTACCAACACTATTTTTAAGGAATTGCTAATTACTGGTCGCCTTTTTACCAAGTAAATACTTTTCGCGGATCACATCCTGTACGTTCACATTGTTGATCTTGCTTTCCAGCCATGAAATAATGTCGAGATAACTAAAAGCCCTTGTTTCAAGTGGATTTCGTTCATACTTTTTTAAAGTATCTAACAATTTCTCAAACTCAGGTTTTAATGCATGAGCACCTACACGGAAGGAACGTCGAAGAAATGCAAATATCTCTTCCTCAACTTTACTGAGGTTTTGCATTTTCGACATGTACCTATAAACAGATTTAATTAAATACTCAAGCAATTCGAAATTTCCCAATTCATAATGTGCGATCAGGTGTAATAATCTTGCATAACATTGCAAATCTGTTCGCAGATCAGCTTTTTCATTAATGATCTTATTCAAATAATCAATTGCTTTTTCATTATTACCACTGCCGAAATAGAGACTTGCGATCTTATAATAAAATACAAGAACACGATGTTTGTCAAGGAATGGCCCATATTCTTTCAGCATCTTTTCCAGGAAAGGAACCAGCTTTAAACCTTTTGTAAAATTTCCTTGCAGAAAACAAAGATTTAATTTAGCCGTATATAAATAGACGTAAGTAAGGATGCGGTTGTTCTCATTGTCGGTAATGATCGGTTGCTTTGCGAAATCCTCAAACATCCTTATAGACCCTTTCAATTTTTCATGATTCAATAAATTGAAATGTGCACCCATTAAATTGTGCATCGCCTTTATATACATTGCCGTTTCGGCAGCAAGCATTGCAGGATATTCATCAAAAAGATCCACCCATTTTTGAGTATAACGATAGTATTGCAAAAAATCCTGGCGAATAAAAGCATACCATGTAAAGCTTTGGTAGAAATAAAGCTTTTCATAAAATGAAGAATCATTTTTTATGCCCTTAGGTAAATTGTTTTCAAAATAAAATTTCAGATCATCAAAATCTTTTTTATTCCTTGCATGCCCATGCTGTATATACCAGCTATACAATTGCAAAGAAAGATTTGAAAGCCGGTTAATAGTGGAAAGTTTTTCGTTTACCTCTTCGCTTTCTTCTGTTAACTGATCGGCCCTATCACGCATACTACGGGTAATGAACAATGTTTCGATCTTTTTTTCAAAAAATAAAACTTGTTGTAAGTAAGTAAGCTGGTGATTTGCCTTTGCGGTTTCTTTCATTTTGTCCAGCAACTTCAGGCTTTGCAAGTAAAGGCCTTTGTTGTATAAAATGCGGGCATGGTCCATTTGCTCATGCAGTTGAATGTCGATATTATTCTCATCCCGTATAATTCGAAGACTTGCAAGTATCTGTTTGTATAAATGCGCCTTGATATTTGAAAGCTGTTGCTTCCTGATCGATTTATTTTTTTTAAGCAGCGTAGCCTCATCATATTCGTTCATGCCATCAAGTGCATCAAAGAGTTGGATGAATTTTAGATCACCACCGGGAGTGTTTCTTTTTACAAAGAGCTTAAAATTCCGTTTCTCGCTCTTCTCAAGCGATTTTATTAATTGAAAAAGTGTATCGGCCGAACGGTTGGGCATTGTAGTTTTAATTAGCTAGAATCCTTTACAGGCAAAGGTTTTGCCAGAATTTGGCCTCCCTGCCGGGTGTAAAATACATTCAAATTTGACTTGACCGGGGAATAAAATAGAAATAATTTCGGACAAACAGGCTGTAAGTTTATTGGTTACCGGCAAGCAAC